>Ga0208125_100017_pt1 | contig 332134 bp, 303 predicted proteins | sample LakWasM128_HOW14_2_FD_183938 | JGI IMG/M metagenome (GOLD analysis project Ga0208125, IMG submission 183938) | Freshwater sediment methanotrophic microbial communities from Lake Washington under simulated oxygen tension - Sediment Metagenome... | ecosystem: Environmental > Aquatic > Freshwater...
AAGCGACTGAAAGTAAGTCCGTTGCTAATAAAGATGTTGAGCAGCAAAAAGAATCGCTTAGGCTGGAAAATCAAAAGCAACAAGATAATCTGCATGTTGAGCAATTAAAATTGCAGGGCGAGTTGGGCGCGTTGAGCAGCCAGATTGCCCAAATTCAACCGGATCCCGCCTTGATTGAAAACAGGGAAGCTAAGTTGGAGCTGCTTCATGCCATTCAGCAGCAAAAGGAGGAGGCGGGAAAGACCGTTAAAGCAATTGAAGCGGAATCAAAGAAAAATCAGGCGCAGATCGATACGGTTGTTAGCGAAAAGCGTAAACAGGATGAAGATAAACAGCGCATACAGCATGCGAGCGAACAACTGCAAAAACAACTGGATGCCAACCCGGACACTTTGCTGGGCTTTTTGCGCGAACATCAGCCGGATTGGATAAGCAACATAGCCAAAGTGATTAACCCGGAGTTGTTGTTAAGAGACGATTTGGAGCCGGCATCGCAGGCATTGGAACAGAGCTTTTATGGCCTGAGCTTGAACCTGGATAATTTGCAGGCCGACCATACCGCCGATGAAGAACAAATCCGCGCACTGCTGAGCGATGCCCGGAGTCAATTAAGTCAGCTGAAAGCCGCCGAAGCCAACAGCGATGAACAGTTGCAGGCGTTAAAAAAGGTCGCATCCAGCCTGGAAAAACAAGGCAAAGACGCTGCTTTTAGCGCCGGTCAATTGCAAACACAGTTAAATGGGCTCAACGAAGAATTAAACTCGTTAAAACAGCAAATTGAACGCAGCAAGAAAGAGCGCAAGGCCAAGCTGGAGCAGGAAAAAACCAATCTGGACGAGCAAATCAAGTTAAGCAATAGTCGCTTGCAAGCACTTAAACGACAGCTGGAAACCGAAATACAGCGATTAAACCAGGAACTGGCTGCCAAAATCCGGCAGATCACCGAGGAGGCGTTGTTACAAGTCGAGCAAATGCAGCAGCTTATTAATAACGTCAATCAACAAAAAGACAGCGAGTTGGCGCAATTGGAGCGGCAACGGATTCAGAGCTTGCAGGACAGAAAAGTCGATACGGCCACCTTAAAGGATCTTGAAACCAAAATCGGTCAATTGGCAGAGGAACTAAAAGCCGCAGAACAGGCGGAACAACTGGTTAAGGAATATCAACGCTGGCTGGATAAAGACTGGTCTTTATATGATAGCCAGGTGGTTAAAGCCAGGGAAACGGAGGCGGAACTCAAGCAGCAACAAGCGCGATACGAGACGGAAACAGCAGACATGCAGCAACGACGCGCCGCCTTAAAAAAGGAATTGGAGCAAATAGCGGCCAAGCTGCAAAGGCTTGACAAGGAAATCAAAGCGATTAACAACCTGCTGGCTGAATTAGCGGGTTATGTAAAGCGCATCCCGGAACCCGTCGGTTTTGATAATGCCCATACCTTATCGTTGCTGCAGACCGATTGCCGCAAGTTAACCGAGCAACACAAGATACTACGCAAGGATTTAGCCGGTCTGATTCGTCATTTGAAACAGGTGTTGGCGCGTTTTCCAGGCACACATCCGGGCCGCTATTATGCTCGTGTCGAAGATGAATTAGGCTTTGATAGCGATGAAATGGCTTGGCTGAGTCGAATTCAGGCTTGGTATGCGACAGAATCCGGTTCTGCTAGAAGTTGGTTAATGAGTCAGGCAAAGCTTTTTGGCTACGCTATTAAAAATTATCAGCAGGCATTGGAGTGTTTTGACCGTGGCATTGATTCCTTGTCGCGCCGCTTGGCGGCGCATATCGACGGCAATATCCGTTTTGAGAAAATTGAGCGCATCGAAGGGCGGTTAACGTCCAAGGTTACGACACTGGGTTACTGGGAGCAAATAGTCCGCTTCACCAAAAATTATGATGACTGGAGTCGAACTAATGACGAACAGTTGCCGTCCCCGGAATTTGCCGACATCGTCAGACTGGTGTCTGAACAATTGAAAGGTAAAGGCCGGGTAGAAATGAAGCTGGTTAATTTGCTGGAGCTGGAAATCATTGTGACCGAAAATGGTCGCAGCAAACGGGCGACCCATGCCGAGGAATTGCGGCAGATTTCCAGCCATGGCTTATCGTACCTGATTTTATGCGTATTTTTTATTGCGCTGGTGAATATGATTCGTAAAGATCAGCCTTTGAATATCATCTGGCCGATGGATGAACTCAAGGAATTACATCAAATGAATATTGAAGTGTTGGTGGAAATGCTGACTAAAAACCGGATTACCTTGTTCTCGGCTTTCCCCGATCCCGATCCCGAAGTTTTAAGGCTGTTTAAAAACCGTTATCAGGTATTCGGCTATCGGGAGCTGATCGAAATGGACGTGGACGAGGATTATTTATCAGCACTTGAACCTCTGATAACGGCGGATGAACATGTTTGATCAATTATTAAAACGTTTGCTGCAAGGTGAATTTATTTGCGAAGTCAGTGACGAAGCCGGTTTTCGTTATTTGCAAGACCCTGAAAATGCGGCGCAGGTGGATGCGTTTTTAACACGCCTTGATTATCGCTTGTCCGGCACCCAGAACCGGCTGGCCTTTTTTGCGGCTTACCGGACGATAGACAGCAGCGCACGTAGCGACATCCGTAAGGTTTTTTATCAATTTCGCATAGAGTTGCAGCCGGTGGTTGAGTGGCTGGATATGATGATGTCCTGCTTAAACCAGGATACTGCATTATCGCCCGGCGACACGCTGAGTTTTTCCAGCTTGCTGCAAGTCATCGAACAAAATCAGGCCTTAGCTGATCGTTTGCAGACCTTTGCAAAATTCAAGGACTTTACCAGTGGCGATGATTCGGTAAAAGCACGGCTGGAAAAGCTGTTATTTACACTGTGCAAATGGGGATATTTGACTTTAGCCAATAAAGATACGCTTATTTATCAGGTGAACGGCAAGCTGGATTATTTTTATCAGGCCTTGCAGTTTATTCAGGAGCACGAACAAATCCCCGTCGAGCAGGGCGAAACCGATACGATTCAGGGGAGTCTGTTTTGAGCCAGTCGCAACAAGGCTTGGAGCGCTTACTGAGAACATTAGCCGGCCATAGCGAGTTGATTGCGGAGGCTTATTTTACCGGCGTGGTCTACAAGGACAATCAAAACCAGCGCGCGCTAAACCAGCTCAAACAATTGAAGGTGCTGGTTAATCATGACGCGGATGGCTACCGTATCGCCGGGCGTTTGACTCAGTTTTTAGACAGCGCCTTGAGCAGCGACCGGGTTCGGCGACTGGATACCGATCTAGCCGACTGGATTGATACGTTGAAGCTGCAAATCAGCCTGTATCAGGATGCCGAAGTTGAAAACCGGCTGGGCGATTGCGACAATTATTTTGCCGAAATCGAACGTCTGGTTTTCGATTTGTCCGATACCCTGGAAGAAAACACCCGCTATTTATCGATGCTGGTTAACAGCCGCTTCGCCAATGTGCGCACCCTGGCGGAAAAACAAAAACAGAATACCTTTTACATTTCCAGGCTGGAAAAGTTGGTGAATGCCATCACCGCGCTGCAACCTGAATCTTTATTGGAAATGGTTGAAGATCAGCCGCTTATTTACGACTTACTGGATCATCAGCTGATTCGTAAATTACCTATCTACCAACAGCGTTTGCAGGATATTCTCGACAAGTTAAAAGTCTTTTTATTTGAGCTCAGGCAAATAGAGGCTAGAGCGCAATTAGTGCAAGGCTTTGCCTTTTTTCTACAGCAAAACCAGAATTATCAACCGCAGGACTGGAGCGAGCGCGACAGCATTCCCGAGCACTGGAACCAGATCAAGCCTTTGGCATTGTTTGCCTATGCCGATCCGCTGGATCATGCGTTGGAAGAAGACTTAATCGAGATTGCGCAAAAAATCCGTATCGATACGGAAGTCATGTTGGCAAAACAAAAACAGCGCTCGTTAAGCGCGGTGTCTTTAAGTCCGCAAAACAAAACAACCTTGGATTTGCCGCTGTATCGAAAACAGTTAAGAGTGTATTTCGACAGGGTGCTGAAAAATGAGGGGCAGTCCATTTCAGCCGTGGCTTTTCAACAGGCTTTCGTAGATGACATCGAACCTTCAATCTGGTTGAGTTGCGTGCTGAATGAATGGTTAAGACGGCAGCAACGCAATAAACGCTTGCAGATGGACTTGATTCAGGCCGATGTCGGTCAGCATTTTTCCGGAAACAAAAAGGTGAGGGATATTGTTCTTCAGTTTCGGGGCGCTGACAATTGAACAAGCAATTGTTAAAGGTTATAGAGGGTGCCATTAGGAGCAACAAAGAGATATTTCCGCTTAATCAGAGTTGGACATATTTGCACCTGCAATACAATATCGGTAAAACACAAGGCAATAAGCTGGAAGTCACGCAGCAGGATAAGGATGACTTGATTGCGGTGGTTAAACATGAAGACGGCATCGATCTTGAGCAAATCTCGGTTGCTGATTTTGCGGCAATGAATCGCGAAGCGGCTTTATCTTTTGCGTTGGATGAGAAAATAGCCGGACAGTCCGTTAAAAAAAACCGGTTGGCGATTAAAGCGTTAACCGGCAGGGCTTTGAAAATCAACGGGCTATCATACTCATTGCCGGGCAGCGGCTATCTGGATATGGCGTTGGCGGATATAACCGGCACCGCGCATAACTGCATTCTGCTGATTGAAAACTATCGCTGTTTTGATCGTCTGGAAAACATGCAGCTGAATTTACCGGCTCGATATGCCGATCCATTGGTGTTATATCGAGGCGATAACGACTACAGTGAAAAGACGGTGCGGCAACTGTTAGCGCAGCTCAACTTACCGGTATTGGCTATGGCCGATCTCGACCCCCAAGGCTTGAGTATTGCCCAATCCTTTCCTCACATTGTCGGTTTAATAGCGCCGTGTTTGGCCGATTTGGAGGCTTTGCTTGAAGATAAGGAAAAAGCCAATTCCAAGCTATATGACAAGCAGCTGGCTGGTTGCCAAAAATTATCAACCAGCCCCCACGGCTTGATTAGACAGCTTTGGGGAATGATGAAAAAACATCAGGCGGGCATAGTGCAGGAATATTGGTTGCAGGCGGGCTGTGCGCTGGTCGTGCATGGTTTGGATCCGGCAGAGCATCGGTAATACTGCCGGGGGCGAGACGAACTACATCGACGGAATACCGGATTTAACCGAGTGCTGGTTTAAAGGCTGGTTTGTTAAAACGGCAGCCAAATATTTGTCCATGCAGAATCCAGCAGGCAAAAAAAATGCGGCCGATTAGGCCGCATTAGAGAAGGATATAAAACTCTGAATTCCGAGGAGGAAGTTTGCATCTCAAGAGTTGCAGCTATATTAACGATAAATGTCGGGCAATGGAATGTGACATATTGTCGCGTGTCGGCAATCATAGTAGTTATCGGTTCTTTATTAAAAACGGCAGGCAAAGCTTCCGCTCCTGCTCACGCCTCTTACCTACATTCCTGCAGGCAAAAAAAATGCGGCTGATTAGGCCGCATTAGAGAAGGATATAAAACTCTGAATTCCGAGGAGGAAGTTTGCATCTCAAGAGTTGCATATATATTAGTAAAAATACCTAGGCAATGGAATGTGGCATATTGTCGCGGTGTTTCAATGGGGTATTTATAACTTCCCGCGGGCCTGATTTTAGCTCCGGGGGTAATTACGCGGAATGCACGGCACTGAGAAACAAGATACCGCTATATCCCCAATTCCTGAATTTTCCGGGTCAGGGTGTTTCTGCCGTAACCCAATAAAATAGCGGCTTCGTGGCGTTTTCCATGGGTAAAGTTTAACGCCGCCTTTATTAAAATGCTTTCAACGGTGGGGATGATTTGTTTGGCGATTTCGGCCTCGTTCCCACGCAACAGCTGCTGGTCTATCCAGTTCCTCAGCAATGCTTCCCAGCCGGTTTCGGCAGCATTTTTTTTCGGCGTTGTGTTAAGCAGCTCGGGGGGGCAAATCGTGCATGGATGTCCCGGCCCGAAGCCATCACCGTCAGCTGTTTGGATTATAAAATGGTTTAGAGCTGCAAAGGTATATCCTGTTTGCGCTGTGCAGGGGCGGGATAGTGATGGCTTGACAAACGTAGTGTACGGGCCGGTGTTTTTGGTAAATTTCGCTAGTATTATCGGAATAAGCCGGTTAATCGAGCTGTAAAATTTCTTTCACGCTTGCTAACTCACGATAAGCGCGAAGGTAAACGATAGCTGCTCTAGAATGCATTTCAGTTTCACGAACCATTTTTCTCAAAGCTGATTTTGCTTGGCATAACAAGTCGTTATTACCATCTGCTTCAGCTTCTTTGAGCTGTTTGACTGTCTTTTCCACATTGATTCGGACTTGATTTCGTTTTCTTACAATTTTCGTCTCATGAAGATGAAAAATATCTATCGAATTCTTAACCTTTCGTTGCTGGCCGTCATCGGCATTCGGTATTGGTATCGGCTTGCCGTCATTATCAAACCACAGTAGCCTCCAATCATCTGGATCAAATGGATCTAAAAAGTCGGGTTTTTCTTGTTTATGATTATCTTCCGGGCTATAAGCCCGTTTACTTGAGTTGACCAAAGGGAAGTGGCAAGCTTTTCCGCCTTGAGATTCCTCAAAATTTCTCCGGCTGTTACAGTAAGTGCAGGCACAGCGGTAGTTCTCCCAGTCAAAGGCCAGCCACCAATAGCCCTCATGGTTTGGTTCCCCTTCAATTTTATTCTTGGGCCGGAAGTGATCTACAGGCGTATCCTCCCGAGTTCCTTCTGCTTCGCAGTACCAACATTTTTTCTTCAAATTGTCCGGTAAAAGATTATAGAAATTTCGCCAGATTTGAGTTGATGCCGTTTTCTTCAGAATGTCTTTACGTTCTTGAGGCGTTTTAGCGGCGTTAATTGCTGCCAAAGCTTCTTGAGCGCTTTGTCGCCATTGTTCGGTTAAACATTCTTCAATATCGTCTTTACATATCCAGCGCATTAATTCGCCTCGCCGGGTTTTGAATGATATTTTTGGATTAAAAAATCCATATAATCAGGGTCGTCGGATGCCAAACTGAATCCTAGCCCATCTAATTCGCTATTAATCATTTTCAACTCATCTTCTTCGTCGCTGCCCAGCTTTTCTTGGCTGGCGAGAATGTTTCTACGTAACAGCTTATTGTTAGTAGCGCTATCCAATGTCGTTTGTAAGCCAAACATGTCGCTTCTGAGGATCAAATTAATGCCCATGCCTTGGGGGCTTTCATCCGGTGAGGCCGCATTGATCTTGCCATCCTCAAGCCGCTTCATTATTTGCAGTTGCCCCTTTTCCAATTCAGCAATAGCCAGCGGGTGATGAGTCACCATCAAAAGGTGGCTGGTTTCATGGTTGGGCACAAAGTCGCGTAGAAACTTTAGGTATTTGACCGCCCAAGATGGGTTTAAGTGAGTATCCGGTTCATCCAGTAAAAACAATGAATCATGACCACCAGTAAATTTGAGCAAACCTAATACGGTCAAAAGCTGCTGCTCGCCTTCACTAAGTTCCCGAAAAGTTAATGGCTGGCCGCTGGAGCTTACTTTTACCCGTACACTGACTTCAGAAATGATTTCGGATAGCAATGTGCTTTCCAGCATTTTGAAAAACACATCAGGACTTAAACCTTGCGCAAATTTACGCAAAGTATCTACATTCGGCAGAAAGAGATGGAAAAATTCATTAGGAGTATTTCTACCTGTGAGTGACGTATCTTCATTTCGAGTAACCTTGACAGGCGCCAAAGCATAAGGAAAAAGGCTGTTGAGAAAATCGCGGACCACGCCATCAGCGCCCCAAAACAATTCATTAGGTTGCCTGCCTCCCCAACTGGGCTTGCGCATTACAAAATGAACAGAATCCAATCCTTCAATGCCAAGATGGTCTCTCAGAAACGTTTTTTCTTTATTATCTTGAGTGCTCAAAAAAAACGCTAATAACACAAACTGACTATGAAAGGGTTTTGCGTAAAACAGCGGACGAATATCGCCTTTTAAGTCGACTTCGTTCTTTAGCAACTTACGATAAAAATCCGTACGGTGTTTCCGAAAATATTTTTCCAGACGATCACTGGGGCCAGAATAATAAGCAAAAAGATACTTGGGCAAATAGTCTGCTGAACCGTCTCTACTCCTCTTAACTTTAGAAATAGTGACCGATTCGGAGGCTTCTCCATTTGCTGAACTCGAAACCTTAATAGCATATCGTTTGGATGCAGTGCTACGGCCTGGGTCAGCGTCTATGGTGATCCAGCGCATTTTTTCACCAGCACCTAATTTGTAGCGGATTTCATAAGAAAACGGCGGTGCTTCGCCAAGATCAAGATTTCGAAAAATAGCAACCAGTGCTTCTAGGACATTGGATTTGCCAGAACCATTGCGCCCGACAATAACGGTCATCAGATTGTTATTGTCAAAATCGATGCGCACGTTTTCGAGGTTTTTAAAACGGGACCGCACAAATAAATAATCTATTTTCATGCCTTTTCCTTACCGTGCATTACTCCGCGATTGCGAAGAACTCCTTATCGCCTTTTCTTTCACGAGTAATTGTTTTTGCATTGAGTTGCTCGCGAATATCCAGAAAAAAGGTTTCAAGTTGATCGGTGTCGGCGTCGCCGGGATAACCGGCTTGAGCCAGCAAGTCCTGAGACGATAGCGGTTGGCCTGCGGCTTTGAGCGCCTCAATGATAGGCATAATGTTTTTGGGTTTCATGCTTTCACCTGTTTTCTTTATGGCGCGCGGTTTAGTTGATTTGTTTTTTGCCAAAGCTTCACGTTCGACTTTGATTTTTGCCAATAACACCTTGGCGCTGTTTTCTCCACTGATGAGGTCGGGATTTTGCGCTCGCCAGTCAGCGGTGAGCTCGCCGGAAAAAGCTTTGGTGAGAATGGATTGAGTCAGGTGGTTGACTCGCTTGTGGGCGTCTTTAACCCGCTGTTCGATTTGGTCGGAGAAAGCAAATAGCTGCTCAACTTGGGCGACGATTTCGGTTTGTTCTTCGATTGAAGGGAACGGAATTGGTAGCCCTCGGAGTTTCGCAGCTTTAATTCCTCTCGCTGCTGATCCGGTAGCATTCAATTCAACTAACTTTTGAAATGAACCTGTAAGCATAATGAATAGGAAGAATTTAGTTTGCAATTTGCCATATGGTTGCAAGGTAATAGTTCTTTGAGCTAAGGCAAACTCATCTGTACGGTCATTAATAGCAGCGCATCCCATTGTATGTCCCTCAGTCACAAAAAATATATCTCCATTTTTTGGGAGTCCTCGCCTCATCCAAGATATATAGTCTTTTTCAGATATATACTCTACTGGTTCATTTTGAATGAGCCCCATTTTTATATTTTTGGCGCTGATCAAGCGCTTACCGAACGCGGACTTATTTGGAGTTTTTCCTCGATAGTCTATAAATCTAAAAAGATTATCAAAGTTGCTTATCAACCAGTGTTTAGGAATTAAATCCATCAAGATTTCATGATTAGATGTCCTTTCGATTTTTTTCTGGTTTTCAGTTTTTAGTTTTAGAAGCTCGTTATACTGTTCTTCGAGGTTAAATGATTTTTCCTTACGCCAACCTTTAGTCAAATTTCCACTCATAGCAGCAGAAAGAACGGATTGGCGGAAGCGATTCAGTACTTTTGGAATGGTGTCGAGGCGGTTTTTGATAATGTCCACTTGCCCCAGCAGCTCGTCGAGTTTGGCGGCGATTTGTTGTTGTTCAGCAAGGGGCGGAAGCAAAATTTCAAGCGAATAAGCGTCTTCTCTATTTAACCCAGGGATTGCAGTAGACTTATTAAGCTCTGTTAAAGGCAAATGTTTTAACTGATAAAACCAATAGCGGACAGGCTGATCAAAAAACTCATCAATAAAATATGTGGTATCAATAGGAGAAAATGAACCATCAGACAAATGTACTTCTCCGTAGCTCCCTTTTCTTCCAATAACGATGCCTCCTCTAGGTACAATCGGTTCTGAGTGATTCCCGATCACACCATTTGAACCATACACCGGAAATCCAATTCCATCTCTAGCGTAGGCAGGTAAGGATTTTCCATATTTAAGTTCAAATAGAGAGCCTAAGTCAGTTGCTTGCCAACCTTTAGGTAAATTACTTACGAAACTCATTCTTTCACCACATTGCCTGAAGCCAGTATTTTCGCTAACAAATATTGTTGTACTTGCATTTGATCGCCAATCATTGCCCACTCTCCAATTTAGCCAACTCATAAAACTCATCCAACTTGGCTTGCAGTAAGGCTTTATCCGGCAGCCGGGTTTGGTATTGCGCCACCAAGGTCGGCGACAAGCTGCGCGACAGGGCGTATTCCACGACATCATGATCGTGGTCTTTACACAATAACACGCCAATACTGGGCGCTTCGTGCGCTTTGCGGTGGTCGCGGTCTAAGGCTTCCAGGTAGAATTCCAATTGCCCCAGATAGGCCGGTTTAAAATCATCGATCTTTAATTCAAACGCCACTAAGGCTTGCAACTCGCGATGAAAAAATAGCAAATCTATCGAGAAATCTTTCTGTCCGACTTGTACGGCGTACTCTTGGCCGATAAAGCAAAAATCACGGCCCAATTCGAGCAGAAACTGTTTTAAATGTTTGATCAAGCCCTGTTGCAAATCACGCTCATTATGCGGTTCCGGCAAATGCAGGAAATCGAACAAATAGCTGTCTTTGAAGACTTGATCAGCGGCCGGATGCAATTCTCTCAGCAGTGCCGAGACTTTTAACGGCGAGGCGATGGTGCGTTCAAACAAGGCGTTGTTAATTTGCTGTTCCAGCTCGCGTTTTGACCAGCGCTGTTCTACCGCCAGCTTGAGGTAAAAACGGCGTTCCTCTTCGGATTTGCATTTGGAAAGTATCAATAAATTATGCGTCCATGATAAAACTCTCACCAGTGGTGAGAGTTCCGATTGAACGGCATAAGCTTCGTAAAATTGCTTCATACGCCATAAGTTTTGCGCCGAAAAGCCGCGCAGGTTGGGTTCGCGCTCCGCCAGCCACTGCGCCAGCTCTCGAACCGTGCCTTGTCCCCAGTCTTGTTCAGCCACTTTAAGGCTGAGATATTCGCCAATCTGCCAATACAGTTCCAACAACTGTTGGCTGGCCGTGCTTAATGCCCGAGATCTGGCCTTTTGAATGGCGGACAATACCGGCAGAAAGTGTTCGACATTGCTGTTGGCGGGCAGGTTCATTGTTCTTCCTGCAACGCCAGCGCGTCGATCAATAGTTTCCGTTGCACTTTGGCTTCATCGTCCGCACCCAACGCCAGCATCAGGCCGTTGAGTTCGCGTAAGGCTTCGGTTAGCTCGCTCATCGCTTCGGCGGCTAACACATCCGGTTCCGGCAAGTTTGCTGCATCAATACTGTCCCGGTCTTTGAGCCAGACAATATCCAGTGAGTCGTTTTTTTGAGTTTTGATCCAGTCCCGGGAGAAACAGCGCCAGCGGGGTTCTGTTTCCCGCTCTTTCCCAAAGGGGAGTGGAATGTTGCCATCCGCTTCTTTGCGTTCGGTTGCCTGAAAACAGTCTTCAAACGACTTTAGATACTGTTCGCTAAACGGCGTACGTTTACCAAAGTTGGGCATGTTGGTGCGCAGATCGTACACCCAGACTTGTTGAGTGCAGTTTTTGTTTTGGTTAGGATTTTTTGTTGTGCCTTTGTTGAAAAACAGCACATTGGTTTTAACGCCCTGGGCATAGAAAATGCCGGTAGGCAGCCTGAGTATCGTATGCAGGTTGCATTGGTGCATTAAGTCGCGGCGAATATCAGTGCCGATTCCTGCCTCGAACAAAACGTTATCGGGCAGTATCACGGCGGCGCGTCCACCGGGTTTCAGGCTCTGGTAAATATGTTGTAGAAACGCTAATTGCTTGTTGCCGGTTTTGTAGGCCAAATCGTCACGGGTCGGACCACCGCCGCCTTTAGCGGTGCCGAACGGCGGATTGGTGAGTATGACATCGGCTTTAGGTAGTTGTGTACCGGGTAGGCCGAGCGTATTGCCCAGATGCACCACGCCTTCATCTTCGCCTTCCATGCCGTGCAAGAGGCAGTTCATCAGCGCCAAACGGCGGGTGCCTATTACCAGTTCCATGCCGACAAAGGCTTTGTTGCGCTGAAAGGCTTGCGCTTTGGCGGTCAGTTTACTGGTATGTTTTTTGATGTAAGCATCGGCGGCGATCAGGAAACCTGCGGTTCCGGCTGCGGGATCCTGGATCAGTTCGCCGCTTTTCGGGTGAATACAGCGGATGATGCTGTCAATCAATGGACGTGGGGTAAAGTATTGACCGGCGCCGGATTTTGTTTCGGCGGCATTTTTTTCTAGCAAGCCTTCGTATAAGTCGCCAAGGCCGTCGCGTTGCGCATTGAACCAGTCGATACTGTTTAGCGCTTTAATCAGTTGTTCCAGATGCTGATATTCGCGTAATCGGGTATGGGCGTCGGCATAAATAGCCAAAATCAGCGGGTCGGTAACGACGGTTTTTACAATTGTTTTGGTTTCATCTTCCTGGTCTTTTTCAATAACTTTACCCGTCGAGAGTATTGAAAGGATGCGTTTGTATTCGTTTAAAAGCTCCAAACCGCTTTTGCCGCTGAGATCGGGCCAGCGGCAGCCTTCCGGCAGTTTGTGGTTTTTCAGGATGCCCGTTTTAGTATTTTCGAACTCCATTTTGATAAATAACAGTAATACCAGTTCGGTGACATAGTCCGAATAGTTGATGCCGTCATCGCGCAGTACATCGCAGAGGTTCCATAGCTTTTGGACGATTTCGTGATTACTCATTATCTCTCTTGGTTTTTATTGTGCGGCCACCCATATGGATTGAATAAACCATTTAATACATTATCCGGCTTTTTGATTTCATTAGGCCGGTTAAACAAATTTATGGGTAAAAAATAGGCGACACTTTACCAAAAGTAAGAGGAAACGCAGAGAATAAAACAAATCATATCCCCAACTCCTGGATTTTTCGGGTCAAGGTGTTTCGACCGTAGCCCAATAAAATAGCCGCTTCGTGGCGTTTTCCATGAGTAAAGTTTAACGCAGCCTTTATTAAAATGCTTTCAACGGCGGGGATGATTTGTTTGGCGATTTCGGCCTCGTTCCCACGCAACAGCTGCTGGTCTATCCAGTTTCTCAGCAATGCTTCCCAGCCGGTTTCGGCCGCGTTTTTTTCTGATGTGGTATTAAGCAGCTCGGGCGGCAGATCGTGCAGATGAATTTCCCGGCCCGACGCCATCACAGTCAGCCAGCGACAGCTGTTTTCCAGCTGTCTTACATTGCCCGGCCAGTCCAGCGTGCTTAAAAAAGCCTCAGCCTCGGGTTTTAAGACTTTAATTTCTGTATTGAGTTCGACAGCCGCCTGATTTAAAAAGTGGCGCAGCAGCAAGGGGATGTCCTGTTTGCGTTCGCGCAGGGGCGGGATGTGGATGCGGATCACGTTTAAGCGGTGAAATAAATCTTCCCTAAAGCGGCCTTGCTCTACCAGCGTTTCAAGGTTCTGATGGGTAGCGGCGATAATGCGCACATCAACTTTAACCGATGAGTACGAGCCGACCGGATAGAACTCGCCATCGGCCAGCACCCGTAATAAACGGGTTTGCAGTTCGGCGGGCATGTCGCCGATTTCATCAAGAAACAGGGTGCCGCGATCGGCTTGTTCAAAGCGTCCGGCGCGGCGCGATTGTGCGCCGGTAAAGGCGCCTTTTTCATGGCCGAACAGTTCCGATTCCATCAGGTCTTTGGGAATGGCGGCCATATTCAGGGCGATGAACGGGTTGGCGGCCCTGGGGCTGTGGCGATGCAATGCCTTGGCCACCAACTCCTTGCCGGTTCCCGATTCACCGTTGATGAGCACGGTGATATGCGACCTTGCCAGTCTGCCTATAGCGCGGAATACCTCTTGCATCGAAGGCGCTTCGCCGATAATTTCCGGCGTAGATTCATCGGCCGTGTGGCTATCTGAAGCCGATCCCTCAAGTTGCTGCTGTCGGCTATGAATGCAGGCTCTATGAGCCAGATCGACGACTTCTTTAATATCGAAGGGCTTGGGCAAGTACTCAAAAGCGCCGCAGTGGAACGCCGAGACCGCGCTTTCCAGGTCGGAATGCGCGGTCATCACAATAACCGGCAGGTTCGGGTGGCTCAATTGAATTTTGTTCAAAAGTTCCAGCCCGTCCATGCCGGGCATGCGAATATCGGTAATCAGGGCATCGGGTAAATCGTTCTGCAATGCGTTTATCAAATCGGCCGCACCGGAAAAACTGCGGGTGTTGATGTCTGCTTTTTGCAGCGCTTTTTCTACGACCCAGCGTATGGATTTGTCGTCATCGATGATCCAGACAGTTTCGGACTTAGTCATTGCCGGTCTCCCGTAGCGCAATAATGGGTAAGAAGATTGAAAACACCGTGTTTCCAGGTTCGCTGCTACATTCAATCAAGCCGTTATGCTGATTGATCAGCGCTTGGGCTATCGACAAACCCAGTCCCGTGCCGTCTGCGCGCCCGGTAATCATCGGATAAAATATTTGATTCATCATGTCGGCGTCGATTCCCGGTCCGTTATCGATAATGTCGCACTTCACCGCCAATTTATAGCGCTTGCGGCCAATAGTCACTTGCCGGTGAATTCGGGTTTTAATGGTGATGTTGCCTTCGCCGTTCAGGGCCTGAACGGCATTTTTGGCGATATTTAAAATAGCCTGAATGAGCTGGTCTTTATCCGCCAGTATGTTAGGGATACTGGGGTCGTAGTCGGATTTAATACTCAGGCTGGACTCGGCTTGAACCAGCTGCCTGACTCGCTCCAGCACTTCATGAATATTGATGGCTTTCTTGTTAGGCAGCTTGTTGGGGCCCAGCATTTTATCCATCAAGCCTTGCAGGCGGTCGGATTCGGCAATGATAATCCGGGTGTACTCTTTGAGTTCCGGGTCATTCAATTCCAGGTCCAGTAACTGTGCCGCGCCGCGCAAGCCGCCTAACGGGTTTTTGATTTCATGCGCCAAGCCTCGGACCAGCAACCTGGCGGTGTTCTGCTGGGTTAATAAGCGCTCTTCCTTGGATATGCGCAGGTGATTGTCCACTTGTTGAAATTCAACCAGAATCTCGTTGACCCGCTCATTTTTCAATAACGGCGTTGCGCTAAAGTTGATGGTGACGCTGTGGCTCATACGATCCAGGATAAGCTCCCGGTCTACCAGGGGTTCCGCCATGGTTAAGCATTGCTGTAAGTTCATCAGCAGGGCGGGATCGGAAGATTTGAACAACTCCTGAGCGCCGAGACCTACCAGGTGGCGCGAGCTGTCGGCAAGCAGGATTTCTCCGGCAGAATTAATGTAAGTGAGGGCTAGATTGCGATCGAATAACAAGATTGCGGCGTTGAGGTGGTCAAGTATACGTTTATGCATAGTTTGCTTTAAAGTCTTTTAAAGTAAGGGCGTTATAGTTTTCATAGCAATTTGCAGGCCGACAATGGGAACAGGCGCAAGCTTGGATGTTTACCGGTTGCTGCGCACTGTTATTGTTCGATTAACTGAGGCTTTAGATTATTTACGCACCATTTTAGCGCATAAATTTTTTATTTTTAGGGATTATCTTCGGGAAAGCACCAATGCCGGTATGCGGCATGTAGTTTGCTATTGAATTGCAAACAGCGTGTAAGCGAATACCCTACCGGGTACCCGTAAATTTGCGTACATCGCTTGATTTGATAGCTTTCAATCATAAGGAATACCAGATGAAACAACGCTTGGTCGTCATCGGCAACGGCATGGCGGGTATGCGTACCGTAGAGGAACTGCTAACCGCCGCACCGGATAAATACGACATTACCGTGTTCGGCGCTGAGCCTTACGGCAACTACAACCGCATCATGCTGTCCTCGGTGCTGTGCGGCGAAAAAACCATTGAGGACATTGTCATCAATAACCGCCAGTGGTACATCGACAACGGCATAACGCTCTATGCGGGCGAAGATAAAGCCGTGGCGCGGATAGACCGGATAAACAAAAAAGTCTATGCGCTGGACGGCACATTTGCCGGATATGACCGGCTGTTGATCGCTACCGGCTCCAAAGCCGTCATACCGCCGATTTCCGGCAATGACCTGGAAGGCGTAATCAGCTTCCGGGACATCGTCGATGTCAACAAAATGCTGGCTTACAGCCGTAGCCATAACAAGGCCGTGGTCTTGGGCGGCGGGCTGTTAGGTTTGGAAGCCGCCAACGGTCTGGTTTCAAGAGGCATGGAGGTCACGGTGATTCATAATCATGAAGTATTGCTGAATCGGCAAATGGACAGGCCTGCAGCAAAAATGCTGCAAACGGAACTGGAGCAACGCGGCCTGAAATTTAAAATGGCCGCCAAACTCAAGCAGCTATTGGGCGATGCAAAGGGTCATGTCGCATCGGTCTGTTTTGATGACGGCAGTCAGCTGGAATGCGATTTGTTCGTCACCGCAATCGGCGTGCGTCCCAACATGACGCTGGCCCAGGAAGCGGGGATTTATTGCGAGCGCGGCATCGTCGTTAACGATACCTTGCAAAGTTACGACCCCAGCATTTATGCGGTCGGAGAATGTATCCAGCATCGCGGCGCTACCTTCGGCCTGGTTGCTCCGCTGTTTGAGCAGGCCAAAGTCTGCGCCAATCATCTCAGTGCGCATGGCGCGGCGGAATATATCACCTTGCCGACTGCGACCAAGCTTAAAGTAACGGGTATCAACCTGTTTTCGATCGGCGATTTTCAAGGTGATGTAAACTGTGAATGCATCCATTTTACCGATCCCGCTGTAGGCATTTACAAGAAGCTGGTCCTTAAGGCCGATAAGCTGATTGGCGCGGTGCTGTACGGTGATACGGCCGATGGCAGCTGGTATCAGGAATTGCTGGAGAAGGAAGACAATATTTCCGACATAAGAGATATGCTGATTTTCGGTAGCGCTTATGCGAGAGATTTTGTTACTACTCAGCAGCCAAAAATAGAACGCAGATGACGCTGATAATTATGATGTGTAAGATTTTTCTGAAGTATCTGTGTTCATCATATCCATCTGCGTCATCTGCGTTCCATTGTATTTGATGACGCTGAGCCGTTACGAGATTTTTAATGAATAAAACGATACAAACCACTTGCCCCTATTGCGGCGTAGGCTGCGGAATCAGCGCGAAGGTCGATGACGCGCATCATCGCCTTAAAATCAGCGGCGACACTTCGCATCCGGCTAATTTCGGGCGGCTTTGCTCTAAAGGCTCGGCGCTCGGCGAAACCATCGAACTCAAAGGCAGGCTGTTGCAGCCCAAAGTCTATGGCCGCGAAACCAGCTGGACGGAAGCGCTGGATCTGGTGGCCGATTCCTTTATCAGCGTTATCGATAAATACGGCGCGGATGCGGTGGCGATTTACGGCTCCGGGCAATTGTTGACCGAAGATTATTATGTCGCCAACAAGCTGATGAAAGGCTTTATCGGCAGCGGTAACATGGATACCAACAGTCGCTTGTGCATGTCATCGTCGGTCGCCGGGCATAAACGCGCCTTCGGCTCCGATACCGTGCCGGGCTGTTATGAGGATTTCGAACAGGCCGACATGATCGTGCTGATCGGCTCGAATGCCGCGTGGTGTCATCCGGTCAGTTTCCAGCGGATACGCGCGGCCAAGGAAGCCAATCCGGCCTTGAAAATCGTGGTGATCGACCCGCGCCGCACCGTCAGTTGCGACATCGCCGATTTGCATTTACCGCTGGCAAGCGGCACTGATGCCGTCTTGTTTAACGGCCTGCTGCATTTTTTGAGCGAGCAAAACGCACTGGATTCGGCTTATATCGAAGCGCATACCGAAGGCTTTGTTGAAGCCCTGAATACTGCCGATATCGATATTGAACAGGTTGCAAAGGCGTGTCGGCTCAATAAAGACGACCTGCACCGTTTTTATCAATGGTTTGCCGGGCATGAAAAAGTCATGAGCCTGTATAGCCAGGGCATCAATCAATCGTCATCCGGCACCGACAAGGTCAATGCCATTATCAACTGCCACTTGGCTACCGGCAGCATCGGCAAACCGGGGATGGGGCCGTTTTCGCTAACCGGACAACCCAATGCAATGGGCGGGCGCGAAGTCGGCGGCTTGTCGCATCAGCTGGCTGCGCACATGGATTTTTCCAGCACCGACGATATAGAGCGGGTCGCACGGTTTTGGAATACCTCAAACATTGCCAGAAAGCCGGGTTATCCCGCCGTGGAATTATTCGACGCCATTTACGACGGCAAAGTCAAAGCCGTGTGGATTATGGGCACCAACCCCGTGGTCAGTTTGCCCAATGCCGATAAAGTCAAACAAGCCTTGCAGGGCTGCGAGTTTGTGGTGGTGTCCGATTGCATCGCCGACACCGATACCACCGCCTTGGCGCATGTGCTGTTACCCGCGCAAGGCTGGAGCGAAAAAGACGGCACGGTCACCAATTCCGAGCGGCGCATTTCGCGGCAACGGGCGTTATTTAAACCGGCGGGCGGCGCCAAGCCCGATTGGTGGATCATCACTCAAGTGGCGCGGCGCATGGGCTTTGAGCAGGCGTTCCATTATCAAAGCCCGGTGGAGATTTTTCGCGAACACGCCGCGCTGTCCGGCTTTGAAAATAACGGCCTGCGCGATTTCGACATATCGGCGTTTGCGGATATGTCCCGGCATGATTACGACCGATTGCAACCGACCCAATGGCCGGTTAATCAGGCTTATCCGCAGGGCAGGGCAAGGCTGTTTGATGATGGGAAGTTTTTTACCGAGTCGGGCAAAGCCAAGTTTATTGCGGTCACGCCGCGATTGCCGGTCAATTCGCCGGATCAGGATTATCCATTAATTTTAAATACCGGCCGATTGCGCGACCAGTGGCATACCATGACCCGCACGGCTATTGCGGCGAAATTAAACCAGCACAAAGCCGAGCCTTTTGTGGAGGTGCATCCGGTTGATGCCCAAAGTTACGGCTTGGTTGGAAACAGTCTGGCAACCATTGAAAGCCATTGGGGATCAATGATTGCAAGGGTACAGATTACCGACAGCCAACTTCCCGGCAACGTTTTTGTGCCGATGCACTGGACCGAACAATACGCCAGCCGTGGACGGATGGGCGCGTTGGTCAACTCGATAGTCGACCCGATTTCCAACCAACCGGAAAGCAAGCATACGCCGGTGCGCATCAAAGCTTATCAACCCGTCTGGCAAGGTTTTATTTTGTCCCGCGGCGAGTTAAGCATGGTTGCACCGGACTATTGGGTGAAAGTTAAAGGCGAACAGTATTATCGTTATGAGCTGGCCGGGCTTAGCTTGCCTGAAAACTGGCGGGAATGGGCGCAAAAAAACCTCAGCGATAATGACGGCGCAACGCCGCAGTGGCAGGAATATCAAGATCCCGCTCAAGGTAATTACAGAGCCGCGCGTATCGTGAACAATCAGTTGGAAAGCGTGGTTTTTATCGCCGCCGAGTCCGCGTTGCCGGAGCGTAATTGGTTGACCGGACTGTTTGCAAAAACAGAATTGGAAAAAGCCGAGCGCATGGCGTTATTGACCGGCAGGCCGCCCGTAGGCATCGCTGATGTCGGCACCATCGTTTGCGCCTGCTTTAATGTCGGGGAAAAAACCATCCAAGCCGCGATCAGGGAAAAAGGCCTAAAAACCCATCAGGAAGTCGGTCGTTGCCTTAAAGCCGGAACCAACTGCGGCTCCTGTGTGCCGGAGATTAAAGCGCTGTTGTGAACGAAACGGATGCGGCGGTGTAGGGCGTGCCGTGCGCGCCTTAGAAACCAAGGCGCGCACGGCACGCCCTTGTATCTTAATCCATGTCATAGTTAGCTACATTGACACTGAGACAGAAGCAGCTTGGGCCCACCCTTAAGGTTCAACCTTGTTTTGTAGATCAAGCCTTCTGTCTCGCTTCTGATGCCAACGTGAACACTGAACGGTAGCCAAGGGCGTTGACCCTGTATGCACAAGGCAAGTGGGCTCAGTTGGTTGGTTTTATCCCTAGTCATTAGGAGTAACCTCTATGTTTTTCATCGGTATTGATGTTTCCAAAGCCAAACTCGATTGCAGTCTATTGCTGGATGCCGCCAACAGTAAGCGCCGTGCCAAGTCGGTCTCCAATTCCAAAACGGGTATTGCCGATCTCTTAGCCTGGTGTGCCAAACAGCAAGTCATTATCCATGAACTCCACGCCATTATGGAAGGCACTGGTGTTTATCACGAACAGGCTGCATTAGCCTTGTCCGATGCGGGCGTGACCGTATCCATTGTCAATCCGGCTCAGGTCAAGGATTTTGGTCGCAGCCTTGGCGTGCGTACTAAAACCGATAGCGTCGACAGCTTGGTATTGGCCCGTTACGGTGCTTTGCTTAATCCCAGAGTATGGACTCCGCCATCACAGGAAGCACGTACGCTGCAAGCCTTGTTAGCACGACGTGAAGCCATTGCTAAAGATTTGCAGCGCGAACACAATCGTCTGGAAAAAGCCGATGCTACCGATACGCCAGTATTGATCCGTCAGTCCCTTGTTGAGTCCATTGCCTTTCTCGAAAAACAACTCGCCAAGCTCCAGCAAGAGATTGACGATCACATCAACAAACATCCAGGTCTGAAAGCCGACCGGGACTTACTTACCAGCATTCCGGCCGTCGGGCCGCAAGTCGGCAATCACTTACTGGCGGTTATGCACAACCACGATTTTCAATCTGCTGAACAGTTGGCCGCTTATCTGGGCTTGGTGCCGGTAGAGTGGCAATCCGGCACTTCTGTGCTTGGACGGCCTCGTTTATCCAAAGCAGGCCCAGCTCGCATCCGTGCGGTACTCTACATGGCCGCTATTGTCGGCACTCAACATAACCCACATATCAAAGCACTGTACCAACGCCTGCAAGAACGCGGTAAAACCAAGATGTCTGCGCTCGGTGCCGCCATGCGCAAGCTGGTCCATTTGTGCTTTGGTGTACTAAAAACTCGCCAACCTTATCAGGCTAATTATGCCGTTTAAGGTTGACTTTCAAGACGGTATCTACAGAGGATAGTTCCGGACAGTGATAAGGAAAATCAAATCCGAGTCATCCGCGGCCTAGCTTTTCCGCGGCGGTAATGGACAACGCGTAGTAACATCAGCTCTTAAACCGGAATACACGCTCGGCAATCGCTCTACTTCCTCCATCTTGGAGTTGCATACCTTCTCCCGAATGCGCATGAGATAAATACACTTCCATGGACTACATGGCTTACTATGCAAGCCGTTTATTAGCGGTTATCATGGCGGCCGGCACCTGTCGACGTATTATGGAAATTTAAAGTCGTAGCTCACAGTGGTACTCAGGCGGATTGGCGGCTTTGGCTTGCCGATACGGGATTAATTCCAGCGTATAACAAAAAACTTCCATTAGTCGCTGAGCGGCTTTAACGGTGGTAATCCACTATAAACTTCAATAACAATCAGGAGAGAATCATGGCAGTATCACTTACGAAAGGCGGTAACGTTAATCTCAGCAAAGAATCCCCAGGATTGAATAAAATCGCAGTGGGCTTAGGCTGGGACGCCCGTGCAACCGATGGCGCGGCGTTTGATTTAGATGCGAGTGCCTTTCTGGTTAAAATGGACGGTAAAGTCCGCTCAGACAGCGATTTTTGTTTTTACAATAATAAAGTGGTCGGCGATGGCGCGGTTCAGCACATGGGCGACAACACCACCGGCGCAGGCGACGGCGATGATGAAACCGTCAAGGTTGAATTATCCAAAGTCCCCGGCGACCTCGACAAAATCGTGTTTGCCGTAACCATTCATGAGGCCGACGCGCGTAAACAGAATTTCGGTCAAGTTAACCATGCCTATATTCGTATTACCAACCAGGACGGCGGCGCAGAAATCGCCCGTTACGATTTGAGTGAAGACGCCTCAATCGAGACGGCGATGATTTTCGGCGAAATCTACCGCGTCGGCGCAGACTGGAAGTTTAAAGCCGTCGGCCAAGGTTTTGCCGGTGGACTTGGACCTTTAGCCGCTTCTTTTGGGGTTAATGTTTAATTGCTCCATATTGGTAAATAAGCAATTAAAGAATTTATTCACCACGAAGACACGAAGATATAAAGCTTCGTGTCTTCGTGGTGATTTATTAATATCTACTGCAAAAAAAATCATGGGGCAATGTATATGGCTATTAATCTACAAAAAGGACAAAAAATTTCCTTGTCCAAAGAATCCGGCGGCGCGCTGAGCAAGGTCGTCATGGGCTTGGGTTGGGACGCTAAAAAAGTCCCCGTCAGCATGTTAAAAGGCTTGTTTGGCGGCGGAAAAAGCGAAGACTCCATTGATTTGGATGCTTCTTGCGTATTGTTTGACGATCAAAACAAGGTCGTCGATATTATTTATTTCGGTCAGCTGAAAAGCAAAGACGGCAGCATTGTGCATACCGGCGACAACCGTTCCGGCGCAGGCGACGGCGATGACGAGCAAATCAAGGTTGATCTGGATAAGGTGCCTGCCAATGTTAAATCGCTGGTGTTTACCGTTAACTCCTTTTCAGGACAGACTTTCGATGAAGTTGAAAATGCGTATTGCCGCATCGTCGACAGCAGCAATAATGCGGAAGTTGCCCGTTATACCTTGAGTTCGCAAGGCCCTCATACCGCACAAATCATGGCGAAAGTGTACCGGCATAACGGTGAATGGAAAATGCATGCGATAGGCGAAAATGGCGTTGGTCGAACCATTGAGGCGTTGTTGCCGCAAATTATCATTCATTTGTAGGCATCAATGAGAATTTGGTTTAACAAGACATTTTCGACCATACACGCAGTATTTAGAAATCTTCGTCAGTCGGTTCCGGCTGGCGAAATCACCCTGATTTGCACTCACACCCATGCCCATGCCGCCGCCTTTCTGGCTGCGGATGAAAGTTATCTTGAACCCACAGAACTCACCGGGCAAGAGTATCTTGAGTGGTGCGTGGGTTTTTGTCGGCAGCACAATATCCGGTTATTTTGGCCCGGCAAAGAAGCCGCGTTTATCAGCAAGCACCATGAATTTTTTCAGGCGATTGGCGTACAGGTGCTGTCGGTTGCCGATGTCGACACGCTGACTTTATTGCATGACAAGGCGGATTTTTATTCCGAGTTGAGTGCAGAGGTTGCACAGACCATGGATTTTATCGCCGTTAATGACCGCGATGGCTTTGACGGCGCGGTTGCTGAATTATCGACAAAGCATCAAAGACTGTGCGTTAAGCCTGCGGTTTCGGTGTTCGGCCTGGGCTTTCGGGTTTTGGATACTGAGCGCGACAGCGTCACCCAGATACTTAAAGGCGTTGAATACCAGATTCCGATGCAAGAATTGCGCTCGGGTATGGTTAATACCCCGGAGTTTGCCACCCTGTTGGTCATGGAACATCTGGGCGGCCCCGAATGGAGCGTCGATTGCGCCGGGCGGCACGGCGAATTGCTGTGCGCCGTACAACGCAAAAAATCGCAACTGGCAGGCGGCGGGCAAATGATCGACAACAATGTCGAGATTGACGGCATGGTGGCAAGATTAACCGCCCACTACCGGCTCAACGGTTTGTTCAATATCCAGTTCAAGGAAGGCGTGCATGGCGTGCGTTTGTTGGAAATCAACCCGCGTCCTTCGGGCGGTTTCGGCATGGCGTGTTTATCCGGCGCAAACTTGGCGCATATCGCGTTGCAGAGTATTAAAGGCGAAACATTCCAGCCGCCGACCATTCGTTATGGACTCAGGGTGACCGAGGTTAATACGCCGGTGGTGATGCAGGAATTGTTGTGAGTTTTTGTTTGATTTATCGTTCCCACGCTCCGGCGCTCATCGTTATACAGATCTTGCGCCGGTTCCCAAATCTCCAGTCTGGGAGCCGGCGCAAAGGATTTTTTAGGAAGTTGCCGATAGCTGGAGTGCAGGCTTCGCCTGCAAGCGCAAGCAAAGCTTGCACTCCCGTTGCAATAAGTCGTCTTCAATACGTAACGATGAACATAGGCTTGCACAGGAGCGGAGACGGCTCAGGCATCCTTACCGGATGACGGAGTCCCGCAAGCACTCATGTATAAAGATGAGCGTTCCCACGCCGGAGCGTGGGAACGATGCAACTTACGAAATGACTCCACAACAAACTATGCCAAAAACAGTAACCGTAAAATTAGACACCGGAACCCTGCATCTCGATCTGGAACCCGGCCACATCCCGCTTAACCGATTGCTGGGTTTCGCGGCCAGGGTCAGCAGCAAGCGCAAGTTTTTGCTGGTCAGCAAGGTATTGGGCAAGCATTACCCTGTATCGCCCAAAGTCATGAGCTGGTCGTACCGCGCGCTGGCGCGGGCGGCGTTAAAACGCAATATAGGGGCGGGTTCGCTGTGGATCGGCATGGCGGAAACCGCAACCGGCCTGGGTTACGGCGTATTTGAAGCGGCCTGCCGCGAAGGCTCAGAGCAAGCCTTGTTTATGCAGACGACCCGTTACCATCTGGACGGCATTGAACGGCTTGAGTTTGAAGAAGCGCATAGTCATGCTACTGACTTTTTCTTGTATTATCCTGAGCTGGCGAAACACCGGGATCAGTTTTTGACGGCCGAAACGCTGGTCTTAATCGACGACGAAATCAGTACCGGGCTTACCTTTTTACGCCTGATTAAAGCCTATCAACGGGTTAATCCGGGTTTGCGTAAAGTGTTTATTGTCAGTCTGGTCAATTTCGCCCATCCCGATGACCGCGCCGCTTTGGAAGATCAAGCCGGTGTGGCGGTGGAATGGGTGTGTTTCAGGCAGGGACGTTTGCGTTTTGAGGACAAGCAAAACGCCGCCATCGACAGCATCACCGTCAATGTGTCGGGTAATGGCGCGTGTAAAAAAGCGCTGTTGGCCTGGCCGGGCCGGTTGGGTTTGGATGCGCCGATCAGCTTGGAAAAGGATGTGGTCGAGCAGCTATGTCGACGCGGATTTAGCCGCGATGAGCGCCCGATTCTGGTCTTGGGCACCGGCGAATGCAACGCCCCCGCCTATCTGTTGGGGAGGGAGTTGGAAAGCCAGGGTTTTAAGGTCAAGGTGCAAAGCACCACACGCTCGCCGATTCATCAGGGCAACGATATTGGCCGGGTATGCCGCTTTGAAGATAACTACGACGACGGCATCCCCAATTTTATTTACAACCTGAACCCGGACGATTACGGCGACATTATTCTTTGCCATGAAACGCCGCTGTGCGACGCATTAAATGACCGGCTGCACGCATGGCGAGCCATTAGCGCAAGATTCGAACTTCAACCAAACACCCCAAACCATGCAAAGCTACATTTTTTTAGACCTTGACGACACGCTGTTCCAGACCTTGAGGAAATGCGCTCCAGGCGTAGATGATCGCACCTTGCAAGTACGGGCCTTTTTGCCCGACGGCTCGGCCAATTCGTTCGCCACGCAAAAGCAGCAATGGCTATGGCACTGGCTCGCCAAAGGCTTCAAGATCGTGCCGGTGACGGCGCGCGATGTACATGCCTTTGAACGCGTCAACCTGCCGTTTCAGGAAGAAGTGGTGTTGAACCACGGCGCGGTGATTTTGGACAAACAGCGCGCTGTCGATAAGGTGTGGATGGACAACATCATGCAAGCCTTGCCCGCGTACCATGAAAAGTTGCTGGAAGTGTGGGCGGAAGTTGAGCTTTATGCCAAACGCCAGCCCGGTTTTAAGCCCCGGCTGGTCGATGATTTCGGGATAACCTGGTATGGCGTGATCAAACACAGCGACGGCACCGAAGCGATATTGAAAACGCTGCTGGATGAGGTGATCAAGTCGCATCCGTACGTTGTCGACGGCAGCCTGTATTGGCATTTGAACGGCAACAACCTCGCGGTATTACCGAAAATCATCAACAAGGAAAGCGCGGTGAGCTATTTGCTGGAAGGCTATAGACGGCAGCATCCCCAATTATTAACCTTTGGCGCGGGCGACAGCAAGACCGATGCGGCGTTTATGGCGTTGTGCGATTACGCGTTAATTCCCAAAAATACTCAGCTGTTTCAAACGCTGGCTTGCGTTGAGACACTATAAATGATGTTCTCGAGTCATATAAAAACACCTTGAATAGTGCAAGGAAAAAACTTTTCACCACGAAGACACGAAGAGCACGAAGTTTTATATTTCGCCCTCGTTCCCACGCGGCGAGCTCGTCGTCATACATAAGTATTGAAAAGCACGTCATCCCGGCAGGGATTCATGTCAGGCTATCCTGCCTGACACCCTTTGGGTTAATGCAAATCCGTTCCAGACGGATTTGTGCCGGGATCCAGGCTACATGGACGTACACAGCTCGCCATCCATGGCACTGGATACCCGTTTCCCGGCGGGTATGCGCGTTACTTAGATACTTATGTATAACGACGAGCGCACTGCGTGGGAATGCGGTCAAGGCGCGCTACGCCGTATATGGGACGCAGCGCGTCCGGCACTGCGTTCCCAAGCGGCGCGGGCTACAGCAAGCCGCCAAATAAAATGGAATGCAGATGCCAAAAGTAGGCGCCTCTAGGCGACGCAGATTAATATGATGAACGCAGCGTGTTTAAGAGAAATCTTATTTGATCATAATTATCAGCGTCATCAGCGTTCCATTTTTCTAACAACTGAATAGTTTCACAACATACATGACCATTCCTTTTTCCGGCAGTTATAGCTTAGACGACGTACAGTTCCTGTTAAAACCGATGGCGATGCAGGATACGCCGGTCCATATCAAGGAAGCCCTGATCCAATCCGGCAAAAAACATTATTCCCAGATGCTGACGCATGAGTCCTTGCCGCCGGAACATTATTTGCCGCTGTTTTATCAGGCGATGGACTTGAATCAACAGCGCATGGCCGGACATTTGCTGGTTTTGGCGGAGCGCATCTTGGCCACCCGTCCGCACGGCATTACCCTGGTTTCACTGGCGAGAGCCGGAACGCCGGTCGGCGTGCTGCTCAAGCATGTGCTCAAACGCCATTTCAACACCGAGGCGAGGCATTATTCCATTTCCATACTGCGGGATGTCGGTATCGATCAAAATGCCTTGCGCCGTATTTTGCAAAATCATGCGCCGGAATCGTTGGTTTTTGTCGACGGTTGGACCGGGAAGGGCGTTATTGCGCGACAATTGGCCGCCAGCCTACAGGCTTTTGCGGTCACCGATGGCGTGACTATTCCCGCTGAATTGTATGTGCTGACCGATTTGTCAGGCAGCGCGGCGGTTGCCGCTTGTTCGGAGGATTATCTGATTCCTTCGTGCATCCTGAATGCCACCGTATCCGGATTGGTCAGCCGTTCGGTTTACGACCCAAATACAGCCGCCCCAGCCGATTTTCATGGTTGCGTTTATTATCGGCAGTTTGAGCAACACGATTTATCCCGCTATTTCATTGATACGATGCTGGCTTGCGTTGACCATGTGCGGCAAGAATGCGCGAGCGACTTTGAAATCGGCTCTCATGACCGGCTACAATTACAAAGTGTTTCCCAAGCGCTATTGAGCTGGATTAGCGAACGTTACGGCGTTAAACAGCATAATTACATCAAGCCCGGTATCGGTGAGGCGACGCGGGTTTTATTGCGCCGCGAAGCGCAGGTGTTGATATTACAGGATTCGGATTGCGAGGCTACCCGGCATTTGCGCTGGCTGGCCGAATCCCGGTCTATTCCGATAGATATTGTTGCCGACCTGCCGTATCGGGCGGTGGCGTTAATTAAAGAGATGCAATGATGAATACACCGCAAAAATCTTTTTCACCGTGGTGTTTAGGTGCCTCACTGTACATGCCTGCGCATCGCCTGGACCTGATGGATTGCGCCAATGGCGAAAAATTGGAAGCCTTGCGGTCGATGATTTTTTGTACCGAAGACGCCGTCTCTCATACCGAGGTCGACAGCAGTCTGCGTCATTTAGGACTTTGCTTGCAGGGCTTCAGGGACACGCCGGCCCGGTTCCGTTTTATTCGCGCCAGAAACCCGGAAATCCTGGCCCGGCTGCTGGATCTGCCCGATATTGAAAAAGTCGACGGCTTTGTGTTGCCGAAATTTAACGAGGCTAATTTCCACGCTTATTTCGATCAATTGCAGGGTACACCGTTTAAGATCATGCCGACGCTGGAAACCAGGGATGTTTTTGATGTCGGCGCGATGAACGAATTGCGTCAGGGCTTACTACAGGACGCTGTTTTTGCGCGGATATTGATGCTTCGGATTGGCGGCAACGACTTGATGAATCTTTTAGGTATCAGGCGGCCAAGGGCTATGACCGTGTATGAAACGCCGCTGGGTCATGTTATCGCTCAGCTGGTTACGGTATTTAAGCCTTACGGCTTTTCGTTGGCCGCGCCGGTGTTCGAATACCTGGATGATGCCGTTACCCTGCAAAAAGAGATTCGGCTGGATTTGGCGCACGGCTTGATCGGCAAAACCGCCATTCATCCAACCCAGGTGCCGGTCATCGAAGCCATGTACAGCGTCGATAGCGGAGACTATGAAATGGCGTTGGCCTTGAATCAAAGTTCTTCGCCCGCGGTGTTCAGGATGCACGACGCGATGTGCGAAGTGGAGACGCATAAGCAATGGGGGCGGGATATTATAGACAGACAGCTGTACTATGGTGACAGGGAGTCGATTGCTTTGCCGGAGTATACTGAGCTGTCTGTTAAATAACTGAACAGTATTTAAGAAATTTTTCACCACGAAGACACGAAGGACGGCTTTGTTGGGTTGCATCTTTTCGCAGCTAAAGCACCCAGACCTGGCAGGTTTTAAAAACCTGCCAGGTCTAACTTGTGAAGTTATTTCATGCACACACCCCTAAGCTGACTTTATGCTTTAAATCTTCGTGTCCTTCGTGGTAAAAGCTTTACAGTCGTAACCCGCTACATGTCTATATAAACAACAACCTATTTAACATCAGGAGAAAACAATGAGTTTCGATAATTTTCTAAGTCAATTAAAAAGCAAAGCCAACGAGTTAAAAACAGAGGCTTTAAAATTCAAGAACAAGGATTTTCTGAATGCAGCGATGGCTGGTTCCGCATTGGTTGCGATGGCCGATGGCAGCATCAGTTCTGACGAAAAGCAAAAAATGGTCAAATTTATCGAAAGCCATGATGCGCTGTCGATTTTTACCACCAGCGATGTGATCAAGGCCTTTCAGGACTTTGTAGGCCAGCTTGAATTCGATAAGGACATCGGCGAAGCCAAAGCGTATGAAGCGCTAGGCAAGATGAAATCAAATGCCCAAGCCTCGCGCCTGTTGGTTCGCATGATTATAGCCATTGCTTCTTCAGACGGAGTTTTTGATTTCGATGAAAAAAAGGTAGCTACCAGAATAGCCAAGGAATTGGGGATCGATCCTGCGGAATTTGAATTGTAAGCGCGTAAAGCCGTCTAAGCTTCGATAGGCGACCGACCGGTCGCCTGTTATTACCCTCGTTAATTGCCATGCACCAACAAATACATCAAGACCAGGTTGGTAAACAGCAGCATTATCGACAAGCCTTTCCAGAATAATAACGGATTGCGCTGTATTAACGGTATGGCTTCTTCAGCGCTCAAAAACTTGCGGTTGGGTGTCGACAGGTCATAGAGAAACTCCGATAAATCGTCATAGCGAAATTGCGGGGTGATTGAGGTGGCTTTTTTTAATGCGCCGTCAATCCAGATAGGAACCAGGGCATTGTGATGAAAACTGGGCACATAATGGAGCTTTGCCAGATTCATTTTGTTGGGTTTTTCAGGCATATCCTGGCCGAAAGGCAAGGCGCTGTTAAGCATTTCATAGGTGATGACGCCCAGTGAGAACAGGTCGGATTTTACCGTGCCGTTCTGTCCCAGATGATATTCAGGCGCCGTGTAATTCAAGGTGCCGAGTATGTTGTCCGCCCCGCTGTGTTCCAGCGGCGTAATTTCCGCGATACCGGCGATTTTAACCGAGCCGAAATCGATGATTTTAACGATGCCGTTGTTATCGAACATGATGTTTTCGGGTTTCAAATCCTGATGCAGCATTTCCATGCGATGAAAAGCACGCAGTCCCTTGGCAATCTGTTCGACTATTTTCCTGGCTTGTTTAATTTCAGGCTTGGGATTGGCGCTTATCCATTGCCTCAGCGTCGGCCCTTCGAGAAATTCGGTGACGTAGTAAAGGCAGCTTTTTTCCCGGTTAGTGCTGAGGATTTTTAGCACATTTTCGTGACGAATGCGTTTTCCGGCCCATTCTTCATGCAGAAAATGTTCTATGTAATGGGGATCGTCATCATAAAGGATAGACGGCGTCTTCAAAATAACCTGGGTATCGGTTTTGGTATCGAAGGCCCGGTAAATCTGGGTGCGCTTGCTGGCATGCAACTCCGCTTCAATCCGGTAACCGTCGATGATCATGCCGGGTTCCAACGGGGGCGGGAAGGGCAGCTTGGTGTGACGGCGAATAATCTCGTCTTCTTTGGCTTCGGGCAGTTCATCGACCCTGACCAGTTGGCAGGTCAGATTGTCATCGCTGTGATTATCCTCGGCCTGCTGCATGATTTTTTCGGCAAGCAGGGTTAAATCCGCATTATCCTGGACCAGCAGTTTTTTCAGGGTTTTTTCATCGATAAAGTCGTGTATCCCGTCAGTGGTCATTAAAAACAGGTCGCCTGTTTCTAAAGACAGCGTCCGGTAATCGACTTCCAGATGCGGTTCTATACCCATCGCCCGGTTAAGATAATTTTTTTCCTTAACCCAGATGCGGTGATCGCGGGTTATCTGCTCAAAATTACCCTGCCGTAAACGATAAATGCGTGAATCGCCGATATGAAAAATATGCGCAGTGGTTGATTTCAGGACAATAATGCTGAGCGTGCTGACCATGCCCTTGGTCGACTCATAGCGGCTTTGTCCCTGACTGTATAACCAGGAATTGGTCGCGGACAGGATTTTTTGCCCGGCATGTTTGACTGACCAGGAGTCGGGGGTGCTGTAATAATCGCTTAGAAAGCTGATGACGCAGCAGTGACTGGCCTGTTTCCCGGCGTCGCTGCCGCTCATGCCGTCGGCAATGGCAACGGCTATGCCTTTATGAGTCAGTTGCGGGCCTTCCGGTATTAACGAACCGAAAAAGTCCTCATTATCCGGCTTGATCCCTTTATCGCTGGCATAGCCGATGCTGACTTTGAGTGTTGGTTTGGGCATGGTTTTATTAAGGCTAAGGGCTAAAGGGCTAATGGCTAAGGGCTAAAGGGCTAAAGGGCCGCTACGGTTATATAAAACTCGTGCTCAGGAAAGGGCTTTTTTCGCCCTTCGCCTTTTGCCTTTCATCCGATTCAATTTAGCAAGCGGGACGGGGTTTGCAACCCCGTTCCTAACGTTTTTGCAATGTTTGAGCTAAGCGGCGGGGTTTAGTCAGCGCAAAATCCTAAACGTTTCGTGCGGGGCAACATGCCCCGCACGGCTGTGAATATGATGAGCATAGAGTGTTCAAGAAAAATCTTATTGCATCATAACTATCAGCGTCATCTGCGTTCCATTTTATTTGTTGGTGCTGAGGCTTTTTTGTCTCTCGCCTTTTACCCTTCGCCTGATTTCATTCAATTCAACTCAATCATTTCCACGGTACCGTCTTCCTGAACTTCGGCCATGTGGCCTTTGGGTTCATCGATAAACTGTACGGCAATCAACACCGATAACGCCACCGCCGCGATGACCACAAAAAATACCGCCGGTGTAACAAACGATAATATGGTCAGGAACAACACGCCGCCGACATTGCCGTAAGCGCCGACCATGCCTGCGATTTGCCCGGTCATGCGCCGTTTAATCAACGGAACGATTGCATATACCGCACCGCAGCCGCCGGATACAAAGCAAGAGCAGGCCATTGTTACTAAAACCGCCAACGCAATAGGCCATTCCGAATCAATCATCGACATGCAGAAATAACCTACCGACAGGCCCAACACAAAAATGCTTAAGGACAATTTACGGCCGAATTTATCGCTAATCCAGCCGCCGATTGGCCGCGCAACCAGGTTAATAAAGGCAAAACTGCCGCCCAGCAAACCGGCTTCGACCATGGTAATGCCATGCGACTCATGGAAGGTGTCGAAGAAAAACAGCGGCAACATCGAAACTACGGCCAATTCCGAACCGAAGGTAATGAAATACGCCAGGTCCAGAATGGCAACCTGTTTGAATTTGTATTTATGGATTTCTTCTATCGGGTGTTGCAGATGCTCTTCATTGACGTGGATAATTTTATAGACGTTATAAAGGAATAAAACCCAAATGCCGGTATAAATACTGAGGGCTGCGCCATTCGATAACAGGTTGGCGCCGGTCGGCGATAATTTCCAGGTTAGCAGGCTCAAGGTGGCATACAACGGGATGCTCATCAGAATATAGAAGAACAAGTCCCAGATACTGGTGACTTCCATCGCCCCGGCTTTTTTAGGCTTAAAGTAAGTCGAGCCTTTGGGGGTGTCGGACACGCTGAAGAAATAAATGACTGAATAAATCAGGGCAATAACGCCTGTGGTTGCAATGGCATAGCGCCAGCCTTCGTCACCGCCATAGATCAGCGCGAGAGCGGGCAAAGCTCCGGCCGCCGCCGCTGAACCGAAGTTTCCCCAGCCGCCGTAAATACCTTCGGCAATACCCACTTGTTTGGCCGGAAACCATTCTCCGACCATGCGGATGCCGATCACAAAACCGGCGCCTATAAAGCCCAATAAGAAACGGGCCAAGGCCAGTTGCTCAAAACTGGTCGCAAAAGCGAACATAAAACAGGGAACGCTGCCTGCCGCGAGCAGTGTTGAATACGTGCGCTTAGGGCCGAACTTATCGACCAGAATACCGATCACAATGCGTGCCGGAATGGTCAGGGCGACGTTTAAGATCAGGATGGTTTTTATTTCCGAGTTGTTCATGCCCAGTGTTTTAGCGATCACCATCATTAACGGTGCATGGTTAAACCACACCACAAAGCTGATAAAAAAAGCCATCCACGTCATGTGGAGAATTTTGGTTTTTCCCGAAAAGGAGAGCAGGTTAAGGCGTTGAGAGGACATGATAGATTTCCAGTTATAAAGATGACTGGATTAGCAAAAGCATGTTGCATGCCACATATACTGGGACAGTTGTAATACGGGTTTATTTAAGGTGCGGACAGCCGAAAATACAGGAAATAGAGCACCAAAAGCGGGCGCTTTAGACAAGCTTTCGTTCCCGGTATTTACCTTGTCTACTGTATTGCTGTCGTCGTGCTCATATTTATTGCCTGAATCCATATCGGTAATATAGAGAGCAGAACAGCAATGTGTCGAACGATATAAAGCTGAAGGGGTAGGGCGAATAGGCACCATAATAATGCGTCGCGCATTATCATGGTGCAATAGAGGGTGCGTTATTTTGGTGCAGAGAAATCAGCAAGTTTTAGAAACTTATATTCCCTTGTAACCAGATTTTTTGGGTATCCGTATTAGTAAAGGTATCGGCGGCATTATAGTTATCGGCGCTGTAATACGCATATTTCGCTAATACCGAATAATGCTTGCCGAATTTCTTAAGCGCCGAAAAATCCCACTCATCGCCATACTTAAGTTGCCCGGTATCATCGGAAAAATTGTGGTAAGTGCCGGTTAATATGACTTCGCCACGGTCAAAAGTGCCAATCATCGTGCCGAATACGTCGCGGATACCGTTTCTAGGCGTAATCAGGAATATATCCGCCCAGCCCTGGAAGGCATGGTTGGTGCCCAGCGGAGTATCAAACGTTTTATTGAGGCCTTTGCCGTCAAGCTGCTCTATGGCGCCTTGAAAGGTGAGGTTATAGGCTGTTAAGCCGCCCATCAGGTTAAGGCGGTCAACCGAGTACTTGGTCGGGCCGTGTCCGTAATCTTCCTGATGTCCCCATTCGGCGGTATAAACCACGCCGTAGTTATCGCTCAGTTTCAGCGTGTCTCCCGGCTTTTGAAAATTGGTCATACGCAAGCCATAGGTTTCGCTGGACTTTTCATAGTTTTCCCGCTCGGTATAATTCAGCCAGTAGCCGTAACCGACCAGATTGCCGTAATCGCCGACTTTGTAATTGACGTTCAGAATCGGAGCCTCGATACGCTCGTTGGTGGCTGTAAATGTTTGTACATTACCGATATAGCCCGCATTAACGGTCAGGCCGAAAAGCTGTTGATTGTTGTGGGTGACCAGTACCGAGTCAAAGGTGGTTTCCATCTGCCGCCAGCCGACATTGCCGATAAACCGGTCGTCATCCAGCTTGATGCGTTGCCGCCCGCCTTTAATCAAGGTATCGGGAATGCCGGCATAACTGAGCCATAATTGGTTGAGTTCGCTTTTTTCAGGGTCGGCAATCGTTGAGTAACGGGTATTGCTGTTGCGGGTACTATTGTAATCATCCACCATCGCCAAGTTGCCCTCATATTCGGCATAACCTTGAATACCATGAAATACCGGCGACAGTAAACCGGCGCGTAAGCGGCTGGTGACAGCATTGGCTGTTTTTTGCGTGCCTCGGTCTTGATCTACGTTTTCCCAGCGCGTGTTCAGGTCGAACTTGACCGCGCCGTTTTTGCCGTAATGATAGAAATTAAGCGCATCCTCAACATCCTGTGTAACGCCCGCCAAGGCTGAGCCGCTCACTACCGATAGGGCCAGTAGTGATGCAGATAAGGGGGTTTTTCTTTGTTGCTGCGGCATAAAGCCTCCTAATTGTATTTAATGTGTGGTGTTGCAAGTTGTCCACGAAAAGCACGGAAGGGACGAAATAAAGTAGGCCGAAATGAGATCACCCAAGCGTAGCGCGGGGTGGCGTTTCCGGCTTGCCGGTTGTTCGCTGGTTGCAAAGCTGGAGCTTGGGAACCCGCATAAGTTGTCCAACGAAGCGCTTATTAATGCGTATGATCGCACTCGGTTAGAAAGCTCAAGATGCTTTCCCGGTATTTGTAATAGTCGGGATGTTCCAGCAGGGCTTTGCGGCTGCGCGGTCTGGGCAAATCGATGTCTTCTATCTTGCCGATTTTGGCGTGCGGGCCGTTGGTCATCATCACCACCCGGTCTGCCAGCAGGATGGCCTCGTCGACATCATGAGTGACTACAATGGCGGTAACGTGGGTTCTTTCCCAGACTTCCATCAACACTTCCTGCAATTCCCAGCGGGTCAGCGAATCCAGCATGCCGAACGGTTCATCCAGTAACAGCAGTTTGGGCGACAAGGCAAAGGCGCGGGCAATGCCGACACGCTGACGCATGCCGTTGGACAGGTCGGCGGCTTTTTTACGGAGCGAGTCGCCCAAACCGACGCGGGTCAGATAATATTCAACAATATCGTCGCGTTCCGATTTGGAGGCGTGCGGGTAGACTTTATCTACGCCCAGCATGACATTTTCAAACGCGGTCAACCAGGGAAACAGGCTGGGCGCCTGAAATACTACGCCACGATCAGGGCCCGCACTATCAATTTCTTTGTTGTCCAGAATAATAACACCTTCGGATACGCTGTTCAGACCGGCGGTCATCGATAATACGGTTGATTTACCGCAGCCGGAATGGCCGATGATCGATATGAATTCGCCTTTTTTCATTTTCAGGTCGAAGCCGTCCACGACTTTAACCGAGCTGTTGCCGTCGGGCGTCGGGTAGATTTTGGACAGCTGTGAAAACTCCAGGTAACGGGGACGGCCTAAATCGCCCTGCGCGGGTTTTATCGCCAGGGATGGTGTGTATGCCGTAAGCCTGCCGGGAGCAGGCTCGGCAATCGCCAGGGATGGTGTGTATGCGGCAGGTCCGTCGGGAACGGACGCGGCGATCGCCAGGGAGGGTGTGTATGCTGCAAGCTTGCCGGGAGCAGGCGCGGCGGAGGCCGAACGGTCGCGATCCCAGTCATTGCTGGTATTGGGTTTAACATTGGGCAGGACGATTTGATCGGCGCTTGAACCCAGGTTTTTTTCGATGCCGATGTCCATTAAATAACGGGTTATTTCGGCGCGTAATCGTTTAAATTCGGCGTTATGGTTTAACGCAGTCCGGTCTCGGGGACGGTCGATATTGATATGAAAATCCGGGCCGAAGGTCGCATCGGGGCCGGGATTAAGCGGGATAACCCGGTCCGCCATGTAAATCGCTTCATCGACATCGTTGGTGATCAGGATGACGGTTTTTTTTTCCTGCGCCCAGATTTGCAAAATCTCATCCTGCAAGTTGCCGCGTGTCAATGCATCCAGCGCGCTGAGCGGTTCGTCGAGCAGCAAAATGTCGGGGTTGGCGGCCAAAGCTCTGGCGACATTGACCCGTTGCCGCATGCCCCCGGAAAGTTCGGCGGGTTTTTTATCCATGGCCGCGCCGAGATTGACCATCCTGACGTATTTTTCGGTATGCGCTTTACGTTGTTCGGCAGACCAGTCTTTAAAAATCTCATCGACCGCCAACGCCACGTTTTCAAACACCGTCAGCCACGGCATCAGCGAGTAGTTTTGGAACACGACGCCGCGGTCCGGTCCCGGTGCGGTAATCGGCCGGCCTTGTTTTAGCACTTCGCCGCTATCGGCCTGAATTAACCCCGCAATAGCTGAAATCAGCGTGGTTTTTCCGCTGCCGGAAAAACCGACAATAGCAACGAACTCGCCTTCTTTAATGCTCAGGTTGATGTTGTTGAGTATGGATGCCGCTCCATAGCTCTTGCACACGGCCTTTAATTCCAACAAAGGCTGGTGGGCGTCATTCGATGGCGCAGGCGACTTGCTCTGGGTGCGCTTAGCCTGTCCTGAGCTTGTCGAAGGGTTCACAATATTAAGATTTACGACGGACATCACCGACTCCTTGATTAAAGCGCTCTACCGAAAGAGAATATGTTTTGTAAAGACTGCATGATGCGGTCCAAGGCAAAGCCGATCAGGCCGATGGTAAATACCGCAACCATGATTCTGCCCAGGGAGTTGGAACTGCCGTTCTGGAATTCATCCCAGACGAATTTGCCCAGCCCCGGATTTTGCGCCAGCATTTCCGCAGCGATCAGCACCATCCAGCCCACGCCCAGCGACAAACGCATGCCGGTGAAAATGTAAGGCAACGCAGACGGCAAAATGATTTTCTTGATTTGGGTGCTCCAGCTAAGACGCAACACTTTGCCGACATTGATCAGGTCCTTGTCTATCGATGACACGCCAACGGCGGTATTGATAAGGGTCGGCCAAAGCGAACACAGCGTGACGGTAATCGCGGACGTCAGGAACGATTTTTCAAACCAGGAATCATCGGTAGTCACATACACGGCGCTGACCACCAGCGTGACGATGGGCAGCCAGGCCAATGGCGATACCGGCTTGAAAATCTGCACCAGCGGGTTGATCGCGGAGTTAAAGATCGGACTCATGCCGCAGAACAGGCCGAGCGGCACGGCGATCAGCGTGGCAATCACAAAGCCTGCAAAAACCGTGTAAAGGCTGGTGAAAATCTTGTCCAGATAAGTGGCCTGGCCGTTATAGGGACGGACTTTGATTTCAGCGGCCGGATCTTCCGCGTGTTTTTGATCGTTGCGGGTTTGCTGGCGTTGGTAGTACTCGGCTTCTTTGGCCCGTTCGGCGTAATGATCGTCCAGTAATCCGGCGGCTTCGTGCCATACCGCGACCGGGCCGGGAATTGCGCCCAGGCTGGTGTTGACCTTGGATGCGGAAAAGCTCCACAGTCCAAGGAAGACCATAAACGCGAGTATGGGGACGCCCATAATCAGCCAAAGTTGCCGGATTTGCAGGGATGGATTTTCTCCGGCGGCTATTTTTACCAAAGGGACAAACCAGGTGAGCCCGGTTATGTTTAAAAACTTTATCAGTTGGTTGTGCATTGTCGGTACCTCTAAAAGCAGGTGAAAGGCAAAAGGTTAAAGGCAAAAAAGGCGCGTCCCTGCACTAAGTCAACGTCCATTGTTTAGGTCGGCACTCGCACTTTTTTTCGGGTGGGTTCCCAAGCTCTAGCTTGGGAACGATGGCGTTACTCAACAACCTTGCCGCTCACTACTTTTTGTTTGCCTTTAAGCCCGATAGGAAACTTGCTCAGATAATCATTGGGCTTGGTGGCGTCGAAACTGATGCCGTCAATGAAGTCGGCGCTGGGCGGCTTGATACCGGTTTCGCTGTCGGCAGGAAAATCGCCTGCTTTCGCTTTGCCTTCGGCAACCAGCGCCTTGGCCGCGGCCATGTAAATATCCGGGCGATACACTTTTTTAGCGGTTTCCATATACCAGGCATCGGTTTTGTATTCGTTGATTTGTCCCCAGCGGCGCATTTGCGTCAGACTCCAGACCGCATCGCTGTAATAAGGGTAAGAACCGTTATGACGGAAGAACACATTGAAATCGGGCAAGTCGCGTTTGTCGCCTTTTTCATATTCAAACGTGCCGTTCATGCTGTTGGCAAGAACCTCATAATCAGCCCCGACATATTGTTTTTGCGACAGCATTTCCACGCCTTCATTACGATTTTTATTGTTTTCCGCATCCAGCCACATTGATGCGCGAATCAAGGCTTTTATCACCGCTTTATGGGTATTGGGGTTTTTATCCGCCCATTCTTTATTTACGCCGAAGATTTTTTCTGCGCTGTTTTTCATCAGTTCGTAATCGCTGATGACCGGTACGCCGATGCCTTTGAACACCGCTTGCTGGTTCCACGGTTCGCCGACGCAATAGCCGACAATCGTGCCTGAATCCATGGTAGCCGGCATTTGCGGCGGCGGCGTGACCGACAGCATCGCTTCGGCGTCGATCTGGCCGGACGTGTCTTCAGGCGGCGCGTAAAATCCGGGCTTGATGCCACCGGCCGCCAGCCAGTAACGCAATTTCATGTTGTGCGTGCCGACCGGGAAGGTCATCGCCATGTTGAACGGTTTGCCCGCGGCTTTGTATTTTTCCAGCACCGGTTTTAAGGTATCTGCCTTGATAGGATGTACCGGCTTGCCGTCTTTGACCGGAATCTGCGGCTTCATTTGTTTCCAGACATCGTTGGATACGGTAATCGCATCGCCGTTTAAGGTCAGGGTGAAGGCGCTGACTATATCGGCTTTGGTGCCATAGCCGATGGCCGTGCCAAAGGGCAGGGTTGCCAGCATGTGCGCGCCGTCCAGTTCGCCGCTGACGACACGGTCTAATAACACTTTCCAGTTGGCTTGTGCTTCCAATTGCACGGAAAGGCCTTCCTCTTCGAAATAGCCTTTTTCCAGCGCAACCGCCAACGGCGCCATATCGGTCAGTTTGATGAAGCCGAGTTTTAAGCTTTCCTTTTCCAGCTTTTCAGCTGCGTAGGCACTGGTTGCAAAGGAAAAGGTTGATACCGCAGCCACGGCAACCAGCGCCGTAACCAGTTTTTTGATAGTAAATCGTCCGGTTTGTTTCATATTGACCTCAGCAGGTTTGAAAAAATCAGCAAAAAAAAAGCGTCACCTAACGGAATACATACTGTATTCAGTCTGGTAGACGCCTTTGTCTGTTTGGGTTCGCCGTTGAACCCGTATTTTTTAGTGCCCCGTCGTTGGAGCTCCTGTAATGTTTAAAGCAATCGTTGTGCCAAAATGGGCGAATGCTTATTTTATGGATTTAAGTTAATGAATATAAGCGGTTATAGTTCGTATTGATGAGGGCAAGGTGAGAAGGGTGTATGTCTGTAATGCATCAATTTTGTGCATTCACCTATTCGTTTGCACCAACTATGACGAATGCGCTTCCATATCTTCCAACTCGATATTGAGCGCTTTTGTTGAAAGCAATAACTCGCTTATTGATGCTAACAACGATAAAACAATAAACACCATGCTGAAGCCAAAAGTCATGTTGCCGTAATATTGCAGTCCGTAAAAGATCAGCCCCATAGCGAGTGTGCAGCAGATAATGCCAATGACTCCCAGCACTTGCATCGCCACAATAAAGCGGATGCGGAGTCTTAAGCTGTCGATCTGTTTTTTGGCAACCGGGCTTTGGGTTTTGTTAAACAGGTTATGCTGTTCTCTAATCCGGCTGGCAATCGCCAGAAAACGGTTGGAATAGGCCAAAAATAAAACTGAAATGGCGGGAAATAACAGGGCGGGTGTGGTGATGGTGATGTCCATGGCTATTGATAGGGCTAATAAGGGGCAAAAATAGATCATTTTTAGATAATAAAGGGGGATTAAAACTCATCCCAATCATCATTACCAGCAAGTTGTAACTGTAATTTCTTACCGGCACCTGCTCTGGGTAGCGCTATTTCTTTTTTCGCTGGCGGTAAATGAAAGTAGCTGTTTGACGTGCCTGAGTTATCTACTACTTTAAAACTGCTTACCGTGATCACCAGGTTTTGCGCTTGTTCCTCCAGCAATTCCGCGGCCGCAGCGGCTTGTTCTACCAGGGCGGCATTTTGTTGGGTTACGTCATCCATTTGGGTGATGGCTTGATTGACTTGTTCGATACCGGCGCTTTGTTCGGCGGAAGCGGCGGTGATTTCAGACATCATGTCGGTAACGCCGCGGATGGAGGTGACAATTTCTTCCATGGTCAGCCCGGCTTGGGCAACCAGCTTACTGCCGTCCGAGACTTTGTCCACCGAATCGCTAATCAGCTCTTTAATTTCTCCGGCAGCCGTCGCGGCGCGTTGCGCGAGATTGCGCACTTCTACGGCAACAACGGCAAAGCCCCGGCCTTGTTCACCGGCGCGGGCGGCTTCTACCGCAGCGTTGAGGGCAAGAATGTTGGTCTGGAAAGCGATGTCGTCGATCACCGAGATAATGTCTCCGATTTTACGTGACGATTCATTGATTTCATTCATCGTCATGACGACCTGGCCGACCACTTCAACGCCTTTGCCCGCAATGTCGGATGCGTCAACGGCGAGCCGGCTGGCCTGTTGGGCGTTGCCGGCATTATGCTGCACGGCGGAGGTCAACTCTTCCATGCTGGCGGCGGTTTGTTCCAGGCTGGCGGCTTGCTCCTCGGTGCGATGCGATAAGTCGTTGTTACCGGTGGCGATTTCGTTAGCCGCTGTGTGAATGTTGTCGGTGGAGTCCTTGATATTGCCGACCAGGCCTTTGAGGTTTCCTACAATACTATTCATGCCGACAATCACTTCGCCAAAGGTGCCGGGGTAGTCTTTATCGATGGTTTGGGTCAAGTCGCCTTGAGCCAGGGCATCGGCGACATGCAGCACGTCGTTGAAGCCGACATCGCAGGTTTCCATCAGGTTATTGAGATTGGCCAAAATCCCCTTGAACATGAACTCAAATTTATCCGGATCGCTACGCTTTGAGAAATCGCCTTGAGCGCCTGCTTCCGCAAGCATTTTGATTTCGTTGTTAACGGCGAGAAAGGTCTTTTTGGCATTGTCCATAATCTCGGTAATGACAATGGTTTCTCCCGGCAAAACGTCCATATCAAGAGAGAAATCGCCTTTTGAATACTGGGAGACGATACCGATCAGCTTTCTGTTGATCAGGATACGCGATTGAATCAAGTCATTAACTTCATAGGCTATCTTGCCATAGATACCGGAGAATGTTGAACTGTCGAGCTGCTCTTTGACCCAGCCCTGTGCGTGCTTTTTCGCCATATCGTCCAGGCCGGTAACGAAGAAGTTGATCGAATCCTGCATGGTTTTCATGGAGCGCAACAGATCCCCGATTTCATCTTTTTGACGCGTGTCAATGCTGGAGTGCAGGTCTCCATTGGCAATGGCTCCTGCAACCTGTTGGACGGTCTTGAGCGATCGTATGATGCCGCGACTGATCAGTACGGTCAACACGACTGCCATCGCAACGCTGAAGATGAAAATGCCGACCAGGAGGATTTCGTACCCGTGTATTGTCTTTTGCGCGTGAGCCTCATCTTCCAGGTTGCGGGCTGTTGTAAGTTTCACTACTTCATTAATAGCATTACGATGCTCTTCATAAGCGCGACGCATTTTCAGGAGACTGGCGAGTGAGCCGTCACGGTCGCCCGCCTGGATGCTCGGCAGAAACCGCTGGCCGGCTTCATTGTAAAAGGTTTGCGCCGCCCGGTAAGAGCGTTCAAGTAAAGAAACCTGGAGTCCCTGTTCCAACGATTGGCCTGTCCAATAACGATGACGGGACTCGTATTCCGTTTTTAGCGATTGAAAGTGCGTCACCAAGGCGCTGATTTCAGCCGGGTCGGTGGTTTGGGTTAATTGCAGCGTCACCAGATAGGATTCGATAATGTATTCAGGCGGGGGCAGGACATCGGCAATAATATCTTTACCCTGAACGATGCGTTGATAAATGGGGCCATTAACATTCAGTGTATTCATGGCCTTGAATGTTGCGAAACCGAACAGTGAAAAACCGATGACCAACGTACTTACAATGATCGTAAAACGCATTTTGATAGTTAACTGTCCGGAGTTTTTCAAGTTATTTAGCATGATGCAATCTCCTGTTTCTATAGTTATGATTGGGATTGTTAAATAGTAAATATTTTCGATTGGATCCATGTTCCGGCCGATCATTACGATGGTTGTGCCGACGCTATTAAATCCGGAATGTATCGAATGCTTGCAATGTAATGGGGCTTAAATTGCTGCGGACATTTATTAATCCATTGTTAGGCTTTTCTATCCTTAAAAAGGGACAAAAAAAAGCGTCTTCAAGCGGAATGCTACTGCATTCAGTCTGTTAGACGCCTTTGTCAATATGGTTCGCCGTTAAACCAAGATTTTTCAGTGCCCCGCTATCGGGGCTTCTGTCGTGTTTAACGCAAGCGTTGTGCCAAAATGGTTATATGATATTTTTTCATGGATCTTATTTAATAATTACAATTGGTTACCGATTACCTTTTATAGCGCAAGGATAATGAGGGTTTCGAGAATAATGCATCGAATGAGTGCAATCTTTCGATGTGTTGCACCAAGTGGGTTCTCTTGAGGTGCGGTATAGGAATGGCTGCACCAAAAGCAGGCGTTTTACGGCAGCATAGGCAGATATAGGCTCCTGCATTCATGCTGTCGTCCAAGCGGTTTCTCCAATTCGGCATAAAATCTGCTACGACTTGGAGAGTCATTATTAATTCTCAGGTATTCCGATTATGTCCAAGATAAGCCATCTTAATGTTTTTGAAAAATATGAAGAACATCGATCGGCGACTCATAAGCGGCTTTCTTCCATAAAGCAAACGGCTTGATATGAAAACATTTATTAAGGTAACGGAAATATGGATACCCACAAAAGATCGTACCCGCTTGGGCTTTAGCGCCGGACTGTATGGCTCTTTGCATGAATTCCGGGTCGCCAGCGAAAAGGAATCCTTCGCTTATGATGAAGGATTGCCCGGTAAAGCATGGGCGGCCGGTCATCCTGTCGTGTTAACGGAATTTGACCACTCTTATTTCAAGCGGACAAAATCAGCCAAAAAAGCGGGGTTAACCTGCGGTATTGCGATACCTGTTTTTTCAGGTGAATTTATAATGGCCGTGGTGGTTTTTTTGTGTGGGGACGATCAGCATCATGCCGGCGCGATAGAAGTATGTAGCAACAGCGCGGAGAAAAATACTGAGCTGGCGGTTATTGACGGATATTACGGTACGTTGGATGAATTTGAAAACATCTCCAGAGGAATGAACTTCATCAAAGGTTCCGGTTTACCCGGACAGGTATGGGCAACAGGCATGCCCGTACTCATAGAGGATCTGGGGCAAGCCTCCGCTTTTATCAGAAGTTCGGATGCCAGAAAAGCCGGGATAACGACGGCGCTGGGTATTCCGGTTTCGGTGGTTGCAAACCAGGTTTATATCATGACATTTCTGTCGGCTAAAGCGACGCCGATTGCCAAACGCATACAGATCTGGGTGCCGGATGAAAGCGGTCAACGGCTGGTGTGTCAGTCGGGATACAGTAAACAAAATGATGAGCTGGCGGAAATGTTTGAAACCATCTCCGTGCGCAAAGGCGAGGGACTATTGGGCAGGGTATGGCTAACCGGCGTTCCGGCCATCAGAAATAACGCGGAAGTCGCGCCGGTAGAAGGGCGCTTGAATTCCATGCTTGCCATGCCCGTCATCGATGGCGGAAAGTTGAAAGCGGTGGTCACTTTTCTGTTTTAGCTATTGCGTCCGCCTCAAATTGGTGCAAGACACAAAAAAGCCTTCCTTGTTGGGCTATTGCATCGTTATGTACGAATCTCAGGATATAGTGAATGTCTAAAGGCGACGGACGATTAAATCGCTTCGAAGGTTAAACATCATAGCCATTCGGCAGCAATATCGATTAATAAAATACGCTCGTCGTCCAGTCTGAGCGATAGGGTTTTGCACAGCATATCGTTATTAAAATCCCGATAACGTTCAGAAGTTACCAGGCGGTAACTGTCTTTTGCCGACTCAAGCGCCAGCAACTGATAAAAATAAGGTCGCCATGCCCAGTTAAAGCCGATTTGAGTCGGGTCCTCGAACCAGTTGCCATCGGCAAAATTAAAATTCGATGAGATCTGGTCGCCTTCGTTATTGCATAAATAGAACCGTAAAATGCCGCTCGTTTCAAACGGGTGCGCTGATAATTTTTTGAGGTTGAAGTCGGTTTCCAGCGCTATTTTCAGGCATTCGATCAAGCCCTTAATATTGGCGATAAACTGTATCTTGTGTTCTTCTTTGGCCAAGGTTTTTTTCAGGAAGGTCTTTCTCAGTGAACTGATTTGTTTTTGATAATGCAGCGGTTCTTTAAATTCCGCTGTGGCGGGTGAGAACAGATAGCCCTGCATATATTGAGCGCCGCAACTCAAGCCGAAATGGAAGTCGTCAATGGTTTCCACTCCCTCGCAAACGATACGGCAACCGGTGCGTTTCGCCAGGCGGGATATTAAATGCACCACATCGCTGGCTATGCCGCCTTTGGCGGCATTCTGGAATAATTGCATGTCCAGTTTGATGATGTCGGGTTGTATGGCCATGACTCTTTCCAGCTGGGAAAAACCGGCGCCAAAATCATCAATCGCTATTTTTAAGCCGTGTTGGCGATACAGGTCGGCAATTTCAACGAGTTTGTCCAAGTCGCCTTTTGATTCGGTTATTTCAATAATGACGCGGTTTCTGTCAACATTAAACTCGTCCAGCATGAGTAGTGTCGGCAACGAAGTAAAGTCAGCGAGGTGGTCGATCCAGGCGGCTGAAATATTGATGGTTAAATAGCCCTTGTAATGTGATCGACTGAATTGCTCCAGAGCTTGACGTCGAACCATGCGATCCCAGGCTATCAGTTGGTCGGGGGCAATGTCCGGCGAAGAGAATAATTCACCGGCTGAAATAACCCGGCCATTTGCGTCATGTTGCCGTGCCAATGCTTCGTAACCGATGATAGTGCCGCTGGCGGCGCCAATAATAGGTTGGAAATAGGGGAATAGTATCTTTTCTTGATTCATAGGTTTGTTTTGTTTGGCTAATGCTTCATGGCTGCTGATAGAGCCGCCGACAGTGCTAACAATAGGTTCAAAATAAGAGAATAGTTTTTTTTCCGTATTCATAATAGAAATGTTTGTTTAATGAGTTCAGCCATGGAAACAACATTTTTTGCCATTTCCCCGATTACTTTAGTGCTGTTCATCCCAGTTTTTTGGTGGGTAAATATCGTCTTTAGTTGATCTACCCGTTTCCATTGTTCAAATTCGTCTTAATTCGTTTTTTACATACCCGCAAGAAACTGCTGTTGTTCAGTTCCAAGGTGTCTCAGAAATAGCCCTGTTTATGTTTGATGCGCAAATATCAAAATATCGGCAAATACATAAAGTGATTTAACTCATGGAAATAGCGGCCTGGATCAGGCAAAAAAAAGCGTCTTTCAGCGGAATGCTCAATGCATTCAGTCTGATAGACGCCTTTGTCAATAGAGTTCGCCATTAAACCAATATTTCTTTAATGCTCCGCCATTGGAGTCTCTGCAGTGTTAAGAGCAATCGTTGTGCCAAAATTCCTATATGGGTTATTTATGTTAATTATTTAACAAATATAAGTGCTATAAGCGACCTGTTGTAGAGCAAGAGTGGTCGCATCTCTTAAAATAACGCACTCAATAGGTGCAATTTCCCTGTGCATTGCACCAATTAGGTTGTTTTGGTGTGTAATTTCTGCGCACAGGAAGGGTTGTTGACTGTTTTGATCATCTGGCACAAAACCTGCTGGAGCCTGGAGAGTTATCATGAGTTCTCGGGATCGAAAGCATGTCTAAAATGAGTCATATCAATGTTATTGAGAAATACGAGGAACATCGCGTCGCTATTCATAACCTGCTTTCTTCCATATTGAGTTGTTTTGCCGATGACAAAATGTTCGAGAAAAGTGATGAGGAACTTGCCGAGTTTCTCAATTCCCTGTGTTCTTATTACCCGTTTGTCAGTCTTCTTTACCTGCTTGACGCAAAAGGCAAGCAAATCTGCATGAACGTGCCGGGCAGTCAGTTTAAGCATCATCCTAAAATCGGCCTGGATGCGGACCGTAGTAACCGGCCCTACTATTTGGCGGCGATGAAGGCTGACGGGGTAGCGGTAACTGAGCCTTATTTGTCCAGCGTCAGACGGGAGCTATGCCTGTCCGCCAGTATGAAAGTTAACAATGATGACAGCACCATAAAGGGTGTCGTTGTGCTGGATATTGATCTCAGCTCCATGCTGGCGATATTGACTGGCGATAGCAGGCGCATTCATTTCGAACCCTATTTTAAAGCCATGTATACGCTGATCGTGCTCGGTTTGTTTACGGTCGCGTTGATGCTGCTTTATGCGGCCGTGGTTGAGTGTTTGGACGTGATATATGCGATGATGACGCCGGAAAAACGGCTGGAGATGCCGTTGGGCGTGGTTATTTACCTGACCTTGAGCCTGGCTATTTTTGATCTGGGCAAGACAACGCTGGAAGAAGAAGTGCTGTTGTACAAGGATGTGCTCAGGCATAGCTCGACCCGGCGCACGATTACCCGTTTTATTGCGGTGATTATTATCGCGGTGTCCATTGAGTCGCTGTTGATGATTTTTAAATTCGCATTAAAGGGCGATGGCGAACATATCATTGAAGCGGTCTGGATCATTATCGCGGTGGCGTCGCTGCTGGTGTCGCTGGGTATTTATGTGTACTTGGGCAGCAAGGCGGAGGGGATGCTGCTGAATAACCGCGATAAGCAGAAAGCGGGTTGATAGAATGGCAATAATAACGTAATCAAGACAACGTATAATCTTGTTGAGCGCTGTAGTTCGGTCATTGACTCGTGCCGGGCGCTAGACATGAAATCATGGGTTCATGATTGGACCTGGAACGCAACACATTATCAATCGACATTATGACAACAAAATATACTCCCCTAAAAGATCACGATACCCCTATCAAGGTACTGTTTACCGGTTATCTGTGTACGGTTGGCATAGGCTATCTTTTTGCATTAATTCAAATATTGTTTACCCACGGTATGGCGGACGGTAAATTCGGCTTGTCTGTTGATGACATTGTTTACAGTTATTACGGTAACCGTTCAGGCACGGTTTTGGAGCAGAAACTGAATGGTTCGATGAAGGACAATGCCCCGGAACAGGAACGTTTTAAGATCATGGAATGGGTTAGGGACGGCGCGAACAGCGATGATTATAAGGCGGACGGCATCGACAAAATAATCGAGAGCCGTTGCGTGATGTGCCATAACAAGGAAGCGTCCGGGATACCGGATTTTACCCAATTCGAGGCGCTAAAAGCCTTAACCACAGAGGATACGGGGGCTACATTCGCGTCATTAACACGGGTTTCGCATGTGCATATGTTCGGCATCAGCTTCATCTTTATGTTCGTGGGGCTTATTTTTAGTTTTGCGGAGACCACGACAACGCAATATAAGTGCATTGCTATCGGCATGCCCTATGCGTTTCTTGTCGCCGATATATTGTCATGGTGGCTGACCAAGATTCACCCGATGTTTGCCTGGTTGGTTATTTTTGCCGGTATGGGCATGGGCGTGTCTTTCATGTTTATGTGGGTAACGTCTATTCTGGAAATGTGGCTGTTTAAACCGGTGTTTATTGATGGCTTGGGTTCACGTTATTTACAGATGCGCGATAGTACTGACGCGTCATTTGCGGACAGGTTATGGTTTTATGCCAAGACGCTAGGGAAGAAGATTAAACCTGCGGCGGCTTTTGTAACAGAACAATGGCTCACACGCGGCTGGCCTGTTGTTAAAGAGTGGTTGAAAAAATAGCATAGCAGGTGGAATTACGGGCTGCCGCAGTGCAGTCCGGGTACCTGTTTAGACACACAACCGACTGATTATCGTCGTATCTACATTTCAGGTTCAGCCTGAAGCTTCATTGACCGCGCCGTTTTTATCGTCACGATAGAAATGGCCGCGTCTTCAATTTCCCGGCTAATGCCGGTCAAGACTCCGCCACTTACGACAGGGAACGCGAAAGAGCGCCGGTTTTTTCTGTCGCGTTAAAGTCCACTTGATTTTAGTGATTTGATAAGTCAAAGGCGAGGGCAATACAGAGTCAGTGCTGTAGGTCGGTCGGATAACGCTCTCCATTCGTACTGAGTTTGCCGAAGCACCGGATGTTCATGAGTTCTCTTGAATGTTTGTCTTACTCCTTAAGTATTTATACCTATCTTGCTGATTTTTAATGTTTTGTTGATTTCGTCTCTATGGAAATTTAAGCGGCGGTTAAGGATACTGTAGTTGTGATGACCGGCTGGCTCACAGAAATGGCGAGAGAGGCGGTTGTTGCAATAGCATCAGATATTTTTAGTGAACGACATCTGATTATATTTAAATATATTCATGGAGTAATAACAATGAAACAATTTAACAAAAAAATATTAACTGCAAGTATTCTTCTTGCATTGGGCACAGCTTCCAGTGCATGGGCAAATCCTACTAATACAGCGGATACAGTAACTGACAGTCAGACTGCAACGGCGTCTAGTGACCAAAGTGGTACAGGTACAGCTGCAAATGAATTTTCAACTGCGACTGATAACACTAATAACTCTGACAACACTAACAATTCAGATAACAGCAATAGCTCAGATAACAGCACTGTCACAACAACTGACAACACTAACAACTCTGATAACAGCGTTGCCACAACAACTGACAACACTAATAACTCTGATAATAGAACTGACAACTCCGATAACAGTTCAGCTTCTGCAACTGATGCGGCGGCTAACAATGGCAGTACCGCTTTATCAGACCGTTCTACGGCTAGTGCAACCGACGCTGCTGCCAATAACGGTAGTAGCGCTTACTCAGATCGATCAGATCATTCTGATCACAGTGCGGCTACTGCAACCGATGCGGCTGCCAATAACGGTAGTAACGCTTACTCAGACCGCTCTGACCACAGCTTGGCTTCTGCAACTGCTCAAGGTTCTGCTGCTGCTAATAATGGTAGCACTGCAACGGCAACTACCGACAATAGTCAGGCAAATTCAAATGGCATCGGATCAGCTGCGGCTAATGGTGGCGGTAATGCAACTACGGACAACAGCAACCACTCTAATAACAGCCAAGCAAATTCAAATGGCATCGGATCAGCTGCAGTTAATGGTAGCGGCACTGCAACTACAGACAACAGCGACCGCTCTGATAACCGCTATGCAGCTTCAAATGGAATCGGATCAGCTGCCGCTAATGGTGGCAATGCCACCAGCACGTACAAAGTCAATAATCAAGCTTTGACCGGTACAGTCACTGGTAATCCAACTGGTTTGCCATCCGATACTACGGTATTAGCCTCTATCCCATTTGGTAATAATATCGATCATTCGATTGTCGGCAACGCCGGTATTACCCAAACCTTTCAAAACTCAGGCAGTGGTTTAGCGCAACAATCGGTATTGGTTGATGGCACCGTAACGGTTACCCAAGGCACTGCATCTATTGCACCTTAAGGTTTATTAACGGTATTGGTTAATAAATTGCAGTTTGCCGGTGAGTGAGCAATCGCTCACCGGTTCTTAACTGGCATATCGTCAAATATGTGAGGAGTGTGCTATGGGAACTATTCTAAAGAGCTGCGTTTTAACGCTACTTGTAGTTATTGCGCAAAGTCAGGCGGCGCAAGCCGGTTCGGTTCAAAATCAGGACAAGTTACTTTTTTCTTCGACCGAAACAGCGTTATTGGAAGAGCTGGATAATGCGCGGGGGCGCGAAGGCGTCGATATATTTACCCTTAATAACATGAACGTACGCGCTACGCTGGCTGACAACCAGGCAAATAATAATGTGAATGGCGCCAACATAATTGATGGGGGTTCATTTACACAGGCAAGTGGATTTACCAGTGTCATTCAAAATAGCGGTAACAACGTCATCATTCAGGATTCGACTATCGTGAATGTAACGATCGCACCTTAATAATTTGTTATTCAGTGGAAGTGCGACATGATGCGATTTTTTGTTAAATGTGTTCTTCTCATGCTACCCACATTGTGTAGCAATGCGGGCGATATTAATTTTAATGGCGTTGCGGGCGCCGGCAACTATGACGTTCCCGTGACCAGTTTTTTAGAACGGCGATTCAAGACCGTATACAAGCAACAGTACGACTTCAGTTGCGGTTCGGCCACTTTGGCCAGCTTGCTGACCTACCATTATGACGATGCGGTAGACGAGCAAAGCGTATTTGTTGATATGTATCAAAACGGCGATCGGCAGAAGATTCAAAAACAGGGTTTTTCGTTACTGGATATAAAACTTTATCTGGAAAGGCGCGGCTACCGCTCCGATGGTTTCAAGATCAAATTGGATCAATTGGTTACAGCCAATGTTCCGGCAATCACCATTATCAATAATAACGGTTACTTGCATTTCGTTGTTATTAAAGGCGTTAGTGACCAGGAAGTTCTGGTGGGAGATCCCGCTGTAGGCATAAAGGTAATACCCCGCGATGAGTTTGAAGAAATGTGGGGGAACCGTATTTTATTTTTAATCCATGATAAACAGGATGTCGCGGCAAAGCATTTTCAGGATCAGCAAGAGTGGGCGCTTCGGGTCAAGGCGCCGTTGGGTTCCGCCGCCGATCGAGCCAGTTTAGGGGCATTCAATATGTTGCAACCCGGACGTTGGGATTTTTAATTAAGCGGAGTGTTTAAGATGAAAACATATAAATTTAACGTCTACCGAAAACTCATGAAGGTTGCACTCTGGATAGCGGTTTTGGGCGGTTTCGCCTGTCAGGTATCAGCGGATGAGATGTCAAGCATTGCCGCTCAACGGTTTGATAATTGGGATCGTGCGTCCGACAGTGAGTTGGATCAACTAAGAGGAGGGTTTGCGCTGCCAAACGGAACGAACATCGATTTTAGTTTGGATAGAATCACTTCGTTGAACGGTTCGGTAGTTTCTTCCTCATTTTTTCAATTACCGGAGAATGCTTCATTGATTCAGAACGGAACCCTGAATCAAGCTCCGGAGTTGGCAATGACGGGGTTGGGTTCTGTTATTCAGAATAACGTTGACAACCAGGTTATTAGAACTGTTACCGATATTAATATAGCGGTTAGTAACTTAAAAGGTTTGGATTTGAATAGTAGCGGTGCGGTCTTTAATAACCTGATTATGCCTAATGTGCATTAATCCAATTAAAGGGTGTAGCTGTCGACCATTATCCACTCTGTAGCGGTGTTAAATAAATCCCGGTAGTCGCTGAGTCGTTTTAGACTAAAACGAGCATCTTAAAACGTATAGCCTTACAACCCTGCGTTCCGGTTTTTATGGAACTGATGGGTACCGCTGTGTATGAAGTAATGATGTAGAAAATGCCATCATTCACCCGATTAATAACCTATCTGCTACGTATTCATACTAATTGTCCTGATGGGCTTAATAATTTATAAAGTTAACGGGATGGCTTGTTTATCCGCGCTTATCTTTTTCCGGGGCTTTTATTTATCTATAAAAGTCCAAGTAATAAATACTAAAAGTGATATTTAAAAAACAATTAATAAGTCCGTTATGCTTATTAATTGCTACAGCTAAATTCAATTCTAAATGACAACGTAGGGAATTTAATTGCTGATAATCTAATACCTAAAAAATGGAAATAATAATATGAAGATGAAATTTAGGAGTGGAAAATTTCCTCTATTTTTGGCTATTAAGGGGGGTATTTTTATCTGTTGTGTTTTTTTTGTAAACAGGAGTTATGCAGAAACAGCTAAGCAAAATAATTCTGCGGCGCAATACAAGAAATTAATTGCCGAACAGCAAAAAGAATTCCAAATACAACGGCAGATCATTGCCGAGCAAGGCAAAGAACTGGAGCAACTTAAGTTGCGTCTTGATGCATTGACCAATCAAGCCGTAGAGAATAAAGCGGCGCCGGTTCAGCAGGCAGCAAACAAGCCTCAAATCGTTGCGGCAAAAAATGACAATGAGCCGTCAATATCGCCTAATAAACTTCCGTCCAAGCCTGTCGGTCAGGCGCCTCCCGGAGCAACGGAAAAACCAAGGCCGCCCGAAATACCCAGATTAAGCGAAACCGTAGGCGGCGTGTTAACCAGAAAAGGGAAAATTGTTGTTGAACCGTCGCTGTATTATGCTTACACCAGTAATGACCGGGTGTTTCTTGATGCATTTACCTTTCTTCCCGCTATTGCTATCGGCCTTATCGATCTTCGCTCAGTTAAACGACACAGTTTTATCGGCGCTATGGGAGCCCGTTACGGCATAACGGATAGGCTGGAGGTGGAGTTCAGGGTTCCTTACGTCTATCGTGATGATACTCAACGCTCACGACCGGTCAGTATTGGTGCGGGCGTTGATGAAACCTTTAATGCAACCGGAAGCGGTATTGGCGACCTTGAATTTGCCAGTCGTTATCAGCTTAACAGTGGAGCCGGCGGTTGGCCAATTTTTGTCGGCAATATCGTTGCAACGGCACCCACAGGAAAAAGCCCTTTCGACGTTGTGTCTGTACAAGCTCAAGGCGTTCCCGGAGCAACATTTCCAACCGAATTGCCGACGGGTGCCGGATACTACAGTTTTCAGCCCAGTGTTACAGCGCTTTATCCTACCGATCCTGCGGTTTTTTTCGGCAATCTTAGCTACAGTTATAATGCCGAAACCAGTACGAACTTCGGTAAGATTGATCCGGGGGATACGCTAGGATTAAGTTTTGGTATGGGGTTCGGCATTAATGAACGGTCATCATATAGTTTAGGGTACTCGCACAAGCATGTTTTAGATTCTCAAATTGATGGCAGAACGATTCCGGGAAGTACACTGGATATAGGGCAGCTTTTGGTCGGCTATTCCTTCAAATATTCCAAACGAACCACCTTCAATTTATCTTTAGGCGTCGGCACTACGACAGATTCGCAAGACGTTACGCTTAATTTCAGGCTACCAATGACGTTTGGTTTATTCGATAGCTAAGGCGTCTTACCACGAAGTTTTACCCGGCTTCGTGGTATTTTTGATGCCGGCTACTTAAGCAGTTCAGCCATGGCGATAATGTTTTTCGCCATTTCGCCGATTGCAATATTGCGATCCATCGCCAGTTTTCTCAGGGTGTGATAAGCATCGTCTTCGGTAAAACCGCGGGTTTTGATTAAGATGCCTTTTGCCCGGTCGATCAGTTTTCTCTCTTCAAGCCTGGATTTCGTTTTTTCCAATTCATTGGTAAGCCGTTGTTGTTCCTTAAATCTCGCCACGGCGATATTGATGATGCTGTTAATGCGGCTGGTTTCCAAGCCGTTGACAACATAAGCGCTGACTCCGGCCTTAACGATTTGCTTGATGGTGTCGGAAGTATCGTCAGCAGCAAAGATAATGATAGGGAGCGGCTGGTTCCGGTTAAGGTAATGGATGTGCGGAAAATACTTTTTGGGACTGTCGATATTAAAAATAACAAGGTCGGTTTTGTTGGATATCGCTAAGGATGGAATATTTGTTTCAGAAGGTACCGTGTTGGTGACTGAATAGCCTTTAGCAATCAGTGTCTTTTCTAATAACTGATCTGTCGTTTCATCTTCAATAAGTAATATATTTAAGGTGTTCATTCTCAAACAATTAGCACAAACTACGCCATTTATTGACGGTGATTGTATTAATCGCCTAAGTCGCCGGCCCAATAAATAAATCCTCATTGATTTCTATAGTTGTGCCGAATAATGCGGAGGCGTGTCGGGTCGATAGTAAACGTGCCTGCGGCGATTAAAATGTAATTGTTGTTGCACTTATAATGAGCGTTACTTGTTTAGACGCACCATCTTGGCTCATTGCAGTGCTTTGTTTTTCAGGCCGATGGTTCAATAAGTAATTAGAATCACTGGCTTGTTCATTGTGGCACAGGCATTGCTCTACAACTCCAAACAAGTAACAGCGTTATCGAGGTTGTATATGAGCGTCAAACAAACATTAGTCGTCATTGGTAATGGCATGGTCGGACAGTCTTTTTTGGCAAGTCTGGTTGAAAGCCCCATTAAAGAACACTATGAAATTATTACTTTCTGCGAAGAACCCAGAGCAGCCTATGACCGGGTGCATTTATCGGCGTTTTTTACCGGCACCACGGCGCAGGAGTTGTCTTTAGTCGAAGACGGCTTTTTTGAACAGCATGGCATTACCATTCACCTGGGCGACAAAGTCGCAACGATTAACAGAGCCGACAAAACCGTAACCTCGGCAAAAGGCTTGATCATAGCTTACGACAAGCTGGTATTGGCGACAGGTTCGTATCCATTCGTGCCGCCCGTTCCTGGGCATGATCGCGCGCAATGTCTGGTTTATCGGACTATTGAAGATCTTGAAGCCATTGCCGCCGCTGCCAAAACAGGCAAGGTCGGCACCGTCGTCGGCGGTGGCTTGTTGGGTTTGGAGGCGGCCAAGGCGTTAATGGATTTAGGCTTGGAAACCCATGTGGTCGAGTTCGCTCCGCGCTTGATGGCGGTGCAGCTCGATGACGCGGGCGGCGCGATGTTAAGGCTGAAAATTGAGAATTTAGGCGTCATCGTGCATACCGGCAAAAACACCAGCATCATTACCGATGGCGAACAATGCATTAATAAAATGTGTTTCGCCGACGGCGAAGAGCTGGAAACCGACATCGTACTGTTTTCGGCCGGGATTCGCCCGCGTGACGATCTTGCCAGAGCTTCCGGGCTGGAAGTCGGCCAGCGCGGCGGCATCGTCATCGACAATCAATGCCGCACTTCCGACGAAAATATTTACGCGATTGGCGAGTGTGCGTTGTGGAATGGCATGATTTACGGATTGGTCGCTCCGGGGTATGCGATGGCGCGCACAGTGGTGGCGGATTTGGCGGGCGATGCAGCAAGCTTTACCGGCGCGGACATGAGCACCAAGTTAAAACTGATGGGGGTTGATGTTGCCAGTATCGGTGACGCTCATGCTAAAACCCAAGGCGCGATGGTTTACACTTACCAAAATGGTGCAAGCGAAGTTTATAAACGCTTGGTGGTCAGTCAGGATAAAAAACAATTGCTGGGCGCGGTGCTGGTTGGCGATGCGTCGGGTTACGGAACCTTATTGCAATATTGCCTGAACGGTATCGAACTGCCGGAGAATCCCGATGCGCTGATTTTACCGCACCGCTCCGACGAGTCGGTCGGTTTGGGCCCGGATGCGTTGCCGGCTTCGGCGCAAATCTGCTCCTGCTACGACGTGACCAAAGGCACGATTTGCTCGGCGATTGAGGGCGGCTGCATGACCATGGGCGCGTTAAAAGCGGAAACCAAAGCCGCAACCGGTTGCGGCGGCTGTTCCGCGTTGCTCAAGTCGGTGTTGGATTCGGAATTGTCGAAACAGGGATTTGAAGTCAATACCGATCTTTGCGAGCATTTTGCCTATACCCGGCAAGATCTCCACAACCTGATTCGGGTCGAACAAATCAAAACCTTTGCCGATTTACTGCACAAACACGGCAAGGGTAAAGGCTGTGAGGTTTGCAGGCCGACTGTCGGCAATATTTTGGCTTCGCAGTGGAATGAGCATATTCTGGAAAAAGATCATTTGGGGCTACAGGACACCAACGACACCTTTTTAGCCAACATGCAAAAAGACGGCACTTATTCGGTGGTGCCGCGCATCACCGGCGGCGAAATCAGTCCCGACATGCTGATTGCGTTGGGACAGGTCGGCAAAAAATACAAACTCTATACCAAAATCACCGGCGGCCAGCGCGTGGATTTATTCGGTGCGCGAGTCGACCAATTGCCGCATATCTGGAAAGAATTGATCGATGCCGGTTTTGAATCGGGTCACGCTTACGGCAAATCACTGCGCACCGTTAAATCCTGCGTCGGCAGCACTTGGTGCCGTTACGGCGTCGATGACAGCGTGGGGCTGGCGATAGAGCTGGAAAACCGCTATAAGGGTTTGCGCTCCCCGCATAAAATCAAATTTGCAGTGTCCGGTTGTACCCGGGAATGCGCCGAAGCGCAGGGCAAGGATGTCGGCATTATCGCCACCGAAAACGGCTGGAACCTGTATGTCTGCGGTAACGGCGGCATGAAACCGCGTCATGCGGATTTATTCGCCACCGGTTTGGACAAGGAAACCCTGATTAAATACATCGACCGCTTTTTGAGTTTTTATGTGCGCACCGCCGACCGTCTGCAACGCACCTCGGTATGGATGGAAAACATGGAAGGCGGACTTGATTACCTGAAATCGGTAGTGATTGAAGACAAACTGGGGCTGTGCGATCAGCTTGAGCAGCAAATGCAGTATGTGATCGACACCTATCAATGCGAGTGGAAAGCCGCGATTGAAGATGAAGCCAAGCTCAAACGCTTCCGGCATTTCATTAACAGCGACCAATCCGATGATAATGTCATCTTTGTTGAAGAACGCGGCCAGATTCGTCCTGCCGATGAAAACGAGCGCAAGCATTTTAAATTGGTGGAGGTAGCCTAATGGTTCAGTGGATAGATGTTTGCAGTGTTGATGACTTGCAGCCTGATTCGGGGGTTTGCGCACTGGTTGAAGGGGAACAAGTGGCGATTTTCTGGATGCCGGAACCCGACGCAAAAGTGTATGCGGTCGGCAATTACGACCCGTTCGGCAACGCCAATGTCCTGTCGCGCGGCTTAATCGGCGATATTGGCGGGCAACCGGTGGTCGCTTCGCCCTTATACAAACAACACTTTAACCTGCAAACCGGCGTTTGCCTGGAAGATGAAACCGTGAAAATCCCCGTTTATGCGATTCGCATTGACAACGGCAGCGTTCAAGTCAACCTTTCAGCATTGCCGCATGACGGAGAGCCAGCGTTATGAAATACAACTATTACATCGCCGATGTATTTACCAAACAGATTTTCAGCGGCGCGCAAATAGCCGTTTTCCCCAATGCCGAAGGCTTAAGCAAAGAGCAAATGCAACTGGTGGCCAGGGAGTTGAACCTATCGGAAACGGTATTTGTATTTCATCCCGATAAACAAATCACCAACCGCGTGATGCGGATTTTTTCGCCGCTAGGCGAAGTCGATTTTGCCGGACATCCGATTATCGCCACCGCTTTTGTGCTGGCAAGTTGCGGCGACATTCAATTGACCGCTGCGATTACGCCGATGGTTTTCGAGCAAAATACCGGCCCGGTCAACGTCAATATTTCCGCTGAAGAGGGCAAACCCAGTTTTGTGCAGTTCACCCGTAAAGTGACCTCGGTCATTGATTACTTCACGCCCACCGATGACGAGTTGGCGAGTTTTTTGACCATACAGCCGTCGGAACTCGACCATAAAAAATATGCGATGCGTCTGGTGTCTTGCGGCGTTCCGTATCTGATCGTTCCGGTTTGGCGTTACGAAAGCGTTAGAAACGCAAAATTCAATTACGCGGCATGGAGTCAATCGATTGCTCCGCAAACCGCCGCACAGGAAATCCTGCTGTTTTCCCCGAAAACGCCGTATGCGGATGCCGATTTTAATGCCCGTCTGCTCGGCCCAAGAATCGGCATTCATGATGATCCGCCGGTCGGTAGCGCTATGCCTGCGTTTGCCTCGTATCTGTGTTCATTCGATTTTATGCAGAAAGGCACTTATACGTTTACCGTGGATCGCGGCGAACAAAGTAATCGGCGTAGTGTGTTGAATTTGGAAATGGATCATAAGGGGGAAAACACTTTGACGATTCGGGTTGGTGGCGCGGCGGTTATGGTGGCTGAGGGGGTTATGAATATTCCTGATTTATAACTCGATTAAATGCGAATAGGGTTGAGGGTTGGAGTAAACAGTTTTGGAGGTGTATTTGGGTTTGCATAAATGGGGCTGCTATCAATAATTCAGAAGCTGTAGTATCTTGTCTAACGGATTACAGGAGTTGCGTTATACACCTGGAAAAACATGGGGTCAGGTCTTGCAATCACGCATACGGCCTAACATTAAGCTCAACCGGAACGCGGTTATAATGCTGTTTTATTTTTCAGCTTTCCGGGCCGCGCCCGGTTAGCTCTACGTTAGAAGTCAGGAAGCCAAGATGTACAGTCAGCCATTGATTCTCCTATTTGGTCACGAAAACTCTCCGCAGGGTCAGCTATCTGAAGTCGCTAACTCTCGATGTAATGTTGCAATTGATTTGCTGGCACAACATTCAAACGCTATCGTTTTACCGACTGGCGCATTTGGAGAACATTTCAACAAAACAGACCGAGTTCATTCTAGCTATCTTCGTAACTATCTTACCAATCACGGTGTTGAAGAAGGCCGTGTGCTTCTCGGTACGGACAGTTCAAACACCCTTGAAGACTGTTTGTGCGCTCGAAAGCTAGTGATGGACAACTCATATTCAAGTGTGATCGCCGTTACTTCTGAATATCACAGTCCAAGGGTGCGCTATATCTTTGACCGTATTTTTCGGGGCATTGAATTTTCAGTAAAGGAAGCGAATACACCACCAGAATTCATCAACAATGAAAAGCGAAAAGAGAAAGCCTCATTTGATTGGTTAAAAAGGAATTGGGTAACCCCGCCGCTTTACGAAAAGAATGCTCCCTTTCCTGATGCCGTATACGAAGCTACATCAAACGATCAGCGGCATTACGACACTGTCTCATTGGGTGCGGTGACTGGAGCCATCGTCATAAGTGGCATCATATTTCAAACGGTAATGACCTCAACTGGTACGTTTCCCAAAGCCGCGATACTCTGTGCAGGAGCATTGATCGATTTTTGTCTCTTAGTCATTTTTGAGCGATGCGCGGCATCAGCGAGGACTGCGCGCCGATCAATGCGCCTAACAGAAATAGGTTTTGGTGTTCGTGGGTTCTCCGCTAGCTACAACCCAGTGCAACTCTTTAAGTGGCTCCCCTCGATTCAAACAGCCGTTCGCTACCTATTCGCTGTTGTGATTGCTGTGCTTGTCACATTTGGAATCTTGTCTGCGGTCGGGTGACACGCCATGCAATGGGAACAGTTGCGATGGCCGCAGGAATGCGAGATGAACACTTGTTTTTCGCAGCCGTCGCATTGCGCCATCATCACCGGGCTTTGCATGGTGCGGCACTGTTTCAGGGCGACCAACGCTTTGCGCTGACTGGGCAACAGCGCGTTCTGATAAGTCGCAAGAAAATCGGCTTCAAACGAAACGCTGTAAGGTGATGATATGGACTCCTCACACACCCTGGCGCAGTTTAAATGCACCGGCAATTTTTAAAGCTGTAAGGCGGATTCGCGGCAGCAATCCGCCATGATCGGGATAATCTAATCTGATTCTTGATCGGACTTTTCCAAGCGGAGATTGGCGGTTTGCTGTTGCAAAACCGCCCTACGAACTGAGTCAGGTTTAAGACACCGTTTACAATGTTAGAATGTTTAATCTTAGTTATGCTTAGCAAAGTGCGGACGATGAATATATTAATAGCCGACGATAACCCAATCATTCAAATGTTTCATGGTGAGCTAATGAGATGCTGGGGTTATGATTTTGATATGGCTTCAGATGGTCTGGAGGCTGTGGATCTCGCGAAGAAAAATAATGGTCAATATGATTTTTGTTTGATGGACGTTGAAATGCCAAAAATGAATGGAATTGAGGCAACAAAGATCATTAGGAGCACTGTAAAGTATTTTCCAATCATGGCTTTTACATCCAACGATACTTATAAGAAAGCATGCTATGACGTGGGAATGGATGATTTTGCAGAAAAAACATGCCCACCTGATGACTTGTTTGTCAAAATCAATGAACTATCAGTAAAATTGTTTAAATTTATCGTTAAGCTAAATGGCTTTGACGTAACAGAGGTGATGCCAATGGATCAACAACATGCGCAAGAGTTAAGGAAATTGAAAAGCCAGGGCCTCGTAAAATTGAGGCTGGATGGGCCTGATAACCGTGAAATAATCGCCCATAAAAACGTTCCGAATAAAATTTCCCATGACTTTAATATCTTGAAATATTCAATGACGGAGTTTCTAAACCGTGATCCGGAAAGGCCAACTTTGGTTGATCTATATAGGGGATCGAAAAACTGCATTATTGAAACATTTGTGGATGATGAAAGTTATCAAGAACAATTAAAAGCAGAGGATGAAAAAATGAATGCCTATCTGACAAAACACTACAAATCAGATGAGGAATAAGAGGGAGCATTATGTATATGAGTCAATGGGACCAAAGCTGTAAGGTGGATCATACGTAGGGCGGATTCTTTAAGCGGGACGGGGTTTGCAACCCCGTCCCTAACGTTTTTATTGTGTTTGATGTAAGTTACCCAACTTAAAACGTTTCGAACGGGGCAACATGCCCCGTCCGGCTCGTAAGCCGATATTTATAGTATCTTGCCTAACGGATTGCAGGAGTTGCGTTGTGCGCCTGCGATTGAAAATTAATATACACCTTGATTAGGTGTCTACTTTACGTTAGCCCTTAAAGGAATTTACATGACTAATTTAGTCACAATTGCTCAAGCCATCGCCATTATATCTGCGTGTTGGGCGATAATTTCAGGCGTTGGAGCTTGGAAACGGGAGTTTATTGGTAAGAGAAAAATTGAATTAGCTGAAGATACATTGGCTGCATTCTTTGAGATCATGGACGCAATAGCTTTTATTAGAAACCCTTGGTCTAATGGAAATGAAGGAAGTTCGCGGAATAGAGCTACCTATGAAACTGAAGCTGAATCTCAACTCCTTGATAGAGGCTACATCGTATTTGAGCGTTATGAATTAAAGAAAGATATATTTGTTCGCTTTAATACCTTGAAATATAAATTTATGGCTATGTTTGGAACTGAGACAGAAAGTATTTTTAAAGATACAAATCAAACTTTAAATTCCATTTTTACTTCTGCCAATATGCTCGCCACTCATTATTGGCAACGTCAAGGTCGCGTTCAAATGCAACCAGACGAGTTTCAAAAACACCTAGATGAAATGCGTGTGCAAGAGGGTATATTCTGGGATCGCTATAACGAAAATGACGAAATAAGAAGCCAATTGTCGGCAACTCAAAAAAAACTTGAAAAAGTAACCAGACCTTGTTTTGAAGAGCCAATGAAAACATATGCCATTTTTACAAAGCAATGGTTTAAAAAGGGCTAACAAAACGCTCAACCGGAGCGCGGTTATAATGCAGTTTTGTTTTTTCATTTCAGCTTTCCGTGCCGCGCCCGGTTAGCTTTACGTTAGAATTTGCAATTCAAGTTATATAAAAACTGAAGTTTCCCAGTTTTTAAAAATTCTAATCCCGCCACCCATGCGGGGTAGGTATTTAACGTAGGGTTTGCTCGGTTTATAGCAAACCCCAATTTAATACGTTTTCCTTTATAGGCTGCGGGCTCAAAAACTGGGAAACTTCAGATATAAAAAGGTAAGGCTGTATTATTGTGATTACTCCCATCGAACAAAAAAAGATTTATTGTAATGTGTGTTCTGGTTTTACAAACCACAACTTTTTCGGCTCACATAGTGCAGATTATGAAGAAGCAGAAAACTACAATGGAGAGTTACGTTATGTCTATTATGAAAAAAGCATTTACAAATTTTGGGTTTGTAAAGGATGTGATACAGCAATACTCGAAGACTATAATACAAATATAGCAATGACCAATGAAGATGGTGAGAATATTTATGAGTCTATTTTTTGGCCGCCAAGAAACAATTTAACACCAAAAAAGAAATTATTAACACCTAAGATTTTTATAGGCTTAAGAGATTCACCAATTGGACCTTGTGATATTGAAAAATCATACAATGAAACAATTAAAGCATTTAATTATGACTTATCTATGTTATGTGCTATTGGAATTAGAGCTTTGTTAGAGTCTATTTGTGTAAAGCAGGGTATTACTGATTCTGAGGCATTCGGACTAGAAGGAAAGCTCAAAATATTAAAAAATCAAGAACATTTACCTGAAAATATTGTTGAAGGATTATCAAGTTTAAAATTTATTGGAGATAAAGCCGCTCATAAATTGATAACTCCAACTAAACAAGAACTTCAATTGAGCATTGAAATTATTGAAGATATTTTTAATCAGTTATATGAAATTGACTATACCATTATGAATAAAATTAATAGGCTTTCGCAGCATATTGAAAAAGGTAAGAAGAATGGGTTTTATCCATCAAAGTAATGATTAACGCTGTAAGGCGGATTCGCGCTAGCAATCCGCCATGAACGGAGCCTTGAACTTAATCCTCTCCCAAGCGGGACGGGGTTTGCAACCCCGTCCCTAACGTTTTTGTTGTGTTTGAGGTAAGTTACCCAACTTAAAACGTTTCGAACGGGGCAACATGCCCCCGTCCGGCTCGTAAGATTATGTTCAATATATTAACTATATTCATGTTAATCCGCTTAAGCATGGCTATGTGCAACGGGTTTGCGATTGGCCGCATTCAACTTTTCATCGCTATGTCGCCGGTCGATTGGTGTGATGATATAGGCGATTTACCGACTATTTCGGAATGATCGATGTTGATAAGCCAGATAGTTTTGCCGGGCAATGAAAAGTTACCGGCTGTTTTCTAGGTAAAGCTTGGCTCGGCTCGGCGTTTACCGCGAGCATTACTTTAAGCGGGACGGGGTTTGCAACCCCGTCCCTAACGTTTTTATTGTGTTTGATGTAAGTTACCCAACTTAAAACGTTTCGAACGGGGCAACATGCCCCGTCCGGCTCGTAAGCCTTGAACTTGATCCCCGCTAGGATTCTTCCAAGCGGGGATTTTTTATGTCCGATTGTATTGGATATTATGCGTCGATTGGCGGTTTGCTGGCGCGAAACCGCCCTACAACGTTACAATTAAAACTTATCGTTTGGAGGGCATGTCATGTCAACACAATTTGAAATTCTGGAAGCTGAGGTATTAAAACTTGTACCCGCTGAGCGTGCGTTGTTAGCGGAACACATCATCGCCAGTCTTGATGAAGGTAACGAAATCGAATCCGCTTGGGCCGTTGAAGTTGAAAGGCGTGTTGCCGAGATCGAGAGTGGAGCGGTTGTCGGCATGACGTTCGACGAAGTGATCGCACAAGCTCGTGCAACTTTGAAGTGAAAATAATCGTTCACCCGGCTGCTACGGCAGACCTGAATAATGCGGCGGCTTTTTATTCTGAGCAGGCAAATAAACAGCTTGGCTTGGCATTCATCACGGAGTTTGAAAAAGCAGCCTCGCTTTTGTCGGGAAATCCGGAGTTAGGTACACCATGGGTTTATGGTGCACGCCGCTTTGTTTTGCGCCGGTTCCCTTTTTACATTGTGTATCGTCTTTTCCCTGATCATCTTTTTATAATAGCAATTGCGCATCAGAAACGTCGCCCTGGCTACTGGCATCGGCGAAAATAATAAATTTGAGGTTGTGCATTATGACTAAATCGAAAGCTAACATTGTTGCCAATACATATCCCTCCCTGGCTCTCTGGTTGGAAACATACGGTACAGTTGAGTTTGGCTACTGTTCGCAGAGCCGTTCGTTTGTTCGTGCGCTTGATGAAGGCGGCATGGTTTGGAAAGGACGACCTAGCTACAATTCTTTCGATGAAGCCTTAGTTGATTGTGAGGCTGGAATTGGTCGGTGGCTCCGCGAGGAGTTAGGGGAGAATATTTGACAAAAAGCCGGGGTCAGGCCTTACATTTGACATTGACGGAAAGCAGGTAGGGGGGGCATTGTGCCTCATTTCGGGGCCCAGTCGATTTCGATTATCGAAATGAATTGTCCATTGGAATGCTTTAAAAACGCCCCGATCTTTCGATATTGATTGCGTTCCCACGCGCCGCGTCACTGCCATTAAGTTAAGGCGTTTGTCGTTAGTTGGAGCGGCGACTTTAGTCGCGGACTGAGTGTTATAAAGATACGCTGAGTTTTTATCAGCGCTTTGCCGCGACTAAAGTCGCGGCTCCCAGGCGGGGCGGGGTTTGCAACCTCGTCCCTAACGTTTTTGTTGTGTTTGAGGTAAGTTACCCAACTTAAAACGTTTCGAACGGGGCAACATGCCCCGTCCGGCTCGTAAGATACTGTTCAATATATTAACTATATTCATGTTAATCCGCTTAAGCATGGCTATGTGCAACGGGTTTGCGATTGGCCGCATTCAACTTTTCATCGCTATGTCGCCGGTCGATTGGTGTGGTGATATAGGCGATTTACCGACTATTTCGGAATGATCGATGTTGATAAGCCAGATAGTTTTGCCGGGCAATGAAAAGTTACCGGCTGTTTTCTAGGTAAAGCTCGGCTCGGCTCGGCGTTTACCGCGAGCATTACTCGGGCTACAATTAAAACTTATCATCTGGGGAGTCTGTAATGTCATCGCAATTTGAAATTCTGGAAGCTGAGGTATTAAAACTTGTACCTGCAGAGCGTGCGCTGTTAGCGGAGCACATCATCGCCAGTCTTGATGAATTTAACGAAATTGAATCAGCTTGGGCTGTTGAAGTCGAAAGGCGTGTTGCCGAGATTGAGCGTGGTGCGGTTGTCGGCATGCCGTTCGAGGAAGTGATCGCACAAGCTCGTGCCGCTTTGAAATGAAAACAGCGCAGCCGGGCTAAGTATCAAAATGCTGTGTGCGAAGCGAGCAACTTTGAAAAGCCCTGTGCGGTAATTCCGTACGCCGGGATTTGTGAGGGGCAGTCGGGTAACTGGCGGTCCTACCTTGATGCATTCATTAACTTCCGGAAGATACTGTAATGTTTGAACGACTGATAATGTACTGGGTATATGGCGGCGCTCTGGCAGGGATACTCCTGCTAATCATGTTTCCCCTATTGACCAGTTCCTGGTCTGTACCTCTAACGCTAACGTTTTTTCACCTGCCGATGTATATGCTTCATCAGTATGAAGAGCATGACAAAGATCGATTCAGAATATTCTTCAACGAGACTATCGGGGGCGGCAAGGAAGTGCTTTCGCCGCTAGCTGTGTTCATAATTAATGTTCCTGGAGTCTGGGGCGTAATTGCAATCGCGACGTATTTGGCAGCGAACATCAATATCGGGCTAGGTCTTATTGCGGTCTATCTTGCCGTCATAAACGGCTTGGTCCACATCGGGCACGCACTACTCTTTAAGCGCTATAATCCCGGATTAGTAACTGGAGCAACTCTCTTTTTGCCTATTGGTGTGTACAGCATTTGGCAGTTTCAACTTTCCGGTAGCGGCGGCTTTGCGGCGCAGGCAATCGGTATTGTCGTTGCGGTCGCTATACATGTCGCAATCATCGCCTATGCACGCGCGAAGGGTGCATTCCTAAGCGAAACCCAAAATGTCGCGTCTCAGAAGAAGTGCGGCTAATCTTTCGTTCCAGCGGACTCCGTTACGCTAACAAGCGAGTAGCTTGGATGGAGTCTGCGAAATCCGGGGCTTCGTAGCCGGGTAGGGGGCGCATCGCGCCCTTTTCGATATCGTTGATATTCTAAAGTTTGTAAATGGCCCCCTACGGGACTACATGAATTTATTGGGGTCTATGTTCCATTTGGCCGAAGACTCGTAGTTGACAATCCTGTCGCCTCCGCCCTGCCCCAGTGGCTTTGCCAGGTCGATGTTTTTCGGGGCGATGAAATAATTTTTCTTGGCATCAAAGATGATACGCACCAGGGGTCTGGTCATATCCGTTTCGCTCTGTTCGATGACGACACCGATCTTGCCGCTTTCCAGCATCACCAAAGTGCCGACCGGATAGATACCGACGATGCGAATGAAAGTGCGGAGTAGTTTGGGGTTAAAGTGGAATTTGCTCCATTCAAACATTTTCCTGATCGCAACTGTAGGCTCCATGCCCTTGTGGTAGCAGCGATCGGCGGTAATCGCATCGTAAACATCGACGATGGCTGCCATTTGTCCGTAGACCGACATTTCCGAATTCTTCAGTCCTAGCGGGTAGCCGCTGCCATCAAAGCGCTCATGGTGCTGGGAGGCTACATCAAAAGACACCTGGGCGATGCCGGGCGACTTTCTCAGGATGCTGCAACCATGCACTACGTGTGACTTCATAATAACGAATTCTTCTTCAGTCAGCGCGCCGGGTTTATTCAATATTTCATTCGGCACTTTGGTTTTACCGATGTCGTGCAACATGCCGCCGACGCCGAGCAGTTTTATTACGTCACGTTTAAAATCCAGCGCGTGGGCGAAAGAGATCAGCAATGCGCCAACACTGACAGAGTGGAGAAAAGTGTAGTCGTCCTTGTTTTTGATCCTGCATAAGCTAAGCAGGGCGTCCTTATTGCGCAGTATCGAATTGGCCATTTTCTCAACTACGGGGTCGATCCGCTCCACTTCAATCTGCTTACCGATGCGCACATCGTGCATGATGTTAGATATGATCTTATTCGCTTCACCGTATACTTCTCTGGACCTTTTAAGCTCTTCACTCAACGTGGAGGTTGTTGTAATCGGCTTCACTTGTTGGACCATTGCTATCATTTTATGCTCAATCTCGGCATTAACCTCAGTTTCGGTGGGCGCATCGATCACATCCAGCCCTTTAAGCGTGTCGATATACACTTCACGGACACCGAGGCCGGCGATTTTTTCGATTGTTTTATCGTTCTTGATTTTGAGCGCCCCCACCAGAAAAGGATGTTCCATCCAGACGCAATTTATATCGTGAATGAACATGCCGGGTTTGAGCTGTTGGATACTGATTTTTTTGATCATGGGGTTAATTCTATCTTCAAAGGACTTATTCAACCTTAAAAAGTGAGCATCGCGTCACTCTGGCTAGGACTTTGTCTTACTTATAAGTGTATGAATAAAATTGATTTTTTTAAAGGTTATTAAATTTTATACTACTCCCATTTTTTCAAAAATCGTATACTCTTAAGTCGAGTAGGGGACGCAGCGCAGCCCATTATGAACACAGGATGAGCAAAACACGGGGTCAGGTCTTACATTGTGCATTAGATAGAGACGCGCCTACCTTTGGCGGCTGGCTACGTGAAAAAGCACTCAGGCCTTGGTTATATCAATCTGCATTGACAGCGGCTAACCATTTGGGCTACTTTGGCTTATCATAATTCAAACGTCCGACAGGACGGGATAAAAACCATGTCCACGATTACTTTTGACACACACAAATTTATACGCAAATTGCGAGATGCAGGCTTTGAAGAAAAACAGGCCGAGGCGGTAGCGGACGCTTTTCAGGAAGCGCAGTCGGAATCGCTTCCTGTTACTCGCGACTATCTTGATTCAAGGTTATTTGAGCTTGAAAATAGAATGGTTAAGTGGGGCATTGGCTTAGCACTGGGACAAGTGGTTGTAATAGCAGCGCTGGTTAAGTTGCTATGAACGCTGTGACGTTGTAAAGAGGGTTCGAGGCAAGCAATCCGCCATGATCGGAATGACCTAATCTGATCCCCGCCTGGACTTTTCCTAGCGGGGATTTTTTATACCCAATTGTATTGGATATTGTGCATTGATTGGCGTTTTTATTATGCTGATATGCACTCCAGCCGGGTAGGTCGGGTTAGCATGGCGTAACCCGACGCATTGAAGCGGCCAATGTCGGGCAACGAATAGTTGCCACCTAAAGAGCCTACTTTTGGCGCCTGGCCTTCGAAACTATCCCAAGCCATCCTGTTCGACCCCTCCTCATTACTTTTACAAATTCTCTGGTGAATTGATCTCACCAAGGCTTGTCATTTGTTTTGACGCCGATTCAGGCGATAATGCCGTTGCTAAGACACGCACTCAAATTAAGGAATAACTATTATGAAATCCAGAGATAGACGACGGGGACTGGTTTTGGTCAATACCGGTTCGGGCAAGGGAAAATCTTCCAGCGCCTTGGGCATGGTTTTTCGTGCTGCAGGCTGGGATATGAAGGTTTGCGTCATCCAATATATTAAGGGGAAATGGCAAACCGGCGAACAAAAAGCCGCCGAACGTTTTGACAATATCGAATGGCATGTCTTGGGTGACGGCTTTACCTGGGATACTAAAAACCCCGAGCAGGATATTAAAACCAGCCGGGAAATTTGGGAGTTCAGTAAAGCCAAGATTATGTCTGAAGAATTCGATGTGGTGTTGCTGGACGAGATCAATTACTGCTGTGGCTATAATTGGATTTCCGGGCAGGAAATAGCCGATTTTATTCGCGATGAAAAACCGGCTTGGCTGCATTTAATCTTGACCGGCCGCAATGCTGCGCCCGAAGTGATAGAAGTTGCCGATACCGTAACTGAGATGACCAAAATAAAACACGCTTATGAGCAGGGAATCAAGGCTGAGCAAGGTATTGAATTTTAAAAGGTATTGCGTTTAATGGATGATGTAGGGCTCAGGATTTCGAACTTGTGCGACATAAGTTGTCGGGGATAAAGGGAGCATAGAGAATTTTAAGGTAAATACCTTGACCAACCTGTAAAATGGTTAGCGATTGTCACAACGAGGAGAAGAAAATGTCTGAAGTACAAAAAATCATGTTAGCTGTTGCTGCCGTTTTTGTAATGGGCTTTGTTTTGGTCGGCCTAAGTAAAGAAGACCAGCCTGTTGAACAAGTGGAAGCCGCCGCAAGGATTAGAAACAATGTTGCTATGCAAACCATGGCAAGTGAAAAATGTCCGCCGAAAATCAAGGAAGAAACAGGAGAGCAAGTGTTTTTCCCTAGTGCAGTCGAGAGTGACAAGGAAACTTATGTCACTTTGAAGTGGGTGGGTGAAAATGCCAATAAGGGCGGATTCAAAAACGCGTCGTGTACATTGCACGCCTCTCTGGGTGGAATCTCGGAGCTGATTATTGATGATAAGGTCATCATAAAGAAAAAAATCTAGGTTAATGGGATTCTCTGGCCGGATCATCTGTTTTGCAAGCCACTAGATTGATCGGGCGATAGGGCGGTTTTTTATTGCGTGATTATCATCACTCTGGAATACGCCTTGTTTATTTAACCTGAAAACTTAGACACCACAAGGCTAACGCCCCTTAATCTGCATTCGCGCAGGTAAGGTTAAAATAACAAAAAAGAAATTTTTATGACAAAAACAATGATTAAAGGAGTTTTAAAAACATGGAAAGAAGATCGGGGATTCGGCTTCATCAGTCCTGATGACGGTGGGAAAGATATTTTTATACATATCTCGGCGCTCAAGGGAACGAGCCGCCGCCCGGTAACTGGCGATGTTATTTATTACCAGGTTGCAAGAGATAATCGGGGCAAGTACAAAGCGATTAATGCGCATATCGAAGGCGTGGAAATTCTGGAAGACAAAGCCCCGGGCTTTCTTAACACCAGGCAGGGCATTGTACTGGTAGCGCTGGCTTTGGTGGCTATCGTCGCTGCGATTATCGCACTCAACTTGGCGCCTTAATCGTAGCGGACGTTTTTTACAAGCCGATGTGACGCCGCTGACTATGAGTGCGCTACATCGGCTTATTTATAAACGGTCGGATACACAGTGTTGCGGTAAATGAGCTTATACTTTCTTCTTATCTGTCTTGCTATCCAGGGTCTTATTGTTTTTCGATCAAGGCTCATAAAGTCAGGTGACTTAACTATTCAAATAATTACTTTCAATAAAGGCATAGCAACGGTTCGGGCGATTCGTCAGACTACAGCGGCGATGACTGAGCGGTAACTAATCCCCTACCATAGATATAAATCACATTAAGGATTTGTAATGACCGATTCACAAAAATGGCTGGTCTTTGCTTTTATCTCAGGTTCAGCCTGGCTGGTTTATCTGTTAGCGCCGGTGTTAATGCCGTTTGCATTTGCGGCGATGCTGGCTTACCTCGGCGATCCGCTGACCGATAAGCTGGAAACCTATCAATTGTCCAGAACCAAGGCCGTGCTGGTGGTTTTTTCTGTGATGACGCTGGTTTTTGTGCTGGTTTTACTGCTGCTCGTCCCCCTTTTGGAGTATCAGGTCGAGCATTTTGTAAGCAATCTACCTGCCTATGTCGCGTGGTTGAATGAGACCGTCATTCCCTGGACGCAGCGGCGATTTCATCTGGGCATCAGGCCGGTTAACCTCAATCAGATTATTAATCTTGTTAAAAGCCACTGGGAGCAAGCGGGCGGCATTGCTGCAACGTTAATGAGCTCGGTTTCGCATTCCGGCGAAGTGATAGCCGAATGGCTGATGAATCTGCTGTTAATTCCCGTGGTCACTTTTTATTTATTGCGCGATTGGGATGGTCTGATTGCCAAGGTCCATGATTTATTGCCCCGCCGTGTAGCGCCGACTGCTACCAAACTTGCCGGTGAAGTTGATACGGTATTGGCGGCTTTTGTCCGGGGACAGTTCTATGTCATGCTGGCCTTGGGCGGTATTTACAGTATTGGTTTGTGGATGACCGGTCTCGATGTGGCTTTGTTGATAGGCATGCTGGCCGGGTTGGTCAGTTTTGTACCTTATCTGGGGTCAATCGTCGGCATTGTTATGGCCTGTGTGGCGGTGTTGGTGCAATTTCATGAATTAATACAACTGGTGCCGGTCGCTATCGTTTTTATCATCGGCCAATCTCTGGAAGGCATGGTGCTAACGCCGATGCTGGTAGGCGATAAAATCGGCTTGCATCCGGTTGCGGTCATGTTTGCGGTATTGGCCGGTGGCCAGTTATTCGGCTTTCTGGGCATCCTGCTGGCATTGCCTGTCGCTTCGGTCATTATGGTGTTGTTGCGGCATGTGCATGATTTATATCGATACAGCGATTTTTACGGACGGCAATGAGCCTCAGGTTTATCGTTTTCGTGCTTTGCCTGGTGGGTGGCGTTTGCTTGGCCGGCGATGAAAAGCGGGAAGCCGATTTTGCCGACGGCATTAACAAGACCTTGACGATAGGCAAGGCGGTCTGGCTGGAGGCTGGAGGGAAAAAATTTCTCGGCCTTTATACGGAAACGGAAAAAGCCGCCGGCAAGGGCGTCGTTATTATTCTTCATGACATGGATGGGCATCCCGATCAGAAGCAACTGATTTACGATTTGAGAGTCTTTTTACCCGAACATAACTGGACAACGCTTTCGCTGCAAATGCCGCTTAGGGAAGTCGGTGTTGAAAAGGAAGACTATTATGCGTTGTTTCCTGAGGCGGCGGCGCGGATTCAGTCCGGAATTGGCTATGCAAAGAGCAATGGTGCAGAAAATATTGTTGTGGTCGGTTATGGTTTAGGAGGCTTGATGGGCATTTATGCCCTGAGTGCGCAGGCGACGGATATTAAAGCATTGGTAACCATTAGTCTGCCGGTGCCGACAACCGAGAACAAAACGGCCCAAACGCTGGAACTTATCAAGAAAATCAAAATGCCGATGCTGGATATTTATGGTGCAGTAGACCTACCTGATGTTACGGAAAGCGCCAGGGATCGGCGCTTGGCGGCAAAAGAAAACACGGGCTACCGGCAGGTTAAAATCAATGATGAAGGTCACGCTTACCTGCATGATGAAGGCTTGCTGGTTAAGCGGATATACAGTTGGCTGGGGGTAACGGTGGAGGCGGCTTCAGCAGCTCAATGAGCCTAAAAACCGCTGTTGTCCACGAAAGACACGAAAGACACGAAAGACACGAAATAAAACAGTATGTTGTGTTGATTTAGCTATTCACTCTTTGGGTGACGGTCTACAGATTATGTGTTTCTTTAGGATGTTTTCGTGCTTTTCGTGTTTTTCGTGGACGAAATGATTTTTCTAGGATTAAAAGCGCTTCACGGCAAGCAAACATTAGAACAAATCCCTCTGGATTGATGGTGAAAGTAGGCTTTGAGTAGGTCTAGATCTGTTACAATGTCCAGCTAAATTTAAGGTGTGCAAATACGGATAAAGGCAAGGCTTAAGTCTTGGCAATGTTAGGCACAATGCGTTAACACTATACATAACAAGTTGAAATACAAGTGGATTTAAAACATATAAGAAATTTTTCCATTATCGCGCATATCGATCATGGTAAATCGACGCTGGCAGATCGTTTTATTCAAATCTGCGGCGGCTTAAGCGCGAGAGAAATGTCCGCGCAAGTGCTTGATTCGATGGATATTGAGAAAGAGCGCGGCATCACCATTAAAGCGCAGAGCGTCACGCTGGATTTTAAGGCGAAAGACGGCGAGACTTACCAGCTTAATTTCATCGATACGCCGGGGCATGTGGATTTTTCTTATGAGGTTTCCAGGTCTTTAGCGGCTTGCGAAGGTGCGCTGCTGGTCGTTGATGCGGCTCAGGGTGTTGAGGCGCAAAGCGTCGCCAACTGCTATACGGCGATAGAGCAGGGTCTGGAAGTGGTGCCGGTGCTGAACAAAATCGATTTGCCTTCTGCCGAACCGGAGAGGGTGCAGGCTGAGATTGAAGAGGTGATCGGCATTCCTGCCGACGAAGCGCTAATGATCAGCGCTAAAACCGGCTTGGGCGTTGAGGATGTGCTGGAGCAACTGGTACTTAAAGTTCCGCCGCCTGAAGGTAATACTGCCGGCCCGTTACAGGCATTGATTATCGATTCCTGGTTTGACAGCTATCTGGGTGTGGTGTCGCTGGTCAGGATTATGCACGGCAGTATCCGCAGAAAGCAAAAGATCACTATTATGTCCACCGGCAAGTCGTTTATCGCCGAGAAAGTCGGGGTTTTTACGCCCAAACGGCTGGAAAAAGAAATTTTAAATACCGGCGAAGTCGGCTATGTCGTGGCCGGGATTAAAGATATTTTCGGCGCGCCGGTCGGCGATACCATTACCTGGACGGATAATCCGGCAACCGAGCAGCTCACCGGATTTCAGAAGGTGCAGCCGCGCGTTTTTGCCGGGTTGTACCCGGTCAGTTCGGATCATTATGAGGATTTGCGCGAGGCGCTCAACAAGTTGAATCTCAATGATGCTTCCTTGCACTTTGAGCCGGAAACGTCGCAGGCTTTGGGTTTTGGTTTTCGCTGCGGCTTTCTCGGTATGCTGCATATGGAGATCGTGCAGGAGCGTTTGGAAAGGGAATACGATGTTGATCTGATCACTACAGCACCTACCGTTATCTATGAAGTCATTACCCATAACGATCAGGTTTTGATGATTGATAATCCGGCCAAATTGCCGGATATGGGCACCATCAAGGAAGTCAGGGAACCTATTATCCGGGCTAATATTCTGGTTCCGCAGGCTTATCTGGGCGGGGTAATCACGCTGTGTATAGAAAAGCGCGGCGTGCAGAAAGACATGCAATATGTCGGCAGACAGGTATCGTTGCATTATGAAATGCCGTTGAGCGAAGTGGTGCTGGATTTCTTCGATCGCTTAAAGTCGGTGAGTCGGGGCTTTGCATCGTTTGACTACGAATTTTTGCGTTTCCAACCTGCCGAGCTGGTCAAGCTGGATGTATTGATTAATGCCGAAAAGGTGGATGCTTTGTCTATCATCGTGCATCGCGATCTGAGTAACAACCGGGGGCGGGATTTGGTTGAAAAGATGAAAGACCTGATCCCGCGGCAAATGTACGAGGTTGCGATACAGGCGGCCATCGGCTCCAAGGTCATCGCCCGCTCCACCGTTAAAGCGATGCGGAAAAATGTAATTGCCAAATGTTACGGCGGCGATATTAGCCGTAAGAAAAAATTGCTGGAAAAGCAAAAAGCCGGTAAAAAACGCATGAAGCAGGTCGGTAATATTGAGATTCCTCAAGAGGCATTCCTGGCCGTTTTACAGCTCAACAAAGAATAGAAGAGCAGGTTAAAGGCAAAAGGCGCAAGGCGAAAAAAATCAAGCCTCAAATACATCGCCTTTAGCCCTTCGCCCTTCGCCTTTTCACACTTAACCTGAATATATAAACATGGATTACGATTTTTCCTTTTTTCTTGCCGTCGCCACGCTGGTTACCGGTGTAATCTGGGGCGGGTATTTGCTGGTACTCAAATCAACAGGGGAGGTTTTTGATGAAGAAAAAGAACCCTTACTGGTCGAGTATGCGCGTTCTTTTTTCCCGGTCGTGTTGATTGTGTTATTGCTGCGCTCATTCATAGCCGAGCCTTTTCGCATACCTTCCGCATCGATGATGCCGACTTTGCTGATAGGCGATTTTATTCTGGTTAATAAATTTACCTACGGAATACGGTTGCCGGTTATCAATAAAAAAATCATTGAGTTGAATGAGCCCCAGCGCGGGGATATTGTCGTTTTTCGTTATCCTAAAGACCCGACTGTCGATTATATCAAGCGCGTGATTGGCTTGCCGGGCGACCGGGTCGCTTATCACGATAAAAAACTGCATATCAATGGCGTTCCCATTAATCAGGTTTCTTTAGGTCGCTATCAGGGCGTGGGTCAAGGCGAGGATATGACCGGGAATGAGCATTTGTCAGAAGATTTGACCGGCGTTGAACACAGTATTCTGATCAGAAATGGCGCAGCTTCCGCCGAAGGTGTTTATATCGTGCCGAAAGGGAGCTATTTTGTGATGGGCGATAACCGCGACAACAGCAACGATAGTCGTTACTGGGGTACGGTTCCTGAAGAAAACCTGGTTGGAAAAGCATTTTTTATCTGGATGAGTTGGGACTGGCAACATGAGGGTGTAGGGTTGGATCGGATTGGCACCGTGTTGAAATAACTGCTCTATACTTATTTCTTTTAATAAATCATCTGGAGAAAAAATGAATTTATCGCCTAAACGTCAGCAAGGTTTGACCTTGATTTCGATTATTTTTATTCTGGGACTCATCGGATTTTTTGTCTTATTGACACTTAAGATAGTTCCTATTTATTTGGATCACGGCAAGGTAAAGAGTGCGTTGGAGGCGTTAAAAGCAACCCCTGAGCTTGCGACGAAAAGCGAATTCGAGATCAGGGACAGCTTAACCAAGCGTTTTAGCATTAATTATGTTTATGACGTCAAACAAGAGGATATTAAAGTTATCAAGCATGGCAATTATGTGAAAGTGGACATCGAGTATGAGACGGTCGTGAAATTGGTCGGTAACCTGAGTGCATTAGCCGAGTTTCATGACACTGTCGAGGCCGGTCAAGAGTGATAAGAAAGCCTGAAGAATTATGTAAAAAGCTGGGTTTGACGTTTAATAATCCTCAGCTTTTTACCATGGCTTTAACGCATAGAAGCGCAAGTTCGAACAATAATGAACGCTTGGAGTTTTTGGGGGATTCTATTTTGGGCTTTGTTATCGCCCAGAAGTTATTTGAGTTATTTCCCGGCGCCTGTGAAGGCGTTTTAAGCCGGTTAAGAGCGAGTTTGGTCAATCAGGGGTCGCTGGCAGAGCTGGCCAGGAAACATCAGTTGGGCGATTATTTGTTGCTGGGTTCGGGGGAGTTGAAGAGCGGCGGCTTTCGTCGCGATTCCATTCTGTCCGACGCGGTGGAAGCTATTATAGGCGCGTTATACAACGATCAGGGCATGGATGCTAGTCAGCAATGGATCTTGGAGCTATTTGCGGAAAAGCTGAAAAGCTTGTCGTTGGATAATTGGCAGAAAGATCCTAAAACTCAATTGCAGGAGTTAATGCAGTCCAGAAAAATGGAGCTGCCGGATTATACCTTAATGACCATGTCCGGACTTGCGCATGAACAAACTTTCAAAGTGAAATGTACGACGCCGTTAACAGCGGAGTCTTGCATCGGCACCGGAAATTCCAGAAAAAAAGCCGAGCAGTCGGCGGCAGAGCTTATGCTCGAAATATTAAATAAGGACACTAAATGAATTGTGGTTTCGTCGCCCTGATTGGGCGCCCCAATGTCGGCAAATCAACGTTGATGAATCATTTGCTGAAGCAAAAAATCAGCATTACTTCACGCAAGCCGCAAACAACCCGGCATCGCATTCTCGGCATTAACACCACTGACGCGGGGCAGGCCATTTACATGGATACGCCGGGCATGCATAACAGTGAAAAGCGGGCCTTGAATCGTTATTTAAACCGGACCGCCGATACGACTTTGTTGGGCGTCGATGTGATCGTCTGGTTGATCGATGGCTTGTCCTGGCATGAATATGACGAGGTTATCTTCAAAAAGCTGGAACAGGCGGGTTTGCCGGTTATTCTTGCGGTTAACAAGGTTGATAAGGTAGCGGACAAGGAAGCTATTTTGACTTTCTTTAATGATGCCCAGCATCGTTTTCCGTTCAAGCATTTGGTACCCATTTCCGCGTTAAAAAGAACCAATCTCGACCAGCTGGAAAGCTTGATCATGGCGCTGTTGCCTGAACGGGATTTGATTTATCCGGAGGATCAGGTGACCGACCGGTCCGAGCGATTTCTAGCCGCTGAAATTGTCCGGGAAAAGCTGACCCGGCGCTTAGGCGATGAGTTGCCTTATGCGCTTACGGTAGAAATTGAGCGCTACGAAGAGAAGCCCGGCATCACCAAAATATATGCCATTATCTGGGTGGAACGGTTGACCCAGAAGAACATCGTTATCGGCAAGGACGGCGACATGCTGAAAAAAGTCGGTACCGACGCCCGGATGGATATAGAAAAGCTGCTTGGGCAGAAAGTTTATTTGCAGCTTTGGGTGAAAGTTAAAAAAGGCTGGTCGGATAGTGAACGAGCCTTGCAAAGCCTGGGCTTTAATGACTGAATCCGCAGTTTATTTGCAACCTGCCTTTATCCTGCAGCATCGCAAATACCGGGAAACCAGCCTGATCATTGAGGTGTTGACCCGGGATTTCGGCCGAATTTCCCTGCTGGCCAAAGGCGTAAGAAAAACCAAGTCAAAAACAGCAGGGATGCTGCAACCCTTTATCCCGTTACTCGTTTCCTATTTTGGCAAGGCAGAGTTAAAAACGCTGACCGATGTCGAAATGATTCAGCCGTTTAGCGAAATAAAGGGGCTTGCACTTTATTGCGGTTTTTACATTAATGAGTTGGTTGGATATTTTTTACACAAATACGACCCTCATCCTGAAGTGTTCGGTCATTACGGCGAATGTTTATCGTGTCTCTCGGACGGGCCTAACGTGGAAGCCGCATTGCGGCAATTTGAGCTTAACCTGATGGAGTGCGCAGGTTATGGTTTGCAGCTGGAATACGATGACAATGAAAGCCCCATTGAGTCATTAAAAAAATATGAATTCAATGCCGGCAAGGGGGCGGTTGAAGTCGTTGATGGACCGTTTTCAGGTAAAACTTTATTGGCACTCAGTTCCAGGGAGTTGACCGATCCGCAAGTTTTAAGCGAAGCAAAAATACTGATGAGGACGGTCATTGATGTTTATTTGCAGGGCAGGCAGCTTAAGAGCCGGACGGTTATTAATAAAGTCTTCGCAACTGCTCAGCGTTTAGATCAATAGAACGCGGATGACGCGGATTAGGCCGATAAACGCGGATAAATCTAAATAAATTGTGTAACTATCCTGCTATCAAATACAACAGAACGCAGATGCTGCAGATGACTATGATGAATGCTTTAGAATGGCGAGCAACTGATTTTTCCGCGATAATCCAAAAATCTTATTCAATCATAAATATCCGCGTCATCTGCGTTCCATTACAGTTCATTATAAAATCTCAAACGCTAAAATGAATAAAACACAGATCCTATAGATCAATAGAACGCGGATTAGGCCGATAAACGCGGATAAATCTAAATAAATTGTGTAACTATCCAGCTATCAAATACAACAGAACGCAGATGTTGCAGATGACTATGATGAATGCTTTAGAATGGCGAGCAACTGATTTTTCCGCGATAATCCAAAAATCTTATTCAATCATAAACATCAGCGTCATCCGCGTTCCATTACAGTTCCTTATAAAATCTCAAACACTAAAATGAATAAAACACAGATTCTATTAGGCGTGAATATCGATCACGTCGCTACCTTGAGGCAGGCCAGAGGCACGCTTTATCCTGAACCGGTTCAGGCAGCATTAGTTGCAGAGCAGGCCGGTGCTGACGGCATTACCGCGCATTTGCGGGAAGACCGTCGGCATATCCAGGACCGGGACATCTATTTATTAAAAGAGATGCTGCACACCCGGCTGAATATGGAAATGGCGGTGACTGATGAGATGGTCGGTATTGCGGTGAAAGTGCAACCTTATGCCTGCTGCCTGGTGCCGGAGAAGCGCGAAGAATTGACCACCGAGGGTGGGCTGGATGTCGCCGGCAACTTGCATCGCTTGCAATGGGCTTGCGATAAATTGGCTGGCGCAGGCGCTGAAGTGTCGCTGTTTATCGATCCCGATGAAATGCAGATTGATGCGGCGGTAAAAGCCGGTGCGCCGGTTGTCGAATTGCACACCGGGTGTTATGCCGAAGCGGGCAATCGCTTACAGCAAGCCGAAGAGCTGGCGCGTATCAGGAGAGCCGCCGTTTATGCGCACAGTGCGGGACTGCAAGTTAATGCCGGGCATGGTTTGAATTTTTATAATGTTGAGGCAATATGCGCGATACCGGAGATAGTGGAGCTTAATATCGGTCATTCGATTATCGCGCAGGCAGTGTTTTCCGGTTTGGCCCAGACGGTTAAGGATTTGAAACAGATCATGCGGAATGCAAGATTGCAGAGCGTATAGCTCAAGGAAAATCAGTGGCGCTGGAGTTTTATCAATTAACTTCGATAGGCGATCGGGAGATTAACCAGGACTTCATGGCGCATATCATTAATGATAGCTATGCGTTGTTTGTCGTTGCCGATGGCTTGGGCGGTCATCATGCCGGAGAAAAAGCGTCCTGTTTTTTCTGTCAGGGCTTGCTCAGGTTTGCAGATACTTACGGTAAACAGATGGAGCGGAATCCAGTCGATACCTTTTCGATCTGGATTAGCGCTGCTGTCAACGAAATGAGAAGGCTGTTTGCCTTTGATAAATCCGGTGATGATGCGCATACCACCTGCGCCATTCTTTACCTGGATGAGCAGCGGGTATTGACCGCACATTGCGGCGATTCGCGGATATACAGGATGAACCCGCAACAGGTCTTGTGGCGAACCAGGGATCATTCCATCCCGCAGCAATTATTGAATGAAGGCAAGATTACCGAGCAGGAGATGGCGCGGCATCCGGAGCAAAATAAGTTAACGCGCAGCATTAATATCTTGAAAGCGGATGAGGTAGAGATTAATTTGTATCCCGCCATGAAAAAAGGCGAGACTTTTATGCTTTGCAGCGACGGTTTCTGGGAGTATGTAAAACAAGCGGAACTTTTGCAGTTGGCTCAGCCTGCCGGCGGCAAGGATGAGCTAGCCAAATTGGTGCAATTAGCGGTATTTCGCGCTCACGGGAAGAGTGACAACGTTACCGCTCAGTGGGTAAGAAGGTCCTAAATAATATTAGCTTGCAAAGCCGTGTTTCTGCATACGGTAAAGCAAGGTGTCGCGAGAAATGCCCAACAGTTTTGCGGACTTGCTGCGATTGCCTTTGGTGCGGTTCAGGGCCTGATGGATTAAATCGGCCTCTAGCGTATCCAGCTGTAGACCGTTTTCAGGCAGGGTGAAATCGGTTGTTGCAGGCGTATTGCTGATGTATTTGGTTGTGAATTCAGACGGGAGATTTTCCGGCTCGATGACTCTGCCGGCCAATAAAATGCTGAGTCTTTCGCATAAGTTACGCAATTCGCGGATATTGCCCGGCCATGAGTAGGCTTTCAGTGCTTTTAAAGCCTGCTTGCTGAATTTGGGCGCAGTCAGTGTGTGGGCATTTTCAAATAAGGCCAGAAAGTGCTTGATCAGCGATTCAATATCTTCTGTGCGTTGGGCCAACGGCGGTAGTTCTAAAGGCACAACATTCAAACGGAAATACAAATCCGACCTGAATTGGCCGGTTTCGATTTGCTTGTTCAGGTCGGCGTTGGTTGCAGAAATAACGCGGACATCGACTTTGTAAGGCTTGATTTCACCGACGGCAAGACATTCACCGGATTCAAGAAAACGCAACAATTTTGCCTGAATCGATAGCGGCAAGGAATTGATCTCATCGAGAAACAAGGTGCCGCCATCAGCTGCCTGGAAAAGGCCTTGCTTGTCGGTTGTCGCGCCAGTAAACGAACCCTTTTTATGGCCGAACAATTCCGATTCAATCAGGCTTTCAGGTAATGCCGCACAATTCAGGGTAATAAAGGCCTTGTTGGCGCGAGCGCCGGCTTGCTGAATGGCCGTAGCAAGTACTTCCTTGCCGGTGCCCGTTTCACCCTTAAGCAATACAGTAACATCGGTAGCGGCAACGATTCTGGCGCTACGGATTAAGGAATCCAATGCAGGAGATTGACCAATGATCGCGTTAAAATGATCCATAGAAGCCTCTTAATGTAGTGCCGAATGTGATGTGATCGCCATGGGATTAAGCCAGGGCAGGGCGGCCAGCAGAGCCAGTGCAATCATGAACAGGCCGATAGCCTGCTTGAAGCGTTGCATTCTGGATAACCTTGTTAATATGCCGGTCATTATACCGACTCCCATGACCGCAGGTAAAGTTCCCAATCCGAAAAACAACATGGTCAGTGCGCTTTGGCCGATGTCGCCTGCGGTTGCGGCGAGCGCCAAAGCCGAATAGACCAAACCGCACGGCAGCCATCCCCACACCATGCCGAAAAGATAAGCTTGGCTGCGATTTTTTACCGGGATCAGTTTGCGGCCGAAAGGTTCGATCATCTTCCAGAAACGCAGGCCGATTTTTTCAATATAGGCAAAACGGGGGAACCATCCGGCTATATAAAGCCCCGCGCCGGTCATAATCGCAGCGGAAAGCAATTGCAACAATCTATGACCGCTGATTTCGCCCATCGGTAGGGTGATCAATGCTTCAATAACGCCCGCCAATGCACCGGCTATTGTGTAGCTGGTAATGCGGCCGATGTTGTAATTAAGTACAAAGGGGAATAGCCGGTTTTTTTGGTTCCGTATTTCCGGGCTGAGGCTTAAGGTCAAGGTTCCGATAATGGAACCGCACATGCCGATACAGTGCATGCTGCTGAACAATCCCATCGTAAAGGCGACCAGATATGAGGTGGTAAAGGCTAGATCAAATTCCATAGTCGCAAGGCATTATTATAAAAAAAGGTAGGGCGAACGGACGGTCGCCCTTTTTTGATTCGAATTTATTGAAACTGCGAAAGAATTTGCCCCTGAATCTTCTCAGCCATCGCTTTGCGATTTTCAGCGTCGCGTATAGGTCTGCCGACGACGATATAATCAGCGCCATTCTGGAAAGCCATTTCCACACTGACAACCCGTTTTTGATCGTCCTCTTCGCGGTTATCGACAGGCCGGATGCCCGGCGTGATGACCAGCAGCTTATGATCCAGCTCTTTTCTCAGCATGGCGACTTCAAGCCCGGATGAGACAATGCCGTCGCAGCCGATTTGCAGGGCGCGTTTGGCGCGGGATAAAACCAACTCGCGGACATCGCAGGCAAAGCCCAAATCATCAAGATCGCCTCGATCCAGACTGGTTAACGCAGTCACGGCCAGCACTTTAAGGTCGCCTTTTTCCTTGGCGGCGGCTTCCATAATCGCATCGTTGCCGTGAATGGTGGCAAGATCGACGCCTTTGCTGCTCAAGGCTTTAATAGCTCGGCCGACAGTGGCAGGGACGTCAAAAAACTTCAGATCGACAAAGATTTTTTTGTTTTGCTGTTTTAACCATTCAATAAAACCGAAATAATCGCCGGACATAAACAGTTCCATGCCGACTTTGTAAAAGATCACCGAATCGCCGAGTTCCTCCACTAAAGCTTGCGCTTCGGGAATGCTGGGGACATCCAGCGCCATGATTAAACGTTCACGGACGGGGATGGGTTTGGTTGAGATAAATGATTGAGGCATATTAGATATTAAGGTCAAAAATAAAAAATTCTATAGGATGAGGGGGCGCGTAAGCCCATCGATGATTGATGGGCTACGGCTTATTCAGTCACCAAGCCTTGTTCATGCCAAGCCTGAATTCCGCCGTTCATTAAGTAAGTCTTGGCAAATCCGGCCGATTTCAATATCAGCTGGGCTTGTGCGGAACGTAGGCCGGCTTGGCATTGGGTGATGACCGGGCGGTTTTTATAAGGTTCGAGTTCCTGTAGCCGTTCATTTAGTTGGCTTAGCGGAATATGAATGGCGCCGTGAATACGGTGTTCATTCCAGTCGCCATTTTCACGCACATCGACAATGATGGCCTGGCGTTTGGCATACATCGCTGCGGCTTCTTTAGGCGAGACAACATCGGTTTCCCCCATCGCAAAAGGGCTGGCGATCAATAAAAAAACACCGAGTCGGCAATACTTTGAAAACAGGCGCATGCAAACACTCCCAAATAATAAGTCGATATATATTACCGGAACTTGTTTTAACGGTGAATGTTAAAATTCACTATTGCCACAATAGACCTTAAATTATGAACTTAACATTGATACAAATGACCTTGATAATGGCCTGCGGCGCAGTTTGGCGTTTTGCAAGACCGGCGGGGTTGCCCGTAGAGCAAACCCGGTTGGTGTTGACCACGGTGGTCTATTATTTGCTGCTGCCGGCTATGGTCCTGGAGGTCTTGTGGTCTGCGGATCTAGGCTTGCATTCGTTTCAGTATGCCTTACTGGGGATGAGTAGCATTGCTTTTGCGATGCTTTGTATCTGGACAGTAGGCGCATTGTTTAAGTTTGAAGACAGGCGTTTGGGGGCGATGATACTGGCGGCAGCCTTTCCCAATGTGACTTATCTGGGCTTGCCTGTTTTGGAGCAAGCCTTTGGCGGCTGGGCCAGGTCGGTGGTTATACAGCTGGATTTGTTTGCAGTCTCACCGTTATTGTTTACCGTCGGTATTATGGTGGCGCGGTACTACGGCGAAGAGGTCGTAGAAAAACCGAGGCCGCTTTGGCTGTTTTTTAATGCGCCGCCGTTCTGGGCGGCGGTCATTGCGGTTATTCTTAACGTTAACGGTTTCGTTGCCCCGGTTTGGCTTCTCGGCGTATTGCAAAAATTATCCGTCGCAGTCGTGCCGTTGATGTTGTTTTCTCTGGGGCTGGCCTTGAGTTGGAAGACGCTAACCGTCCGTAATATCCCCTACGTTATCCCCGTTATCGTTATTAAAATGGTGCTGATGCCATTGTTTGCCATGGCTATGATCGGATTTTTGCCGATAAACGGCGAATATCGAGCGGCGGCAGTGCTTGATCTGGCCATGCCGTGCATGGTTCTGGGTATTGTTGTTTGCGATCGTTACCGGCTGGATAGTTCGCTGTACGCGATGGCAGTAACGGTAACGACGGCAATAAGCCTGATTACATTGCCGTTCTGGCATAGCGTACTGATGAACTAAAGTCGACATGCTGAAAATTATTAAATCGATCTTTTAACCGAAGAGTTTTTCAATATGAATCCAACGCTAGAAATCTTTTCGCAAGGCGAAGAAGTTGTTACCGGGCAAACCGTCGATACCAATGCGGCTTGGCTGTCGGAGCACGTCGTCGCCATGGGCTTTACCGTAACCCGGCATACCGCGGTGGGCGACAAGCTTGATGATTTGGTAACCTTGTTGCGGGAAATTTCAGTGCGCGCAGATTGCTGCATTTGCACAGGCGGACTGGGACCTACCAGCGACGATTTGACCGCTGAGGCGGTCGCCAAAGCGTTCGACCTGCCGCTGGAATTCGACGACGTTGCCTTTGAGCAGATCAAACGGTTTTTTATGCTCAGAAACCGGTCCATGCCTGAGTCAAATCGCAAGCAGGCGATGTTTCCGAAGGGCGCCGAGCGTATTGACAATGCCTGGGGCACTGCTCCGGGTTTTTCCCTGCAAGTCGGCCGCTGCTGGTTTGCCTTTGTACCCGGCGTGCCTTTTGAAATGCGGCATTTATTTTCGGAATCCATTCGGCCAACGTTGGCAAGCCGGTTTTTATTGCGGCCCGGAAAGTTAATCACCATCAAAACGCTAGGCGTAGGCGAGTCGGCCATTCAGGAGCGCATCAGTGCGATTGAAATCCCGCCCCAAGTGCAGCTGGGATTTCGTGCCAGCCCGGATGATGTGCAGACCAAATTGCTGTTTCCGCATGATTATCCTGAAACAGCGGTGGCCGCATTGGCGTCCAAAGTTGCGGAAGAGCTGGGCGATTCTGTTTTCGCCATTGATGGTCTCGGGCGGGCAAGCGGCGATCTGGTGTTTGTGATTGATCAGCTGATGACCGTCGGCGGGCACACCTTGGCCGTCGTGGAAACAGCCAGCCAAGGCTTGCTGGCGGCCAAGTGCATAGGCTTGCCATGGCTGCTGGAAACGCGCTATGAGCAATCGCTGGAAAGGTTGGGGCAAAAGCTCGCGGTTACGGTTAACGCCAACGATTTGATCGCAACTGCACAGGCCGTCGCCAGCGAAATAAAAAAGACCGGTGCCGTCGATTTTGTACTGGTTCAGCTCCATGCCGGGGACAATAAAACATTTCACGATAAAGACCAGTCCATTATTCTATATAATACGCTGCTGACTGGAGATGGATTTCATCAAACCACCCATTCAGTGGCAGGCCCTATCAAACGCAAGCAAAATCAGGCGGCGTTACTGGCACTGGATTTATTACGACGCTATTTACAACATAAAGAACTTTAAAATGCCCTTATTACGATTGACCAACGTTTCCATCGCTTTTGGAACTCACGCTTTATTGAAAAATTCCGACTTTCAGCTGGATGCCGGGGAACGAGTAGGCTTGTTAGGCCGCAACGGCGAGGGTAAATCAACATTGATGAAGATCATTGCCGGGAACATTCAGCCCGATCACGGCGACATCTGGCGGCAACCGGAATTAAAGCTGGCATGGCTGGAGCAAACGCCCGATTTGCCGGATGATGCGACCATCTACGACGCGGTTGCCGGTGGCTTGGGCGAGCTGGGCGAGTGGATTACCCGTTATCATGCGATGACGTTAACCATGGATTACGATGACGACAAGGCCTTGAATGAGCTGGGCGATTTGCAGCACAAACTCGAATCTCATAACGGCTGGCATTTCCAGCAACGGGTTGAAGCGACCTTAAGCAAGCTGGATCTGCCCGGCGAACTGAAAATCAGCGGCTTATCCGGCGGCTGGAAGCGGCGCGTAGCCTTGGCCAGGGCCTTGGTGATAGAGCCTGAAGTGTTATTGCTGGATGAGCCGACCAACCATCTGGATTTTGAAAGCATTACCTGGCTGGAAGACCAACTGCTGAATTTTCAGGGGGCCGTGTTATTTGTGACCCATGATCGGTCGTTTTTGCAAAAACTGGCGACCCGGATTATCGATCTGGATCGCGGCAATCTGGTGTCCTGGCAGGGCAGTTATGACGATTATCTGGCTCGCAAAGCCGCCGCTCTGGAAGACGAAGCCAATCAAAATGCCGAGTTCGACAAAAAGCTGGCCGATGAAGAAGTCTGGATCAGGCAGGGCGTAAAAGCCAGGCGCACACGCAATGAAGGCCGGGTCAGGGCGCTGGAGAAGTTGCGTAACGAACGCTCCCAACGCCGCAACACCCAAGGCACCAGCAAGATGTCCCTGGATAGGGGCGATGCTTCCGGTAAAAAAGTAATCGAAGTTAACGATATTAGCTTTGGGTATGAGGACAGGCCGATTGTTAAGCATTTTTCCACGTTGATTCAGCGAGGCGACAAAATCGGCCTGATCGGCCCTAACGGCGCCGGCAAATCGACCTTGTTAAAGTTGCTGTTAAAGCAGTTGGAGCCTGATAGCGGCACGGTAGAGCAGGGCACCCGGCTCGAAATCGCCTATTTTGACCAGTTGCGTGACCAACTCGACCCGAACATGACCGTTGCCGATACCGTCGCCGACGGTAATGATTTTGTCGAAATCGCCGGTAACCAACGGCATGTCATGTCGTATCTGGGCGACTTCCTGTTTGCTCCGGCCAGAGCGCGTTCTCCGGTAAAGAGTTTATCGGGCGGCGAGAAAAACCGCTTGTTGCTGGCGAGGTTATTTACCAAGCCTTCCAACCTGATCATTATGGATGAACCGACCAATGACCTGGATTTGGAAACCCTGGAATTGTTGGAAGAAAAGCTAGTCGACTTTGACGGCACCTTGCTGCTGGTGAGTCATGATCGGGCTTTTCTGGACAACGTAGTGACCAGTGTCTTTGTGCTTGACGGCTCAGGCGAAGTCGATGAATTTGTCGGCGGCTATACCGATTGGATGGATCATGTTAAACAGGCGAAGCAGGCCGAAACTGCCAAGGTAACCAAGCAGGAAAAGCCGGCGGCCCAAGCTCCCGCGCGCGCCGTAACGAAAAAAAAACTAAGCTTTAAAGAACAGCAGGAGCTCGATAAACTGCCGGAACTGATCGGTGAACTTGAAACCAAACAAACGGAATTAAACCGGCAAATCAGTGCGCCCGAATTCTACAAAAAAGATCAAGCTGTCGTTGCCAAGACCCTGGATGAGCTGAAGCAGATCGATGCAAAGCTGGAGCAAGTTTACAAGCGATGGGATGAGCTGGAAGCGTCGACCGAAGAGAGTGGCGGTCACCAAAAATAAACGCTTTCGGCAACGGCTCCGTATGTCGCCTAAAGCGCCTGCTGTTGATGCTCTATCTCCTGCATCCGTGCGATCGTAAGCAAAGGGCATTGCGCTAAAACGCAATATCGATTATTCTAGTTGGCTTCCCGTGATCTACGGGAAGCAAAATAATAGGAGAGATGGCCGAGTGGTCGAAGGCGCACGCCTGGAAAGTGTGTATACGGCAACGTATCGAGGGTTCGAACCCCTCTCTCTCCGCCATTCAAGTTGTTGGTTTTAAGTATAAAATCAATTTTTCAAAATAAAATTTGCTGATAATTGGCGGTTGATAGGCGGTATAAGTCGCCGCAATTCAATACTCGCCATTTCTAATCTCAGGTTCTACGAGTTCGACGCTTAGCAATTTCGCTACTTCAGCACAAATCCTTGTTTCAAGATTTATTTCACTGCAAATTTTTTCGCAAAAGCCGGGCGGGTGAAGATGAAGGGGATTGGGTGGGGACTTGGCGATAGGTCTGAAATAGTCGACATTGAATAGCGGGATGATTTCTGCGGCAGTTACCGTGGAAAACAAACTATTTACTGGTAACGGTCAAGCTGATTATGTGGCTTTTCAGGTCTCTAAAGGTATTCCAGTCGGCGATTATCATCCGGGCTATGGACGAATGATCAAGGCTGATTTTAGTTTTGGTTGAAGCTGATGGTGATGTAACGGAGTAAATTCTAACTGTAGCGGCAATAACTCGGAGCCAACGGCTTTAATCGAGACATCCAAAAAAAGAAGCATAAAAAACTTCCAAGGCCGTTAAGCCTTGAAAGTCTTCAAATTGCGTGGTTAAAGTCATTCGCATGATAATTGTCCAGCTTTACCTCTTTTACGGTTCAGGTTAACGTTACTGGCAATAGCGGCAGCGGCGAATAGGGCGGATGAGATGATGAATTCACCGGAAATAAAGCCCAACAGGCCGATTATAAATACCGTTCCGGTTAAAATGTCTTTGTAAAAGTCGTTCATGAGTAAATCCTCTTATAACGTTGAAAGGTTTTTTAGACTACGGCTCAACTATAGTAAAGGCCTCTATTGTTGACAATAACACTAGGAGTAGATGGATTGTTTCCTTATTTGATGCATTAAATTCATAAAGTATTCATATAAGTAATGTAAAAGGTTAGAAATTTAGAGTCGAGCCGTCATTAGGTGTTCAGAGAACAGCGTTAATTCTGAATAGGACGTGTTGCCCATAAACTTGGGTTCTTAAAATCATATGGCATTCATGCCAAGACATCGGGAAACTGAAAGAGCAGGCTTGACATTGTCAGGGGGCGGCTATAGAATGCGCTCAGCTTGAAATAGTTTTACCGTTATGCTTATCTTTACGAAGTTCTTCATGTAATTGTTCGTCCTGTTATCATTAAGTAATTCTCTAATTTCCCAGCTCCATTAGCCTTTATAAGGCTTCAATTACTACAAATAGGATTACACTAAATGACTACAGGTACAGTTAAATGGTTTAACGCTGAAAAAGGCTTCGGTTTCATTCAGCAAGAAAACGGCCCAGATGTTTTTGTTCACTTTCGTAACATTAACAGCTCAGGCTTTAAATCTCTTGATGAAGGACAGAAAGTACAGTTTACTGTCACTCAAGGACAAAAAGGCCCGCAAGCAGAAGAAGTAACAATCATCTAATTGCGGACAAAGAAACCGTAGCTCTTTCGGGGGCTACGGTTTTTTTATGCCTGTCAATAAGTAAAGCCGCTAACTTTTTCCGTTATATTTCAAGAGGAGTTATTGATGATGCCATCGCCAAAACATGTTACCCCGTCACCCAACAATCAGGATATAGAAAACCTCAACAGGATTGCGCAAGATATTCTCGATCCTGAGAAAACGATAGTGGACTTAATTCCGCATATTGGCGACTTAAGAGCTTTGCTTGAGCGGCATACTCTTTTAAAGTTGACGACGGAGGTCAATTTGGCCGAGGACAGGACCCTGCTCGATAGCGGCATGGCGGTTTCGCCTCTGATGGCAGCTTTCTGCGCGCGCGAAGTATTACGCAGCGCTGCTTTCATTAAAGGTGCTGGAGCAGCAGTGCAGGATGCGGCGCGCGAAGACCGGCCGGTACGAGTCCTGTATGCCGGTTGCGGTCCTTTTGCATTGTTGGCTTTACCGTTGATGGCGGCGTTTTCAGCACAACAGGTGGTATTCACACTGATTGATATTCACCCGGAATCTTTGCGTTGTGCGCAACATTTGATTGATGCTTTTGGCTTTTCCGGTCATGTGCTTGAGCATGTGTGCGCAGACGCAACCCGCTACCAAATCCCTCTTGATTCGATACCCGATGTGATCGTCAGTGAAACGATGAATGTCTGTTTGGGCAAAGAACCGCAAGTATCTATTGCCCGCCATTTGCTGGCGCAGGCGCCGGATGCGCTGATGGTGCCGCAAGCCGTCAGCGTTGAGGCCTGTCTGCTGGACCGGTCGAAAGAACATGTGCCGGTCGCGGAGCAGCAAGACAAGCCTGTTGAGCCGGTGCGCGACAGGATTTATCTGGGTAAAATTTTTGAACTGAATGCAGAAAATATCAGGCAGTGGGCTGATATAACCGAGGAGCGGCTGCCTGCCGGAAGCATCACAATTCCAACGCCTCTGCTGCAACGTTATCAGCTGCGCCTTCTGACCCGGATCACGGTCTATGGCCAAACCTGTTTGCAAGATTACGACAGTAGCCTGAACTTACCGCAAGCCTTGCCTGGAAAGCCGACGTTTGCGGGCGGCGAAACTTTGCAATTCCATTATCGGTTGGGAGTGCGTCCGGGTTTGTGTTATGAAACAATAGGCTAAGGGTTGGCCGGTTACATCCGGCGGCGCTCGCTACGCGCTCCTACGGAGTGTCCAATGGAAATGACGGTTTGCTTGACAGGTTTGTCGCGTCGTCTAAGCGCAACTGTTCAAGTAATCGGTACGGTTTATCCAACCAACGGCCTGCCAGTTCCAAAATATGCGTATCGGCGACGGCGCGTTTTTCGGCGGCATCGGGTTTAAACTCGGCATGGCGATGTTTTGAGTGCCGCCCGGCTACCGCGCTAAGAGTCTCGGCGTCCTGAGTGCTTAAATCCAGGCCGAAATGAATGGCCAGCTTATTTTCCAGCGCTTCCGGCAGTTCCGAATAGTTTAACAACAGGCCGTTGCTGTGGCGCTTCATGGCTTGTCCGGCTTGATCCAGAAGGGCAGATAAAATCCATGCGCCGTTGCCTAGAGGATTATTCCATAGTTCATCGGGCGGATGCAGGCCGTGGCCGGTCATGGTGCCGGGCACCATGTGCCAGCCGGGCATCCGTTGCTGTGACACCAGTACTTCCACCGGATTGCGGTACAGGAATACCCACGGCGTATCGGGGAAGGCGGTCAGCAAGCGGTCGATGTGGGCCGTATGCCAGCAGTCGGTTTTCAGGAAAAGACGGCGGTCTCTTTCCCGGCGCGGCTGGCCCAAGGCGGCGAGCAATGCTTGTATCGTTTCTGTATTGCTATAGGGGGCGGGCCACTGCAATAAAGTGTCTAACGGTTCCGGCTCCGACAGCACCACGCTGTCCGGCAAGGCGGCCAGCCACTGAGAGGCCAACGTGGAGCCGCAGCGGCTCATGTGGAATACGATGCCTTTCAGCGGTAAGCCGGGGTGGGATTGCGCCCGTTCCAGCAGTAAATCCAGTCCGCTTTGTTGGCGGAATAAATGATTGAATTGCCGGTATAGCAGGCGTTGCAAGGTATCCAGAAAGAACGGCTCGGTAAACCGTTCCCGGCCCATGTAGCCCCATTCCACTTGCCTTTGGCCGTCATGAGCGGTGAGAAAAAAGGGCAACCAGCCGGCCATGGCATCCGTATTGTTCATTACCGGTTCCTGTTGTGCCAAGCGCGGCGTCCGGCCAATGTGGCTTCAAACAGGTCGGCTTTTTCCAATGGATATCCTGATTCTTCGGCCAATGCCTGGACAGCGGCAAGAAAATCCTTGGGATCGGTTAATTCAAACAAACGCGCTTGCAAAGCGTGGTCTCCATGCACTTGCTGCCGTAGCAAGTGAAATAAATGCGTATCCATAATAAATTCAAGTGTCTGATTTTCGGTAAATATTTTACTTAGACGGCCGATTCACGGGAGATACCCGCTTCCAAATACGTCAAAACCCGGTCGCGTATCGAACCGATTTGTTTCACATAGGCGCCGTGCTGTATGTCTATGGCTGCGATTTGTTCGGACGCGGCCAAAAGCGCAGCTTCGGAAGGTTGCGTGGCAGGGTTGTTCAGCTGTTCGTGCAAGATTGCATAATGTTTTTCCGCGGTGCCTTTGCGATGATCCATGAATTGGATTTCATTGCCCGCAGAATCCAATAACTGTTCTAATGACGTAGAATCTTCTGCTGTCATTATGTCGCTGTTGCCCAATGCCCGGATAATATCCTGTAACTGGTAGCGCACCATCGTATGCGCACATCCAAGTTGATGTTCGCGGGTTTCCCGGCTGCAGAACCCGATGCGGCAGAAACCGTCTTCCGCGCCGGTGTTGCGAACGGGTACGCCGTTTTCCGATTTAATGCGTTCATGGGCAAGGCAGCATTTTTCCGCCCGCATCAGCGCAACACGCTCTTTCAACATAATCCAATCGTCTAACGTTTCGATTTGCTTGGGTATGGTTAAAGGGGCGGGCCTGATCAGCGGCATCCTGGGCAGCGACGCTTCCCCTAGTTGTGTCAGCACCCCCCGTAACCAATCGTTCACCTTGCAATCCAATACCATATGGACTCGTTCGGTATCGCCTCGATTGAGGAAACTGTGCGTGCAACTGAAATCGGCATACCAGCATTCCCCGGCCGCCCAATGATAGGGCCGTCCTTGAAGGCGGCATTCGACATTCGGGTTGGTGGCGATAACCACATGAATGCGTACCTCGCCGTAATCCACCCCCAGCATAGGATCGCGGTGCTCCTCGATAATAGCGCCCGGCCCCAGCCGCAATAGTCGAACGGACGTCAGTGGACAAGCGAAACTTTCCAGAACTTCCTTGAAAGCGGGGCATTGCTCCAGCAAAGCCGTATCCGCCCAAGTATCCGCGGCGGGGTCCGAATAAAGAGCCATATGACCGCCCGGTGCGGCGCGCAAGGCTACTCCGCTCCAATCCCCCCGGTAAATGCTGTTGTTGAAATGGGCTTGCCAATCTGCGCTATTGATGCGGGCAAGATCTTCCTCAAGCCGGGCAGGATCAAATTGAAAAGGCAGGCGAAGGGCGGTTTCGATGATAGCATCGGGATGAGATGCGGTTGAAGGCATGAGAGCGGCTCCTTGCTTGGTGAAAAGACTGGATTTGTAGGTTTATCGGGAAAACAGTTTTAAAATGGCGATATTTTTACCAAAGCGCTTTTTGATTGTAATCGGTAACGCCCCTGCAACTCAATACTGCGATTAAGTTAGGAGTGTGCATGAAATAACTTGAACAACTCGCGCCGATAAACTTTCAGCGGGAGTGCAAGCTTCGCTTGCGCTTGCAGGCGAAGCCTGCACTCCGGCTATTAGCAACTTGCCCAAGTTATTTCGTACGCATTCCTTAATGGCAGTGCAGCAACTCAAGGAAACATCATGCCGCCAAATACTATACCCGTTCCCGACGGCTTGAACCTGCGTCCGGCTCAGCCGGAGGACAGCGATTTTTTGGAGGCGCTGTACAGCTCGACCCGGGATGACCTTAGGCAGATCAATGCCGAAAACGACTTTATCGAAGAGCTGATCAGAATGCAGCACGCTTTGCAAATGCAAGGGAACGCGGCTCATTATCCCAACGCCCTCCAGCTTGTGGTGGAAAAACTTGGCGAGCGTATCGGCCGGGTCATAGTGGATTTTGGCTGCAACGAAGTTAAAATATTGAGCATTGCCTTTATTAGCGCGGCGCGCGGCAAAGGTTACGGCAGCGGCATCCTGCGTGGATTGCAACAGGCAGCCGCCGGCATGCAAACTCCGTTGGTATTGGACGTGATGCGCAGTAATTTAAAGGCGAAGCAACTTTACCAGCGGCTGGGGTTCAGCGTAGAGCAAACCGGCCCGATAGAGGATCGGATGGTTTGGCGTCCCGGCACAGATTTTTTACGTTAACGTTTAGGTTTAAGAGGAAATACTATGGAAGTGATGACAATAGACGATTTCGCCCCGAATAAGGACAAAGTTTACACGGCTCCTTTGATCGACGGTTCCGCACTGGAGTTGCGTTTGACTGCCGTGGAAGCGTTACCCAGTGTAGAAAAACCGAACAATTGGCCGCAATCGCTGCCGTTCCGCGATGCGCCGTTTCGCCTTACTTTTGTAGGGCCTGCGGAGATCCGCTTAGCCGATGGCATGGTGTCGATGTTGGACGGCAATGGCGGAGTATTGCAAATCGGCTTGGCGGCGTATGCCAAAGACGACAACGGCATTTATTACCGCGCTACCTTCAATTGAGGGGACGATTTTACTTACCGTTTGCCATAAAAAAGCCCTGTCCCGGACAGAGCGGGGCAGGGCTTTAGTCTCAGCAGTCTACGGACGGCCTAGTTGCGCGGCGGAAACAGTCCCTCAATGGCAATGATAAAATTTAACGTTTGATACGGAGGGTGCATATCGAAAGCTAGGCCCGAGCCGGTGTTGCCGACGGCGATAGAGCCGCCGGTGACCGCAGTAATATTTACCGTTTGTTGAGGAATAGCAGGCTGGTAAGTGGAGCTGTCGACGTTAACACTAACGCCTGTGGCGCCCGCCGTGTTGCCGGTGCTGGGAGCTGTGGTCGTGAACCCTCCTACAGAAGAAGCGCCGATCTTGGTGCCGGTCAGATAGTAATTGTTGGTTCCGTTTACCGGTTGAACTCCAGTAGTCCCTGGAGTAACAGCTATCGATGCGCTTGCCGTAATCGCTCCGGATCCCGCTACAGCCGGAATATTAACGGGTTGTGGTCCGGTAGTGGGTGTAAACGCTGCTGCATGGTTATGGAGTGGTAGGTTGTTTACTGATAATGCGGTTGCTGCATGTCCGCCAACTTGGCCAAGTTGGGAAATAGGATATGCGGGGTTAGCGGTATTTGTACAGAGCGGAAACCGCCCGCGCAAATCCGGCAGATTGAAAGTGGTCGAGCCATTGCCGCCGTAGTATGTTCCCAGTATGGCAAAGAGCGCTGCGTTCTGTTGAACCTGCATTACTGACCCATCGCAGAAACGGTAGCCCTGTGGTGCAAAGCTTCCTGCCCAGATAAAAATAGCTCCAATAAATGGTGCATCCATAAATCGTTACTCCTAAGTTTTATTATTAATGATGTGAGTGTGGATCGCGATAGTGTGAAAAAAATGTGGCTTCATTCCCTGGTCGCAAGCCCCGCTTGCCCGTATAGCCGAGTTCATGGATATGTACTTTGATAATTCGGTAAACACCCACCGCATCAAGTCGTGATTAAACCTCTTGATGGCTCGTCTAACGGCAAGACAGTGTATAACGAAATAACCGGTAGCGACAACCCAAGGTGGACGCTTGGTTGAAAAACGATTATTGCGGTTCTATCCGACCGGCGTCTATTTGGGGTTATTGGTCTATTGTTTAGGAAAGCCGTTGTGGGCTAAGTAATATGTAGAGCGATAGATCTTAAAATGCCCGTTTGCGGTATTCATCCATATGTTTTTTACGAGTATGCCGGAATAATGCAGTTTTTTAATTGGGTGGTAATGAGCATGTAGAGCGGGATAAGCATGCCTCATCCATCCGGGTTACATCAGGTTTAGGTGCGGTATATCCCATAGCAACAACGTTAAAATCCAAAATCTATGGTGTAGATTGCAAGTGTTAGACTAATAAATTGCGTTGATATATTGAACTAGGTATTATTACTTATCTTAGGATGGGTATTCATAATTCAATTATGCGTTTTTAAGACCTTACCATGCATAGGAGGACGTTAAATTGCAGGTTTTTTCTTGAATTGATTGTTTTTCCAAAAAGTAATACTATTAAAGTATTACCAATAAATCCGAGGGCAACCATGCGTGTAACCAGCAAAGGTCAAGTGACCATTCCACAAAATGTACGGGAGAATATGGGCATTCTACCCTCTGAAACCGAGATCGAGTTTATGCAGGACGAAAGCGGTCGTTGGTACATCGTCAAGGCCAAAACGGCTAAAAAGCGGGACAGCCGTTTTCGCACTGCCCATCAGACGGGCAAATTAACCATGAGCACCGATGACATCATGGCGTTGACACGGGGCGAATCGTGGCGGTCATCCTAGTTGACAGTTGCATTATCACTGATCTGGCCTCTCCTGAAAGTGATTGGTTCGAATGGAGCGCTGGAACCTTGGAGAGACTGGATTCAACCTATACCCTGGTTATTAACCCGATCATTTACACAGAGTGCTCGGTCGGCTACGAGCGCATAGAAGAGGTGGAGGCATTATTCGAACATCTGGGCTTTACAATGAAGCTCATCCCTAAAGAAGCGTTATTCTTGGCGGGAAAAGCGTTTTTACAGTACAGAAAGAATCAAGGACAAAAAGGCAATGTGTTGCCGGATTTTTTTATCGGCGCTCATGCGGCAGTGTCCGGGTATCAACTCATCACCCGAGACCGGGGTCGGTTCAGTAGCTATTTTCCGAGCGTTGAGTTGATTATGCCTAACTCAACCAGTGGATTAAATTGAAGGCCATTCACAGCCGATTTGTTTGCTACTCCTATAAATACGTAATTATACTTAGTTAATAGCCCCTTATCATTAATGCAGAGAGTACCCATGAACTTTATCAAATCACTGTTCAAAGAAAAATCAGGCCAAACAAAACTGTCCGCCTCTGCACCTTTGGTTGCCAAGCTCCAGCGCTTATCGTTATACATATCTCAAGTAGGCCGGAATAAGCCGGTTCGAGCGGCAGCGAGAACTGGCGTTTCCGGCAAACTCCTCACGCACTCGCCGGAAACGCCACCTCGCGCTATGCGCTTGGATGGCCTTATTCCGGCCTACATCCGAGCCCGCCATTTCAGCGTCCATATCAAAATGACGCCTCCGAGCGGGACGGGGGTTGCACCCCCGTCCCTACCGTTTTCGATAACTACTGCCATACCTTCATCCGTCAAATGTTTCGGACGGGGTTGCAAACCCCGTCCAGCCCCAAGTATTGAAAGCACGTCATCCCCGGCAGGGATTCATGTCAGGCTATCCTGCCTGACACCCTTTGGGTTAATGCAAATCCGTTCCAGACAGATTTGTGCCGGGATCCAGGCTACATGGACGCACACAGCTCGCCCTCCATGGCACTGGATACCCGCTTCCCGGCGGGTATGAGATCCTTGTGTATAACGAAGAGAGCCCAGCTTGGCAACCAGCAAGCTGTCTTCCATAATTAAATCACGCCCATTACCCGTAAAATTTCAAGCTAGACCTACGCGCTAGCTCATTACCATCAATGCACCGAGTATCGACATGAAATTTATCAAAACCATGCTTAAAGAAAAAACCGGCAAAGTAAATTCAAATCTGTCGGCTCCTGCACCCCATAAACCCCGCCGGACCATGATGGCGCTGGAGCCGCGCATCATGTTCGACGGTGCAGCGGTAGAGACAGCCGTAGATACCACGGCCGATCCTGCTCCCGTCGTGCAGGACGCAGCCGCCGTCGATGCTGCCAAGCTTGCCGAAGCAGCGGCCGATGTGACGCCGCCTGCGGTTCAAGCCGATCCGGCGTCGCAACCGCAACGCACCGAAGTCGTTTTTATCGAAAGCAACGTGGCCGACTATCAGACTCTGGTGAACGATGTGAAACCGGGCACGGAAGTGCATGTGCTGGATGCCTCCCGGGACGGCTTGGCTCAGATGGCGCAGATTCTGGAAGGACGTAGCGGCATCGACGCAATCCATATTGTTTCCCACGGTTCCGAGGCTTCGGTAGGGTTGGGGGCGCTGACCCTGACCGCACAAAACCTGCAAGACCATAGCGCCGACCTAACCGCCGTCGGCCATGCCTTGAACCAGAACGCCGACATCTTGCTGTATGGGTGTAATGTAGCGAAAGGCTCCGATGGTGCGGCATTTATTTCGGCGCTGGCTCAATCGACTCAAGCGGATATTGCCGCCTCGACTGATCTAACGGGAGCGGCGGGTAGAGGTGGCAATTGGCAGTTGGAAGCCAACACCGGCACTATAGAAACCGACACCGCCGCTCTCGGTTCAGCTCTCGATCAATACACATCCCTGCTCCCAACTTTGACAGTTGATTCGGGGGTGGACACGGGTGTTGATGCAAGCTTCGGGGTCAATCTTGCGGCAGATCAAGCAGATGGCGGAGGCTTAAGCTTGCGCGAAGCCATGAACTGGGCCGCTGACGGCGATACCATCGAGCTGGCGACCGATGTTACTTTAGCTGGGGATCTGTCAATAATAAACAAGACGCTGATCATTGATGGCAAAGGCCATACGGTAAATGGCTACGCGACTGCTACGAGTTCTTTTACCGGTTTCGACTTGCAGACATCCGGAAAAACCCTGACGCTGCAAAACGCGACTTTTACGGGATTTGCTGATTTCTCTTCTATCGTTAATATTAATGGAGCCAATCTCAACGTTTATGACAGTGTGTTCAACATGGATAGCAATCCTGGTGGATTTGCGGTTTACTTGGCAGGTTCTGGAACTTGGAATCTACGGGGGGTTACGATAGGCAGTGCAGCTGTAGGAGGAGTCGGAGTGCAACTTAAAGGTGAAGCGGCAGCTTATAGCGGTTCAGTATCGATTTCGGACAGTGTGATCTATGGACTTATTGAGGGAGTAGATATTTTTGCAGCAGCCTCTACGAGCTATAGCGCTACATTGACCAATACAACCCTAGTGGATAATGCGACAGGCATTTTTACTAATAGGCAGACGAGTAGTTCTAGCGTAATTAACATTACCTTCAACAATTCCATTTCCAAAAATACGACGGAAAAGACTGATGCTGCTGGTGCTGTAACTCCTGCATCCAATAATAGCCTATCAGGCGCTGTCGTTAACTTCGTCAATGCCGCCAGTCACGATTATCGCTTAGCCAGTAATGCGGCCAATGCCATTAATCTGGGCCTCTCAACCAACACCAACCCCTACGATGTGCGCGGCATGGATAGAACCCGGCAGGGCGTTATCGACATCGGCGCTTACGAATCTCCATATACTGTTGGTGGGTCCGCCAATAGCGGTCCGGCGCTTGACCTTAACGGAACTACCGCCGGAGCGAATTATACCGTCTCGGTAGCTTCAAATGCGGCGACCAACGTCAACATTGCCGATGCAGCGGCAACGATCACCCAAAGCGACAGCGAAGCGCGTATGACCAGCCTGACGGTAGCACTGACTGACGTGTTGAACGGCGCTAGTGAAACGTTGTCTTTGACCGCAGGCCAGATTGAAGCGGCTTTGAATAATCGCATTACCGTGACTGGCAACGGTACAGCTACGCTCACGCTAAGTGCGAGTACGTTAAATGGCGGTAGTTTGTTGGCCAATTACCAGACCGTATTACAGCAAATTGTATACAGCAACAGTGCGGGGAGCCCGACAACCGGCAGCCGCACCATTACCGTTACGGCGAAAGATGATATTTCCGGCACAGCGCAGACCACGACGTTGACGATTGCCGCGGCCGGCCCCACCTTTACTTCTGGTGCCACTGCCAACTTCGCCGAAAACGCCACCAGTACCGTCTATACGGCGGCAGCGACAGCCAGCGGTGGTGCTGTCAGTTACTCGATCGACTCGCTCACCGGCGGCGCGGATCGGGCTAAGTTCAATATCAACAGCAGTACCGGCGCGCTGACTTTTGCGTCGTCGCCTAATTTCGAGAGTCCTACCGATATAGGTACAGATAACGTTTACAACGTCACCATTACCGCCACTGACAGTAACGGCAGCGCCACCAAGAATGTCGCCGTCACTGTAACCAACGTCAACGAAGCGCCGAGCATCAGCTCGGCCGCTACCGCCAGCTTCGCCGAGAATGCTACCGGTACGGTTTACACCGCTACCGGCAGCGATCCCGACAGTGGACAGACTCTGGCCTGGAGCATCGGCGGTACCGACGCTGCATTGTTCGGCATCAACAGCAGCACCGGCGTACTGACGTTTAACAGCGCGCCCAATTATGAGGCGCCGGGGGATAGCGGCGGTAACAACGTCTACGATGTCACCGTTACCGCCACCGACAACGGCAGCGGCAATCTTACCGCCTCCCAGGCATTGGCCGTTACCGTGACCGATGTTAACGACGCGCCGGTCAACACCAAGCCGGCCACTCAGACAACCAACGAAGACACCCCATTGGTATTTTCGGCCGGTAATAGTAACGCCCTGTCGGTGACCGATCAGGATGCAGGCACGACACTGACCACCGTGGTCTCGGTGGCGGCGGGTACGGGCACGCTAGCCGTGACCATGGGCGGCGGGGCTATCATCAGCGATGACGGCAGCAATTCGGTGCAGATTGTCGGCACCGTGGCCCAGGTGCAGGCGGCTTTGGCGGCAGTGACTTATACGCCGACCGCCAATGCCAACGGTACAGGTTATGCAACGCTGACTATTGTCTCAACCGACAATGGTACCGGTACGCTCTCGGATACCGATAGCGTGACGATCGATATTACCGCTATTGCGGATACCCCAAGCATTACCGGCGCCACCACAACGCCGAGTACTCAAACCGGCAGCGGTTTGGTGGTCAGCCGGAATGCGGCAGACAGTACCGAAGTGACTTATTTCAAGATCACCAATATTGCGAACGGCACACTGTACAAGAACGACGGCACCACGCAGATCACCGCCAACAGCTTTATCACCTATGCCGAAGCTAACGCCGGTTTGAAGTTTACGCCCAGCGGCTCGAGTAACGGCACGTTCGACGTACAGGCCTCGACCAGCAACGCTGATGGCGGATTGGGCGGCAGCGTGGTGACGGCGACAGTGTCGGTTGGCGTGGGCGTAGGCAGCCCGACTATCAATGAAGACGCCGACACAGGCGCTATCGCCATTGCCGGAAACACCGCTTTTTACAAGATAACCAGCATTACCGGCGGTAGTCTTTACAGTGATAACACCTATACCACGGCAATCAGCGAGAGTGGTTTCATTGCCACAGGGGGGGCGACCACCAACATCTATTTCCGGCCCACCGCCAATTTCAACGGCGCGGCAGGATTTTCGGTGCAGGGTTCCAGTTCGTCAGTCGATGGCGGGCTGACCGGCAATACCGTCACATCCATCATCACCGTCAATGCGGTCAACGATGTGCCAGTGCGTACAGCGGGCAGCCTGAACACCATCACGGTGAACGAAGACAATTCCAATACCACAGCGGTCACCCTGGGTTTAAGCGGCGTGACTTACGGGAATGGCGGCGGCTCGGACGAGTCCGGCCAAACGCTGACTTATACGATTACTGCGATTCCTTCGTTCATTAACCTTTACAAGAGCGACGGCACGACCCAGGTCGCGGTCAACGGAACGGTGAGCGCAGCGGAACTGCAAGGATTGAAATACAAGACAGTGGCTGACGCCAACGGCACCGGCAATATCACCTGGACGGTGGTGGACACTGGCGGCACAGCCAATAGCGGAGTCAACACGCTGACGGAAAATCTTAGTATTACCGTTACTGCGGTCAACGACGCGCCGACCAACATCGCGTTGTCGGCCAGCTCGGTTTCGACATTCGATTCAAACGGCGCAACGGTTGGAACTTTGTCTGCCACTGATGTGGATCACAGTTCTTGGACGTTTACGATCATCAGTGTTACCAATCCTTCCAGCGCAGACGTGACGGCCAGTAACCTGTTCTCTATTACCGGTACCACGTTATCCGCAGCCAGTCCTTCTACGCTCGCGGCTGGCAGCTATACCGTGCGGGTGCAAGCCGATGACGGCGGGGCAAGCGGTACTTATCAAAAGGATATGACAGTCACTGTTTCCAACGTTTTGGTTGTCACCACAAACAGTGATACCGGCGCGGACGGCACAACCGGCGGTACTTACGCGGTCGAAAACGCCGACGGCAGTGGTCTTAGCCTGCGCGAAGCGTTGAGCTTCGCCACCAGTGGTACCGCCATTCAGTTCGCTACCGGTCTCTCGGGACAAACGATTACTCTCGGCGGTGACGTTACCGTGGCCGACGGCGTCACCTTCGATGTCGATTCCATAGGCGCACCGGGCAGTCTTACCATCACCGGTAACACACTGACCATGAATGGCGCCTTGACCATCAACAACGGCTCGAGCGACAACCTGGCCATCGCGTCCACGTTGGCGGGCAGCGGTACTTTGACTAAGACCGGGAGCGGCACGTTAACTTTGTCGAGTATCAACAACTCCGCCAATTTCAGTGGCGGCATCACGGTATTGGGGGGGACGCTCCGCGTCGGTAACGACTCTCACTTGTCGTCAGGTACATTAACATTGGATGGCGGCACGTTGAACGGTAACAGCATGACGTCCAGCATCGACAACGCGATTGTGTTGGGATCGGGCGGTGGCTCGATCTCCGTCACCAACACCGCCTTCACTCTGTCCGGCAACATTTCCGGAACCGGGGCGTTGGCCAAGACCGGCGGACCCGCATTGACGCTGTCGGGCACCAACACTTATTCCGGTGGCACGACGATCAGTGGGGCGAACGGAGTCAGCGTCGCCAGCGGCACTAACCTGGGAACCGGCGCGGTCACGCTCAATAGCACGCTGGCGATCACTAGCGCGGCCACCATCAGCAACGCTATCACGGTGAACAATGACGCTGCTGTCATTAGCGACGCCAACTCCGTCAGGCTGTCGGGCGTGCTGTCGGGATCAAATGCGCTGACCAAGCAGGGGGCCGGTACGCTGACCCTGTCGGCGACCAACACTCATACCGGCGCAGTCACCGTGTCGGCCGGCGGGTTGACGCTGGAGGGCGGCAACAGCATCGGCGATAGCAGCGCGGTGACCGTGGACAGCGGTGCCACCCTGACCCTGAACGGCGGGAACGAAACCATAGGCTCGCTGGCCGGCGCCGGCAACGTCGTTCTGGGTTACAAGTTGACGGCGGGCGGCGACAACACGTCGACCATCTTCTCCGGCGTGATCTCCGGCAGTGGCAACGGGATTGTCAAGACCGGCTCCGGCACGCTGACGCTGAGCGGGAGCAACACCTACACCGGGACCACCACGGTGTCGGCGGGCGGCCTGACCCTGAGCGGCGGCTCCGCGATCGCCGACAGTAGCGCCGTCACGGTAGCCACGGGTACAACGCTCACCCTGTCCGCCAGTGAAACTATCGGCTCTCTGGCCGGGGCCGGCAGCGTAACGCTGGGGGCCAATATCCTGGTTGCCGGCGGTGACAATACCTCCACCACCTTCTCCGGCGCCATCGGTGGTACCGGCGGCTTGACCAAGACCGGCAGCGGCACGCTGACTTTGGCGGGCACCAATACTTATACGGGAGCCACTACGGTATCGGCGGGCAGCCTGACCCTCAGCGGCGGTGCAGCAATCGCAGACAGCAGTGCGGTCACCGTGGCTTCCGGCGCAACGCTTACTCTGTCGGTCAGCGATACCATCGGTTCGTTGGCCGGTGCCGGTAGCCTGGCGTTGGGCGCCAACACCCTGACTTTGGGCGATAACACCTCCACCACCTTCTCCGGCGTCATAGGCGGTAGTGGCGGCTTAACCAAAACTGGCAGCGGCACGCTGACGCTGACCGGCAATAACACTTACACCGGCGCCACCAATGTGTCGGTGGGCGGGCTGACTTTGAACCGTAGCGGCGGCGCGCTGTCCGACAGTTCGGCGGTGACTGTTGCCTCGGGCGCGATCCTTACTCTGACGGAGAGCGACGCCATCGGCTCGCTGGCCGGGGCCGGTTCCGCGGAGGTGGCTGCTGGCAAAACGTTGAACATCGGCGGCGACAACACCTCTACCATTTTCAGTGGCGTCATCAGCGGTGCCACCGGCATGCTGGAGAAGTCGGGAACCGGCACGCTGACGCTGTCGGGGACCAGTACCTATGGCGGGACCACCACGGTGTCGGCGGGTACGCTGTCCCTCACCGGCACGATCTCCAGCGCCACCACGGTGGCGTCGACCGCGGCGCTGACCGGCACCGGCACGGTGAACGGGGCGCTGACCATTGCCAGCGGCGCCACGCTGGCCCCCGGCATTGCGGGGGCCGGTAAGTTGACTGTCAACGGTAATTTGGTTATCGCCGGTACTTTGTCGGTCGACATCAACGGTACGGCTGCCGGTTCGGGTTACGATCAGGTTGTGGTAAATGGCACGGTCGATGTGACCGGCTCCACTTTATCGACCACGCTCGGATACACACCGGTATTCAACGACAGTTTCCGTTTGATCGACAACGATAACAGCGACACCATTACCGGTACTTTCAGTGGCTTGGCCGAAGGCGACAGGATTCTGAATACGATGCTTCAAGCCAGTTATATAGGCGGCACCAATAACGATATGACGCTGACTTTAACCAACGATGCACCCACCGGTGTTGGTGATTTGACTTTGGCAGCGGTGCAGACAAATAGCACCAACCCTACTGGCGTCGCTATCAGCGCCTTAACCGGCTATAATTTTCAGGATGTGAATACGGGGGCGACCAGTCCCGGCGTTTTGGTAGTGGGCAACACCGCTAACGCAGCTACGGAAGGCGTCTGGCAATACAGCAGTAATAGTGGCGCCAATTGGGCAGCTATCGGTACGGTTGCGGATAATGCTACTGCCCTGGCTTTGGCGAGTGCTACTCAGGTGCGTTTCGTTCCGGTGGCTAATTACAGTGGTACTCCTCCGACTCTGTCAATACGCGTTTTGGACAATAACTATGCGGGCGCTTTCAGTACCATTGCGGGTGTGACCGAAACGCGTGTCATTACCGACAGTTCGGCTAATGGCGGGGCTACAGCCATTTCCGGCAACCTTAATGCTATCAGCACTAGCGTCACGGCCCCTGCTCCATCACCAGCGCCTGCTCCGACGCCAGTGCCGACACCAGTACCTACGCCTGTCCCAACACCTGTCCCAACACCGGAGCCTACACCTGTTCCGACACCACCGGAGCCCGTTCCAGTACCAGTGCCTACACCTGCGCCTGTTCCGACACCACCGGAGCCTATACCAGCTCCGACGCCCCCGGTAGAAGTGCCTTCCGTCAATCTCAGTCAAATAAGCGGAAATACTGACAGCCAGCCGAGTTCAGGTACCGGAACAGGAAACAATATGCCAAGTCTTAACTCACCTGTAATAACAGGTGGTACGAGTCTTGGTACAGGTGGCAGTGGCCTTGGCGTGGGCGTGGGCGTGGGCGTGGGCGGAAGCAGTGGGACCGGCTTTGGTTCGGGTTCAAGCGGTGAGTTTGGTTCTGATGTAGGTGGCAGCGGTGTATTCTCTTCCGGTTCCGGTGGAACGTCCGGCTTTGATTCCGGCGGGACTGGTGGAACATCCGGTGGTTCGTCGGGTTTGGGTGGAGGCAGTCAGTCCGGCAGCAGTTCCGGTGCTAGCCAAACGCTGGTTGTGGATATGAAATTGAGCACTGATTCCAGTGGAAGCGGCATGTCCGGCGGCACTCTTACTATTCCGGCCAGCGCCTTTGCCGGACTGAACACCTCAGGACTGATAACCATCAGTGCGACACAGTCTAGTGGACAAAGCTTGCCGTCGTTTATCAGCGTTAACCCCAGTACGGGAGCCGTTACCGTAAAAGATGGCGCCGTCATAACCAATCCAATAACTGTAAAAGTCACAATAAAGGACAGTCAGGGCAAGCAGGTGGTTGTTTTGGTCAAGGTGCAACCGAAGAATGGTAGAACGCAGCAACAAAATCAGGATCAGGATCAGGATCAACAACAAGAGCAGCAACAGCCTGATGATGGCGACAATAATCAGCCACCTGCTGGAGACCGGCCGCAAGGTCAAGGGAAAAATCAAAGAAGCCAAGTGCAGCAGACCGATAAGCAACTGGCTCACGCCGGCAAGCCAGGCCTGACCCAACAGTTGCAGAGGGTGGGCAGTAAAGGCTTTGAGCTTCAGCGGCAAACATTGCTGGATAGTCTGGCAAGCTTGGCAAGTCTGGTTGGCGAGGATAAGGATGCCGCCTGAGATATACGATAAAAAGCGGGAACTTAAATAACGCATACCTTTCGCGTAAGAGGCAACCGGTCGGTTGTCCCCTTACCGAGGGTATGTTTTAACCTGATGGCAGTAAAACAAGGCGGGGAGAGCCGCCTGTAATTCTTTCAACATAATATTAATAAAAAATCATCATCATGAACTATCCAGCCCCTCAGTTTATCGCCGGTCTTTCCGGTATTGTTTTGTTAGCCGGTTGCGCCATCATGCCGGAACCCATTACTCAAGTTGAACAAAAGACATCGCTTGATGCCGATAAACAGGTCATTTTTGCTAAACAGGAACCTATTGTAGGGCCACTTAGCGTCTATGACGCGATGGCCAGAGCGCTAAAATACAACCTTAATCATCGCGTCAAGATGATGGAACATGCCGTGGCCGACGGACAGTCCGATTTGGCAAAATACAGTTTATTGCCCGACCTGATTGCTTCGGCGGGTTATCGGGGGCGTGATAATTTCAGCGCTTCCAGCAGCCGTTCAACCTCTACCGGCCGCCAGTCGCTGGAAACATCGACCTCTCAAGACCGGTCGCGCAAGGTTTACGATTTTACCTTCAGCTGGAACGTGCTGGACTTCGGTGTCAGTTACTTCCAGGCCAAGCAGGATGCAAACCGGGTTCTGGTTGCCGAAGAAAGCCGTCGTAAAACCGCTCAATTATTGATGCAGGATGTGCGCACCGCATTTTGGCGCATGGCCGGTACCCAGCAACTCGAAGGCGAGATTGATAAAATCCTGGGTAGCGCCAGACAAGCGTTGAAGGACGCCCAAGGCATCGAAAGCGAACGGCTGGCCGCACCGCTGGCGATACTGCAATATCAAAAAGATCTGCTGGAAATCATTCGCAAACTGGAGGAACTTTCGGAAACGCTCCGTCTTGCCAAAACCGAACTGGCTTCTTTGCTGGGCGTATCGCCCAGCCAGAAATTTCAGTTGAAATTGCCTGAAAATAGCGCGCTACAAGCGCCGGAATTTTCATTGGCGATCGACAAAATGGAAGAAATGGCGCTGCAATTGCGCCCTGAATTGAGGGAAGAAATCTACAATAACCGTATTACGACGGAAGAGACCCATAAGGCCATGTTGCGCTTACTACCCGGTATTGAATTCAAGACCGGTTATAACCATGACAGCAACTCTTATCTGTTAAATAACAACTGGCTGGAGTTGAGCGGCATCATCAGCCAGAACTTGATGGAGTTGATCTCGGCTCCGGCGCGTTTTAGCCAGATAGACGCACAGGAAAAGTTAGGGGACACTCGCCGGTTATCGGTTTACATGGCGGTGTTGACGCAGGTTCACTTGTCTTATCAGCAATTTTTAGTGGCGGACCAGCAGTACAAGCGTACCTTGGAGCTGGACGGAATCAACCAGAAGATTTCAAAGCATATCACTACAGATGCGGAGAATGACGCGAAAACCGAGTTGGAACGCATTCGTGCGACGACCAATGCGCTGATGTCGCGTTTACAAACGCTTGAAGCCTATGCCAGCATTCAAAGCTCGCTGGGCAGGGTTTATGTCTCGCTGGGCCTTGATCCTTTGCCGGTCTTTATTGAAAATTACGACATTAATACCCTGGCGAGTTCGATTGAAGCAGTAGATAAAAACTGGCAAGCAGGGCGGTTCCCGTCGGCAACTAAACCGGAAGCAGACAAGTTATCGGCTGTTGACTCTGTGGTTAAGAAAAATTAGTCCTGCTTTAGGGCACAACCGAGTAGGTCGGGTTAGCGCAGCGTAACCCGACATTTGCCGCTTCAAGATTTCGGGTTACGCTGCGCTAACCCGCGACCTACCTGACTTTTCAGATACAACCCTCAGCAAACAACCAAGACTTATTATGCGTACTTTTTTAAGATTGCTCATCTGCGCCACCGGTTTTAGCGTTTTCAACACAGCCTATGCCGCCGAGTCGGCTGAAATTCGCGCTCAACTTAATGCACAGCATTCTTCTATTTTATCCAGTGAAATGGCGGCAAAAATCGTTCAACTCAATGTTCAGGAAGGAGAACGATTCAAGCAAGGAGACTTGCTGGTTGCTTTCAATTGCGCCGAACAGCAGGCGCAATTGAAAAAGGCGCAGGCCGTGGTACAAGCCGCCGAAAAAACCTATGAGGTTAATTCGCGTTTGACCAAGCTCAATTCGATGAGTCCGCTGGAGCTTGAAATGGCGGCTGCCGAAGTCGCCAAGGCCAAAGCCGATATTGCTTTGATGGGAGCGGTGTTACAAAAATGCGCGATTGCCGCACCTTTTTCGGGGCGCGTGGCCGAGCGGCTGGTGCAGCGTTATCAATATGTTAAAGCCGGCGATCCGATTCTGGATATTCTGGATGATAGCCAGCTTGAAGTCACTGTACTGGTGCCTTCAAGTTGGCTGAAGTGGTTGAAGCCGGGCTACGAGTTTAAGGTTTTTCTTGAAGAAACGCAGCGCGAATATCCGGCCAAAGTCAAGATGCTGGGCGCGCGTATCGATGCGGTCAGCCAATCCATTAAAATTACCGGAGTCATTACCGGTAAGGCTGATGATCTTCTTGCCGGTATGAGCGGTCGCGCCATTTTTCCAGCTGCTGCGACTGCCAAGGACGGCGGAAGTGTCGCAAGTGGTATGGAACCGATGCGACCGACTGCCAAGGACGGCGGAAGTGTCGCAAGCGGTATGGAACCGATGCGACCGACTGCCAAGGATGGCGGAAGTGTCGCAACCGGTACGGAACCGACTGCCAAGCATGACTGAGACGATGGCCGCGTCCCAGCGGCAGCTGGCGGCGCTGGCGACGCTGCTGCAACTGGAAAAATCCTTCCGTAACGCCGATACCGCTGAGGCGCTGGCCTATACGCTGGTTAACGACAGCCGCGGCCTGATTGAATTCCGTCAGGCGGCGTTATGGCAAATAGACGGTGCGCAAGTGGTCGCAGTCTCCGGTCTGGCGGTCGTCGACGCTAATGCTCCCTATATAAGCTGGCTGAAACAGCTGTTCAAACAGTTGTCTGCGGATACTTCCGGAGCCATTCGCCCCTTAACAGCGGAAGACCTGAAAGGCGATTGTGCCGATGACTGGCCGCAATGGTTGCCTGCCCATGCGGTATGGCTGCCGGTATCGGCCTATGGAGCCACGCCGCAAGCCGGACTGTTGCTGGCTAGGGAGTCTGCCTGGACGGGGGGGGAGCTGTATTTACTGGAGCATGTGGCGGACACTTTTGGTCATGCTTGGGCGGCGTTGTCGCCCAAGCCGTCTTTCTGGAAACAGGACTGGCTGACTAAAAAACGCTTGATGATCAGTCTGGCTATGCTGTTTTGTCTGTTATGGATTCCGGTACGGCAGACGGCGTTGGCTCCGGCCAGCGTTATTCCGGCTCATCCGACTATAATCAGGGCCGCTATTGACGGTGTTGTCGATCGGTTTTATGTACAGCCCAACGATCAGGTGACCAAAGACCAGCCGTTGCTAAGCCTTGAAGAAGAGACCATCAAAAATAAGTTGACAGTGACCCGCAAGGCTTTGGCGGTTGCCGAAGCCGAATATCGTAAAACCGCGCAGCAGGCAATGTTCGATATGGACAGTAAAGCGCAGGTCAATATTCTTAAAAGCCGAACCGAACAGCAGGAAGCGGAGGTACGCAGCATGGAAGATTGGCTGGCGCGTATCGACATTAAAGCGCCTCATGCCGGGATAGCGGTGTTCTCCGATGTTAACGACTGGATAGGCAAGCCGGTTACCGTCGGCGAACGCATCTTGATGGTTGCCGATCCCGCCGATGTCGAGTTGGAAGTGCAGTTGCCGGTTGCCGATGCGATTAATCTGGAGCCCGACTCCAAGGTGCAGTTTTTTTTAAATGTCGATCCGACCACGCCGGTTTCGGCCGTCCTTTATTTTTCCGCCTATCAAGCTGAGGTTACGCCTGACGAGGCCTTGGCTTATCGTTTGAAAGCGCGGTTCAAGCAAGCGGACGTATTGCCCAGAATCGGCCTGAAAGGGACGGCCAAGGTCTTCGGCTCGCGGGTTCCGTTTGTTTATTACGTGTTAAGAAGACCTTTGGCGGCATTGAGACAATGGATGGGAATGTAATTAACCTGCCGCCGTTGCGCGAAGAGCTGGATTTGTTTCCAGGGCCTTGCGCTTTCGACGGTTCCCCCACCTGGACGCTTTATGACCCGGTCAATCAACACTTCTACCGTATCGGACAACTTGAAAACGAGATTCTGGCGCATTGGGAGTTAAGTTCACCCGAGGCCATCAGCGAACAAGTATCTCAGTACGGATTGTTCTCCGTCAGCGTTGACGATATTCTACAATTATTGCAGTTTTTAGCCGGTCATAACCTGCTCCAGGTCAGGGGCAAAGAGGCAGTACAGCGCCTGGTCGGTCAAGCCAAGGCGGCGCATCATCACTGGTTTGTCTGGCTGATACACCATTACCTGTTTTTTAAAATTCCGCTGATCCGCCCGGATCGCTTGCTGGCGCTTACCTATCCGGCGCTGCGCTGGATCTATCGGCCGATGGTGCTGTACGTGCTGATGGCGCTGGTGCTGGTTAATCTGTATTTGCTGATCGATCGCTGGGATATGTTCAGCCGAACTTTCCTGCATTTTTTTTCGACCGAAGGTTTTGTGTATTACGCCGTTGCACTGACCTTGACCAAAACCCTGCATGAATTGGGGCACGCCTATACCGCCCACCGCTACGGTTGCCGGGTTTCCGCGATGGGCGTGGCTTTTCTGGTGATGATGCCGGTGTTGTATACCGATGCCAGCGAGGCGTGGAAATTGAGCTCACGGCGGCAACGGCTGGCGATTGGTTTCGGCGGTATTGCCGCCGAATTGGGGCTGGCCGTGTTATGCACTACGCTGTGGCATTTTTTGCCTGACGGCCCATTGCGCAGCAGCGTATTTCTGATGGCGACAACCACCTGGATCATGACGCTGTTTATCAATCTAAACCCGCTAATGCGTTTTGACGGCTATTTTTTACTGTCGGATTATTGGGGCATTGAGAACCTGCAAAATAGGGCGTTCGCGTTGGGGCGCTGGCAACTGCGGCGGATCTTGTTCGGTTTTCTCGATGAAGCGCCGGAGCGGTTTCCACCGCATACGCAGCGACTGCTGTTGATTTATGCCTGGAGTATCTGGATTTATCGCTTTTTCCTGTTTCTGGGGATCGCCTTGCTGGTGTATCACTTTTTCTTTAAATTACTCGGCCTGTTTTTAATGATGGTCGAAGTTGGCTGGTTTATCATGCTCCCTATCGTCAAAGAAATTAAGCACTGGATTGAACACCGGCAACACATGGAATGGAACCGCAATACGCTGACGACCTTGTCGGCAGTCCTGATCGCAATCGGCATTTTGTTTATTCCCTGGAAAAGTCGCATTGAAGCGCCCGGCCTGTTAAAAATAGCCGCCCATACCGAGCTTTTTATGCCGCTGCCCGCTAAGCTGGATAAGATTTTGGTCGTAAAAGGCGAAGCCGTTAAGTCCGGGCAAGCGCTGGTTCAATTCAGTTCTCCCGACCTTGAATCAAAACTTGAGCAAAGCAAAATAAAGATTGATTCATTGCGCTGGGAGCAGTCTTTTCATGGGCAGGAAAAAAGCCTGAGTGACCGGCATCTGGTGGTAATGAGCGAACTGGAAAGCGCGCTCAGCGAGTATGACGGCCTGATGGATGAGCGCAAACGTTTGACCGTTGTGGCGCCTTTCGACGGTGAAATCATCGAAATAAACGATCAATTGAATGTCGGGGAATGGATAGCCAAGGACGAACCGCTGTTAACTGTGGGACAGTTCGACGCTTACCTGATAGAAGCCTTTTTGGCCGAGGATCATCTGGGGCAGATTCAACCCGGCGCTAAAGCGGACTTTTATCCCGAGCAACTGGATTGGCCGGGTATGCCGTGCCGGATTGTACGGATTGACAATGCCGCAGCGATGCAGTTGCCGCCGGTTTTTACTTCCCGTTACAACGGAAGCATTGCCATTCGGGGTAACAACAAGGAAGTGTTGGTTCCCGAGACATCGGTTTATCGGGTCTGGCTTCAGCCTATGGAAACCGGCGAGCCTATCCATCGAGCCATCAAGGGTAATGTACTGATTGATGGAAAGCCCGAAAGCGTGGCCTCGTTTTTATGGCGACAAGTTGCAGCCGTATTGATCAGGGAGTCCGGTTTTTAGGTGTATAGCACAGGGGGGCTCCGCTGTTGGTGTTGCCTGGCAATGCCTGTTGTCGAGGGGGTAAAGCGTGTTTTTAACTGTCACTAAAACAGGAGACGGTATATAATCCTACGGTTTTATTCAATCATTTACTAAATTCATACCGGAAAAAAACATGCTGGGTAAGTTGGTTAGATTAGTTATAGGGAGCCGTAATGACAGGCTGATAAAGAAGAAAAGGTCGTTGGTCAAAAAGATCAATGCTCTGGCTTCTGACTACGAAAAGTTGTCTGATGATGCGTTAAAAGCAAAAACGCAGGAATTTCGTGATCGCCTGGCGCAAGGTGAAAAACTGGACAATCTGCTTCCAGAAGCGTTTGCGACAGTCAGGGAAGCGTCGACCAGAGTCTTCGGTATGCGTCATTTCGATGTGCAATTGATCGGCGGCATGATCCTTCATGACGGCAAAATCGCCGAAATGAAAACCGGTGAGGGTAAAACCCTGATGGCGACCTTGGCGGCCTATTTGAACGCCTTGCCGGGACGCGGCGTACACGTTGTTACGGTTAATGACTATCTGGCCAAGCGCGATTCCGAATGGATGGGCAGGCTTTACGGTTTTCTAGGCTTGACGACCGGCGTGATTATCAGCCAGATGGACAGCGACGCACGGCGCGAAGCTTATGCATCAGACATCACTTACGGCACCAATAACGAATTCGGTTTCGATTATCTGCGCGACAATATGGCTTTTAGCCTGGAGCAGAAAGTCCAGCGGGATTTAAGTTTTGCTATTGTCGATGAGGTGGATTCGATCCTGATCGATGAGGCGAGAACGCCGCTGATTATTTCCGGGCCTACCGAAGAAAGTACAGAAATATATATTAAGGTCAACAAGATCATTCCTTTCCTGACCAAGCAGGAAAAAGAAGGCGAGCCGGGCGATTATTCGGTCGATGAAAAAGTTCGCCAGTTGTATCTGACCGAAGAAGGCCATGAGCGTGTTGAAAACTTGATGGTCGAACATGGCCTGATGGCCGAAGGCAGCAGCTTGTATGACGCGACCAATATTCGCCTGATGCATTATCTGACGGCTTCATTGCGTGGTCATGTTTTATTCAAAAAAGACGTTGATTATATCGTCGCCAATAATGAAGTGATTATCGTCGACGAGTTTACCGGCCGGATCATGCCCGGACGGCGTTGGTCGGAAGGCTTGCATCAGGCGATTGAAGCCAAAGAGCACGCGACCATCCAAAATGAAAACCAGACGCTGGCATCGATTACTTTCCAGAACTATTTCCGCTTGTACGAAAAACTGTCCGGCATGACCGGTACTGCGGATACCGAAGCGTTCGAACTGAACAAGATTTACGGCCTTGAAGTGGTCGTCATTCCTACGCATCGCAACATGATTCGTAAGGATTTGGGTGATGTGGTTTTCCTGACCACCGACGAGAAATATGTCGCCGTTGCCGATGATATTAAAGAGTGCGTTAGCCGTGGACAGCCGGTGTTGGTGGGAACTACGTCGATTGAAAACTCCGAGCGGCTATCCGCGTTATTGAACAAGCAGGGCATTAAACACGAAGTGCTTAACGCCAAACAACACGAACGCGAAGCCCATATCATTGAACAGGCCGGTATGCCGGGAGCGGTTACTATCGCGACCAACATGGCCGGACGGGGTACCGATATTGTGCTCGGCGGTAATCTGGAAGCGGAATTGGCGGCGCTGGGCGAAGATGCCGGCGAGGCCGATAGGGAACGAGTCCGTGGTGCGTGGCTAGACAGGCACGAGCAAGTCATCGCTACCGGCGGTTTGCATGTCATTGGTTCCGAACGTCATGAATCGCGCCGTATCGACAATCAGTTAAGAGGCCGCTCGGGTCGTCAGGGCGATCCCGGATCAACCCGGTTCTACCTGTCGCTGCAAGATGATTTAATGCGTATTTTTGCATCGGATCGCGTTGCAAGTTTAATGCAGAAATTAGGCATGGGTAATGGTGAAGCCATTGAGCATCCTTGGGTAACCCGCTCGATTGAAAGCGCTCAGCGCAAGGTTGAAGGCCGCAATTTCGATGTGCGTAAGGAAATCCTTGCTTATGACGATGTGGCCAATGATCAACGCAAGGTTGTCTATGCGCAGCGTAATGAGCTGATGGCGGCCGAGGAAATATCCGACATTATTACCGCGATACGTGAAGATGTGGTCAATAATGTGATTACCCAGTATATCCCGCCAAAAACCATGGTTGAACAGTGGGACACCAAAGGTCTGGAAGAACATCTGCATCAGGAATTTAACGTTGAAATTCCGGTGCGTAAGATGCTGGCTGAAGACCACTCGCTGCAGGAAGAGTCTTTACGTAAGCGTATTATCGAAATTCTGGAACAAAACCATAAAGACAAAGAACAGCAGATGTCCAAGGAAGTGTTGCGGCATTTTGAGAAATCAGTGATGCTGCAAGTGCTGGATAACAGCTGGAAAGAGCATCTGGCGGCGATGGATTACTTGCGTCAGGGCATCCATTTTAGAGGTTATGCGCAAAAAGATCCCAAACAGGAATACAAGCGCGAAGCGTTTGAAATGTTTACTAACTTGCTTGAGCATATCAAGTATGAAGTGATAGGGATTCTGTTTAAAGTTCAGGTCAGGCAGGAAGAAGACGTTCATGCTATTGATGAGCAAATGCAGGCGCCCAGGGAAATGCATTTTGAGCATGCACAGGCACCCGCTTTGGATGCTTACGAAGAGTCGTTACTTGCACCTGCGGAACAGGAAGAAGGCGCTACTGCAGAACAGCCATTTATCAGAGATGGCAATAAAGTGGGTCGTAATGATCCGTGTCCTTGCGGTTCAGGCAAGAAATTTAAGCAGTGTCACGGTCAGTTAAGCTGATTTGATGGGTAGGGGGCGGGTTCTAAACCCGCTCCGTGTACCCTTTCAAAACAGATTTTCAGTAGGTTTCTCATCAGACTGACCGGCATCAGTTGCCGAGTCGCCGGATGCGAATCTGGTCGGTACACGGTCCGCTTGGAAGTACTCCCATATCCCGCCTTTATTTGTGGCCGCTGTTAACAGACCGGTCTCAGGACTTATAAAGGCTTTGACTATGCCCTCCGGTATTTCAAGAGGGGTTTCCGGGGTGTCTTTTAGGGCTACCCGCATAAACTCTACCCACATCGGTAATGCGGCTACGCCGCCCGTTTCAGAATTCCCCAGCGGCGAAAAGTCGTCAAAGCCGATCCATGCGGTAGCGACATTCGACTGCGTATAGCCATTAAACCAGGCATCCCTTTGTTCATTCGTGGTTCCTGTTTTTCCGGCAAGATCTTGTCTGCCCAGTATTTTTGCGCCTGTTGCCGTGCCGTGTTGAACGACATCTCTTAATAACGAATTCATCAGAAAACAAATTTGCGGCGTAATAATCCGGGGGGCGTAGTTGCGGTTTAATTCCTGGCTACTGTCGCAGGTAGGGCAAGCAATTTTAGGTTTGGCCTGATAAATAATTTCGCCCTCGTTGGATTCAATGCGTTCAATAAAATAGGGTTTGACCAGGAAGCCGCCGTTGGCAAATGTGGCATAAACCCGTGCCATTTGCAGTGGGGTTGCATAACCGCTGCCCAATGCCAAAGAGAGGGTCTTGGGTATTTGTTCTTCGGTAAAGCCGAAGCGCAATGCCGTTGCGACGGCTTTTTCAACGCCCATTTCCTTCAATAAGCGTATCGAGATGATGTTTCTTGAATGGGTTATCGCCGATCTGATGCTGGTAGGGCCATAGAATTTTTTGTTGTAGTTTTCCGGCCGCCACTCGTTTTCCTGGCCTGGGTTGTCGATGACAATGGGGGCATCGTTAATAAGGCTGGCGGCGGTGTAGCCTTGCTCCAGGGCGGTGGTGTAAATGATAGGTTTAAAGCCGGATCCCGGCTGTCTTTTTGATTGGGTCGCGCGGTTGTATTTGTTGCGGTAAAAATCGAAACCGCCGGTTAACGCCAAAATGGCGCCATTGACCGGATTTAACGAAACAAATGCTCCTTCCGCCTCGGGGACTTGCGTTAAAGCCCAGGTATTATTAGGCAGTTGGCGAACACGGATAATTTCGCCAGTTCTTAGGGTCGTGTTACCGGCCCATTTAATATTTTCCCACGGTATTTCAATGAGGAGAGTGCTGTCTTGAAGTCTGGCTGTTACGAGATTATTTTTTACGCGCAGAACAGTGGCGGGCAATGTATCGCCGATGACCGGGAGTTCACCTACAGGAAGTAGGCCAGGGGTGTGAGCAGGACTGAAATCACTGGTTTTGTTAATGCGTGAGTGACGATATCCGTGGCGTTCATCATAAGCATGCAAGGTATCGGTAAGCGCCTGGTTTGCCGTTGTTTGCAGCGTTCCGTTTATTGTTGTATAGACCTTGAATCCGGAGGTATAGGCTTGCTCGCCATAGAGCTCGAAAATTTTTTGTCGCACCATTTCGGCTAAATAAAGTGCTGAAATCTCAGGTGTGACCGATTGCAGCTTTGCGGTAGAGGGTTGCCGGGATGCATCCGCATATTCTTGCTGAGTAATGTGGTTAAGCTCAAGCATGCGGTGCAAGACATAATTGCGCCTTTCTATTGCGCGAGCTTGATTAGTGATGGGGTTATAAATAGAAGGTGCTTTAGGCAAACCGGCAATCATGGCGTGTTCGGCCAAACTCAGCTCGGATAAGGATTTGCCGTAATAGACCTGAGCGGCTGCGGCAACACCATAGGCTCTGTGTCCCATGAAAATCTGGTTTAAATAAAGTTCCATGATTTTGTTTTTCGGGTATTCATGCTCTATTTTTAACGCCAGCATGATTTCTTTTAGCTTACGGGTGTAAGTTTTTTCGTTGTTAAGCAGGAAGTTGCGGGTAACCTGCATGGTGATGGTGCTGCCGCCCTGTTTTTTCTTGCCGGTTAAGGCGAGTTGCAGGCCTGCTCGAATCAGGCCTTTAAAATCGACGCCGGGGTGTTCGTAAAAACTGTCATCTTCTGCGGCAATGAAGGCATTAATGAGTTGTTGGGGGACTTCTTCTATATTAACCGGTGTCCGTTTCTTCTCGCCGAATTGAGCAATCAGCAGGTTGTCTTTGCTGTAAATACTTAAAGGCGTCTGGTATTGAACATTATGCAGGGTCTTAACATCAGGCAAGTCGGCTGAAAGCTTGTTGTATAAAAAATAGCCTGAAGTTGCTGAGCCCAACGTTATGGTCGTAAAAAAAATAGCAAACCATTTTAGAATTTGTCCGCTTAATGTTTTTTTAGCCACAAGTGATCCTGGGAAACAGTACGATAGAGATAAAAATCTAGGCTTTAAGAATAACAGAGACGTTTTTTGTTAAATGTCGGCTGGAATATTCTCTCTGGAGATAAAAAACAGCTGGTTGAGCAAATAAATTGAACATTTTAAGCATCAAAATAAAAAAGGCTACTATACTTTCGCCAGTAAATAAGTTTTGTGATGGGCGGTTGTAGCGGAACGACGGCATGAATGCCGCAGATAGAGCGCCGAAAAACAGGCGCTTTACGACTGCATGGACTATTGCCGAGGCGAAGTTCCGGTTCCTGCCTATATATCAATGCAGGAGGTAGAGTAATGCCGGAGCAGCGTAGCGAAAGGCCGGTATTGCAATTGAACGATCACAGTATTCATCAAGTTTTTCAAGGGTTAGTTCATGAGTTGGTTTAGTCAGAAACAGAGCGCGGTTCTTGGTATTGATATCAGTACAGCGGCTATAAAGTTACTCGAATTGAGTAAGGTCGGCGCTCGTTACCGGGTCGAGAGTTATGCCGTTGCACCCTTGCCGCAAGACGCCGTTATTGATAAAAATATAGCCAACATTGAAGTGATAGCTGATGCCATAAAAATCGCTTTAAAGCAATCCGGGTCAAAGTTAAAGCAAGCATCTGTCGCTGTTGCCGGATCTTCAGTAATGACCAAGGTTATACCGATGCCTGCTTCATTAACCGACGATGAAATGGAAGAGCAAATCATGGTTGAAGCCGACCAATACGTGCCTTATTCGCTCGATGAGGTTAATTTCGATTTTGAAGTACAGGGCGAAAATGAAAACAACCCTGAAATGGTCAACGTCCTGCTCGCGGCATCGAGAAAAGAAATTATTGAGGATCGCGTGGAAGTGCTGGCAAAGGCGGGCTTAAAGGCCAAAATTGTCGATGTCGAAGCCTTTGCGATGGAAAATGCATTTAGCTTGTTGATTGACCAATTGCCGGATGCCGTAGAAGGCCAAACGGTTGCTATCGTGGATATCGGGGCAACCATGACTGCCTTAAATGTTTTATATAATTGCCGTACCGTATATACAAGAGAGCAGGGCTTTGGCGGCAAGCAGTTGACCGAAGAGATTCAGCGCCGCTACGGATTAACTTATGACGAGGCCGGCTTGGCAAAAAAACTGGGCGGATTGCCGGACAATTATACCGTTGATGTGCTTGAGCCGTTTAAACGGGCAATGGTTCAGCAAATTCAGCGGTCGATACAGTTTTTTGTTTCATCAAGCGCGAATAGGCGTATCGATAGTCTTATTCTGGCGGGTGGTTGCGCATCAATACCCGGCATCGATAAATTGGTTCAGCAAGCTATAGGGGTGCCTACCGTTATAGCGAACCCTTTTATCAACATGGCCTTATCCAATAAAGTAAAACCTCAGTCATTGAGCAATGATGCTTCGGCAATGATGATTGCATGCGGTTTGGCATTGAGGAGCTTTGACTAATGGCAAAAATCAATTTACTCCCTTGGCGTGAAGAACTGCGTGCGCAGAAAAAGCAGGATTTTATCAATGCTATCGGCGTGGCCGTTTTGGTTACAGCGATTATTTTTGCCGGAGTTCATCTGTATGTTGAGGGACTTAAAGCGTATCAGGAACAAAGAAACAAAATAATACAGGACGAAATAGCGTTATTGGATATAAAAATTGCCAAAATAAAGACTATTGAGGAACAAAAAAGTAAGTTGTTGACCAAAATAGAATTGATTCAGAAGCTACAGGAAAGTCGTCCGGAGATTGTGCATTTGTTTGATGAGCTTCCCAGGGTTACACCGGATGGGGTTTTTCTGATCAAATTTACTCAGGTGGGTTCAGAACTGAATTTTGAGGGCAAGTCACAATCAAATGCGCGCATCTCCGCCTTTATGAGAGCCATTGAAGCCTCGGCTTGGCTGAAAGTACCGGCGCTTGATGTGATTCATTCAGTAAGCAAAGCGACTTCTGAACAGTTAAGTGATTTCACTATGCATGCAAAGCAAGGTAATAAAGATGCGCAAGCTGCGCCAGGAGGGGGCAAATGAATTTGTCGGAAATTAACTGGGATCCTAATGCGGCCGGGACTTGGCCATTACCCATTAAAGCGGCAACAATTTCAATTATATGTGCCCTGGTTTTCGGTGCAGGTGTTTACTATGACACGCTTGACCAGTTAGCGGCGCTCGATGCTGCTGAGAAAAAAGAGCTGGAATTAAAACAGTCATTTGAGACAAAGCAAAAAAAATCAATCAATCTTCCGGATTATGAGCAGCAATTGGCGCAAATTGAAACGGAATTGGAGGATATGATTCGTCAAATGCCTACACAAGAAGAGGTTGCAAGTCTGCTGATCGATATTTCTCAGACAGGGTTGGCCAGCGGTTTGGAATTCAGGTTGTTTAAGCCCGGCGCTCCGGTTCGTAAAGATTTCTATTCAGAGCTGCCGATCAGTATTGAGGTCATTGGGAAATATGAAGAGCTGGGTTTGTTTGTGAGTGGTTTAGCTTCGTTGCCTCGAATTGTTACCGTACACGATGTAAATATAATTCCCGAAGGTAAGGAAGGGGAAATGAGAATGAATGCAACGGTAAAGACCTATAACGAAGGTGCGGATGGAACTGCGACTATAGTTGCCAAAAAGAAAAGAGGGCAAAAGTAATGGAATACAATAAATCGCTGTCATCCTGCTGTATACGGACAGACTTGCAAAGTTGTGCCGGTTCCCCCTCTGTTGCGACACTTCCGCCATCCCTGGCTGTTGGCCGCATCGGTTCTCTATCGGTTGCGACACTCCCGCCATCCCTGGCGGTCGGTCGCATCGGTTCCCTACCGATTACGACACTTCCACCATCCTTGGCGGTCGTATGTTGCGTGGTTGTTATGGCTTTATTGGCAGGTTGTAGCAATGATGATTTTTCAGATTTAACTCGCTATCTCTCAGAAGTTAAGGCCAGGCCTAAAGAACCTATTAAACCTTTGCCTGAAATCAAGGTGATTGAGCCTTTTATGTTTAAACCGGACGGTTTGCGTGATCCCTTTAAGCCGCTGGAGCAACCGGAACAGGCTCAGGGTATAGATGTTTCAGCGGGTAGCGGCATAAAGCCGGATACCTCCCGGCGTAAAGAAGAGCTGGAAGCATTTCCCTTGGATGGCCTAAGAATGGTGGGTACTATAGATATGAAGTCGAGTTTGTGGGGATTGGTAAAAGCGAGCGACGGCACAATTTATCGGGTCAAGGTTGGGAACTATGTGGGGAAAAATTATGGAAAAGTTATACGGATAGTCAGCGATAAAATTGAATTGATGGAAATAGTCCCTGATAAGCCGGGAACATGGCGTGAACAACCCGCTTCAATAGTATTGACAGAGTGATTTTGAGGATAAAAAATGAATTATAAACAAGGCGGCATTATGGTGAATACCCACAGGGCACAAGATAAAACGTGGCGACCATTATGTGCGCACATTGGGATAGCTTTATTCTTATTTATCTTCCAAATTGCATCTGTTAAAGCCGGCGAGCTGGCGCTGTCAGGCATAGACTTCGCGACACAGTCAGGCGACAAGCTGCAAATTGAAATGGAAATGACGGGTCCCGCCATTACCCCCCAGATATTTAAAACTGACAATCCTGCGCGTATCGCCCTGGACTTTCCCGGTGTAAAAAGCGCGCTGGCAAAAAAAATGTATCCGATAAATCAGGGTGCGGCGAGCAGCGTTTATGTGGTCGAGGCAGCTGGCAGGGTTCGGGTTGTTGTTAACCTGATTGAGGCAACGCCGTTTGAAACCAAGGTAGTCGGCAATAAAGTGCAGCTGACCTTGACTCGTGCAAAGGCTGTGATGCCTGCAACGCCTGCTATTGCAAAGCCTGCAACACCTGTTCCAACAAAGACGGCTAATTCGGTGGTTGCAGCGTTAATACCCGCGCAAGATATTAGCGGCTTTGATTTTAAGCGTGGAGATAAAGGCGAAGGACGCATACTGGTTTCACTGGCTAATCCCAATACCATTGTTAATTCCAAGGAACAAGGCGGGAAAGTTATCATCAGCTTTTTAAACACCCGATTGCCTGAAAGCCTGGCTAAACGGCTGGATGTTTCCGAGTTTGCAACGCCTGTTAAGTTTATTGATACGGTCTCGTCCGATCGGCAAACCACAATTACCGTGGCCATGCAAAATGAACTTTACGATTATTCCGTGTTTCAAGCGGACGGGTTGTTGACTGTTGAGTTTCGTCCTTTAAGCAATGAAGAGAAAGATGCGCTGGACAGATCGCGTACCAAATATACTGGCGACAGGTTGTCTTTAAATTTTCAGGAGATTGAAATACGTAGCGTTATTGCCATTCTGGCCGAGTTTACCGGACAGAATGTAGTTGCCGGTGATGATGTGACGGGCACGATTACTTTAAAACTGGATGATGTGCCTTGGGATGAAGCCTTAGACTTTATCATGATGACCAAGGATTTGGGCAAGTACGAGACCGGTAATGTCACGTTGATTTCACCCTTGGATAAAATCAAGGACTATAAGAAGAAACAACAGGAAACGGAGAAAGTCGTTGAACAATTAGATCCGCTGGTGACCGAGTATATTAAAATCAATTACGCCAAGGCCGAGAACTTTAGAAATCTGTTGAATGGGCAAGATACCGGCGCTTTCGGTAGTTGCGGAGTAACCGGTACAACTGGAACCGCTTCATCCGGCGGCTCATCTGCCAGTGCCGCTTCCGCCGGCGGTTCTTCGGGTGCGGGGCCTGCAAGCCAAAGTCAGGGGGCTGGGACCGGCGGTACAGAGGGCGGTAATGACAGGTTTGGCTTGCTTTCTCCTCGTGGATCGGCCGTTGTCGATGCCAGAACCAATACCTTGATTGTTCGCGAGACGACAAAACGTTTGGACGAGGTAAAGAAACTGATACGTAAACTTGATGTCCCTGTGCGGCAGGTAATGATCGAGGCGCGCGTTGTTATTGCCGATGATAGTTTTACTGAAAATTTAGGTGTCAAGTTTGGTGCAGGAAAACAGGCTAATGTAGGCGGTGGTAAATCGTTTGCGGTAGGTGGTTCTGGAACCCAAGGTAACACTAATGCTCAGGTTAATTCGACTGGTCAAATAGGTACGCTAAATAGTCAGCTGGTTGATTTGGGTGTGGCAGGGTTGACAGCGACTCCTCCGGGCGCTTTGGGCATGACACTTGTTAGAGGTGCCGACTATGTGTTGAATCTTGAGCTTCAGGCATTACAAATTGAAGGGAAAGGCGAAATAGTATCCAACCCAAGAGTAATGACCATGGATCGCTGTACGGCAGTTATGATGCAAGGGGTGCAGATTCCGGTTACGACGGCTTCTACGGCAAACCAGCCGGCAACAACTACTTATATTGATGCGGTTCTTAAATTAAATGCAACGCCGCAGATTACCCCCAGCGGATCGGTTATTATGAATCTGTTGATTACGAAGGATAATGCGAACAGTACCAGTAATCCGGTATCGGGTAATCCCGGGATCGATAAAAGAGAGATTAAAACATCGGTGCTGGTTGAAGATGGCGAGACGGTGGTTTTAGGTGGGGTTTATGAGGGCGCTGAATCGTATGGCAAGAATAAAATCCCGTTTTTCGCTGATTTACCGGGTATCGGGTTTTTATTTACAAATTCAACAACCAACAAAACGAAGAAAGAATTGTTGATTTTTGTCACCCCAAAAATAATGAAAGATAATGTAGCCAGCGATTGATTGCTTCTACTTGAAGCAAAAAGGGGGCATAATGCCCCCTTTTTTAATGGTTTAACCCGCAAATAAGGCAGGTCATGACGCGATCAGAGAATATATATTTAGTTGGCCTCATGGGTGCAGGAAAAACTACGATAGGACGGCAGTTAGCCAGGGCGCTTAAGTTGCCTTTTTATGACAGTGACAAAGCGATTGAAGAAAGAACCGGCGTAGATATTCCGACCATATTCGAGTTCGAGGGGGAAGAAGGGTTCAGGGATAGGGAGCAGAAAATGATTCAGCAATTGACGCAAATGGAGGGTATCGTGCTGGCCACCGGTGGCGGAGCGATTTTGCGAGAAGAAAATCGCAGGTTGTTGAAAGAAAACGGCTTTATAGTCTATCTGCAATGTTCGGTAGAAAGGATTCTGGAGCGGACGCGCAGAGATACGCAACGCCCCTTGCTGAAAACAGATAATCCCAGAGATCGGATAGAAAGCTTATTCGCGCAACGTGAGCCACTATATTTGTCTTGCGCTGACTTTAAAATTGACACGGGTGTCATGCAAAGCAAAGAAGTCGTTAGCCACATTTTAGAAGAATACAACTCAGTTAATCGTTAATAAACAAAATCTCGGCACGCCGCTACGCTGCTCCTGCAGTGCTCTACCTCTTGCGTCCATGCGGTCGTATGTAGGTCGGGTTAGCGTAGCGTAACCCGACACATCGACGCGGCAAATGTCAGGTTACACTATCTAACCCAATCTACAAGCATTAATAAATATGAAAAAATTACTGGTTGAATTAGGTGACCGTAGTTACCCAATCTATATAGGCTCTGATTTACTGAGCCAGTCTGAACTGTTCATAAAGCATATAAAGTCCAAGCAGGTTGTTGTGGTTACCAATGAAACCATTGCCCCCCTCTATTTGAATGCAGTTTTAAATAATTTGCAGGGCTATACTGTCGAAACAGTGATACTGCCCGATGGCGAACAATTCAAGACTTTAGATTTTGTAACTCAAATTTTTGATAAACTGCTGGCCAGCAAGTTTAGCCGTAACGCCACCTTAATTGCGTTAGGCGGCGGTGTTATTGGCGACATGGGCGGTTTTGCGGCGGCCTGTTATCAGCGAGGCATTCCGTTCCTGCAAATACCCACCACATTGCTGGCGCAGGTTGATTCTTCGGTCGGAGGCAAAACCGGCGTTAATCATCCGCTGGGCAAAAACATGATCGGCGCTTTTTATCAGCCGCAATGCGTTATCGCCGATGCCGATGTGTTGGATACGCTGGATGACCGTCAATTAGCCGCAGGTCTGGCCGAAGTGATTAAGTACGGCCTGATCAGGGACGCTGAATTCTTTGAATGGCTGGAAAACAACATTGGTGCGTTACTGGCCAGAGATAAGCAGGCATTGTCTTATGCCATTGAACAGTCGTGCATTAATAAAGCAGAAATTGTCGGCGAAGATGAAACCGAAACCGGCGTCAGGGCGACGTTAAATTTAGGCCACACGTTTGGGCATGCGATAGAAACCGGCGCCGGTTACGGTAAATATCTCCATGGCGAGGCGGTAGCCATCGGCACCTGTCAGGCCGCCGATCTTTCCAGAAGGAAAGGCTGGCTGAACGATGAAGATGTCGCAAGAATTATTGCACTATTTAAAAAAGCCAAGCTGCCCGTCGTTCCGCCGGAACAAATTGATTCAGACCGGTTTTTGGAATTAATGGCGGTAGACAAAAAGAATGTAGACGGTCAAATAAGACTGATTCTGTTACAAAAAATCGGCATGGCAACATTGCCCGTAGACGTAGACCAAGACCTATTGGAGATGACACTTAAAACCTATGGTAGAAGATGATACTTTTACTTATCATGTGAAACAGCAGCCGACCGATCAGGTAAATAAGGCCGCTCAATCCTTGATAACGAAGGAACGAACACAGAAGCTTGATTTATTAATTCACCTGCTTTCAAACCTGACACAAGCCCTTGTTGTCTGCGGCCCGGAAGGCATCGGTAAAACGACGTTGCTTAATATTTTGCAGGAGCGCAAGACTGAATCATGGCGGTATTGTCTTATACAGGGTAATGCCGACGTAAGTTTTGAGGCGATTCAGGGCCAGCTGTTTAAGGCTCAGTCAAGCAAATCTGTTCACTATGCAGGCCAATATAAACAAGTCGTATTGGTTATTGATAATGCGGGCGAATTAGTTCCCGGCCTGATCGCGGCAATCATCCAATATGCAGCGGCAAATCCCGTTTTAAGGGTTATTTTCGCTTTAACGCATGATGAATTGCAGGTGAAACGAGGCTCGGATCGAGCGATTGATGATTGCCATATCGTGGAAATCCCTCCCTTATCAGAAAAACAGTGCGGCGATTTTTTACAGCATTTGTCAACAAAGCCTTACGCAAACTTGTCGTTTAAAGCAATCGGCGACAACATGATAGCGCATATCTACCGGGAGACGCATGGCGTTCCGGGAAGGATTATTGCCGAAATATCCGGATTGTCCTCCGGCGCCAAGCCAGGCGGAAAATTGAAATGGATACTTGTCCTTGCTGTTGTGGCGGCAATTGTTATAGCGTTAGGCGTTCAGTGGTTAATATCACCAAAAAATAATGATAAAAAAGTAACAGCACCTGTTGCTGTCGAACAGAAAGCGGACAATGTCGAAGTTGCTCCTCCACGGCCGGAGGCTCAGATAATACTCCCGCTGCCGCCCGCTCAGCCGGTTATCCCGCAGCAACCAGTACCGGCACATGAAGCGAAAGACGCGTTAGAGTCTTTAGTCGAAGGCAATGTAAGCAAGGACTATCAACAGGCTGTTACTCCCACGGTAAAACCTGAGGCAGCAAGTACGGCTGTTGATAAGCAGCTAACAAGTGAAACCAGCCCTGTAGCGCCTAAACCGTCTACTTTGAGTGCTCTGCCTCCTGATCTGACCTCACGGGATAGAGGGAATGTCGGAGCAGTCGCGGCCATGCCGTCGTCAGCGCATCCTGTACCGCTGGGGGCCGAGCAAGAAAAAACAAAGCAAGCGGAGCTAAGTAAAGCGCCTAATAACGCCGAATCGCCCGTCGCTCAGAATTCGGAAATTAAAGCCCAATCAGAGCCGGTGAAGGCCGTTGAAGTGGACCAGAAGCCGGATAAGAAGCAATCTGATGTCGCGCCGCAGAAAATGGCTGAGCGACTTTGGGCATCGCGAGAAAAATTAAAACAAGCGGAATTGAAGAAAACAGTTAATAGTGCGGAGCCGTTTACGCCCAATAGTCTGGAAACAACCCAGATACCGCCAAAGCCGGTAGACGTTGTGGCAGTTCCTGAACAGCGAGTCATGGAAACTCCCGCACCTCAGCAAGTGGAGCCTGGTCGCATCAATTCCCTACCGATTGCTACACTTCCGGCGTCCCCGGCAGACGGTCGCACTGGTTCCCTACCCGTTGCGACACTTCCGCCATCCCTGGCAGTCGAAGCGCCATCGGCACCGTCAGCAAATAATTTCACGTTGCAGCTTATGGTGTTATCAAAGCAATCGTCTGCGGACGACATGTTCAAAAAATACCCGGCGTTGGCGCCGGATATTAGAGTGATTAGAACGATAGCCAAAGGCAAAGAAAAATTTATTTTAGAGTACGGCTCATATTCCGATACCGAATCAGCCAATAAAGCCAAGCAGTCCTTGCCCTTTGAGTTCCACAGAGCGTTGGTAAGAAAAATAGCTCAATAGAACATAAGTAGCAGCAACCGATTGATCGCTCATACGATAAAACATCCTAATTTTAAACCCGACGAATTAAATCCATGACCGCATTAAAAAACGATACCTTTATTAGAGCGCTGTTAAAACAACCTGTGGACTACACACCGATTTGGATGATGCGCCAAGCGGGGCGTTATCTGCCGGAATACCGGAAAGTCAGGGAGCAGGCCGGCAGTTTTTTGGATCTGTGTACCAATCCTGAGCTGGCCTGTGAAGTTACCTTACAGCCGTTACGGCGCTTTGATTTTGATGCGGCCATTCTGTTTTCGGATATCTTGACCATTCCCGATGCCATGGGTTTGGGGCTTTATTTTACCGAAGGCGAGGGGCCTAAGTTTAGCAACCCGGTCAGGACGGCGGCGGACGTGAATAAACTGCCGATTCCCGACCCGGAAACGGATTTGCGTTACGTGGTTGATGCGGTTCGGCTGATAAGAAAAAACCTGCAAGGCAGCGTCCCGTTAATCGGCTTTTCCGGCAGTCCCTGGACGTTGGCGACCTATATGGTTGAGGGCGGCAGCAGCAAGAGCTTTCAGAAAGTTAAAAGCATGATGTACGAGCAGCCCAAATTGATGCATGTCATGCTGGATAAACTGGCGCAATCGGTCGCGGCCTACTTGAATGCCCAAATCGAAGCGGGCGCTCAGGCGGTTATGCTGTTCGATACCTGGGGCGGCATGCTAACGACCGAAGATTATATCGAGTTTTCCTTATACTACGCCAAGCAAGTCAGAGCGTTACTTAAAACAACTGTAGACGGGCAGCAGATTCCAACCATCCTGTTCACCAAAGGCGGCGGGCTTTGGCTGGAAGCCATGGCCGATTCCGGCTATGATGCGCTGGGGCTGGATTGGCAGACCGATATGCAACAGGCTCGCGCCAGAGTCGGTCATCAGGTCGCCTTGCAGGGCAATATGGACCCGGTTGCTCTGTATGCTAGTCCTGAAGTCATCACCGAAAAAGTAAAAACCATTTTACATAAATACGGCTCGGGTTCAGGGCATGTGTTCAACCTGGGGCACGGCATTTTGCCGGATATGAATCCCGATCATGTTAAAGCGATGGTTGACGCCGTGCATGAGCACAGCCGGGTTTATCATCAGGCCTAAGCAGTTAATCTAATCAATAAAGAGGTTACGACGATGAGAATATCGAAAACTTTTTTGGCAATCAGTTTGCTGGTTGCCAATATGGCCGTTAGTGCCGAGAGCAAGCCTATTGATATCGTGGTTCATAGGAGCCCGACGTGTACCTGTTGCGGCAAGTGGCTGGAGCATTTGAAAGAAAATAATTTCAATGTAGAAGATATCGTCACCAATGACGTCCAGTCCATAAAGGATAAATACGGCGTTACCCGGGAAATGGCATCCTGCCATACCGCCATCGTCGACGGTTATGTTGTTGAAGGTCATGTGCCCGCAAATGACATAAAAACATTGTTGAAAACCAAGCCTAAAGTTGTCGGAATCGCCGTCCCCGGCATGGTTAACGGTAGTCCGGGCATGGAAATGGGCGAGGCAAAAGACCCGTATAAAGTGATGAGTTTCGATCGTGAAAATCATGCCAAGGTATTTAATAGCTACGAAGGCACTCAATGATTCATGCCGGGCTGTCCATGCCCGCCCCCCTTCCGGCGCTTCGCGTGCAAATCCGCTCCAGGCGGATTTGTCTAGCCGGTGACGTAGGAGGTACAAAAACCATCCTGGCACTGTTTGAGATCGAAGGCGATGATGTAAAGTGCCTAAAAAAAGAGCAATTTTCCAGTATCAACTATCAAACGTTTACCGAGTTATTAGCATCATTTTTGGCTGACGCAGATTGCTCGCAGATAGCGGCTGTTTGTATCGGGGTGGCCGGCGTTATTGCCGACGGCCGTTGCGAAACAACCAACTTACCGTGGGTGCTCAGCAGTAAAGAAATTGGCGAGCGGATCAATACTCAAAATGTCTGGTTGTTGAATGACCTGGAAGCTACCGCATGGGGCTTGTTGGACTTGCCGGAGCATAATTTCGTCGAGCTGAATCCCGATGCACAACGGCAGCAAGGCAACATTGCCGTAATTGCCGCCGGAACCGGCTTGGGCGAAGCAATAATCGCATGGGATGGTGCTGAATATCACATTATTGCCAGTGAAGGCGGGCATGCCGATTTTTCGCCGACTAATGAGCGGGAAATAGCATTGCTCAGGCACTTACTGGAAAAATACCCTGAGCACATCAGCTGTGAACGCCTCATCTCCGGTGAAGGCTTGGTTAATATTTATCAATTTCTCAAACATATCAACTGCGCACAAACCAACCCGGAAACCGAGCAGCAAATGACCGAGCGAGATCCGGCCGCAGTCATAGGCGAAGCAGGCGTTGCCGGAAGCGATGCGTTGTGTGTTGAAGCGTTAAACCTGTTTTGCAGGTTATATGGCGCGGAATCGGGAAACCTGGCGCTAAAGTGCCTGCCTTATGGCGGTGTTTATCTGGCCGGAGGCATCGGTGCAAAAATCTTGCCCGTGCTGCAACAAGGCGAGTTTATGCAGGGCTTTTTGGCAAAGGGACGTTGTCGGGCCGTCTTGCAGAAAATATCGGTTAAAGTATGCACCAACCCGGAGGTCGCTTTGCTGGGCGCGTTAAGTTACGCCAAAAAAACGGCTAAGTTAGAACTATGAAAATTGGCGGTCCGAAAGAAATAAAAGATCAGGATAACTGTCAGTCGATAGACCCATTTTAAATGGTCTTACAGGGGTACTCTAAGGTACGATAGACACTAATGCCGATGTAGCTCAGTTGGTAGAGCAACTGATTCGTAATCAGTAGGTCGCGAGTTCGATTCTCGCCATTGGCTCCATATAAAACAAATGGTTATCTATAATTTGTATGACTGTTATTTAATTTAGGTAGCATATAGGTAACAAATTAACAGAAACTTGGTGAAACATTGTGAGCCAATTTTGGGGTTCTCCTTTTCCTTTAAATTTAATTTGCTATTAATTTATAGGTAATCCAGAAACCGGATAGCATCGAATCCAAGCTGGGAAGCCAATACCCAGCAATCATATTCATTAAGAGAAAGCGTTAAATAAATTTCATCGATCAGTAAATGTAATCGATAGTGGTTATTGATCGGAGCTTTATTCCAATATCAGCAGATACTCAACTTTTCAGATCCATTCCATAACTAATTGAATCGTTTTTCATAAAACGATCCATTTTGCATGAAAAGCTTTAATCGCGATCTTGTGCTAAGCATCTCTCAGATCTATACCCTTGTCTAACTTAACTCTAGTGTCACTACTTCACTTTCTACGAAAGAGTCTCGCTAATTCTTAACGCTAACTAGGCTTTTTACATTTTTTCGTCGCAAGATTCCTAAAAAGCATCTCCGACTCTCTATGCAAAAAATATCTAGGGAATTTCAATTATTTTTAAAAATATAAATAATATATAATTCAATAAATTGCGCAATAAGTAGCCCCTAAATTAGGGTTTTGCAGTCATTTCCTAAAATTTTGCTAAATCTGATATGGTAAAATGGTATTACTAGCTGAGAAAAGTCAATGTAAGAAGGCTTGTAAAGAGAGTGACGTCGGAAAGTGTTACTAGCAAAATCCAACGTCGTAAATAGCAGTGCTTATGCGGGCACTTTTTCTAACCCAACTTTGGACAAGTACGGTCAAAAAAACTAAAACGCTTTTTGCCACCCGATGAGGCGGTGAATGAATTCTACTCTCTTGCAATATGTGTTGCAATACCTGCGTTATTGAATAGTATTTTTGTGCGGAAACCACAAGATATTTTGTGGTGTAGAAGCTCAGAACTGCATGATTCGTATGCGCGTCTATGCGTCCGAAAGGAGAGCTGTGCGTAAATTTGAATCCGACCAATTTTATTGAACTTGTCCATTGATTTCCATAATAAGGAATTTCAATGCAGAAAAATTTTTTAATTTGCTTTTTAACTTTTGTTCGGCCTCGGGACGTCCAAAAAATTTACGGGGTCTCTCGTCAATCCCTCTGGCGTTATGTTCGCTCTGGTCGGCTTGAGGCTCCAACTGAGATTTCACCCAGCATCCGCGGTTGGAGCCGAGCGAAACTTGATGCATTTTTTGGCATTATACCTGATACCGTAAATAATCACACATTATTGGATGATCGGCTGGTTTGCGAAGAGATTGTGCCGACCAGTATAAAAAAACAAGATAAAAAAAGGGGGGTAAATGAGGTATTCAGTATCTGAAATTGAAGCTCAATTCTTGTCCGCCACAACGATGCGGGTATGCCTTATTATGGTGACATTAATGGCGACTCCAAATCTCATCGATTCCATATTAAAGGTGATAGGCTCGGCAGCAAAAATGGCTTTTATATTCTGCATGTCAATGGCTACTGCCCAGTCGGATATTTCGAAGATTTGCGGCAAGGCATCAAAAGAACATGGAAGTTGGTCTTATGTTTTTTAGTGTACTAGTCCTGTATGGAGTCGAAGCTATGCCTGATAAAGTTGCAATATTTACACAATATTTGCAACTTTGGGCCGAGTAAAAATTAATTAATAATCTGTTATCAATTAGCAAAAATAATAGTGTGCTATTTCTACAGTAACATAGGAGGAGGTAAATTATATGCCAGCAAGCACGCAGGAAAAATACCAAATAAGGGCTTTTCAATTGATCGCTAGGGCTAAAAAAGAGAGCGGACAGGTGCAATTAACCGCTACTCAAATCGCGCATTGGTTGATCGATAAAAAAGACGGCTACAGTAAATCTACTTGGCGACAATACCGTGCGTCTCTGGTTTTTGGGTTTACGCAGTATTTCCAATCAAGCACCGGAAATGTCGATGATTGCTCAGTGGCCATTGTCATGCTGCGACAGGCAGCTCCACCACAAGGTCGTCCAGAGCATCGTAAAACTTCGGCGCAAAAACAAAAAAAGATCAACGATACTGACCTAATCCGTTTAATGGATTATTTCAATGGCAAACCGTTCCGCCATGCTTTGGCTACTCAAGCTTGGTTGCTGGCGGGAATCTGGACCGGGCTGCGGCCTTGTGAATGGGAAAGTGCTGAGATTAATGCAGCGAATGAGTTACTGGTTACCAATGCGAAAGCCACTGAGGGCCGTGCTCATGGAGATACCCGAATTATTGATCTGAATGATTTGACTGACCAAGAAAAACAAATCATCGGTCTACATTTAAAGCATGTTCAACAAGCCAAACTAAGTCCTTGGCATAAAGGAAAATCTGGATTTAAGCAGTTCTATAGCCGGTGTCGATCCCGTCTGTATGTCACCACGCGGGCGCTGTGGCCCAGAAGAAAGCAACATATCACTCTGTATTCATCTCGTCATCAATTTTCAGCCAATGCCAAATTCCTTGGCCTGTCGTTGGAAGAAATTGCTGCCTTGATGGGGCATGCTAGCATTGAGACGGCCATGGCTCATTATGGCCGTCGGTCTGCAGGCAACGGCAGCATGAGAGTCAAAGCCCATAGTGATGATGTTGCAAGAGTTACGGAGCTAAATCAGCACCGAATAGATCATGGACGAGGTATGGGGATGTAATGAGACTCAACAGTCACAATAAGCGTATACGTGCATGTGGCTGTGGGTTCGGTGCCTTACGACCAGCAGGGTATTCTGTTGAGTTGATGAGTCAGTCATATTGTTGATTGTGCTAACAGAGGGCAAAGGTAAATATGCTTATATTACTTCAGCTTAAGAATTTTAGCGGCTTCCTCTGGCCGTATATAGCGGTGTTTCAGTCTTTGCAATACCATCTCCCACGTCCATGACACTGGTTCTTGTTGCATTGCCTGCGCTGCCGCCCAGAAATGGTCTTCAGTTGGTTTAGTCTGAAGCCATGCCTTGAGAGTTTCCAGTTTCAATGGATCTGTTGTGTTACATTTCTTCAATTGACTTAATTGCGCTGTAGTCAATTGAATTCCTATGACTTTCTCGGTACTTATTTCCATGCCAGAAGCCCAGCAAACGGAGCTGATCTTCTTGATGTCAGGGTGGACGATGAGCAGGTCATGGCTATTCTTATCATTTTGGTCGTGAAAATTAGGGATTTTTTTTACTTGGCTTGCAGCAGGTAATCGCCATTGAATCAAAATATAAATTTCCTTCCAGCGCAACATCCAATACGGCGCGGGTAATCCGTCAGTATCACCACCCAGAAGCGGAATGGCTTCAAATTTATTTTGAGTGTAGGTTTTCGGAGATGCATTTGTGTCGGTGTCAGGTTTTGAATGCCGTTCAATCGTAACCTGCAAAACCCTATTTAAAGCAGCCAAACGGTTTTCTTGAATTTCAATGCGCCAAGTGTAGAGAGCATTGGACTTAAGACCGCTCACCATATCCAACTCCAACAGATCCAGAACTCGGCTTAAACGGTCTTTGGACAAACGTTGTGGCAGTCCTTTCAGATAGTCACGTATGCCTGAGTAACTAATGCCGGTTAATTCGCCCAAATGGCGGATAGACCATCCTCTGGCAGTAATTAAATCAAGAATGAATTCGTTCATAAAGCGTGCATAAATTAAAGACAAAAGGGTAATGGGATAACTAGCAGAGGAATAATATATTTTAGTCTAAAAAGTCGGCATGTGAACTTGTTTTGATGTTTTGATATAAAAAACAGTTTAATCGCGAAGCAAGTTCACAAAAATCAAATGTGAACTTGTTAACGCAAAATTTTGCGGGTATAGTTATTCCCGAACCATTGGAGAGAAAAATTATGCTTGATTATCCAGTTGCAATAAAAAAATCAGTGGGTTCTGATTTGGTTAATAAAAATCTCAGAGCCCAACACCCATGGATAAGTCCGTGGACGATCCATGTGTCATTAGGGCTCATCAACGTCGTTGGTGATTTGCTCGCTGAAATAGAAGACGTAATGGTAACCAAAAGACCCGGCCTTGCATTTTTCCGGATTACGGAAGAGCTAGACGATGACTTGGATGGTTCTTATCACCGTAAGCTTCATGTATTTCTTGAAGCGCGGCAACGTATTGAGGCAAGAGATAATGCATTACTTACTGCCGCCCAGCGTGCTGTTGGACGGTCGCTAATGATATGCCACGCTTGCGGAAATCTCTTGGAGCGTAAAAACCTTAACGATAAGGGCGAGCGTGAACTATTCCCTTTTTTGCCGGTTCCTGAGGTTAAAAGAAATGCTTTTAGTTCTAACTCATTTTTTATGCATGTTTGCATGACGTGTGCTTTGAACGATTGGGAAGAAAAAGAAAGCACCAATATTACAGAAGCTACTCTAGCGGCGAAAGCGCAAGCAGATCCGTTAGGTGATCTGCTTGCGTGGGAAGATAGCCATGATGAAGTTATAGATGGGTTCGATGTTGCAAAACTCCAAACAGGCGATGAGGATTTAGTAGCCGACGAAGAATTGTCTGTTGTTGAAGATGAGGAGAAAGCGGTTGATGACGGTACCTACATAAAGATGTACGACATCGAGGTTGTCAATAAGCTGGAAGAGAGAAGTAAGGATATGTCGAGAGATAACGCTTATCGAATCAAAGGGGTCGTTAAGCGGATCAAGGAGACTTCGCCGGATAAACGCTTGGTTGCTATTCCAGATGCGTGGCGTGATTACTGCGAAGATCTCGTTCAGAAATTCCCAAATTTTGCGGAGGTGGTTGATTTTATTCGCAGTCAGTTAGCCCTGTCAGCCATGAGTGATAGGCTTTTAAGTCTGCCAGCTATGCTTTTGGTAGGAAATCCAGGAACAGGAAAATCTGAATTTATGCTGACGTTAGCGAATGACTTAAAAACCAAGCTGGAGATAATCGATATCAGCGCAGCCCAAACTGGAGCTGCATTAACCGGCTCTGAAGCCTACTGGAGTAATACTCGAACCGGGGTGCTGTTTGATACGCTGGTGTTCGGAGAGATTGCAAACCCCATTATTATGTTGGATGAAATCGACAAAGCGCGTAGCGATGATGCCTATAAACCGCTGGCAGCGCTGCATCAGCTATTGGAGCCCCGGCAGGCTAAAATATTTAAGGACTTATCGCTGACTGAATTAGTGTTGGATGCATCCCATGTTATGTGGATGGCTACGGCGAATACCCTGGATACTCTGGAACAGCCGATTATTGATAGATTTACGGTTTTTAATATTTCCGACCCATCGAGTGAGCAAATGCAGGTGATAACTGCTACTCAGTATCAACGATTTATTAATAATCACCCGTCCGGCCATGTTTTTGAAGAAACCATGCGTTCCGAGGTGATTGATGAGCTCTGCAAGTACCATCCACGAAAGGTTCGGAAGATGCTGGCGCAATCCTTTGGCCTAGCTGCGTATGACGGTCGTAATTACATTACCGTTGAAGATATTCGAGCCAGTGATACGGACAGCAAAAAAGATCGCAACTTAGGCATTGGTTTTTTAAGTAGCGTTGACTAGTTTTTAGTCAAATTGATGAAAACTTAATATTTACAATCACTAACAGTGAAATATAGCTATTTAACGACAAGGTTATCCACAAATTTTGTGGATAACCCTCATGAATTTTTGATGAGCGATAAGCTAATGCCAAACAAAATTCTTTTTTGCGGAGATCCGCACGGATGCTTCGCGAACATTATCAGCGCTGTACATAAGTACCGTCCTGAAGCCGTTATCTTGCTGGGTGACTTCAATTTAGAGGTCCCCCTCGAAAATTACTTGAGAACCATTATTGGCATGACCCAGATCTATTGGATTCCAGGTAACCATGATTTTGATTCAACAGCAGAGCATGAGAATTTATTCCATTCCGCACTTTCATATAACAACCTGCACCTAAAGGTTGTTGAAGTGGGAGGGCTTAGAATTGCCGGGTTGGGTGGAATATTTATGGGGCGAATCTGGATGCCGGGCGAAATCCCCAAATGGGTAGATAAAAAACACTGGCTAAAGCACCAGCCAAACAGCGTGGCAAAAATCCCCCTGCATCTTGACGCTGCGATCTGGCACCACGAATTTGAAAGCATGAAGAAACAGATCAGGGCGGATATCTTAGTGACACATGAAGCCCCAAGTTGCCACCGGCATGGATTTGAGGCGATTGATGAGCTGGGCAAAGCCATTGGCGCCAAGCAAATCTTTCATGGACACCATCATGTTTATTACAGCGATAAACTGTCCGGCGGAATTGAGGTAACCGGTGTTGCCATTGGCGGTGTTACCAATCTTGCCGGCGAACAATTAATGAAAAGATAAAAGGAGGTAAGAAAATGATTTATGGCATCGCAGAACCCAGAAATAATTTTCCTGTAACCATAATGGCATGGTCAATTAAAGAAATTGTTTGGGGTGAAAGTGAACAACCAACGCGTCACCTTGTCGGTCACATTCCCCAGAATAGTTCTGGTCGTGCATCTTCGGCTATACAGTCGTTCGATCGGGAAAAAATGCTGATCACAACAAGCTCAGGGCGAGTTTATGCCTTGCTGGGTCATCCCGGCGAAAATGCTGACGCAGAATTTGTCTGGACTCACTGGAAAAAAATCAACAACGCCCAAAGCGAAAAAGATGTAACTAACGAATATTATGAGAGCTAACACATGAAAATATTTTTAATCAGTGACATACACTCAGAAAACCCTGAGGCTGTTGTTGACCCCTATTTTGACTATGACTGCTTAAAATTCAGTTATCCTGAAGAGGCTGACGTGGTCGTGTTGGCGGGCGATATCGGGGAAGGGATTAACGGCTTGATTTGGGCCAGGAATCGTTTCGCAGACAAGGAGATTATTTACGTTCCTGGAAATCATGAATATTACGAATCAGACCTGGCTATCATTGATGACATGCGCTTAAAGGCAAAAGAATTAAGTATTCATTTGCTTGATAACGATTCTGTGATTATCAATGGAACGCGGTTTCTGGGTACGACGTTATGGACCAATTTTGATAATTATTCACCTGAAGTCCTCGCAGAAGCCGAGCGCACTATACGTGACTATCATTTTATAAAATCTAAGAGATGGTGGAAGTGTAAATATAACAGGGAAAAGGCATTGCAACTATTGAACTCAGAAGGTGCTTTCGGCTTTGACCCTGAATGTTTTTCACCGACTGTTGCATATTTGTTGCACCGGGAGGCTCTGGATTGGTTAAGTCAGCAACTGAGTAAGCCGTATCAGGGAAAGACAGTTGTTGTTAGTCATCATGCCCCAGCGCTGCAATCAATAATCAATGCTGACTATGCTTACGCGTCAAATTTGGAAAAGTTTATTGCGAACAGATGCGCTAATATAAATCTTTGGTTGCACGGTCATATTCATCAGCCGGTCGATTATGAGTTGTCAGGTGTGCGCATAGTGAGCAATCCGCGCGGATACCCTACATTACCCATTTCCAAGGTTTTTGATGAAGGAAAAATAATATGCCTGTAGATAAGCAGGCGGTAAAGGCAATCGAATTTGCAACTCAGTTGCTGCAAAATTACGCTGTTTACCCGACAACTTTTTCCACCTGTAACTGTTGCAAGAGCCATCAAGCCAAGGGCGGAATGGAATGTCCTGAATGTCTGGAAAATGAGTTGGCGTCGATAGTTGGTTATCAGTCGGCAAAAGCACTTCACGATGAGATAAAATATAACCAAGTTCAAGACAATGATAATGCCTAGGTTTCTAGATATTGAAGCCAGTTCGCTTAGCATGGACAGTTACCCGATTGAGATTGCTTGGTCGGATCATCAGGGTATTATCGAGAGCCATCTAATCAATCCGTATGCAATCGAAGAATGGACCGACTGGGATTTCAACGCCCAACAAATGCATGGGTTAAGCCGGAAGCAGTGTCGGGAAGAAGGCGTATATCCTGCTTGGCTGTGTAAGCGGATGAGTCAATCGATAAAGCCCGGTGAAATTATCTATGCAGACGGCGGCCCCTTTGATCAAAACTGGGTTGATGTTCTCTTCGAAGCGGGATCAGCGCAAGGCTATGCACAATTTAGGGTTATTCATTCGGATGCCGTTATGCTGCCACTTTTAACAAAAATTGAATTAGATGAGAAAAAGCGCTGGCAGCTTTACGAAAAGCTGAAGTTAGAAGCGCGGAGAATGATTGGTAGCCAGCATAGGGCGGAACCCGATGTGCAATATCTCATTGAGCTATGGAGATTATCTGTCAGTATGAGTCAAGCTATTTGATCAATAATGTCCAAAATTAGCGCACGACACATGGCCTTTAACCCGACAAAACACATCATCGACCTTGGTGAAGTCGGCTACTGGCATAGTAAACAGCCTTTTCGTGTTCATCTTGATGCCAGTAAGCTGGTAGAGCTTATTGGTCATGCTGACAGCGTTTATCGCGTGTATGAGTTAATGTTGATTGAACGGCCTGGCGATGTCTGGGATTATGTTTGGGTCATCATCGAAGCCGTGCCATCATGCGTGGCGGATCGGGTCAAATACGTCCGCGAAAAAGAGCTGCCACCTTATGGGGATAACCACCCATGGCCCGAAGGTCGGATTCCATTTACTGTGTTTGATAAGCTGTTTTTCTGGGGGTTTTATGACGCGGCACCCGAGGATGAAGCTTGGCTGAGCTACCGGGATACGGCACCCATGCGCGCCTTTGCGCAGCAACTTTTGGCAATGGTTAGCGCTGCTCAGTGTCGATTGGACAGGAACGATGGTTTATTCCGTCATGTAGTGACCCGCTTTCGATCAGGCGAGCACCCCTATGGGTATCTGGATCGTCCCGTAGCTATCGAGAAAGGCCGTGAGTACTCGCCGAACAGCCCCATGCACACTACAGCCTTCTACAAGAAACTTGACGAGTTACTTTGCGATCCCGATTTGACATCGGTCGCGTATCGCGCCGACGGCGACTACCATGTGCTTCGAATGATGGCTACCGAACAGCGACGACGTGCGGATAAAACCGGACACAGCGTAGGCCATGCAATGCATTTGAGCGCTTTAGTTAATCGCAAAATTAGCAACGAGGCCTGGGACTCTGAGATAAGGTTCTTCGAAGAAGGCCTCGCTCACGGCGATCTAGTCATAGAAGGAGGAGGCTTGGGTGGTGAAAATTTGCAATCGCTGGTTGAAAAACATCATTGCTTACCGGGTCGCTATATCTTGTCTACAAAAGATGAAGGGTGCATCAAAGGCTTTGACATCGAGTCAGGCGATGGCTGGGTGTTGTATCGAAAACGATTTCTTGATGGACGTCGGCGTGGACTTGAGCGAATCGAGAGTCGACGCCATAGCTCACTGGGTCCTGTGCTGAATTTTGGTGGACAAGGCACAACTGTTTTTGATTACGATAAAACTGTGATGGTGGTCGGCGAAGAGGTGGAGCGCCGTGTACGAGCGGCTCTGGCTATAGTTATGGTGGAGTGGCAGCAGCATGGCGGTGATCCTGTCCTGATCGTGCTAGGTGGCGACATTCGGCCATTCGATATGGTCGGTTGTCGCTATCAGCTTCAACCAGTTATATGTCCGGAGCAGAACGAATCGAACACCTCCGCCGATTGGTTACGAGCCGTTCTTCAACAAATGAGCCCATGGATCGACGTCATCATCGCGCTGGACGCTCCGTTGTGGGCAGCTCAGGTCTTGGCTGATCGTGTCAGTTCTTCTAAGGAGCCATGGTCTCCGTGGGTGGTTACGAGTTCCTGTGTTGAACAGCTCCAGGCGGATCTGGTGATTGAGGGTAACCTTGCTAAAAGCCTCGTAGAAGCACACTTTCGCGCGCAAATGCTGCGACCGCTAATCTTGTAGTATTGAAGATGCTGCAGATTAATGTGTCAAGGTTACCCATATAGGTTACCCATATAGACTGTATGTCATTTCCCCATGTAGATACATTAAAGACCTGCTTACCTAAAGGGACTGTCATAAAAAATGTCCATTCTTCTGAAAAATAAGTGAATGTGTAGGGCAGGGCGGACAATACCTAGCCAGCTTTGTCTGTCACCTTGTAATGATCAATCTTAATTGTGCTGTTGATGAAGGTTAATCTGTATCATTTTGATGTGTCAACACTTTTCCGGACACACAGTTAAGCAGCTTTTTGCTGCAATTCGTAGTCTACGGGCGACAAATAGCCATTGGCGGAATGGAGACGCTCGCGGTTATAGAACACTTCAATATATTCGAACACCGCCTGTTTAGCCTCAGAGCGGTTTTGATAGGTCTTATGATGTATCAATTCGGTTTTTAGGGTATGAAAAAAGCTTTCCGAAACCGAATTATCCCAGCAGTTTCCTTTACGGCTCATGCTCTGCCGGATACCATGCTGACTTAACAATGCCCTGTGACTTTCCGATGCATACTGGCTGCCCCGATCGGTATGCCATAGCAACCCCTTATCAGGTTTGCGCTTCCAAACCGCCATCATTAACGCATCGTTCACCAGTTTGGCTCGCATGTGCTCGGCCATTGACCAACCCACCACTTGCCGGGAATAGAGATCAATCACCACAGCCAAATACAGCCAGCCTTCCTGCGTATAGATATAGGTGATGTCGCCGACATAGACCTGATTGGGTAGATCGACGGAAAATTGACGATCCAGATGGTTAGGTGCAATGGGTTGATCGTGCTTGGAATTCGTCGTCGCTTTGAATCGGAGTTTGGTTTTACAGGCTAACCCGGCTTCCCGCATCAATCGGCCGATGCGCCGACGACTGACTGTCCTGTCCCGACCTAATAAAGCAGCCTTGAGGCGACGAGTACCGTAGCTTGCCCGGCTCTTTTCAAATTCGGTTTGAAGGACAATTTTGAGATCGGCATCGTCTTTTTCGCTCGCTGGGGGATCGCGATGCAACCAGTCGTAGTAAGCACTTCGGGAAACTTGTAGGAACCGACACATCGCATCCACGGTAAACTCGGTCGTATGCTGTTTGATCCAGGCGTACTTCACCGTTGCTCCTTGGCAAAATACGCCGCTGCTTTTTTTAACAGATCACGCTCCTCGGTGAGTCGGGCGACTTCTTTTTTCAGCCGCTTGAGTTCGTCGTACAGATGTTCGTCGGTTCGTATCGTTTTATCGCTCTCTTTAAGGCGGCTGTATTTGCCAATCCAGGTATGCAGGGTATTGACGTTGATCCCGAGATCTTTGGCTACCTGGGTGATCGGTTTATCAGAGTCGTTCGCCAGCTGGACTGCTGAGGCTCTGAATTCGGCTGTATAGGTGTTTGGTTTTTTGGGATTCATTTGGACTCACACTTTTTTGAGAGTATTTTAAAAAATGTGTCCGGTTTAGTGTAGCCACATCATTTTTACAGAATACGCAGCCTTAGCAGATAACGACGCATTACTCTGAAATTAGTTGCTTGCAGCCGCTGAAAGTCTAAAATTTGCAACTAATTTGCAACTAATTTGCAACTAATTTGCAATTTTCGATGCGTTACCCTGTCAGTATAATAAACGCAGTAACATAGGGAGAGCACATTTTATAACAATTAATTTTAAGGGAAATTGTTATTCAGACGCTCATTTTTGATGAATTTATTTTTGATGAAAAATGATGTTTCTTTATGCTGAATGTTGGCGCCGACCGAAAATTCACCGCGCGTACCGGTAACAATGACCAGGGAAATAGGTTGAACAACTTGGATAATTAATGATCTGGACCCAAACCACACCGGTCAGACATGTTCCGGCATACCTCGCTATAAATAATCAAATTTTAACCGGCATCAACAACATGGGCTTTGTCTAAAATTATTAAGTGACGCGAGTCGCTAAGAGATATCCTCAATGAACCTCGCTTCAACAAAAATCGTTTATTACAAATCATTCATTTATTCAAAAACACCCAGAGACTTCATAAGTCCGTGTCCGATTTCGCGAAACCACCTTTCGTCCTTTGAATCCGGCCAAGCCCAAATCCAAAATCCGATGAGTGCCGTTAGCAAAAGCATGGCTATCAGCGGATAGCTGCTGGAGATGGCTTGATTGACGGCTCCTTGCTTTCTACCTGTGATCATCGCAACGATGAGGTTTTCTCCATGCAGATAGCTGGCGACCAGCACCCCTAGAATATGCACTAATACCATCGCCAACATTGCGTTGGAAATATACTCGTGCAGTTCTTCCAGTCGGTCGCCGCCGATTTCCTCGTAAACCGCCCAGCCGGAGTCACCGCTAATGATTCCGAGCAGCAACAGCAAAAGAATGGCGACCGAGCCCGCCGGATTGTGACCGACGGAATGCCACGCATGTCCCCTGACCAGATGGGCGAGGTAGCGGACGACATAGGCGGAACAACGCACGAGTAGGGTGAAGCGCACATAGCGCGTACCGACAAAGCCCCAGTGTTGGCGCCGATTGGAAATTGACCATTTAGAGAGGTTTGTGCCGGAATCGGTCTGACCTGGGTGATTTGGTCCAGAACATTAATTTTCCAAGTTTTCCAGCCCATTTTTCTGGTCAAAATTTTACCGGTACTAGTGCTCAATTTTCAACCGGCGCCAACAACATATACTCCGCCCGGTCAAATTTGCGGAAAATGCAGAGGGTATAATACCCAAATTTAAACACAAAACCTGACATGCTAAAGATCGATTTTACCAAAAAATCCATTGACGAAGTGTATCAACAATTCATGGAGCATCCATCAGGACTGACCAAGAAAAAGCTGCATATCGTATACCTTAAAGCATTGGGCTTATCACATAAGGAAATCGAACGCATTGCCCGCACCAGCGCTGACGGTGTGACGCGCTACCTAAAAGATTATGACGAGGGCGGCTTAGCCGCCCTTGGTGTGTCACGCACTCACCGTCCGGTCAGTTCATTGCAGCCTTATCATGATCAAATAAAGTCGCACTTTTTAAAACAGCCCCCCTCATACTGTCTCCGAAGCATCTCATGAAATCGAGGTGCTGACCGGAGTCAAATTAGGCCCCAGTGCTTGCCGCGACTTTATGCGCAAGCGTCTGGGTATGAAGTTCCGCAAAATGGCGGTTATCCCAGCAAAAGTCGACCCGAAAAAGCAGGCCGAGTTCTTAAACGATGAACTTGAGCCCTTGCTGGAAGAAGAAAAACAAGGCCAGCGCAAAGTCTTCTTCGTCGATGCTGCACACTTTGTAATGGGTGCTTTTTTGGGAATGCTTTGGTGTTTTGAGCGACTGTTCCTCAAGTCATCCAGCGGACGTAGGCGTTACAACGTCCTGGGGGCATTTAGCGTAAAAGGCACCGACTTGGTCACCGTTACCAATGACGCCTACATTAACTCTGACACGATTGTGGATCTACTCATCAAGCTCAAGCAAGCATACACCGACATCCCATTAACACTCATTATGGACAACGCACGTTACCAAAGATGCAACAAGGTGACCGAACAAGCCGAGATGCTGGGTATCGACATCCTTTTTCTGCCTCCTTACTCGCCTAATTTGAACTTAATTGAGCGTTTGTGGAAGTTCACCAAAAAAAAGTGCCTATACAATCGATATCACGAGACATTTTGCCATTTCAAGGAAGCAATCGACGACTGCCTTGATAAGGTGAAATCTGCTTTCAAGGAACAAGTAAAAATACTTTTAAACCCAAAATTCCAGCTATTTGAAAAATCCGCAGGCGTGACCGCGTAAGGTATATATTGACTTTCCTTCGACCGATGCCACCCCCCCTTATCCTAAGCTGGCAGGTCAGCGTCCATTACCGCCTTATATCGTGAAAACGATCAACGGCGTAAAAGTCGGAGTTCTGGGCATGACCACAGCGCGAGCCATTCGCGCGGTCGGCCCGGTTGTCACCAAGGGTTTCGTATACACCGATGGTGAAAACGAAATGCCCTACTACATTAACGAACTACGTAATATCGATCATGTTGACATAATTGTGATGATCTCGGAACTGGAACTGTCCAGGACCATTGATCTTGCTTCCAGATACCCTGGCGTTGACTTTATTCTGAACGCGGACATGCACGAACGCACCATCAAGCCTATTGTACTTAAAACCGGCACCGTCCTGGTGGAAGAAGGCCAAGATGGCACCATGCTGGGTGAGATTCGCCTCAAGGTTAAAAAAGATCATAAGCTTCCAGGGGATGGCAAGCTGACCTGGAAATGGACGCCGCACATCATCACAGACGAGATCAAGGAAAATGTGGCAGTCGCACGCAAAATTGCAGAAGTACGTGCGCCTTTTGTAAGCGGCACATTTGTTGAGGGTCAGACTGTAACAATCGGCGGCAACACCAGCACTTTGCTGCGCCCAATAGATACTGTGGTTGGTTATACCGACGTGGCTTTGCATCGCTCAAACTTTAATGATGGCAAAACGGATAATCTTGGTGTCATCGAGGGTAGCTCTCACGATCTGATTGTTGATGCGATGCGCTGGGCTGCTGGTTCGGATTTGGCGACCATTCGCGGTTTTCGTTACGGCACCCATGTTGTACCAGGCCCGATCAGCATGTCAGATATTTACCACTATTTGCCTATAGGTGCTCACATAGCCAAAGTTTATCCAATCTTTGGCAATCAGCTCAAAAAACAGATCGAGAACTCTACCCGTGGAACATTCTCTACTGTACCGGGTCTTTGGACTGGCGGATGGATGTTCGGCTACAGCAACGTTACCTTCGATTTGGATGTGTATGCGCCATATGGCTCTAAAGGCTCTAACATCAAGATCGGCGGAAAAGCAATCGATCCCAAAGATGAAGGTAAATACGTTGCACCGCATGCGGTAGCAGTGCCGTATTCCGTCGCAGGCTACTGGTATGCAGATGATCCTAAGACCATCAACAATTGCGGCTCTTGTGTTACACCAGACAGTTCTATTGACGTTGTTAAGGACGAAAAAGGCGAGCCGCTAGATGTCAGTGAAATTGTGGTGCGTTACTTGAAAACGCTGCCTAAAATGACAGCGAATCCGCCCGGGCACCGCATCAATCTGCTCTATCCCCTGCCAGCTCCGGCTTTCGATAATCCAGAGATTCAACCTTTAAAAGGTGTGATACCAAATTAAAGCTATCCCATACAAAATCAGAGAGACCATGATATTTAGATAATGGCTTATTATTGTTCGTGCGTTAGCTAAGCTGATGCGTGTGGCTACGACCGTCTTTTTACCAGACCTGCTTTGGTAAAAGACAAAAAACAACCAAGAGGCTTAAATGAATAAAGTTTTGAATTACCTTGCATGTGCCATCATGATAACCAGTGTTTGTTTACCAACATATGCGTTGGCTGAAGATGTGAAACCAATTAGTAGTGGTGAAGGTCAGATTACTATCGATGTAGCGGTTACCCTGAAAGTGGCAAACGTGGTATTTAACATGGATCACATTGCACTCAGCGGCGATATGCCTATCGGTATGAAGTACATGGATCTTCTTAACAGGAAAATGAGCAAGGACAAAACACCAGGGAAAATTATCGCTGTATTCCACGGTCCTGCAGCTTTCATGGCTTTGAACGACCAAGCCTATAATGTCAATCGCAAGGTTACTACCGGTAATCCCTACAAGGGTCTGATCGAGGAGTTGGTGGCGTCTGGTGTGCAGATTGAAGAATGCGCGGTGTCCTTGAAGAGCAATGGCTGGACCAATAAAGATCTGTTGCCTGAGGTGAAGGTGAATGCTGGTGCGATCGGTCGGCTCATCCAGTTAACACAAGAAGGCTACGTACAGATCCAGCCGTAAGGATCGTTACGCCGACTGCGGCGCATGTCTCTACATCAAGAGTTTTGACGAAATCAATGTCAAAGCCCTTTTTGTTGTCTGGAGCGCCTGGTAGCACAGTGGTTGCCTGCGCAATGGTTGAACGAGATGGCACTCATTTTTGTGAATGGCACAACTGATGTGTCAGCGGTTCGCTTAGAACCCGTTCAGAGCCAACCGAGGCGTTTGCAAGCACCATACACGAGGTTGACACCAATACTGTAAACAAAGAGGAGCTGAGTTTTGACACATCAGCCTCAGTCGAACTGCGTCATTCTTGAATGACTGGGTTCTACTCGGTCAGGCATCTTCATCATCCTCATCGATTTCCAGGACGCCACTTGTATGGCACATTAGACATAGATGGTCACCCCAGTTTGTCAAGCTTTCAATCGGCAGTGGCGAGAGAAGAGATTGCAGCCATAGATCCGGACTTTATTGAGGTCGAAGCCTCTGTCCCTGATGGAATGCGCTGACTGAATCCTTAACAGTTCGACGCACTCAAGGTGCCCTGTCTAATTCAGGATATTTCAGTCACGGTCTGACCTGTCTTGCCATCACGTCATGATTGCCTGAGCAATCGGTGAAGTTAATCCTCTTTGGTATGCGAACAACCCTACCACTTTGTACCCTCAGGTTTGTTTAGTTTAAGCGCGTCAATCACTTCCGGTGCCAACGGCAATAGTTCATCGATGCGGCTGTTTGGCCAGGTCGGTAGTTTTTCCAAGGTGTCTTTTAGCCATGCTGTGGAATTCAAGCCATTCAGCTTAGCAGTCCCCAATAAGGTTTGAATGGCAGCGGCACGGCGACCGGCACGTTCTGAACCGACAAAGAGCCAATTCTTTTTGCCCAAGGCAATGGGGCGAATGCAGTTTTCAACCGGGTTGTTATCGATCGGTAAGTGGCCGCTGTCGGCGTAGCGGCTCAGTGATGCCCAGCGCTTTAGGCTGTAATCTAAGGCTTTAGCCGAACCGCCGCCGTTGGCAGTCTGGGTACGGGTAGCGAGTAACCAGGCATGCAGCGCCGCTAGTTCTGGCAGACTTTTTTCCGCCCGCAAGCATTTACGTTCTTCAATACTAAGCGCTTTGCCTTCCGTTTCGATGGCATACAGTACGGCAATACGGTTTAATGCTGCTAACGCCATCGGGCTTTGATTGGCTTTGTGAAGATCAAAGAATTTACGCCGCGCATGGGCAAGACAGCCGAGTTCAACACAGGCATCGGTAGTGCCATCCGGGGTGAATAGTGCTTTATAACCGCTGTAGTCATCAACCATCAAATGACCACGCCAATCACCCAAAAAAACCACGGGCATGGGCGCCGCTACGACCCTGTTGGTAGTCAAAGACGATAATGCGCGGCCCTGCTTGCAGATCGTTGCTGCGATATGCCCAGAGATAGGCTTTGCGGGTTTTACCACTGCCTGGCTCCAGTTGTGACACCGGCGTCTCATCGGCATGCAAGGTATTGCCTTGTAATAAATGCCAAATCAGTCGGTCTACCAAGGGCTGAAGTGCCACACCGACCCGACCGACCCATTCGGCCAGCGTCGAACGTGCCAAGGCTACTTGGTCTCGGGCGGCAATTTGTTCCAACCGATACAGCGGCAGATGATCAACAAATTTGCTGATCATGATCCAGGTCAGCAGACCTACAGCGGCCATGCCGCCGTCAATCACCGCGGGTGGAATCGAAGCGGCAGTCATGGTTTCACAGCGACGGCAGGCATATTGCGGACGGATGTGGCGATGGACAAAGAACTTGGCCGGTTCCACATCCAGTTGTTCGGTGATGTCTTCGCCGATTTTGATTAGGTCGTTACCACACTGGCCGCAGGAGCAGGACTCTGGCTCATGGCGGTGCTCAATGCGTGGCAGATGCTCAGGTAACGGTTGACGACCGGCACGAGGGCGTTTGGGTTTAGCGACAGTGGCCCAAGGCTCGACATCGGCCAGTTGTTCAAGCTCGACTTCGATGGCAGCAATATCGGCTGCTATCGTTTCTGCAAAAATATCACGTTGTAGCGGCGACAGGGTTTCGTTTTTTGCACCGAACTGAATTCGCCGCAGCCGGGATAATTCGAACGTGAGCGCCTCGATTTTAAAGTCTTTGCGTTTAATCTCGGCGGCGTTGGCTTGCAACTGTGCAGTCGTTTCGGTGGCTTGGATAACCAGTGCCTGAACCCAGGCTATCAGCTGCGATTTGTCGGCAGCATCAAGGGTCAGTTGATCAAGTTCGAGAAGCGGATTCATGGCGCATATTATACCCTAAAAACCGCCGCAAGCCTTAGTAATGCTGGGTTTTCTCGGTATTTAAGATAACCAATCAACGCTTATTCAAGCCTGTAAGTGAGCAGGGGGTTCTGCCGATAAACGCCGCCAATCTACCCCTGTAATCAGCCACTGCCATTGGGTGTGCGTGAGCGAAAAACAGGCGTCATTGGCTTTAGGCCAGGCAAAGCCTCCCTGATGCAAGCGGCGCTGACACAGCCACACGCCATTGCCATCCCACAGCAACACCTTCAAGCGATTGCCAGAGCGATTATGAAACACAAAGGCCGACCCCGCGCATGGCGAATGCCCTAACGCCTGCTGCACAACTGATGATAATCCATCAATGCCACGGCGCATATCGACCGGCGCCACAGCCAACCAGATTTGTGCCGGTGCTTCGATTAACCCAGGCATCGCCATAACTCCGCCAGCCAAGATGCGGACACACCAGAGGGCAATTCCAGTCGATGCCCTTGAGCATGGCGCAGAACCAAGCAGGCTTCCTGCAAGAAGGGCGGTTGCACCTGAATCGGCACCAACACGGGTGGTGCCGAAGACGAGGATCTAGCCTGCGCCCTGAACTCAGACAGTCGTGCTGAAAATGTGGTGTAGGTGAGTTGATGCTGTCGACAGTACGCCGCTTGCGACAAACCGCTGCTTTGCCAAGCGTTGATATGGGTTTCCCAATAGGCTGATAAGGCCATGTTGTATCCTCTTCAAAAAATGCAGAGGATAACAGTTTCTATTGGGCTTGATTAGATGGTGCGGTTGGGCGCTTACCATGTTGAACACTGATTCTGGTTTCAAGCTGAACACTTTTTTTTGGATTTTTCCAGAATCGGTGTTCAAGTTGCCAGAATCCCGCCTAACACATTGTTTATCCAACCAGACTATCCTTTCCGCCTTTTATGGAAAGAATATGTCAGCGAAGAGAACAGCAATGCGAAAATTAAGAGAAGTACTCCGGCTCAGTTACAGCGCCGGATTAAGCATCCGAAAAATCAGTGCCAGCACCAAGATCAGCATTGGCAGCATCCAAAATATCCTAAAACTAGCCGTTCAGCTGAAAATAACCTGGCCGCTACCCGAAGACTGGGATGATCAAACCTTAGCCTTAAAGTTTTATCCCCGATCGGATGCTCAGCCTTCCGCCAAGTTTCAAGATCCGATATGGACAGACGTTCATATGGAGTTGAAGAAAAAAGGCCTGACCAAGCAGTTGCTCTGGGAGGAGTACACCCAGCAGTTTCAGAACCGTTGCTATAGTTATTCGCAGTTCTGCGCCCGCTATGCAGACTGGCGAAAAAAAACAAAAACGATCGATGCGGCAGACCCATCGTGCCGGTGATAAGTTGTTTATCGATTATGCAGGGCTCACGATGCCTGTGGTCTGCGCGTCAACCGGCGAAATTCGCACCGCGCAGATCTTCGTGGCGGTGTTGGGCGCCTCCAATTACACCTTTGCCGAAGCCACCTGGAGCCAAAGCCTACCCGATTGGCTAGGCAGTCATGTGCGGGCCTTTGAGTTTTTTGGTGGCACGACCGTGATGCTGGTTCCCGATAATTTAAAAAGCGGGGTGACTAAAGCCTGTCGTTACGATCCTGAACTCAATCCCAGCTATCAACAGTTGGCGTCGCATTATGCGGTCGCGGTGACGCCTGACAGGCCCTATAAACCCAAGGATAGGCCGGTGTTCTGCTGGTTGAACGTTGGATTATGGCTAAATTGCGTCATCAAACTTTCTTCTCGTTGGCGGAGCTGAATCACTGTGTCAGCGCCTTATTGATCGAACTCAATCAAAAGCCCTTCAAGCAAATGCCAGGCAGCCGTCAGCAGTGGTTTGAAACGCTGGTGTTGGCGCCGATCGAAAATTGACCACCCGTACCGATTGAAATTTGATTAGAAAAACGTACTTAAATATCAAGAAAATTAATAATATGAACCTACGGGGAGGGCGGACAATACCTAACCAGCTTTGTTTGTCACCTTGTAATGATCAATCTTAGTCGTGCTGTTGATGAAGGTTAATCTGTATCATTTTTACAGAATACACAGTCTTAGCAACTAACGACGCATTACTCTGAAATTAGTTGCTTGCAGCAGCTGAAAGTCTAAAATTTGCAACTAATTTGCAACTAATTTGCAACTAATTTGCAATTTTCGATGCGTTACCCTGTCAGTATAATAAACGCAGTAACATAGGGAGAGCACATTTTATAACAATTAATTTTAAGGGAAATTGTTATTCAGACGCTCATTTTTAATGAATTTATTTTGATAAAAAATGATGTTTCTTTATGCTGAATTCGTATTTTCATGAGAAACCAATAGCTGGTTATTTTTTTTCCGCTTATGTGGTTATGGTGGTTATTGTGGCACCTTACCACCCTAGGTTCTGTTGACGTTTCATCTCGGCCATAAAAGTATCGATGAAAATGACAGCATCCCCATGTAATTAACGGCTTTTTTCTCATATCGAGTGGCAATTCTGCGGTAGTGTTTAAGCTTGCCAAACATACATTCAACCACATGCCGCTCCTTATAATGCCAATAATCACACTCAATTTTTTCTTTCCGATTCGATTTGGGCGGGATGACGGCTTTTATTCCCCGAGATTCCAACCAAACCCTCAACTCGTTTGTGTCGTAAGCTTTGTCTGCCAAAACGGCTGATGCTTTAACGTTTTCAAGCAAGGGTATCGCCTGCTTGTTGGCGCCGATCGAAAATTGACCACCCGTACCGATTGAAATTTGATTAGAAAAACGTACTTAAATATCAAGAAACTAAACAACCACCGGCTTTAGCCGGTGGTTGTTTAGTGCCTCCGACAAAGCGTTTAAACCCATAGATGATGCTATAAAAAACACTTTTGACGGCGGTGATAAACAGCCCAAGCAGCCAAGCAATCCGTCTGACAATGATCTCCCTCCAATCCCCAAAAAATAACTCATTAAGGTAACCGCGTGCTGGAGTCAAAAAAGAAAAAAGAAACATAAGCCAAACAGCCAATTCCAGACTCAAGCCAACGAACTTGGGCAAAAACTCAATGAGCAACTTTGGCAAGCTAAAAAGAAGTTTGAGTTGAAGGAATTTGAAAACAAAAGCAGCGATGGGCTTATTTCTGTCGTCGTGACAGGACAACGAGAAGTTAAGGTGTTGTCAATCGACCTCGTCTGCGGTCAGAGAAGCCAATATCAAGTTGAGCGGAGATGTGATAAATCACTCTATCAAAGAAATAGGTTTTAATGGGGGGTGCCAGTGCTTCTTAATATAATCAGGATCGCCTTTGTTTTCTGGTATTTTTGTCTTTGGCATTGCCTGTGTTTGCGTATAACCAGAACACTGAGTCTAACGTCAGCGGTGGCGACAAAAACGCCAACCAAGCTGGCTGACTTCGGAGCCCATGTGTAACCTGAGTCTTGTGGATAAAAATGGAGCCACAGACAATTGCTTAGCGTCAATGGCTGCTCTGTTCATTTAGCAAACTGTTGAAAAAAGGTTTTTTAATCGGCCTGCATACCGAAACGGGAGTTGAAAAAGCGCTAGGGACGGACTTTCAACATCCTGTCTGATTAACCAGCATTTACAATGATACACGCTTTAACCGTAAAGCGTTGGCAATGACCGAAACCGAACTAAAACTCATTGCCGCCGCCGCGATCATCGGCGACAGCAGCACACCGAAGAACGGATACAAAACGCCGGCGGCGACCGGAATACCTAAGATGTTGTAGACAAAAGCGAAAAACAGGTTCTGGCGGATATTGCGCATGGTAGCTCTGCTTAAATGACGGGCTTTCGATAGTCCCAATAAATCACCTTTCACCAGCGTCACGCCTGCGCTTTCCATGGCTATATCGGTGCCTGTGCCCATGGCAATACCTATGTGAGCCGCCGCCAAAGCGGGAGCATCGTTAATGCCATCTCCTGCCATGGCGACTATTCGCCCTTCAGCCTGTAACTTTTTTACAACTTCGGATTTTTGATCTGGCAAAACTTCAGCATAAACCTGTTTAATACCCAGGCTTTGGGCAACAAACTCAGCAGTCGTGCGACTGTCGCCCGTCAGCATCACAACCTTAATCCCCTCTTTATGGAATTCTGCCAGTGCCTTTAGTGTTGTTTTCTTAATCGGATCGGCCACACCCAGCAGACCGGCCGCTTTGCCGTCAATGGCTATTATCATGACCGTTTGGCCCTGTTTGCTTAGAGTTTCTATTCGATCTGTTAATAAACCTGAATCAATGCCTAATTCAGTCATCAACTGCGCATTACCTAATGCAACGTGCCAGCCTTTGACTTGCCCCGTAACACCTCGTCCAGTGAGTGATTGAAAATCAGCTACCTGCATCAGCGTTAACCCTTGTTCTTCCGTACCTTTTATGATCGCAGCGGCAAGGGGATGTTCACTAGCACGTTCCAGACTTGCGGCAAAACCCAATACATCTTCTTTAATGAAGTCGTTGACTGTCTCAACCGTAATAAGCTTGGGTTTTCCTTCTGTTAACGTGCCGGTTTTATCAACCACTAAAGTATCAACTTTTTCCATAATCTCCAGTGCTTCGGCATTTTTAATCAGGATGCCCGCTGTCGCACCACGTCCGGTTCCAACCATGATTGACATAGGGGTCGCCAATCCTAATGCGCAGGGACAAGCGATGATCAATACCGCCACTGCATTCACTACGGCATGAGCCAATCTAGGTTCAGGCCCCCATTGCCACCATACCGTAAGCGTAATGATTGCCGTTAGCACCACAGTGGGAACAAAGTAACCGGCAACCACATCGGCCAATTTTTGAATGGGCGCCCGGCTGCGTTGCGCTTCACTGACCATGTGTACAATTTGGGAAAGCAAGGTATCACTGCCAACACGCTCGGCGCGCATCAATAAACTACCCGTGCCGTTAATCGTTGCACCGATGAGAGGCATATCGACAACTTTTTCGACCGGAATCGGTTCACCCGTCACCATAGATTCATTGACTGAACTATTGCCTTCAAGCACTACACCATCAACCGGCACTTTTTCACCGGGTCGCACACGTAAAATATCGCCGGGTTTTACGTGTTCCAGTGGGATATCGGTTTCGCTGCCGTCAGCATGGTGAATTCGGGCTGTTTTGGGAGCCAGTTCCAACAACATTTTAATCGCATCGCTGGTCCGGCTTCTAGCCCGCAATTCCAGAACCTGACCTAGCAGAACCAATGAGGTAATTACCGCAGCCGCTTCAAAGTAGACCGCCACCACATCATTTTCATTACGCATGAGTAGCGGAAAAATCTGAGGTAGAAAAGTTGCCAACACACTGTAAATCCAGGCAACACCAATACCTAATGCGATCAGGGTAAACATGTTTAAATTGCGATTGATGACGGAACGCCAGCCGCGCTGGAAAAACGGCCAGCCACCCCACAAAACGACGGGTGTGGCTAAAGCAAATTCAAGCCATTGCAACTGGTGGGTGAAGAAGGCGCCAGGAATTAATTTCGGCATCAGGTCGTGGGCCATCGCCAAAATGAATACGGGTATCGACAGCGCAGTACTGACCCAAAATCTTCGACTCATATCGGTGAGTTCCTGGTTTTCCTCTTCCTCTCTTGAAATGTCTCGGGGTTCCAGAGCCATTCCACACTTGGGGCAGGTGCCGGGTTCACTGCGGATGATTTCAGGATGCATCGGACACACATATTCGGTATGAACTTCGAAAGCCTTGCTTTCCATTGGCTCCAGGGACATTCCACACTTGGGGCAGTTTCCAGGATTTTCCAGGCGGATTTCAGGGTGCATAGGGCAGGTATACGTTTTTTCGTGAGAGTATTTTGTCATTGTCTTACCCTATAGTTTTCGTAAATTATATCGCATATCAAAATTCGACAGTTTGGTGGGAGCGGCTTTAGTCTCGATCAGCGCGGCTAAAGCCGCTCCCACCCAACTTTTACCCCCCTGTGCCAAAAATGAATTTTCAAGCGCAAAGGATATAGATTAAATCAGAAACCCGGTTTTTATGCTGTTGACAATATTTAGTTCAACCCTTCTTTGCCCGGGGGCGGCGGATGACTTTTCTCAGTTCCAAGACAATCAGCGGTATAGATCCAACCCCAATCCACGCCACGCACTGATTTAACGACACCGGTTCGATCTGGAACAGCGTTTGCAGCATGGGGACATGGTGTATCGCCAACTGCAAGGCGAAGCTCACTGACACAATCAGAAACAAGCGCATGTTGGAAAACAGACCCATCTGCCAAATGGTGTGCCGTTCGCTACGTGCGCTGAAGGAGCGCAGCAACTCGTCGATCACCAGGGTGGTAAAGGCTGCATCGCGGGCTTGTTCAAGGCTGTTGTCGATGTAGAGCTCATAGGCAAACACGCCGAGAGTGACGCCGGCGGTCAACAAACCGGTGAACAGGGTTAGCTTGAGGAAATCCCGGTTGAATAGCGCCTCTTGGGAACGCCGCGGCGGGCGATTTAACACGCCGGGATCAATCGGATCAGTCGCCAGAGCCAGCGCCGGTAAGCCGTCTGTTACCAGATTGATCCACAAAAGATGCAGCGGCAGTAGCGGCAGCGGCCAGCCCAGAAGGACCGCGCTCAGCATCACGATCAATTCGCCGGTATTGCCGCTCAGCAAATAAGCCAAAGTCTTGGCGATATTGTCATAAATGCCCCGTCCCTCTTCTACGGCAGCGACGATGGAGGCAAAATTATCATCGGTGATGATGATGTCGGCGGCCTCCTTGGTCACCTCGGTACCGGTAATGCCCATGGCGATACCGATGGACGCCTCCTTGATCGCAGGCGCATCGTTAACCCCGTCCCCGGTCATCGCCACGACTGCGCCCTGCGCTTTCCAGGCGCGGACAATGCGGAGCTTGTGCTCGGCGGTAACCCGCGCATAAACGGAAACCTGTGTTACCCGTTCCTTCAGCGCTTCGTCATCCAGGCGGTCAAGCTCGGCGCCTACGAGAACTTCGTCGCCCTTGCCCAGAATGCCCAATTCATGGCCTATGGCCCGTGCGGTATCCGGATGATCGCCGGTGATCATCACGGTTTTGATGCCCGCCCGTATGCACTTGACCACGGCCTCCTTCGCCTCGCCTCGGGGTGGGTCCTGTAAGCCTACTAGCCCCAAAAAGGTGAGGTCTTTTTCGATCTCGGTGTCATTTACAACTATGCCTGCTTCAAAACTGAAGCCGTCCAGAGAGCGCTCGGCAACGGCAAGCACGCGTAGCGCATCGTGCGCCAGTAACGTGTTGGCATCGAGTAGCCGAATGCGGTCGCTTTCAGTCAGTTCCCTGACTTCCTGGTCGGTGCGGATCAGGGTGCAACGGCTGAGAATAACTTCGGGTGCACCTTTGACGAATGCCCAAGGGTGGTTTTCCTGATTACGGATGACGGTCATGCGTTTGCGGTCGGAATCGAAAGGCACAGCAGCCAAGCGCGGTATTTCAGTCTCGACGGCCTCACGGGTAATACCGCCTTTGGCGGCGGCCACCAGCAGCGCGCCTTCGGTAGGGTCGCCAATCACTTCAGGCCGGCCATCTATTAAGGTCAGTTCGGCATCGTTGCAGGCGGCCGATGCGCGCAGCAAAGCGAAAAGTTCGGGGCTTTTTGACGGCAGACTTTCCACGTTGGCGGAAAAGAATGCACCTTCGGTTGAGTAACCTTCGCCGGTGACGCGATACAAGCTTTCTGAGGTAATCAACTTGCGGGCTGTCATTTCACCCATCGTCAGCGTGCCGGTCTTGTCCGTACAGATAACCTGAACACGGCCTAGCGTTTCAACCGAGGCCATGTGTCGCACCAAGGCATGACGCCGCACCATGCGCTGCACACCCAAAGCGAGCGCGACCGTCACCACCGCCGGCAGCCCTTCTGGGATAGCGGCTACTGCAAGACTCACCGAACTCAAGAACAGCTCAAACGGCGCCATTCCGCGCAGTAATCCGAGAGTGAAAATCAGCGCGACTATGCCGAAACAGGCCCACAACAGCAGGCGCGCTACCCGGTCAAGTTGGCGTTGCAGCGGGGTTTCTCCGCTTTCGGCGGTCTCCAGAAGTTTGGCGATGTGGCCGAGTTCCGTCTCCATCCCGGTATTAACCACCAAGGCACGGCCGGTGCCTCCTGTCACGCTGGTGCCGAGGAAGACCATGTTTTTCCGATCCGCAAGAGGCGTTTCCGGAGGCAAGCCGTCGGTGAACTTGCCTACCGCTTGCGATTCACCGGTCAGTGGCGCTTCGTTGATGCGAAGAACGGATGTCTGGATCAAGCGAGCGTCCGCAGCGACCAAATCGCCACCTTCCAACAACAGGATATCGCCCGGAACGATTTCAGTCGCATCAACCACCACGCTATGACCGCCGCGCACCACGCGGCAATGGGGCGCTGTCAGACGAGCCAATGCTGCTGCCGCCTTCTCGGCACGATACTCCTGGATGAAGCCGATTATCGCATTCAAAATGACGATGGCAATGATGGCGATGCCGTCTACGGTTTCGCCCAGTGCCGCGGAAACCGCTGCCGCACCGATCAGAACCCAGATGACCAGGCTTTTGAACTGGCTTGCAAAAATGACCAAGGCCGAAAATCGCTTGCCCTTGCGTAGTTTATTTTGCCCATACCGAGCGAGCCGATTTTTCGCTTCATTGGCAGAAAGTCCCTGCTCCATATCGGTAGCAAGAAGGCTTACAGCTTCGGTAATCGATAGTTTGTGCCATGCGTTCATAGCGGTGTTTCTCCTTCCATTAACATTAAGAATGAAAACTAAATAACCCGAACGGATGGTAGCATTCCCATCCCCTAACTCGTGTGAAGCGTTACATCTGGCGATGCAGATTTGCCATGCTCAAGTTCGCCTCGACAGCCTTTTCATAGACATCAATCAGCCTTTGGCAATGATCTTTAAAATCTTCCGCAAAATCATCCGGCAGTCTACCGTAGAGAATGCCTTTTGCCTCATATTGACTAAGAAGTTTCTTGTGTTCCTCAACCTTAAGCTGCATTTCTTTGGCCGCTTCTTCGTAATGTTTTGCCAGTGCCTCATGATCGGCTTTGGAGGTAGCATTTTGCACAGCTTGACTCATATCAATCGGATACGGGTTCATCTCGCTACATGCGGACAGTAAACCAAGAACCCAAAGCAGGGTAATCAGTAATTTAGTTTTCATGGGTTTTTTCCAGAATAATTCAAAAATAATTGTAACTACTCAGTCATCAAAGCCAATGGAACGCTGATGACGCGGATGATTATGATAAACACAGATATTCCGAAAACGGCGATTATCTGATTTTCTAGAATAATTCAAAAATCTTATTCAATCATAATTATCAGGGTCATCAGCGTTCTATTTTTGGCTGCTGTTTAGCCTATGCAGCTAATATAAGCCCGATAGCCGGCAAAGGCCGACAGCATCAGGAAGATGGTTCCGCTGATCTTGTGCAGCAACACTAACGGGACTTTTTGCAAAATAGTGCATCCGGCCTGGATTCCCAAGGCGGATGTTGAGGCCAGTGCGGCTGTCGAACCCAGCCATACCGCAGTCGGCACCGCGGTGCTGCTCAAACCCACAACAGCCAGCTGGGTTTTATCGCCGAATTCAGCCACTGTAATCAATAAAAAAGTGGTAAAGAAAATGCCGTGACCGCTTTTTTCCTTCACTTCCTCATCGTCATCCTCCTCTTCTACGCGTAATGAATGAATGCCGAAGGCGGCAAACAGGATGGCGACTATTGCCGCGACGATATATGCCGGCAACCAGCTGGCAATAGCGACGCCAAAAACAACGGCCAGGGTGTTTAAAAAAGCAAAAGCCGAAACAGCGCCCAGCAAAACCGGTATGGCTCGGTGCCGTGATGCCAGAGTCATGCACACCACTTGGCTTTTATCGCCAATTTCTGCCGCTGCAATCAGGGCAAAACTGGTCGCTGCCGTGGCTGATATTTCGGTAAAGTTGCCGGTGCTCAGCAACGATAAAAAGTGCTGTAAAGAGCCTTGAAGATTTTCGAAAATATGTGCTGTGCTCAGTGGCGGTAGAAAATGTTGTAAATAACTTTGAAGATGATCCATTTTGTTTCCTGAGAACGCTTTTTCTGGCAGAGGCTGACTATATAATTAGAACACCACACTGATTAGACGGATTATAAAAAGAAGAAGCCCCCTTTTACCAGTGCTTATCAGTCAAAACCGTATCATCCGTGTTCTATTTTTTAACTGCTGAATAATTACAAATAATTTAAAATAACATCGTTTTTCAGATTGTTAACATATCGTTCAGTTGGTAATGATATCGCTCATCCTCTTTAAAAAATTGGAGGATAACGGAGTAGGTTGAAAACTTTTAGACGGTGGGGCTGGACGCTTACCATTTTAAACATTGAGATGCCCCTCTATCGACACCATACTGCGATCAGTTTTCGGCACTCAGCTCTCCATTCACAGCCCTCACCGACACAAAGCATACGGGTTTCAGATCGGAAACAAGGACGATACTGACTAATATCTTGAATGGCTTTTATGAGTTCGATTTCCAAGCGCATGCGTTCCGGGTTTTGAACACCAATAGATTTTGCTAATTGTTGCAGGCCTGAAATTGTCATTCCCCCGTTTTCTTCGGACATTGAAAGATAGTGTGTTATCAGCATCGCTGAATAGTCTACTTCGGCCTCTAGCCAATCGTTCAATTCTTTGCCGGGTTCAAATTCCCTGGCTTGTGCTTTGTAATAAGCCGCTACTGAAATCCACTGATGGCGAGGTATACTTTCTCCCAAGAGCTGTTCTGTTGGTGAAGTTGGCTGTCCTTGTGAATGGTTGTTCACTTGCACTATGGGTGCGTTATTGCCTTTTTGGTTAGTTGAATTTTCTTGATTATTTGGATTCAAGATTTTGTTGAATTCAGAATTATCGCTCATTTTATTACCCTCTTTAACTTTTACGCATCGCCCCCAAAGCGTATGGAGAAGCGCCGAAGGCTCAAAACCAAATACGCACCCCGGCAATGAGCCGCGCTTCCTCGGCATCTTTACCGGCAGCCCGTATATTATTTGCCGCCGAGCCAAATCGACTGGCCCATTCAATGCCGACATAGGGAGCAAATTCCCGTCGAACCTCGTAACGCAGGCGCAGACCTGCTTCAATATTGGACAAGCCGCTACTCACGTCTCGCGTGTCGTCTCGTTGGCTATAAAAATTTGTCTCAATACGTGGTTGCAAAATGAGCTTTTGCGTCAGCAATAAGTCGTATTCTGTTTCAAGACGAAATGCGGTTCGCCCTTGTTCGTTGACATAAGCTGTCGCTTCCACATATAGCCAGTAAGGCAGTAGCCCTTGGATGCCGAAGGCAAGCCAGCCGCGATCCGTGCCCTTGCCGCTGTCGTAACGTACACCCAACTGCGTGTCCAAATAAGCGGTAATCGCATGCGCCCAGAGCAACTCGTTGCGTGCGTCTTTAAATGCACCACTCTCAATCTCGCCTTCGGCTCTGATGAGTGCGCGATCATAAGTCTGACCATACCAGGCCTGCCAGTCATAAGTCATAGCGGTGTTGCCGCGAGTAGTCACACTTTCAAGCCGATCAACCAACAGAGAGCCAAAGTTATCTTCGTCGCCCATTTTTGGCCGTGGAATCGGGCCGAAGTCGTAGCCATCTGAATAGGCGTGCGGATCGCGAGCGTCGGGTGGGGCCGAGCCACCCTGCATGGACATGGAACCATGATCCGCATCATCACCGCCGTGATTCATGTTGCTCATGTCGCCGGACTTCCCGGAAGTTGCGCCGCCGTGATTCATGTCATGCCCTGAACCTGGTGCCGTGCCCGACTTATCGCCTTGTTCCATGCCCGGCATGGAATCGTGATTCATCTTGCTGTGATCCATACCGCTATGATCCATGCCCGGCATAGCGCCCATGTCTGTAGCTGTAGCTGCCGGAGCGGCCGCTGATTTTTTCCCGGACTTTACATCGCTCCGTATGCGCTTGGCCGCTACAGAATGATGGCTGTGATCAACGGGGACTTGGCCTTCTTGTGCCCAAGCGGAAGATAGTTTGAGAGCCATCAAAATGGCGATCAAATTGACTCGACGGTTCATCATTGTTTCCTGCTCCTCTTTTCGATTACCCTGTTTGATTGCACCATACTCAGGCCACAACTACTTCACGCATCATGCCCGCATGCATGTGCAAAAACAGGTGGCAATGCCACGCCCAACGGCCCAAGGCATCAGCGGTGACAAGGAAGGTGATACGTTGCGCCGGTTGCACAATGATCACGTGCTTGCGCACCTGAAAGCGTCCGTCCGGACTTTCCAGTTCGCTCCACATGCCATGTAAATGCATGGGATGGCTCATCATCGTGTCATTGACCAGAACTACGCGCAGCCGCTCGCCGTGGCGGAAATGCACCGGAGTGGACATGCCGAACTCGAGGCCATCAAGAGACCAACTATAACGCTCCATGTTGCCGGTGAGATGGATCTCAATTTCCCGATCCGGTTTTCTATGATCTAGCGGCCCACCGATGGTGTGCAGATCGGCATAAGTCAGCACTCGACGGCCATTGTCGCGCAGGCCGATACCGGGGTCATCCAGATTGATGCGCGGCGTATCCACACGCATATCCACGCTGGCGCCATATTCGGTACTGGCGTGGCGCACGCGCACCTGTCCGCCGCCCATGGCGTGGGCGCTATGATCCATAACCATGCCGTCGTGATTCATCCCCGCCATCCCGCCGCTGCCCATGTCGCCCATCATATCTCCCATGGTCAGCGGTTCGGGTTTATCCGGCGCAGGTACCGCCGCCGTCATGCCGACACGCGTTGCCAGCGTGCCGCGGGCATAACCGGTACGGTCCATAGACTGGGCGAAGATGGTGTAGGCCTTGTCATCGGGCGTGACTAGCACGTCATAGGTCTCGGCCACGCCAATGCGGATTTCGTCCACCGTGACCGGTTCGACATTCTGGCCGTCGGCCTGGACCACCGTCATCTTGAGCCCAGGTATGCGCACATCGAAAAACGTCATCGCGCCTGAGTTGATGAAGCGCAGGCGCACCTTCTCGCCCGGACGGAACAGCCCGGTCCAGTTGCTGGCCGGCGTAGTGCCGTTCATCAAGTAAGTATAGGTATAGGCAGAAATGTCCGACAGATCGGTGTAGTTCATGCGCATCATGTTCCACATATGCCGCTTCTGGATAGCCGATACCAGCCCCTTATTGGCGACATCGCGAGAAAAATCGACAGCCGTCGGCTGGTTGAAGTTGTAGTAGTCGCTTTGGTTCTTGAGCTTCTCGAAAACACGCATCGGGTCTTCGTCGGTCCAGTCGGACAGCTGCACTATGTAGTCGCGATCGGCGCGGATCGGGTCGGCACCAACCGGGTCAATGATGATCGCGCCGTACAATCCAGTCTGCTCCTGCATACCGGAATGGGAGTGGTACCAGTAGGTGCCGGATTGTTGTACCTTGAAGCGATAGGTGAAGGTTTCCCCCGGCGCGATGCCTTTAAAGCTGATACCCGGTGCACCATCCATTTGATAAGGCGGGAGGATGCCGTGCCAATGAATCGAGGTTTCCTCGGCGAGGCGGTTGGTGACGTGAAGCGTCACCGTATCTCCCTCTCGCCAGCGCAGTGTCGGTGCAGGAATCGAACCATTAACGGTGGTTGCCAGGCGTGGCGCACCGGTAAGGTTGACGGGGGTTTCCGCTATCGTAAGGTTAAACTCCGTGCCGGTCAGTATCTTGGCGAGCTGCGTTGTTTCCTCGGCCTGAGCCGTTCTGATCCACGGCGATAGCCCCAATAGAATACCGCCAGCGGCCAGCCCTTCAATGAAGCGCCGACGGGAAGGATCAGGCAATAGTAGCGAAGGTTTGGAAATATGTTTCATTGTGATGTGTCCTCGGACAAGAAATCGTGTTCGGCCCAGGTTGCCTGAAGTCGTAGGTTGGATTAGCACTAAATGTTGTAATGTCAGAACCCGTCTTTCTCTCAAGGCAATCCAATGATCGGTTCGAAGAAGTGATGCTCGTGAATTGCATCGACTAATTTAATGATGCCGACAAACCATACGAACCAAACAACGTCACCCATGGTTCGACGAAAGAGCTTGGGACTGACCGTGTAACTTTCCGGTTCATTGAACATGGCAAATTTCGGAATAAACCGTGGAACCCGGGCGCAGTACTCGTTAAACTCGGCTCCAAACTTTGAGCGCAAAAGTTCCTCTTCCCGCTTAATTACTGGCGCATAACCAATCAAGAATATCAGCATCAACGCGATTCCCAACGTGAATGTTTCGGTGGTAAAACCAATTCCGGTAAAGCCAAGCATTGAAAAGAAGTAGAGCGGATTCCGGCAGATCGAGTATGGTCCTGAGGTAATGAGTTGTGAATTCTTGTAGCCGCTAATATATAGGGAGCTCCATAATCTCCCCACAGTGGCAATTCCTACAAGCATAAGCCCAATGGTAAACAGAATGGCGGAAACAATATTTGCTTTGAGCGTGCTCTCTACGGCAAAGACAGTGAAAAAAAACGCAATTCCGAAAAACCTGGAAACAGCCAGCCGATGAGATAAAGCAAACTTTGCGAGTTGTTGGAGCATTCTGGATCCTATTGTGTGGGCAACAAACAAATGATTAAAAGGTTCTAATATAGTCGTAAGTTGGGTTAGGCGGTAGCCGTAACCCAACATATCAATGCGGTAAATGTTGGGTTACGCTATCGCTAACCCAACGCACTTTAATGGCTATGTCCGCCGCTGCTGCCGCGAGATGAACGGCTGTCATCTTTAGATCTATTGGAATCTGTTGCGCACGCAGAAACAGCGACTAAAAAAAGGGTGATTAATGCAAATTTCATATATTTCATAGGATTCTCAGTAATATTATTTAGTATGGATTTCTTATTTAGCGTCAGTATGTTCGTGCGCATGACCGTCAGATGAGGTTGGCCCGGAACGACTCGCGTTAATTTTCGAGTTGGGTGGCACCCCCTGGGACGCCGTGACTTTGCTAGCCGGCTTGTCGATTTTCTGCACGGGTTCCTTGACTGGCGGGGCTTCGGCGGCAGTCGGCGCGGGCATCGCGCCATGGCCGCCATGAGCGTCGTGGTCTGTAGCGGCGATGCTGTGCGCAGAAAAGGCTGCGGCGACGAGGGTGACGAGGACGGGGGTAAGCAAAGTTTTCATGGATTTTCTCCTAGGGTTTAGTGGGTTTAGTGTCTGGCAAAAACGCGGGTGCTGCCGTCCGCCTGGACGAGCAGGGTTTCGTACGGAACGGGGTTGGCGGCTTCCATGCCCGGAGAACCGGGCGGCATGGCGGGAACGGCCAAGCCGAGCGCTTTGGGTTTTTCCTTGAGCAGGCGCTGGATGTCGGCGGCAGGAACATGGCCTTCAATGACGTAGTCGCCGACCTGGGCGGTATGGCAGGAACCCAGGCGATCTGGCATGCCCAGTTTTTTCCGCGCTGCCGGGACATCGTTCACTTCGTGGGTGCTTACCTGAAAACCGTTTTGTTGCAGATGCTCGATCCATTTTCCGCAGCAACCGCAAGATGGACTTTTGAACACTTCCACCTGCGTCTCGTCTTGTGCCCAGGCGGTACCGGTGCTAACGAGCAAGACTAACAGCAAAGAGCGAAAGTGTGGTTTCAGAACTGATTTCATGACTGTTTCCTAGTTGATTTGGATGTGGTCAGTTTAAATAGTTGTTCCTTACAGGAGGCTGACCGAGATATTACATTTCCGTAATCTTCAGGGGCTTGGTCAGTGCTTATGAGTGCTGTGCTTATGGGAATGCGGTTTTGTGTCGTGAGGGTGTTCGGCGCTGGCGGACTTGCTTTCCGTTTCGGCTCCGTGTTCCTCCAGACCGCCATGGGAATGCCCATCGCTTGCCTCGACCTGCCGACGATACTCTTCCAAAGAAAGGCTCGGCATGATCTTGAGGAAAGCCGTCAAATCCCATATCGCTTCGTCCTCCATGCCGCCTTTCGACCAGGCCGGCATGCCGGACGCCTTGACGCCGTGTTTGATGATCCAGAACCGGCGGGCATCCGTCCGGTCGGAATCCGCAGCATTTGTAGGTTTGGAGAGATTCGGCGGGGCTGGATAGAGGCCTTTTCGTATTTCGGAATCTTCGATGCCGGGTGAGAGGTGGCAGTTCGCACACATGGCGTCGTAGTTGCCGGCACCCCGGCGAATCCGGCCGGCGTCGGACAAATCGTCCGGCGGAATGATGTCGGCGGCCCCGCGTGCGATGGACTGTTCCCGAGCCCACTCAATAAGGCGGTGGACGACGGGGCTGTGAGGCTTATCGGCCGCCATATCGATCGCTCCGGCCTGGAGCAGAGCAATCACCGTTACGGTACCGAGGCCAAGGACGCCCAGTGCACCCAGCAGAATTTTTTTCATGGAAAGTTCTCGCAGATTGTTTGTGGGTGTATTTTATGATATCCCAGTTAACGGGAACCTGACTCACAGATTACATTTACGTAATCTGTGAGACTTAGTCTCACCACTGGTATTAAATGGCATTAAGTATGATAAAAGTTACGTATTGAATTGATGGCAAAGCACTCAGAGGTTGCGCTGGGCAACCCGTGCATTTAATCAGCGCCTTTGTAAGCAAAGCACAATTAATCTTGGGACAGGCTGCAGTGGCAATGAAATAACGGCAATCCCCACACTTTAGATCTATTGGATATTCAAGGCGCTTCCGTCACAAACTGATGGGATGGGTTGCCAAAAAGCCATTGCCAAGCGCATTGTGGAGGACTGTGCGGATTATGTTTTGGCCTTAAAGGACAATCGCCCGACCTTGCACTATTGTCCTCTAAGCGCAAGCTTCATACCAGAAAAGTCGTCACTAAGGAAACTCAAGCTGGCCTGATACCGCACCGCATTTTCAGCGTATTTGGCTTGTTCAACATGAGATTCGACGGTGTTACCATCTAATGATACCTGACTGGGATTCCTATACATGAGATTAGCCCCGAATAATTGTTGTTGTGGTGTAATATGTCCCGCATGGGTGCGTTCCATGGTCACGCCTGAAGCGACGGTTTGTTTTAGAACTGACTTAAAATCCAGATCACGCGCCTTGAAGTTGGGTGTATCTGCGTTTGCTAAATTAGCAGCCAATATCTCACCTCGTTTTTCTCGAAAAGCCAGAATCTGAGGACCGTCGCCAAGTGCTGCGTTAAAATTAATAGCCATAATAAATACCTCCTGATTACTTGTGCAAAAATAATAAGCACAAAACACGCCAAAAATATATAAATTAAATAAAATCAATTTTATATGAAAGCTGCATGCCACTAAACACCCACCAGCTAAAGCTGGTGGGTTTGATTTACTGACTGAAAGTCTGGATACGCGTCAACTTTACGACGCGTCTTAGTCACCCTCTGATTGGTGTTCTATTGAGTTTTGCTTAACGATACGTGACACCATTCACCACTATGGGCTTCTGTGCGTATAAATAAGGCCAAAAGCTATATAAAGATCTTTAGTAAAGATTGCAGAGCTAAAGCCGGTGGTTTTAACCTTTTATTTGGAAAATAAATTGACTACGATTATGACATCCCAATTAACGGGAACCTGACTCACAGATTACATTTACGTAATCTGTGAGGCCTAGTCTCGCCACCGGTGTAGAATGGCATTAATACGAGACAAATTACGCTGTGGAGTACGCATGAAAATTCTGATTGTGGAAGATGAGCCCAAAATCGGAGATTACCTGAGACAGGGTTTGGCCGAGGCTGGCTTCGTCGTCGATTTAGCGCGGGATGGGCTGGACGGTTTGCATTTGGCCCTCACCGAAGCCTACGACTTGGCAATTTTGGATGTGATGCTGCCCGGCATTGACGGCTGGCAGGTGCTGCAAGGCATCCGTCGCTCGGGTAAGGAAATACCGGTGCTCTTTCTCACGGCCTGCGACGACGTCGACGATCGAGTCAAGGGACTGGAACTTGGGGCGGACGACTACCTGGTGAAGCCTTTCGCCTTTTCCGAACTGCTGGCCCGTGTCCGAACCCTGCTCCGGCGCGGAGGGAAGACCAAGGAGTCCGAGATTCTCCGAGCTGCCGACCTCGAACTCGACCTGATACGACGCCGGGTGGCCCGGTCGGGCAAGAAGATCAATTTAGCATCCAAGGAATTCGCCCTGTTGGAACTCCTTTTGCGACGCCAGGGCGAGGTGCTTCCCCGCTCCCTGATCGCCTCCCAGGTCTGGGATATGAACTTCGATAGCGACACCAACGTGATCGAGGTCGCCATCCGCCGTCTGCGGGCAAAAGTCGATGATGGTTTCGAGCCGAAACTGATCCACACCGTCCGCGGCATGGGCTATGTGCTGGAGGCGACCGAGTGAGGCCGATCGGACCCAAATCCATCACCTTCCGGTTGACCTTGCTCTTCGCGTCGGCCTCGACGACTGTACTCCTGCTGTTGGGGCTGTTGATCGGCTCGCTCGTCGAGCGGCATTTCGAAGAGTTGGACATGGAATTGCTCGGCGGCAAACTGGAACTTATCCGCCATACCGTGGAGAAAGTTTACTCCGACCAAGAACTGGAAGCGCTGCAGGGACAACTTCAAGATTCCATGGTGGGACACCCCGGTTTGGCGGTGGTCGTTTTGAAGCCGAATGGTCAGACCCTGTATTCGACTGAAGGTACGACGTTACCGGAAGAGCTGCTTGCCGAAGTTAGAGAGACGCCCCTTCGCCCGATGCTTTGGATCGACCCTGAGAACCATCGCTATCGCGGGATTTCCGCCGAAGCGCCGACCCGTATCGAAGGCGCGGCTCCGATGGTCGTGGCCGTGTCCACCGACTTGTCGCACCACGAGCTTTTCATGCACTCGTTTCGAACGGCGTTGTGGACCGCCATGGGCTTGGCGGCGCTGCTGACCGGCTTTCTCGGCTGGGTGGCGGCGCGCCAAGGACTGGCGCCCCTTCGGGACATCAGTCGTAGTGCTGCGGGCATCACCGCGAACCGCCTCAACCAACGGCTGCCTTTAGACTCCATTCCCGTCGAACTGGCCGAGGTAGCGGAAACCCTGAACGAGATGCTGGCACGGCTCGAAGAATCCTTCCGCCGGCTATCAGACTTTTCCTCGAATATCGCCCACGAGTTGCGTACACCTGTCAGCAATCTGCTGACACAAACCCAGGTCACTCTGTCCAAGACCCGGACACTCGACAAATACCAGGACGTACTGGCTTCCAACGCGGAAGAGTTCGAGCGTCTGTCGCGGATGATTGCCGACATGCTGTTCCTGGCCAAATCGGACAACAAGCTCATCGTCCCCCATCGCGAGAAGGTCGATTTGGTGGCGGAGGTGAGTAGCCTATTCGACTTTTATGAGGCGTTGGTCGAGGAAAAGGGAGTCAGTCTGACCTGTTCAGGAAGGGGCGCTGTTTACGGCGATAGGTTGATGCTGCGCAGAGCGGTCAACAATCTACTCTCGAATGCGGTGCGCCATACGCCGGAAGGGGGAAGGATAGAGGTTCGCGTTGACGATTCCGCCAGCGGCTCGACCGTCGTTTTGTCGGTGCAAAACACCGGAGAAACCATCGCCCCTGAGCATTTGCCGCGGCTGTTCGACCGCTTCTACCGGGTACACGCATCACGGCAGCGTTTTGGTGAGGGCGCAGGACTCGGTTTGGCGATCACGCGTTCTATCGCACACGCCCATGGCGGAGAGGCTTTGGCGCATTCGGCGGGCGGCTTCACGACGTTTGAGATTCGGCTTCCGGTTTGAACGATAATAATACTGATCTATAGGGCTACTTTTTCTATCCAGAACTCATACAGTTTTTGCAATTTTTTTCATTATTTGGTGGTTGTCACCAAACTTACAAAGAGCATCGCAGTGCAGCCGAAGTTCTGAAAATAAAATGTATTTGATTGGGATTTTGATTTGCTTGATTGAAGGACGTGAGAGTTGCAAAATTACATCCTTTTCCCTACTATCGGGGACGACCAAATAAAAAGTTTCATTGCCGATAGCGATGGAATAAGAAAAATCGGTCAGTCGTAAAATTCCTGAATAAATACAAAATTAATTACTATCTGCTTTCTTTTCATCAACTAAATCTCATTAACGCAACTAACAAAACGTCTGAATAAGTGAGTATTTCCTGGTAGGCCAGACTCACTCCCACCACACTATCGCATCGTTAGACTTTGTAGCAATCGACCCTCCTGATACGCCATGCACATCAACCCAAAGGTGAGGCAGCCCCAGATCTTGCAACCAGCCAGTTCCCTGGGATTCCTAAAGCATGGCTATCGTTGATGCGCTGCCAGCCACGACACAAAATTCACCAACCACGCTCACCGCCGCAAGATGGCGCACCGGCCATCCTGTTTTGGGATTTAATACATGACCGTAGCAAACACCATTGACAAGTATGCAACGCTCATAATTCCCGCTGGTAGCCAGAGCGCCTTTATACAGCAACAAGGTACCCAGCAACGCATCCTTGCTACGCGGATGCCGTATGCCTATCCGCCAGGGACTGCCATCATCACGGGGGCCGATCACTTTAATGTCTCCGCCAAGATTAACCATACCATGCCTTATCCCTAGTCCGTAACACAAGGACGCTGCTCTATCCACGGCATATTCCTTAACCACACCACCAAAATCAAATTCCATACCCGGCACGGAAAATGTCAGCACAGGCCTTTTCCATATCACCTTATGCCAGCCAACCTTTTCTAACAATTCATCAATCAATGATTGTTCCGGTAACTTGCCTTGGTCGAATTTCCAGGCATGGCGCAAAATACCGGACGTGATGTCAAACAAACCATCACTCTGTTCATAACAAATCACCGTATAATCCAGCAAACAGGCAGTTTCGTCATCAACGCCGATACTGCCGCCAATAGCCGCCACACGGTTGATTTCAGACAAAAAACTGTCGGCCTTGTAACGTGAATACAACGCTTCCAGTCTTTGCGCATCGGCAATGGCGGCATCCGCAACATGTTTGGCCTTCGCTTCGTCACGGGCAAACAGTTGTATATCGCACAGGGTTCCCATTGCTTTGAACTCATGGCGATAGTACTTTAGATTATTCATTATTGCGATCTGCACTTTCCGGCAGACGGCAAAACCCTTGTGCCGACAAATCCAGGGCGCTGTTAAATTTGCTGGATAAATTCTGAAAGGCAATGAGTCCGGTTAGTTCGACTATCTCATCTTCGTTAAAGTATTCATACAGGCGCCGAGTCAACTCATCATCGACCTGACGATCGGTATATGTCACAGCCTCGACATAGCCCAGGACAACTCTTTCCTTATTATCAAACAACTCGCTTTCTTGCCATCGTTCAAGGGTCTCCACCTTGTTCATGGAGCCTGTTCTTTTTGCCAGCATGGCGGAGTTAATATCAATACAAAAACGGCACCCGTTTATTTGCGATACTCTCACCGTAATCAAGGAGCGTAGAACCGGATCGATAGGGCTGCTTTTTCTATCCAGCACTCCATAGAGTATGGCTATTGCTGCAAATAACCTGGGGACTCTGGCCCAAATCAATGCCGGTTTAAGGATTTGTCCGTATTTTCTTTTTTGATTCCAAAAGAATGGACGAAGGTACCAGGGATAACTAATAATGGGTTTTTCTGTGACTCTCATAACATCATCGAAGCAGATAGTAAACATCCGGACTCATCCGAAGACGGTACGGGCAATGGCTTAGCCAGGGCTGGCAGGCTTTTTTGCCCACCGTTTACAACACCAAACACTGGATTCATCAATGTGGTGGGCAAAAAAGCGTTGCCTAAAGCGCCTGCTTTGGGTACTCATCCTTGACTCCGGCATGTCGTCGCACGGTTATGTCTTGGACAGCTTGTTAATCACGACGATCAGCAGGACCACCAGTACGCCGATCACCGTCCAAATCCACATCCCTCAGCCCATCCATCCGTTTGTATGATTTATCATAAGGCTCCTTTCGTTGCGCTGCGACCAGCCCACCATCGGGCAAACAAGAAGGTGAGCGGAGGCAACAGCGTCATTTGGAGTAGCGGCCACAGGCCCGCGCCAAGCACGGACACCATGGGCATGCGCTCGGTGTATGACCAGCGCCCGGCGGCCAGCGCCGCATGTTCCACCAACGCTGCATAAGCCAGCCCCAGAACAGCCACCGTGGCGTAAGTGTTCCAGCGGCCGCGCAGGCCCCAGCCCAGATCGCCAGCGGCCAGCGCGCCCGCCGCGTAAATGCCCAAGATGATTCCCACATCACCCACCGCCGCCCGCGTGCAAAAACCGAGCGTGCTCGTCCAGGAATATCCCGCCGTTTCGACGTAGGCGGGCATCTGTGCCATTTCCCAGATTCCGTTCAAAACGAAACTCGCTAACACCGTGGTCGCAAAGAATCGCCCCAACCGCCACCAAGGCAGCCTGGAATGTGCGCTGGATATGCAATCTCCGGCGTTTCCAGCTTGGTTGGTGTGGCGATTGTGCTGCGGTGCGTTGTGGCGGTCAGCAGTCATTTTTTGGACAGCTTGATAATCAGGACGACCAGCAGAACCACCACCAGTACGCCGATTACCGTCCAAATCCACATTCCTCCACCCATCCCGCCACTCATCCAACCATTTGTAAAATTCATCATAAAAAATTCCTTTCGTTGCACTGCGACTAATCCACCATCTGGCAATCCTAATGGTGTCCGTATTTAACGTCTTGTTAATGTTTTATTTTCAGCAGTCGCGCATTGATAGCCACGATCACCGTGCTCGCCGACATCAGCACCGCACCCAGAGCGGGAGTGAGCAGCATACCCCACGCGTAAAGCGCTCCGGCCGCCAGCGGAATGGCAACAACGTTATAGCCCGTGGCCCAGACAAGGTTTTGAATCATTTTCCGGTACGTGGCACGAGAAAGCTGCACGATGGCCACGACATCCAACGGATTGCTCCGAACCAGAATCACATCGGCAGTTTCCACCGCCACATCGGAACCAGCTCCAATGGCGATGCCCACATCAGCTTGCGCCAGCGCCGGGGCATCGTTCACGCCGTCGCCAGTCATGGCCACCAGCACGCCACGGGATTGAACCTCTTTCACTTTGGCGGCTTTGTCCTGGGGCAGAACTTCGGCGAAGTATTCATCCAGTCCGATCTGATCCGAAACCCATTTGGCCGTCGCTTTGTTATCACCGGTGAGCATCATGCAGCGGATGTTCAACGCCTTAAGGGCATCGATGGCTTGCTTCGCTTCGGGCCGGACGATGTCCGCCAGGGCCATAGCTCCCTTCAACTGCCCGTCCACGAGAATAAACACGACCGTCTTGCCTTGAGCTTGCAGTGGCTCGACGCGCTGGTCGGTCATGCCGATGTTTTGTTCCTGCAGGTAGCCGGGGCTGACCACCTTGACCTCCTTGCCATCGACCCGACCTTCAGCGCCTTTGCCCGGGATGCTCTTGAAGTTTTCGACGGGCAGCTTCTGTTCTGACGCAGCGGCGATACCCCTGGCGATGGGATGTTCGGAATTAGCGTCCACGGCGGCCGCATACTTGCGTAGAGTGTCTTCGTCGATGTCCTGTGAAAACACCAGTGTGTCGGTCACGCCAAAGCGGCCCTCGGTCAGTGTGCCGGTCTTATCAAAAATGATGGCCTGCAGTTTTCGTGCGCCTTCGAAAGCGCCGCGATTACGAATGAGCAGACCGTTTTTCGCGGCCAGCGCCGTGGAGACGGCCACCACCAGCGGCACCGCCAGGCCGAGCGCGTGCGGACAAGCGATGACCATTACAGTGACGGCACGTTCTATAGCGAATGCGAAGTCCTTGCTCATGAAAACCAGCCAGGCAAGGAGGGTGAACGCTCCGCCCCCCAGGGCAACAATGGTGAGCCACAGCGCGGCGGTGTCGGCAAGGTTTTGGGTCTTCGATTTGCTTTCCTGGGCCTGTTTGACCAGGTCAATGACCTGCGATAAAAACGAATCCTTACCGGTGCCTTTGACCTCGATAGTGAGTGAACCTTCGCCGTTGATGGAGCCGCCAATAACCTTGCCGCCGGTCTTCTTGGTGACCGGGGTTGATTCCCCGGTAAGCATCGCTTCATTAACCGAACTTTCACCCTCAAAGATGACACCGTCTGCGGGAATCTTCTCACCTGGCTTGATCAGGACTTTGTCATCCACAGCCAGTTCGCCGAGAGGTACGTCTTTCACGCTCCCGTCGGGCATGAGTTTGTGGGCGTCGGAGGGCATAAGTTTAGCCAGTTCCTCAAGCGCCTTTGAGGCGCCCATTATGGACTTCATTTCAACCCAATGCCCGAGCAACATAATGTCAACGAGGGTTGCCAGCTCCCAGAAGAACATCTTGCCGGTCAGGCCGAACACCACGGCGCTGCTGTAAAGATAGGCGGTGGTGATGGCGACGGCGACCAGCGTCATCATCCCGGGCTGCCGGGATTTAAGTTCCTCGAAAAATCCTTTAAGAAACGGCCAGCCTCCATACCAAAAAACTGCGGAAGAAAGGCCGAATAGGACATAGATGTCGCCGGGGAAACGAATGGCTTCTCGCAGTCCCACCATATTTTGGAGCATCGGCGAGAGGAAGAGAATCGGCAGGGTCAGGGCCAGCGAGATCCAGAACCGTTTCCGGAAATCCGCCGCCATGTGGGCATGGTGGTCGTGGCCGGCGTGCGCCGGCTTCGATTCGGGAGCCTTGGGGTGGTCGGTATTGGGTTTCATAATGGGTATTCTCCTTTCTTTTACTATGTCATGGATTTCGTGAGCCAGTGTGAGCGAAATACCAGCACCTACAATTGCATAGGGGATGGTAGCATTCCCATCCCTGGCTTGTGTGAAGCGTTACATCTGACGATACATATTTGCCATACTCAAACCCGCCTCTGCGGCTTTTTCATAGGCGTTAATCAGTGCCTGGCAATGGTCTTTAAAACTTTGCGCATGTCTACCGTAGAGATAGCTTTTTGACTCGTACTGGCTAAGAAGTTTCTTGTGTTCCTCAGCCTTAAGCTGCATTTCTTTGGCCGCTTCCTCATAGCGTTTCGCCAGCGCCTTATGATCGGCGTTGGATTTTGCGTTTTGCACGGCTTGAGTCATATCCATCGGATGCGGGTTCATCTCGCTACATGCGGTCAGTGAACCAAGAACTAAAAGCAGGGTGATCAGGTGTGTGTGTTTCATGGGTTTTCTCCAGAATAATTTAAAAAAAACATAGTTTTTCAGATTGTTAACTTGTTATCGGCTTTACCTTCTTTATAGCTCGCGGGTTGAAGAATGAAATCCAGTTATTCTTGGCAAATGCCGGGATAATAAACCCACCCTGCATGACTGTTGTTTAAAACGATCGCCCCTTATCCCAGGGATGACCCTGGCCACCAGGATGAGACGAGTAGACATTTTTAATTACTTTAGTACTTGATGCACATGAAGAAACAGTGAACAATAAAAGTGCGATTAATATGACAACATGTTTTTTAGTTTTCATGAATTTTCTCCAGAGCAATTCAAAATAATTTAAAATCATATCGTTTTTTCAGATTGTTAGCATATCGTCCAGTTGGTAATAACATCGCTCATCCTCTTTAAACAATAGGAGGATAACGGAGTAGGCTGAAAACTTTTAGAGGGTGGTGCTGGACGCTTACGCATCAATCCCCACCTGAAAATCTTTTCCCTCCCATCCCCCCGTTTGCCACAGAAATGTGAAAACGATGCGGGCGTCGGCTTGGAGCTGGTCCGACGGCAAATCTCCGAACCAGCAACCGAATCCCGCATCACGTGTTTCCAGGTCATTCGCCGTCGCCCATCCATCAAAGCTCCAATGAATCGTCGCGGCCTTTTCCGTGATAATGCGTAGCGTTTTTCCTGGTGCGATCCGCTGCGGCTGATGAGCGAGCGTCCACATTTCAATCTTGCTGCCGATCCCGGCCTTGGCGTAGCGCTGATAAACCGGCTCAATGCGGTCAAAACAAACCCCATCTTTGTGACTGCGCACCAGGGTCACATACTCCGCGTGCGACCAACACAGCGGCATGGCCGAGCCGGTCGGGCCACCGCGTTTCATCTTTCCCTCCGGTAAATCGTCGGCGTCCCAGAGCTGTTCCGGCAATAAGCCGCCCTCGTTGGCGAATTTCTCCATCGCCTCGATGAAAGGCAGCGGATCGCGTCCGGCGGCCAGTTCATAATGAGCACGTTCGCCCGCCAGAATCGGCCAGCATCGGCCTTCGCCCGTTCCGTCGTAGGCGCTGCCGTCGGGCTTCTGGCCATAGCCATCGTGATTGTAACGGCGCCAGCACGGACCTTGGGGCAGATCGCGTTTGAGCACCTGATCAATCACCGCGACGGAATCGACCATCAGCGGCCCATCCGCAGCGCGAACCCCCAGCCGGACCAGTTGGAGAAAGTCGCCGCCGACGATATTGCGTGCCGGATGCTTGCCGCCGCCGTTGGCTAGAACAATCTCCGCCTCATCCGGGTCAGGCAAAGCCGCGGCTTGTTTCGGATCGGCGGGCGTGATACGAACGTAGTGTCTCGGTTTACCCTTCACCAATTCGCCGCGATTGGTAACCAGCCATTCTTCCAGGTGCGCCGAAAGCCAGTCCGCGTAATCGAGCAGGAAGTCCACGGCCAGCGCGTATTTCCAGCCGCGCGCAAATTCCGCCGCACACACCACGCTCGCGATGATTGTCGCTAGCGTAGAAGGCGAGTAACCGGAATTCTCCTCCCAACGCTCCTGCGCTGTCACCGGTCCGTGCAGGATGACATAACGCGCGGAGCGCGAGACCAGCGACCAAGGATCGAACTGCCGGAGCGCGTCCATCTGCTGCAATCGCCAGGCGAGCAGAATCGGCGCAGCCACTTCATCCAATTGATTTCCTTTCCAGTAAGCCTCGCCAGTAATCGAACTGTTTTGCGGCAAGCTGCCATCGTCTGCCTGGACACACGCAAGCCAGATCAGCGCGCGTAACGGCGACTCCGTGTGCCCGCAGGCCAGCAGCGCCGTGGCGGTTTGCACCATGTCGCGTGTCCAGACCAGATGATAGCCGCCGCGGTCGCTGTCGTCCTTAGTATCGCCCCAGGGGATGCTTAGCGACGCCACGAAGGCGCCCTGGAACGTCTTGTCTTCATGCGCCAGCAACACGCATTGGCTCAAGCGCATCAATGAACCGCCGTCTTTGGTGTGCGTGCTCAAATCGACTTCGGTACGAGTGCGCTGCCATTGGCCGATATACTTCTCACGCTGGTCGGCGAAAGGAGTGGCGAACGCTTGCAGGAGGTGGGCTGAAGCGCTGTGCCGAGTGCGACCGAAGCCCACGCCAAGCGTGAACTCCATTCCGTCCGATAAATCAATCTCCCCTATCAAAGCGATGTTGCCGTCCTCGGCCTGTTCGAATTCCCAATCCATTTTGAAGTTGTCCATCAAGTCCTGCCAGCCATCGCTGAATCCGACGTAGCCGACGGAGCGCCTCGTGAAATCGGGCGTACAACCGAACGACATATCGATGTCCTCCCGTTGCACGTCGAAGAGCTTCCGGCCATCCAATCCGCACCACCAGGCCGAGTTGTTCTTGCCAGTGCCTTTCATGTGTGGGGCGAGCAGAGCGTAAAGACGCAATTTGCCGCGCAGCTTCGGGTCCAAAACTTCCAGCCGCGTGTGCATCAACAAAACCGACGAGTGCGGATCCACGACGATTTCTTTGACGAGGCGATAGCGGCCCTCGCGGTCGGAGTTGGTGAGCCGGTAAAACAGAGCGTTTTGCTCCGGGTATTCGATTTGGTGGAGCAGGTCGCGCCGTTCCTCGTGGCAGAACGATTCACCGTCGGTGATGAGAAACTGCAGGTCGCGCGTATTGGGCGAATCTACATGGGGAAAATAAATCTCGTTGACGATACCGTGGCTGAGCGTGAACCAGAGGCGGGAACTGCTGTGATACGCAGTGCCGATGCCCTCCTTGGCGCTGGACGTCCAGCGTGGCTCAATCCCTGGCGCCCCAAAGGCGATAGCGTTCTTTTTCATAGGTCAAAATTCTCTTTGCCGTGTGGTAGCAGCCAGACCGGGCTGTCGCAGCCACAGATGTCCGCCGTAAGCTTCTCGGCCTCGGGCGGACCCCAGGTGCCGGGTTCGTATTCCTGCACGGGCGTTACCAAATCCAAAATCGGTTGCACGACCGCCCACGCGGCTTCCACGCCGTCCTGGCCCGCGAAGAGGGTGCCGTCGCCCGCCATAGCATCCCCCAGAAGTCGCTCGTAGGCAGCCATCTCTTCCCCGTGCGGGTGGTCGACCACTTTGAGTTCCGTCGGATCGCCAATCAACTCCTCGCCTGGGCGCTTCACGCGGGCACCGATCGCAATCGTCACGTCGGGACTTAGCCGGAAACGCACATAGTTCGCCTGGCCAGGGCACAGTTTGCTGAGCGCGGGCGGTTTGAAAATCACCAACACCTCGGTCATCGTCGTAGGGAGGCACTTGCCCGCCCGGATAAAGAAAGGCACGCCGTCCCAGCGCGGAGAGTCGACGTGGAGCCTAACCGCGGCGAATGTTTCGACGTTCGAGTCACGGGCGACACCGTCCTCCTGGCGATAGCCTTGAAACTGCCCGCGCACCACGTCCTCGGGACTGAGCGGGCGGATCATCCTGAACACCTTCGCCTGCTCTTCGCGGATCGACTCCTGGTTCGTTTTCGTCGGCGGCTCCATCGCGAGGAATCCAATGACCTGAAACAGGTGGTTCTGGATCACATCACGAATGGCACCGGACTCTTCGTAGAAACCGCCACGGCCCTCGACCCCGAAGGTCTCGGCCATCGTGATCTGCACGCTCTCGACATAGTCGCGATTCCAGACCGGTTCGAGAAAGGTGTTCGCAAAGCGGAAGACCAGCAGGTTCTGCACCGTTTCCTTTCCAAGGTAATGGTCGATGCGGAAGATGCTTGATTCGTCGAAGACCGTGTGGAGCGTCGCGCTGAGCGCTTGTGCGGACGGAAGGTCACGGCCGAAGGGCTTCTCGACGATCACTCGCGCGCCCTGATCGCAACCCGACTGGCCGAGTGCCTTAATCACCCTTGGGAACACGCTTGGAGGGATGGCGAGATAATGCAGCGGGTGCGCAGCATCACCGAGTTCCTTGCGAAGCGCGGCGTGGGTGGCAGGAGCCCCGTAGTCGCCGCTGATGTAGCGGAGGTGCTGCTGGAACTTCGCGAACACCGCCTCGTCGAAGCCGTCTTGTTTCTCGACGCTTGCGCGGGCACGCGCCTGGAACTTCTCGATCGTCCAGTCCGATCTTGCGACCCCGATGACTGGAACTTGCAGATGTCCCCGCCGCTCCATCGCATAGAGTGCCGGGAAAATCTTCTTGTAAACGAGGTCGCCGGTAGCCCCGAAGAGGACCAGAGCGTCGGATTGTGGTATGTTCATGGTGTGGTCCTTATTTCTCTAGTTTTTCCAAATGGCCGCCGAACCCGTAGCGCATGGCCGACAGCAGCTTGCCCTGAAAATCCGCCTCGCCGCGAGAAGCGAATCTCGCATACAGCGCCGTCGTGAGCACCGGCACCGGCACGCCTTCATCGATGGCGGCCTTGATTGTCCACCGGCCTTCGCCGGAGTCCGACACCCGGCCCTCGAAATCGGAGAGGTTGGCATCCCTGACCAATGCGCTCGCCGTCAAGTCCAGCAGCCACGAGGCGATGACGCTGCCGCGCCGCCACACTTCGGCGACGTCCGCCAGATTCAGGTCGTATTGATAAAGCTCGGGATCGCGGAGCGGCGTCGTCTCGGCATCGGAGTCGTGTTGTTGCTTGCCGATATTGGCGGCACGCAACACGCTTAACCCTTCGGCATAGGCTTCCATGAGACCATACTCGATGCCGTTGTGTACCATCTTGACGAAGTGGCCGGCACCGTTCGGGCCGCAATGCAAATAACCCTGCTCCGACGTGCCGCCGAGCTGCTCTCGTCCGGTTGTGCGCGGAATGTCACCAGTGCCCGGCGCCAGCGTGGCGAAGACGGGATCGAGATGCTGCACCACGTTTTTCTCGCCACCAATCATCATGCAGTAGCCGCGTTCCAATCCCCAAACACCGCCGCTCGTTCCCACGTCCACATAGTGGATCTTCTTCGACGCGAGTTCCTTCGTGCGGCGTATGTCATCCACGTAGCAGGAATTGCCGCCGTCAATCACGATGTCGCCGGGCTCCAACAGCGGCAGCAGGTCGGCAATGACCTTGTCCACGACTGCGGCGGGCACCATCAACCAAACGGCTCGCGGCGGTTCGAGTTTCTTCACGAGGTCAGCGAGCGAGGAGGCACCGACCGCTTTCTCCTTGACCAAGTCCTTCACCTTCTGCGGCGACCGATTGAAGACCACACACTCATGGCCTCCCTTGATCAGCCGTCGCACCATGTTGGAGCCCATCCGGCCCAATCCCATCATCCCGATTTGCCTTGTTGTTTTCTTTTTCATAACAGCCTCTGCGATTTGTTTTGGTTAGTCTATTGCGTGGTTCACGACCGTTCGCCGCTTCTCCCTCACGAGGGACGGGCCTTATTAATAGGGCGTCGCCCGCCATCGGCATTTGCCCACAACCGAAATCCGCCGATGAATGCTTTCGTGTTGTCGCTGGCGCGGCAGCCGGGAGGCAGCTCCTTCAGGTTATTGACGTTGCCTCCGCCCAGAACTACGTCGTCGGGTTCGAGGGCGGCGATCAGGCGCTCCACCACGTCCACGACATGTCGCCGCCATCTTTTTTTGCCGTGCTTCTTGAGTCCGCGAACCCCCACATAATCCTCGTAAATCGCCTTCTTGTAAGCTAGGTTGGCTAGTTCCATGGGCACGACGATGCCATCCACAATCATGGCGGAGCCCAGGCCGGTTCCCAGACCCAGGAAGAGCATCTTGCCGCGTTTGTAGTTACCCAAGGCTTGCATGGCCGCATCATTGATAACCTTCACCGGACGCTTGAACGCAGCTGCCAGTCCGTTCAGAACGGCGGCACACAGTTGGATGCCGTTCGCAAGGTACAGTATCACGTGCTGTAAGTGCTCCTTCACCAACGAGGAGACGAGTGAGCCAGACGGGTCGATCATCCTTTCGGTACTCAATGCTTCTCCAAGAGAGAGACGTTACTACTTGTCGAGCCCACGTTTCACGTAGTCGCCGATCAGCAGCACCGTCGGGTAGAGAACCTCGTCTTCTTCCTGAATATGCAAGATCAGGCTCTCGGCGAAGCGGAGGTAGTCCGTTTCCCCCCCCTCCTTGGCCACTTCTGCAAGCTTCTTGAGACCCGCCACGAGATCGCGGTGGTCGCGGCGGATCTGCGGCAGACCGGCCCTCAATTTTTCGGCCACCTTGACGGCCGCACCCATCTCCGGCTTCACCTTCCCCTGCGCTAGCACGGGCAACAATCCGAGCGACGGGAAGACATCCTTCGCCATCGCGAAATGGACGGTCCCGAGCTTCTCGATCGTCCGGGCCGCGTCCCCGACCTTGCCGCTCTCCTTCGTGGCCTTGACGAACTCGGCGTGAAAGGCTTCGTGCCGTTTCTGTAGCGAATCGGGAATCTTGAGTTCCAGCGGCTTGTCGTTGCCCTCACCCCGCAGTGCCGCGGGCATTGGACTATCCACTCGACAAGACCCCAGCAGTGCGACGGCGAGAAGGACGGCTGGCAAAACCACAGCGTTGCTCCTGGACATGGCAGGTACTTCTTTGGTTGATGCCCGCCACGAAGTTAGGAAGGTTAGAAACAGGGAAATTAATAATTTGGTTTTCATGGGTTTTCTCCAGAGTAATTCAAAAATAGTTTTGTGACATCGTTTTTTAGATTGTCCTGTTCGAATTCCCAATCCATTTTGAAGTTATCCATCAAGTCCTGCCAGCCATCGCTGAAACCGACGTAGCCGACGGAGCGCCTCGTGAAATCGGGCGTGCAACCGAACGACATATCAATGTCCTCCCGTTGCACGTCGAAGAGCTTCCGGCCATCCAATCCACACCACCAGGCCGAGTTATTATTGCCAGTGCCTTTCAGGTGTGGGGCGAGCAGCGCGTAAAGGCGCAGTTTGCCGCGCAGCTTTTGGTCCAGGATTCCATCCGCGTGTGCATCAACAAAACCGACGAATGCGGGTCCACGACGATTTCTTTGACGAGGTGGTAGCGGCCTTCGAGGTCGGAGTTGATGAGGCGGTAAAACAACGAGTTTTGCTCCGGGTATTCGGTCTTGTGAAGCAGGTCGCGCCGTTCCTCGTGGCAGAACGATTCGCTGTCGGTAATGAGAAACTGCAAGTCGCGGGTGTTGGGCGAATCGACATGTGGAAAATAAATCTCGTTGACGATGCCGTGGCTGAGCGTGAACCAGAGTCGGGAACTGCTGTGATACGCCGTGCCGATGCCCTCCTTGGCGCTGGACGTCCAGTGCGGCTCAATCCCTGGCGCGCCGAAGGCGGTGGAGTTTTTATTCACAGTATTCATAGGTTTTTGTCCATGCTGTTGCCGGCGCGCATCGAGAAGTCGCCGTAGTGGGCGGCGAGGATGATTCCGCCCGCCAGCATCGCGAGTGTCAGAAACATCGCCGTCAGCTTGCTCGCGGCGGAGACGGAATGGCGGAGGCGGGCTCGTTCCTCGCCGCCCATGCCGTGCTTTAGCCCGCGCTTCACGAGCCACCAATTCACCGGGAATGTCGTCACCGCGCTGACTACGACGGCGAGCGACATGGTTCCCCAAAAGCGCACCGAAGTCGGTGCCATCGCGCTCATGTCGCGCGACATGAGGATGATCATGACCGGGATCATTCCGGCCATGATCGCATTCATCGAAAGCGTCTCAGGCAGGAAAGTGCCCCGCACCGCCCGCCGGTAGCTGCCGTCGAAGGTGGATTTCATGCAGAGCGCTTGAAACAGGAAGAGACCCACAGCGAACCCGGCGACATACTCGGCCATCAACTCCACTCCCATCGGCGGCCGCAGCCAGCTCGCAACCACGGCGGCAATAAGAATGCCGGTCGCATCGCCCGCCACGCAGTGAATGGTGGATTCGACGGATTGTTCCCAGACCGAAGGTGGGGACTGCTCAGGCGTCTCCCGTGCGGGCGCGCGGTGCAGGAACCAGTAAACAATGAGACCGAACGTGCCAGTATAAAGCGTGAGCAGCACCCAGCCCCATCTCATCGTCTTCATCGCCAGCGAATTCTCCTTCTGCTCCGGCCCGGCTTTGAATTGATCGTAAGCGACGTACGCGACCGCAAGAGCGGTGAGCGAAAACCAAATCCACAAAACGGCGTCGATAAGTGGGTGACTGCTCGAAGGTGTTTCCATCATTGCGCTCCTTTCATCGCCGCGAACTTCAGAACTTGTGAAGTCACCAGGTCGAAAATTTCGTTCCAGACGGCGTTCCACAAGATGATGGCGGACCCTTCGGCGAGGTTGTGCTCGTAACCGAGAATGCTGAGTGACGCTGTGCTGAGAAGGAAATGCTGCACTTGCCTCACCGGCAATCCGATCCAGCGCGCGGCCAGGAGTGTGACGAAATACCTCTCGACAGAGCTCATAACCAACCTCCGCCAAAACCCGCCCGTCGCAAGCCGCTGGCGATGTAAGGGCAGTTTCGCATCAATTGCCACAACAATCCGGTACGATAATTTTCGATCATCAGAATGATCGGCCCCTGATTAAGCCCGTAATGCCACGGTGAGACCCACCAACCATAAGGATTGCCGGACTTTCCCGGGTGGGAGGGGTTGAAAGATGCTTTGAAGCCGTAGGAGTTGAACTCGGTCAACTTGGCCTGATGAATGCAATGGTGGAGCGCGGGCAGCACGATTTCGGGTGCGAACGGCAGCGACGCCACCAACGCCCACGGTGCAAGGGTGCCGTCGTCCGGTCCGTACGGCACGCCTCGCCCCACGTAATCGAAAAATTGGCGCTCGATGCCGTCTATTTTGATAGTATCGGGGCCGGGGCCCTCGCTTGCGGTAATTCCCCAGCAACAGGGGGCATAGTCCTTGAATCCGAGCGGGTTGTTGATCGCGTACTGTTGTTGCACATAAGTTGCGCGGCGGCTGTTCTCGAAATAGTCAATGCCTTTATCATGCATGAACGCGTCCTGAATACCGCGAAAGTCGATCCAGACATGCGAGAGCTGGTGCGTGAACAACGGCCCGGCATAAAGATAGTCATATCCGTAACAGTGTTCCCACCGGTAAGTCGACGTCCACGCTGCGTAGCTGCTCTCGGGCAACGGATGAGTCGGCGAGCCCAGCCCCAGCATATACAGCAGCAGCGCCTCGTCGTAGCCTTCCCAACGGTACTTGAGAAATCCGCTTTCGGCCTTCCAGCCGTGCGTGACCGTTGCGCCGCCGTCTTGCGCCCACTGCCAATCTGCACGGCGGTAAAGCGCGTCGGCGAGGGTGCGGATTTCATGCTCGTCGGCCGTAGCCACATCAAAATAAACTGCCGCAGTCAATGCGCCTGCCAGCAGAAAAGCGGTGTCTACCGTTGACAGCTCGCATTGCCAGGCGCGCCGTCCAGTCTGCATGTCGAGAAAATGATAATAAAAGCCCTGATAGCCGGTGGCGTCGGGTTCGGGGCCTTGCGGGCTGTTCCAGAAAAAACGCAGCGTCGCAAGCGTTCGCTCCACTGCCGCGGCACGCGACATGAATCCGCGTTCGACACTTACCGGGTAGCAGGCTAACGCCAAGCCGGTAGCGGCAATGCTGGACGGCCAATCCGGCGCTGTCTTGTCGATCACCAGCCCGTTGGCGGGATTCGTCTCGTGCAAAAAATAACCGAATGTTTCGCGCTGCAGCTTTTCCAGTTCGGCATCGACAGTTAGCTTCCGGCTGCTCATGGTTTCACCTGGTTCTGCCGGCTCCAAGGTAAACTCGGGTCGTAATGGCGGCGACGACGGCTAGGCACCTTGCGGTCGGCGATGGAGTTCTTATTCATAGTATTCATAAAGTCACCATAGTTCCATGTTAAGCCTGCCCAAGAAAACTGGAATACAAGGTCATCCCGCCATCAATGAGGAGCGTCGTGCCGGTCATGTAGGCGGCTTCGTCGGGTGTGTTTTCGCGCAGGCTGCGCTCCATCAATTCAACTAGCCAACTGCGAATCACCGGCCCCACCACGTCACCTTTCTGCAAACAACCCTTCAATTTGGCGATCATTTGGCGAGTGGGATTTCCGTGCGGCGCGTAAATCAGGACGATGCGCAGCGGGGCTTCAACTTGCCGACCAACTCGGGCAGAGACGACGCAGCCACCAATCCTTTCCTGGCCAAGGTGCGCGTTCGTTCTGGGCTGCGATTGTAACCGACCACGTGCCAGCATTTTTTCGATGGCTTGGAGAGCCAAGTCCCCGCACATCCGGCCCAGACTAATGACGCCGCCCTCCTTTTTATCTTTTCGTTTGGTTGTTTTGTTACCCATGCAAGTATCCTTTATTGGATTGGCGCTAGAGCTCTTTTCTTTTCTCAACCGTCCTCTCCCCCTTCATCTCCATCGAGAGGAAGAAGTTCAGCCCCGTGCGGATCACCGCGACCGCGCCGAGCTTGCCGATCTGGTCCCAACTCGGCGAAACCGCTGTGCCGAGAATGTCTGCCCCAAGTTCGAACTCCAAGGCCAACGTCAGATACCGCGCGAGGATGAGCCGGGTCGTGGTGAACTCAGCCGGCTTGCGCGCCGCGAGGGTGCGGATGAGATGCACAATCGCCACACACACGCCGAGCGTTACAAGCCCCGCGCCGAAAATCTCGACACCGAGCTTCAGCCAATGCACGACGACGATAATTGTGCTTTCGATGGAATCTGGCGTAGAGGTCATGTCAAAACCAGAGGCGCACACCAAATACCACCGTGAGGTCATCGGCGCTTCCTCCGCCACGCCGCGCGATGTCGGCGGTCTCGCCAAACCGGCTCAGCCAATGAACCCCAACGTACGGCGCAAACTCGCGCCTGATTTCGTAACGCAAGCGCAAGCCCAGCCCCACACTGTTGACACCTTCTCCCACGCCGAATTTTTCGGCCGATTGCACGGCAGCATCGAAGTCCAGGCGCGGCTGGAGAATGAGTCGCTGGGTAAGCAGCATGTCGTACGTGGCGGTGAGACGCGCGGAAACATCGCCGTCCTGGCTGATGAACAAGGCGGGTTCAACCTCGAACCGGTAACGCGCCAACCCTTGGAGGCCGATGACGGCGAAGCCCCGCGAGCGGTCGAAGCCTGCGCCCGAGAATTGGTCGTAGCGCAAGCCAGCTTGTAAGTCCCAGAAGGGCGCAATCAGGCGGCTGTAAAGCGCCTGGACTTCCGCTTCGCCGCCGCGTTCGCCACCGGTGCGCCATTCGCCTTCCGTCTTCATCCAAAGCCGGTTGTAGTCGCCGCCATACCAGCTCTGCACGTCCCAGCGCACGGTGTCGTCGGCGTTGTTCTTCATCCGGTATTCGAGCTGGTCGAAGAGCAGGAAGCCAAACCGCTGGCGGTCTTCGACCGGTTGGGGCCAATTTTTTCCCACGACTCCTGGCGGCGATTGGGTTTCAGCATCGACGCGCTCGTTCATGGCTAGGGCCTTCGCCACGGCGGCTGCTTTTTCTGGAATCGGTTCACCGTGCGTGCCCTGATGCGCAGGAGCTGTCTGCGCCGCCGCTTGAATCGAGAAAGCGAAAAGGCCAAGCAGTCTAATAGCGGCGGTGGCGAAAATTGTAGAGCTGCAAGGGTAAAGTTTCACGATGGGGCTCCTTCCTTTTTTTCAACGACTGACACGACGCGGAACATTCCCATTTCCATGTGATAAAGGATGTGACAATGAAACGCCCAGTTGCCGAGCGCGTCCGCCGTGATGTCCAGGGACAGGCGTTCGGCGGGCTTCACGTTGATGGTGTGTTTCTTTGGCTTGAACGGGCCGGCGCCGTTGTCCAGTTCCATGAACATCCCGTGGAGGTGAATGGGGTGATTCATCATGGTGTCGTTCACCAGGGTGAGGCGCACCCGTTCGCCGTAGTAAAACTTGATTGGCTCAGCCTCGGAGAATTTCTTGCCGTCAAACCCCCACATGTAGCGCTCCATGTTGCCGGTGAGGTGTAGTTCGATTTCCCGATTGGGCGGACGGGAATCTTCGCCGGGCTGGAGACTCCGCAGGTCGCTGTAAAGAAGCACGCGTGTCCCGGTGTCCTCCAGGCCGGTGCCGGGTTCATCCAACCGACTTTTCGTCTCCATGGGCACGGAGGAATTTCCCGGGCCGTGGTGGTCAGGACCGTGCTTGACGGGGCTGATCTTCGACATGGAGTCCTTTATCGGCGGCGCGTCCATCTTCATTCCCGGCATATCAGGCATCGCGTTGGTTGCGGGCTGCGCCTGGCTCATCCCTTTCATCTTTGCATCCGGCATCTTCATGTTAGGCATGTTCGTCTCATCCCCGCTCTTCATGCCTGCCATGTCGCCCATGCCCATGTCAGCCATGGTGGCGACCGCGCGTTCTCGGCGCGGCGGGAGCGGCGCCGTCATGCCCTTTTCCGTGGCGAGCGTACCGCGCGCAAATCCGCTGCGGTCCAGGGCCTCGGCAAAGATGGTGTAGGCGCGCTTCTCCTTCGGCTCGACGATGACGTCATAAGTCTCGGCGATGGCGATGCGGATTTCCTCCACGGTCACCGGCTGCACGTGCTGGCCGTCCACCGAGACGACCGTCATTTGGAGACCCGGAATCCGCAGATCGAAATAAGTTGCCGCTCCGGCGTTGATGAAGCGCAGCCGCACCCTCTCGCCCGGCTTGAACAGCGCCGTCCAATTCGATTCCGGCGCGAAGCCGTTCATCAAAAACGTGTAGGTAAAACCCGTGACGTCCGAGATGTCGGACGGGTCCATGCGCATGCGACCCCACTCCAATCGATCCGTGACCGTGGGCTTGAATCCATTTTTCGCCACATCACGAAAGAAGGTACCGACCGTGCGTCGTTGGAAATTGTAATAGTTTTGCCGCCGCTTCAGCCTGGCCAAGACGCGCGCGGGATTCTCTGAGGTCCAATCCGAGAGCACGACGACATGTTCGCGGTCATACGGGAAAGGCTCGGGCTCGGCCGCGTCGATAATCAGCGGGCCGTAGTGGCCCGCCTGCTCCTGGCCCGCGGAATGGCTATGATACCAGTAGGTGCCGTTTTGGCGGACGGGAAAACGGTAGGTAAACGTTTCTCCTGCTTTGATACCCGCGAAGCTCACGCCCGGCACGCCGTCCATGCCGGGAGGCAGAAGCAATCCGTGCCAATGAATGGAAGTGTCTTCCTCGAGACCATTCGTGATTCGTAGTATCGCGTCGCTGCCTTCGCGCAGGCGCACGAGCGGACCCGGGACAATTCCGTTGATGGTGACGGCGGTGCCGCGCCGTTCGCCGAACTGTAGTGTTTCTTCGCGGATTAGAAGGTCTATCCCGTTGGCCTCTGCATCTCCGACTGGACTCGCTTTCAGGCCGGTGGTTTCAAAAGCATAAGCGGGCATGATGCGTTGTAGCCCCGTCAGCAGGCCGAGCGCTGCAGAGGCGCGGATGAAGCCGCGCCTGGTGAGTGGTTGGAATGTTGATTTCATAATCATCTTCTCATTCTTGATTTCGCACAAAGTTCAAGGGGTGCCCGGCGAACGGGCAGAGCGGAGCCTTACTGAAATCCGCTGGCCGCCAGGAGGCCGGGCGTCGTCAAACCCGACGACTACTCCATGCCCTTACCACCCTCCATGTCCTCCTTCATCATGCCCTTGCCGCCCTCCATGCCCTTCTTGCAACACTCCATGGCTTTGTCGCCATCCACCATCTTTCCGTCCATCGTCATCATCTGGCCTTCCTGCATGCGCATCTCTTTGCCGTCCTTCATCTTCATCGTGCCGTCAGGCATGACCTTGTGGCCGTCGGGCATCGTCATCTCGTGGTCCATTGGCCCCGTCACCTTGCCATCCTCCATCATCATCATCTTGCCATCCTTCATCATGATGCCATCGGCGGCCTCAACGCGGGAGGCAAGAAAGGGCACGGACAAGAGCGCGATAACTGCGAGCGTAGTTCTGTACTTCGTCATAAGTTACTCCTTGATTTTCTATAAGTAATAAGTAGAGCGTATTCTAAGTAAAGCGTATGAATTGTCCCGAACAACGTGGGACTCGATCGGCGAGGCGGACCCCGCGCCCGTCTTGGAGGGATGTCGGATCGACCTCGTCGCTCGAGTGGTTGGAATGTTGATTTCATAATCATCTTCTCATTCTTGATTTCACACAAAGGTCAAGGGTGCCCGGCGAACCGGCAGAGCGGAGCCTTACCGAACTCCGCTGGCCGTCAGGAGGCCGGGCGTCGTCAGACCCGACGACTACTCCATGCCCTCCTTCATCATGCCCTTGCCGCCCTCCATGCCCTTCTTCATCATGCCCTTGCCACCCTCCATGCCCTTCTCCATCATGCCCTTGCCACCCTCCATGCCCTTCTTGCAACATTCCATGGCTTTGTCGCCATCCATCATCTTTCCGTCCATCGTCATCATCTGGCCTTCCTGCATGCGCATCTCTTTGCCGTCCTTCATCTTCATCGTGCCGTCAGGCATGACCTTGTGGCCGTCGGGCATCGTCATCTCGTGGTCCATTGGCCCCGTCACCTTGCCATCCTCCATCATCATCATCTTGCCATCCTTCATCATGATGCCATCAGCGGCCTCAACGCGGGAGGCAAGAAAGGGCATGGACAAGAGCGCGACAACTGCGAGCGTAGTTCTGTACTTCGTCATAAGTTACTCCTTGATTTTCTATTAAGTAATAAGTAGAGCGTATTCTAAGTAAAGCGTATGAATTGTCCCGAACAACGTGGGACTCGATCGGCGAGGCGGACCCCGCGCCCGTCTTGGAGGGATGTCGGATCGACCTCGTTGCTCGGTTGTCACGGACCGGCGGAGAGCACAGCAGAAGCTCTGTATGCACGTTGTTACCGCCATGCTGGGCGGCCTCTGGCACGATCGGCGCCGCCGATCATGCCTGCCAACACGGGTACTGAATAAGCCTCGTCGCCGTTTGTACATTTTTCGTTCTGCTCAGTGGTGCTTGTAGTAGCCAACGCCGCGGATGTCATTCCAGGACGTGGTCTGATGGCAACGATAGCACTGGTTCACCTGAGCTGGCCCGCAGCACCCGGCTACCTGCGCATCTTCCTGGCCGGCGATCTTCTTCGAAATCATGTCGAAGTGCATCATGTAGTGGCTCGGTGGAGCTTGGTGGCACTGCGCGCAGTTTGTTGAGCGCGGAGAGGGATGCTGGAACTCGGCGATTGTCCATTGGGCCATGATGTGGCACTGTGCGCAGTCTTTGCCGAACAGTCCTAAGTGCCGGTCTTTGGTGGAGTGGCATCCAGTGCAGTTGAGGGCTTCGCGCGCGGAGCCCTCGTCGAGTTGATCGGGGATTCGGATGCGCAACCAGGTCTCCAGCGATTCGATCGTGGCGGCGCTGGCGGCGTCCGTTCGAGACGCACGCGCAAGTGTCCGTGCGCCGACCTTGGCGAGCTCCACATGGTCCATCGCGATAAGGCGGCTGTTCGTACTCTGATGCTCGACGTGACATGCCGCACATTCTTGGATACTCGCGTGGAACGCGGTCGGCTGACGCCCGAGCAGCCGCTCGGCGTTCGCATGGCATGCCGTGCACTTAACGACCGTCACGCCGACGGTCGGCTCGTGGCACGATGCGCATCGGTCGCCGAGGTATGCGTGCCGAGCCGACAGCGGACCCGGACTGACAAACTGTTGCAGCGTCGATGATGCTCGCTTGAAATGCACCACGGTGAGGTACGCCGTGGTAGCAACAGCGACGATCAGCGCGAGCCAGAGCGCGAGCTGTTTCATCGCAGCCACCGCAGTCCGAAGTAGATTCCGGCCCCGATGTGCAGCGCGAGTAGCACGTAAAGGATAACAGAGAGCACGATGTGCAGCGTCAGAGATCGGCGGAACCAGCGTTTGAACAGCTCGTTCGTGCGGACCGCGTACTCCAGGTCCGCCACGCTTTCAGCAGTGCGGATGACTTCACCGGCTGGGCCGCCAATTGGGAGATCGAACCCCACCGACGCGAGGCCCGCCACCCAGACGGGCACCTTCGGAAGGCCTCGCATTTCCGTGGGGGACTTCTCGAGCACCCCCCACGCACAGTCGAGATCGCCCCGGGCAGTCTGGAGTAGGAGTAATTTATCTTTGATCTCTTGGGTGACGTAGGTGAGCAGATAGCGAACGGCGAACCCATTCACGACGACGAGCAGCATCACTGCCGTCAGCGTGATTCCCAGCCAACTGTCGAATTTGTGGCCAGTGTGAATGATCGCGAGCAAAGGGCCGAAGATGCCGGAGTAAACATGCAGGGCCATCAACGACTGCAACGAAACGTGCGCGGTGATTCGGTCGTGGAGAAAGGGAATGCGCTTGGCAATTGGGTAGGCGAGCGGGATGAGCATGAGCACGGCGCCCGCGATCCCGAACGCCGCGCCGACTCCGCTGCCCGGAAAGCGCGGCGAGCGGTGAACGAAGAATCCAAGCCAGGCCAGCAGCAAGACGCTGAGGGTGCCGGTGACGACGATGCGTTCACGCTCCTTCATGGGGCTACGCCTCCACCGCAATGTCGCCCTTAGGCTTTGCCTGACAGGCGAGAATGATGCCGTTGGCCTTGTCGTCAGGCTCGAGAGCGTCCTCCACCGCCATCTCGACTTCGCCGGCAGTCATCTTTACCTTGCACACGCCGCAAGTGCCGACGCGGCAGGAGAATTCGATTCCGATGCCGAGCTCCTCGGAGAGCTCGAGAACGGTCTGATCGACATGAATCTTGGCCGACTTGTTGTTCTTGGAAAACGTCACCAGCGGGCCGGTCGCAGGGGCAGTCGGTTTGGCCGTGGTCCCCGCGGCAGCCGGGCTGGGCTTGGGTGTGCCGAATGCTTCGATCTTTAGTTGATCCGAAGGTACCCCCAGCTCGGCGAGGAGGGCTTTCGTCGCGTCCATCATCGGTATCGGGCCGCACAGGTGGATTCTCCGCGAAGCAAGGTTGGGAATAGACTGCGTGAGCAATTCCTTGGTCAGATGCCCGCGCGGGCCTTTCCAGTCTGTCCCTTCTGCGCGAGACATTGCGACCACGACGTGCAACTTAGGATTACGGCGCTCAAGCGCGCCGATTTCGTCCGCAAAAATAAAGTCAGCCGGAGTGCGGCACGCATAGATGAAGAAGATGTCTCCGGCCCATGATTGCTCGGTGAGATAACGACTGATGCTCATCATCGGCGTGATGCCCACACCTCCGGAGATAAGGATGATGCTGTCCGCCTCTGTTCCGGTAAAAGTAAACTTCCCGACCGGGCCGCCAGCTTCGATCATGTCGCCTACCTTGAGCAGGTCGTCGATGTGACGGGAAACCGCGCCCCGCGGCTCACGCCGTACGGTCAGGTCGAGGTATTCGCGCTGCGACGGGGAGGATGAAATGGAGTAGGAGCGGTTCATCCTCGCGCCGCCAATCCAGAACGAGACGTTGAGGAACTGACCGGGCACATAGGTGAAAGGTAGGAAGCGCTCGCCGGACGAAGGCAGGAGCCGAATTGTTTTCACGTTCGGCGTTTCCTTTACGACGCTCCCCACGCGAAGCTGCCCTCGCCAATTCGCAGTCACAGGCGACGCTGAGGTCGCCTCCGAAACGGTTGGCGGTGTGGCGGGCGCGGCCGGAGAACCTCCGGCAACAGGTGGGGCTGGTGGCTTATCCGGCGCTTTGGCGAATTCCTCTTCGGCTCGCAACCAGTCAATTTCGGGAGAGCCCATAGGCCGCCCTCTCGCCTGCCAGAGCTCCTCTGCTCGACCTGCAATTGTTGCGGCATCTCCACCCGGAACGGGAACGGCGGTTGACTCTCCGGGCGACGGAACCGGCGCCGGTGACTTTCCGGCTGGAGGCACCGTTGGCGAGGGTGGTGGGGATGCTGCTGAAGGTGGCGGTGTCCCTTGGGCTGGCGGGGCCTCCGGCGCGGACGGCCCGGGTGCTCCGGCAAGCGGCGGTGCCGCTCCGGGCGGCGGCGGGTTCGTGTCGGGATCAAGACGCCCAAAGAGGGCCGCCGCGCGGCGCATCTTGAAGAAGTACATGGCGACCATCGCCAGCGCGAACGCAACGAGCAGCACTATTGTGAAGAGGTGAAATGGCTTGATGCCCAGGAGAGTGCGTGGCTCTTCAGGCCGGACAGGGGACGCAAGGTTCATCTCGCGTTTGAACCAGTCGAGTGCAAGGTTGCGCGGCGCTTTGCCTTCGGAGAGGACCTGCCGAGCCGCGATTCCCGCTTCGAACTCGGCTAGGCCCCCGCGCATCTGCACCGTCGCTTGTTGCATGGCTGCATAGTCATCGTCGAATGTGGAATCGGATAGTTTTTCGAGACTGGAAGACATCTGGGCGGCGCCTGCCTTCATGCGTTCGCGGGCAAGCTGCTCGATTCCTGCGCGCGCTTCGGGCGTCACCTCATCAGGCAGCGCCATGAGCGAGGGATAGAGCTCTTTGCGCGGAGGCGTACCCATCTGCTTCATCATTTCCCCCATACCTGCGCCGGGAGCCGCCTCTGACGGGCTGCCAGCCATGCCGCCAGAGGCGGCCGGTGCAGCCTGATTGCCACTGGGTGTCATCGGGCCTGCACCGGGAGCGGCATGGTGTTGCTCGTGTTCGTCTGGTGCCATTTGGGCGAATGCCGACACGACGAAAATCGCCAGGATCAAGGCAGCAAGCCGGGACAGGAAATGATTTTTCATGCACGCCTCCAATTCAGACTCCTTGGTAATGGCTATGACGCCTTGTTGTGGAGTTGACATATAGTAACTTTATCTTTGTCAATCAAGCTATTTTCTGGTCGCAACGTAACATCTCATTAGTTACAGGTAACGCCGTAAAAATCAGGTTAAAGTGTCGGGATCAATATCGTTGTTATGGTTATCTGAAGTTTCCCAGTTTTTCAGGAACAATCAAATTTGAAAGTGAAAAAATTTCGAAAATTTTTTAGCAACTCTTAACACGCGTTAACCTCATCTTTTTAATAAAAGGGTAACGCCAAAAACCCCAATTAAGACTTATTTCCCGATTTAAGTCTTAATTCCTGCTCTGCCTCAAGCCAATCATTAAGTTCGTTACCCGGCAAAAAACCTCTGTTTTTAGCTTTAATATAAGCAATATCTGCAACTTCATGGCTGGCACTAACACTGGGCAACTGTTTTTGATGTTCTGCCGTTTCCTGAAGATGTTGCTGAGAAACTGTCTCTTTCGTTACTTCATATTTTTTTGATGATGAGGTCATTTTTTCTTCCGAATAAATTTACAATGTAGATATCCATAAGCCTCTGAATGATTTACAGTGAAAGGATAAGATTTTGCTATGTCGTTGTCTGTGCGCTAGCTAACGTAACCTAAACTAAGTGACACAATAGAGTGCATGCAAAACCGGGGGAGGCTAAGCCACCTTTTTGAGGGTTTCATCATTCGCCGCCCGAAAGCCGGGATACCAGTCGCGAAACGTTTGCTCCAAATCGCCATTGAGCACCCGTGTCCGCATCTGCAAGAGTAAATGCGCGCCCTTGGGACTCCACTGCATTTGTTGCTTCTTCGTGAAACGCTTGGCGACAACGTAATTTACTGCGGATTCGACAAAGCCGGTGCTGATTCGGTCTCCCTGGCGATAGCGCTCGCCGCCATAGTTGGGGATGAAGGCTTGATTGTTGGCAATGTACGTGTGGAATTCTTCAACCGCCCGCAACAGCTTGCGGGTTGTGGGGTCTAGGGCTCAATGGAACATAAAACCCGTTTAAGACTTCATAAGCCCATTTGAGATTCTCAAAACTCATAATTTCATGGGTTTCGATACGAGAACGGTTTTTGAGAAGACACATTAATGAAAGTCCCAGCGTGCAACTATTCTCAACAAACCTTCTCATAAATGAAGGTTATCGATAAGGCACTGAATTAAATGATCTTGTTTTTAACAAAATTTGTGTTAACTGTCCAAAAGCCCAGTGTTGGCTCTTAACAAGATTTTTCGTTCCATTGCGCCCTAGACCCCGTATTTCAAAGCCGACCCTTTATGCTTACCTGAAACAATAAAAGTAATTCAACAATACTTTTTACAAAAAGCGCATCATATTGGAAACTAGCGTTACTTTTCGTACCGTTGGACTTCAAACCCCGATATAGGAGTTATTTCAGCAGTTGGGTACTAGGCACCAAGGAATCATTGTTTTAGCACACGATATAATTACAAAACGTAGTTTTGAACAAACAAGTATGGGATTTCAACACTTAAGCGCACGAGATATACCATTTTTTTGGAAAAAATTTTGACGTAAAAATGATGATCGCTAATCAATGTATTCGGTTTCACAACCTTACTTTGATAGAAAATAATGGCCTATGAGGCGTTGTATCATCAGCTCTAACTGATGTTCATCAAAATTACTCAACTGCTTATAAAGATGTGGCGCAATCGTTACGAAAACTTTCACTAATTGGGAGTCAAAGTGATTGCCTCTGCCATTCTCTAGCATAGAGATAGCATCGGTGACAGACAATGGGTTTTTGTATGGCCGTTTTGAAGTTAGGGCATCGAACACGTCTGCAATCGAGAATATACGTGCATTTAGAGGAATTTCTTCCCCCTTAAGTCCTTGTAGATAGCCATTTCCATCATATCTTTCATGATGGAATTTTACTACATCTAACGCACCTTTAAGCCAGCTTGACTTGCTAATAATATCTTCGCCAAGTGAAACATGAGTTTTCATGATTTCAAATTCTTCGGGAGTTAGCTTTTCTGGCTTTAATAAAATGGGATCACGAATACCGATTTTTCCAACATCATGCAAAAAAGCTCCAGCGATTAGATCGCGCTTTTTATCATTGGGCAGTCTAATGGCCTCGGCAAGTTGTAGCGCATAAAATGTTACTCGATAGTTATGGCTATTGGTATCGGAGTCTCGTTCAGCGATTGCGCAGCCAAGGACATTCATCAATTCCAAATTGCCCTGCAATAGATCGGTAGAAAGCTTGATAACTCCTCGATTAAGCGTCAATATAATTTGGGTACATCAAGAAGGTAGTAAACGTGATACTGAGGGTAACAAACAGTAAGGTTCGAAGCAAGTCGTTCCTAATCACATCTAGGGTTTGTCGATCAACTAGGTAAATGCCTTCAAAATATCCAATTAGTGAATTCTGTGCATCCTTCAGCGGAACCAAAATAACCAATAGCAATTCATTATGGATAAGGTGAAATTCGTGAGAGAACTCACCTTGTTGCGGAAAGCGATGGCGATATGAGTTGATCTCTTGTTCGGCGAGCTCTTGCCCACGTCGAACCATTTCAAGCTGCAGTAGTTTGTTATGGTCATACAGTTCAACGATCAAAAAATGTTGGTTAACCAATTGTTGTGCCAACGCCATTAGATGTTGGCGAGCACTGATGTCCATATGCTCAAGATTATGCGCCGACTCTCTGCTAAAATTCACCGACTCACTGATAGCGAGTTCATGCACGGAATGCTGGATGCGATTTATCTCCAACCATAAAACGAAACCGCCTATTGTCACGCTGAGAAATAGCCACCCCAAAAATAACCTAGTCAATATTTTCCGATGAATAAATTGACTTGTAGAAATAGCTACTTTCGCTCTATTTTCTGAGATCGGAGGAAGATGCATTTGCATCTGCCGCCTAAAAGAAAACCAGGAAGTTTTCATCAATCCCTACCGTGTGCTGGCAAGTACATGACGTTATCAAACTTACTAAATGCCGTTGTTAAAGTAATCATACTGCTTTTGCAATTTTTGACATTATTTTGTGATCTTCACCGAATTTACAAAGGGCATCGCAGTGCTGCCGAAGTTCTGAAAATAAAATGTATTTGATTGGGGTTTTGATTTGCTTGATTGAAGGGCGTGAAAGTTGTAAAACCACATCCTTTTCTCTACTATCGGGTACCACCAAATAAAAAGTTTCATGGCCGATAGCGATGGAATAAGAAAGGTCGGTCAGTCGTAAAATTCCCGAATAAATACTGGTGCTTTTTTCAACTTCAAAGGCACAAATCACATTATTTGTCCCTTTCTCTAACCATAACACATCGATCAATTTGATAGTACCGGCGGTTTCTTTATCACAATTGATAGCTGGAAATTTATCGGGACTCATAAACGAAAAACTACTTCCTGCATAAGACCTTGAACGGTCATTTGAAGCAACAAAAGCATCGTAACCCAAACTTTGACCGATTTTCAACAGATGAAACTGCATTTCGGAGTGTAGGTTTTCTTCCTGTTTTTCGTCTTGAATTTCTTTCTGGCGTTTTACAATGTTTTTTTCGAACTTATTTCGCTCGTCTTCGCTTAAATATTCATCATTGCCGATAAGCATTTTTTGCGTACCGATTTCGAAACACAAACCTGCAATCGCTCCCAAATCGTTAGAAAGTTGAGCCTTATATTTGCTGTTGGTTTCAATCAATACTTCCCTGATTTTTAGGTATTCCGTCCAAGAACCTAATTTCTTTTTATCATTAAATAAAGCGTTAAAGCCATTGACGATGGCCGTATTGAAAGGCGGAAACAAAGTCGGGTGCAAAAAATATAAAATACTTCCTACGGCTGGCCCCAACCCTTTTATTTTTAGCGCATCTAACCGTACTATTTCTTTAATAATTTGTTCTTCCGATTTAGCATTGATACAGTTTTCCAGGAATTGACCGAAGGCAGTTTTATTACTTTGATTTTCGTAAATATCAGGTATCCGTAACTTAGGTTTCCAATAAAAAGGATGAGATACCCCGACAAACACCTGTTTTTGTTCGGCAATACAGTTCAAAACAAATTCTAAGGAACTCCCCTTGAAATCATTTGGGAAAGTTTTGTTTTTAATATCTTCCACCACCTGTAAAACCCCTCTGCGAATGGTGCGAAAGGCTTTAAGCCGCTGGTCATTATCAATAAACCACGTATTGTAGACGCTTTGCGTATCGGCTTTGTATTGTGTAATTATTTGTAAGAGGTTGTTCATCTTTTATTCTTTTATATAGAAGTTACACATTGACGACTGGCTGAAATTATAAGTCTAAGTACGCCATGCTCGCCATAAAAGGAGCCAGGGTGTGTAGGCTTTTTTGCCTCCCTTGGGTACACCATTCATAACACCAAAAGGGATTCATCAATGTGGTGGGCAGAAAAGCGTTGCCCGCTTGACTGCGTTCAAAATTACGATGGCAATGATGGCGATGCCTGCAACGTCAGGGTTTCCCTCCAGTGCTGCGGAAACAGCCGCTGCGCCAACTCCGTCAGATGTTGGTGAGACGCGGAGTCCAGCCCGTTCCAGGTTCTGGGCGGACTCCCCACCGAAGGCCGCGGATTCCTCCCTGAATGCGAGGTTGTGGACGAACTGCTGGATGCAATTGACCTCCACCCACAAAACGGCACCGCCGATCGCCACGCTGAGAAATAACCACCCCAGAAGTAGACGGTTTGATTTTTGCTGTCATTGGTATATTTTCAGCGGCATCACACTAATATTGACTGCTATGTGTCTTGGCACCGACTGCCGATGGCAGTGGCCAAAAAATAGGGGGCGATGAGATGTTGCAGCATCGCCTCCATCCGGTGTTCCTCAAGGCCATTCATCTCCTCGTGAAGACGGAATGCGATCATCGCAAAAACACTCACCAACTGCGGGTCGAAGTGGCTACCGCTGTCCCGTTTGAGCGCAGCGAGGGCGTCAACTGCCGTCCACGATTCCTTGTACGGGCGTTTGGAAGTCAGGGCGTCGAACACATCCACGATAGCGAATATTCGCGCATTCAGGGGAATCGCTTCGCCCATGAGCCCATGCGGGTAGCCACTGCCGTCGTATTTCTCATGATGAAATTCGACTACGTCCCTAGCGCCGCTGAGCCAACTCGATTTGTTCAGAATATCCACGCCCAGCGATACGTGAGTTTTCATGACCTCGAACTCTTCCGGAGTCAGTTTTCCCGGTTTGAGCAAGATGGGATCGCGGATGCCAATCTTGCCGACATCGTGCAAAAAGGCGCCAGCGATCAGGTCGTTGATATCTTCATGGGAGAGCCCAAACGCCTCGCCAAGCCGCAGCGCATAAAACGTTACCCGGTAGTTATGGCTATTGGTATCGGAGTCGCGTTCGGCAATGGCACAACCGAGCACATTCATCAGCTCCAGGTTGCCCTTTAGCAGATCACCGGAAAGCTTGATCAGACCCCGATTGAGTGTCAGGATGATCGGGTACATCAGCAGAGTGGTAAAGGTGATGCCGAGGGTGACAAACAGCAGCGTACGAAGCAGATCATTCTTGATCGAGTCTAGCGTTTCTCGATCTATCTGGTAGATGCCCTCGAAATAACCGGTCAGCGAATCCTGGTCGCCTTTCAGAGGAACCAGGATGACCAACAACAGATCCCCGTCGATGAAATGCAGTTGGTGGGAAAACTCTCGCTCCTTGGGAAACTTGTGCCGGAACTGGTCAATCTTTTGTTCGGAAAACTCCCTTCCGCTCCGAACGGCTTCAAGCTTAAGTTGTTGAGTTCGGTCATACAACTCGACGATGAGGAAGTGCTGGGCAACCAGCTGCTGAGCCAGCCGCTTCAAGTGTTCCAAAGCACCTTGGTCTATTTTGTCCAGATTGTGAGCGGATTCCCCACTGAAGGTCGCGGACTCCCTGAGTGCGAGTTCATGCACGAACTGCCGGATGCGATTGACTTCCAGCCATAAAACGACACCGCCGACCGCTACGCTGAGGAACAGCCATCCCAGAAACAATCGAACCAGGATTTTCCGGTGGATAAACCGGCTTGTAGAAAGCGCTGCTTTCGAATCGGCCCCACCGTCATTGACTTTCCGCATCGTAGCTTCCGAACCGCTCATACCGCCGACTTTCCTGCAAGAAACTTGATGTCCCTGTGCCAACGCCATTGACTTGGTTTAGTAAACATCACTTAGCTTGTGTCATCATATAATCTACGGCGGCGCTGATATCCGCATCGCTCAATTCGGGTTTCCCGGCCCGTGGCGGCATCGCTCCCTTGCCATTGATAACGGAAGCGGCCAGTACATCGGCGCCCTTCTCAATCAATGGCCGCCATGCCGCCTTGTCACCAAGCTTGGGTGGCATGGCGGCATGACAGACAGCACAGTTGTTGCTATATACTTCCTGACCATCGGCTGCGAGAGCCTGGCCCGCAAATAAAGAAACCGCCAAGGCGGCGCTGCTGAAATGTATGAGTTTCATGGCTTTCTCCTATTCATTGAAAGATTGGGGTTTGGTTGAAACGTTTATCTCAATTCGGTAATGCGTTTCCCGGTATTGCTGTCGAAAACAGAGCATAATAGTCTCCTTTATTAGTTGATCTCATTTCACTACTCTCGGTCACTCGCGTACTTATTTGGAGTATCGATAGGAGTGGCGCTAGCTTTTTTAAACCACATTCCCCAGAGCGAAATAAGGATCTGTGCCGCCAATGACAGCCCCATGAATCCTCCACCGATAATGACGACGTAGGCAAAAAAGGGCTGGTACTTGGTGACCCACCAGGACCCGATATCCATCCAAATCGCAACGTAAGGGATGACAATGATAGGCAGTTTCAAGGCTGAGGTGATTTCGCTCAGTGAGAAAATCATTCCAGTCAGAAGGAATATGATGCTGATGCCGAACAGATGAACATGAGACACACGTGCAAGCTGGTCTAGGCCCGGCCCCATGTCAACACGTGTCACTTCGCGGACTTCTTCGAAGGTGGTTAACGGCGGAACGGTAGGACTCGACTTAGCGTTGTGGCAGGTAACGCAGTTTTTATCCAGCAGCGGTTTCACCTTTTCTCGGTATCCTTCCGCTGACGCCCCCGTGCTTATCCAGCGCAATACCTCCTCTGTTTCGGAAGACGTGACCTTATTCGCCATTATCCCCCGCAGGGCAGACTCAAGGCGGGTGTTGCCGCGCACGCCGTGATATTTCATGGTGATCCCTTCGACCAACCCCATTCCCATCCTTTTGTGCGGGTCCACGTCCACGAGATACAAGTAGAACAACGCCGTCAAATATCCTATCCCAATCGTCAGCAAAAAAACGCTAAACAATAGGCGCAGGGACGCCGGCAATGTCCTCAAAGTGCAGGATGACATTGATTCCACAAATACTTGCATAGGTACCCCCATCAATTTTAAATAGAAGTTTTCACTTCAGAACAAAAGCCAGGCCAGCAAAAAAATGCTGTTGTTGTCGGAGGCATTTCTGCCGAAACCGTCATAGTTGTGTCTGGCGCCATTGAATTTCTCATAAGCTGTATAGCGTGCAGCCAGTTTCAAGTTGGACCACGGCAGGTAATTCAGTTCCGCAACCAAACCATCGCTGTTTGGGTTGCCGTTGGCGCTGCCTGTAACCGGTTCCCCGGTGTTGTATTTGAGTTCATTGCTATTGCCCCAGGTGGAAAAAAACTGGATACCGCCGCCAAAACGGCGCTGGTAGTAATAATGAGCATCAATCCTGAATGTTTGCAGGACATCTGATCTATTAGACGTGAGGCCCTGGGCAGTACTTGCATTCCAGTCTTGTGCTTCCCGGATCCAGGTCGCAGCGGTGCTAACAATGTGTGCGCCGCTAATGTATTGGTATTGGGCATCGAGGGCAACATCCGTAAAACGATCTGTAGGTCCTCCAGTATTATCGGGATCTGGAAAAACGTCAGCCACCATACCGTAGGTCCCCGCCGACAGGCTGTGAGATCCCCATTCGTGTTGTAAGGCAACTCGCCAATAGGGTACAAAGCCATCCACCACGTTATTTGTGGGGACACCCGCACCCAGCGGACGTAGCATGCCTCGTCTGGCGCTACGATAAAAGGCCACTTCCCCGTACACCAGGTTATTCCACAAGCTATAGACGCCTAAGCCTCCTACTTGACTAGCCAGGGTGGTATCGATCTGTGTTCGCGCGGCCGGCGACAGGGCCGCAGTTCCGGTATGGGGAAAACTCCATTGCGGCGTGCTGTTATAGATATCAGACACCGTCGGATTATTGTTGAGGGTAAGGCCATAAACCAGTTCCTGGTTATCGGCGACTGAAAGGCTGTTGGCATAGCGAGCATCGAACATCTCCATCACGACTTTATCCTCTATGCCGTCATAAAAGGCTTGGATTAATGCTCCCGATTTCTCGGTTATTTTTCCTCCATAATACAAACCTACCGCCTGCGGGATAACTTCATTGTTATGCGGAAAATTCACTGGATCTGTCCCCTTGGTTTTCTGGGTGGAAATCCAGGAAACCTGCAATAGGGCTGAGATAGGAAGCGAGGCCGGGAACTTGACATTGGGAGCTTTTTGGCTAAAGCCGCGCAGCTTGAACTGTCGCCCGAACGGCGTCAGTTCCGGGAAGACTGTATGGCAGGCGGAACACTGCATACCCGTCTGGCGTCCCATGCTTGGCACTGCATGTGCGTTAGCTAAAACCAATAATCCGAGGAATACCGTCATACCTATGCGAAACGTTACCATATTCATTCACCTCTATTTGACTGACCAAGTTACATGTGACTTTTTCCATCATCTTTGTTTTACTGAGTAGATTTCCGTAATTAATTGGATAACTGCTGCTATGAAATTAACGCACCTTACCCGTCGTACGGTCGTTATTGTTTCGTTGCAATGATTATTTGGAAGTTTCCGAAAAAATACGTTGTACATTCACACGTCCATCCTCCCATGTTCTCCAAACAGCCGAGTGGGTCACAAGTATCCCAGAGCGCAAGACCAAGCGGCTCGAAGACTTTGAAGTAAGTCCAGCTCAGGGCGCGTAGTATCCACAAGTCCGGACGATGAAATTCCGCAAGAAAGAGCTTTCCTCCCGGCTTGAGCATGCGCCCTGCTTCAATCAGCGCTTGCCCCTTCAAGTGGTGCGGCAACTCATGAAGTAGAAAAAACATGACGTTGGCATCGACAATGCCGTCCCTCTGTTTCATGGCGGTGGCATTTTCTTCGATGAAATCCACTTTCCCCGAAAAGTGGTCAAGCTTACTCTTTGCGTGAACAAGCTGGTTGTTAATAATGTCCACAATCAGGACGCGCTCGGCACCCGCTTGAACAACTGTTTTCACGACTAGCGGAATTACATTTCCGAAGGCACAAGACGTAACGAGTACCTTTTTATTTTTTAAATCCGATTGCATGAGTTCAGAGACGATCTTCGAAACAAGCCGGTCATATTGAAACAGCAATATTGCCGAGATGATAGGTTGAAAATCAACCAGCTTAATGAGCCGAATATTTGAGTAGATGGGATACACGTGTGCCTTTTCGCCGTGTGAACCTGATACAAGTCCGCGCACCAGCAACGCCCCCCTCGTCGCCATAAAGAAGAACAGGCCTGTTAATGCCAAAAGAAAAAGCGAGGCTAAGGCACCGCTTATCATCCACGTTTTCATTGAGCTTCCTTTAACAGTATGGCCATCATTGTGAATTCCTACTCGCTTACCGAAAGGCGCTTAATGTCTTTATGCCAACGCCAAATCACATAGAGCGCCGGAATGACCAGCAGTGTTAGCAGCATGGCCGAACCGATGCCGCCGATCATCGGTGCGGCCAGGCGTTTCATTACATCCGCGCCGGTGCCGGTAGCGAGCATGACCGGAAACAGGCCGACGATATTGGCCAGGCCCGTCATCATGACCGGCCGGATGCGCTCCATGGCGCCGGTTTGAACGGCCTCCAGCAAATCCGCGAGCGAATGCAGCTGTCCGGCTTCCTGGCGTCTGCGGACGGCTTCACCCAGATAGGACAGCATCACGGCGCTGGTTTCGGCGGCGACGCCCGCGAGTGCGATTAAACCCACCCAAACGGCGATGCTCATATTGTACCCGAGCCCATACAGTGCCCATACGCCGCCGACCAGGGCCAGCGGCACGCCCAGCATCACCATCAAGGTTTCGGCGACGGAATGAAAGGTGAAGTAATACAGAACGAAGATGATGGCGAGCGTCAACGGCACGAAAATCTTAAGGCGCTGCTGCACACGTTCCATGAATTCGTATTGTCCAGACCAGGTCAATGTGTAACCTGTCGGCAACTCGATTTTTTCCTTCACGATGCGCTTCAAATCCTCCACATAACCGCCCACATCGCGCCCGGTCATGTCCACATAAACGTAACCAGCCAGCATGCCGTCCTCGTCCCTGATCATCGCCGGGCCGCTGACCATGCGCAGCTCCGCGAGCTGGGCGATGGGCACCTGTGCACCATTCGGGGCGCTCACCAACACCCGTCCCAATTTATCCAGATCGTCGCGCAGTTCGCGCAGATACCGAACATTGACGGGATAGCGCTCCCGTCCCTCGATGGTAGTGGTAATGCTTTCCCCGCCAATAGCGGATTCGATCATCTTGCTGACGTCCATGACCGTGAAACCATAGCGGGCAATCTCATCGCGCTTGATGACGAAGTCCAGAAAATAGCCGCCCGAAACCCGTTCCGCGTAAACGCTACGGGTACCGGGAACCTCCTTGGCGATCATCTCTATGGCTTTCCCGATCCCCTCGATTTTTTTGAGGTCTGGCCCGAATATCTTGATACCCACGGGAGTACGCACGCCGGTGGTGAGCATGTCGATACGCGCCTTGATCGGCATGGACCAGGTATTGGTCACGCCGGGAAACTGCAAGGCACGATCCATCTCGGCAATCAGGTCTTCATAACTCAGGCCCTCTCGCCACTGCTCCTTAGGCTTCAGCTCCACCACCACTTCCATCATGCTGAAAGGGGCCGGGTCGGTGGAGGTTTCGGCGCGGCCGGATTTGCCAAACACATGGCCGACTTCGGGAAATGCCTTAAGCTTTTGGTCCATCTGTTGCAAGAGTTTCCCGGCTTCCGTGACCGAGATGCCCGGCAGCGTGGTCGGCATGTACAGAATTGTGCCTTCATACAGCGGCGGCATGAATTCGGTGCCCATGCGCTGATACGGCAGAGCGATGCTGGCGATGAGCAAGATGGCAAGTGCGACCAGTATCGTCCGGTAGCGTAGCGCGAGCCTCAGAACAGGCGCGTAAGCCCACTGCAACAGGCGACTGACCGGGTTGCGCTGCTCCGGGATGATCCGACCCCTGATAAAAAGGGGCAACAGGGCCGGGATCAGCGTCACCGCAATTACCGCACTCATGGCGATGGACAGGTTCTTGGTCAACGCCAGCGGTTTGAACAAGCGGCCCTCCTGACCTTCCAGGGTGAAGACCGGCATGAAGGCGATGGCGATCACCAGCAGCGAGGCGAAAATCGGTGGCCCCACTTCCTTGGCGGAATCGATGAGGACCCGATTACGGTCGCCCACGCGGCCGCCGCGTTCCCAATCCTCCAGCCGACGGTGAGCGTTGTCGACCATGACGATGGAGGCGTCTACCATGTCGCCGACGGCGACGATGATGCCGCCGATGGACATAATGTTCATGCCCACCCCAAGAAAATACATCGGGATGAAGGCGATCAGGATGGCGATGGGTAGAGTGATGATGGGAATGAGGGCGGAGCGAAAATGCAGCAGGAAGACGATAATCAAGACACTGACCGTGATCAACTCCTCGATCAGGTTTTCATTGGCGGTGGAAACAGCCTCCTTGATCAGGTCGCTACGGTCGTAGGCAGTTACTATCTTGACGCCAGCGGGCAAGGACGGCTCGATCTCCTTGAGTTTGGCCTTGACGCGATCAATCACCTCCAGGGTATCCTGACCGAAGCGCATGATGACGACGCCGCCCACCGCCTCGCCCTGGCCGTCCAGTTCCGCGATACCGCGTCGCATGTCGGGCCCCAAACTAACCGTCGAGACATCGCGCAGCAGGATGGGGGTGCCGTTCAGGTTCACGCCCACGGCGATTTGCTCGATGTCGGCGGTGGACTTGATATAACCGCGCCCCCGGATCATGTACTCGATGCCGGAGAATTCGACGACACGCCCGCCTACGTCGAGGTTGCTTTGGCGCACCTTGTCGATGATCTCATTCAGGTTGAGCCGGTAGGCCAGCACCTTGGTGGGATCGAGATTGATCTGGTACTGGCGCACGAAACCGCCCACGCTGGCGACTTCGGCAACGCCGTCCACGGCGCGGAGCCAATAGCGCAGATACCAGTCCTGAAACGAACGGAGAGAAGCCAAATCCTGCTGCCCAGTTGTATCCACCAGAGCGTACTGAAACACCCAACCGACCGCCGTGGCGTCCGGCCCGAGCTGCGGCGTCACGCCTTCCGGCAGTTTGCCGGATAACTGGTTCATATATTCCAAAACGCGGGATCGCGCCCAATAGATGTCAGTGCCGTCCTTGAATAGAACATAGACGTAGGAATAACCGAAGTCCGAAAACCCCCGCACGACCGTCACATTGGGTGCGGACAGCAGGGCGGTAATGATGGGATAGGTGATCTGGTCCTCCATCAGGTCCGGCGAGCGCCCCGGCCACTGGGTATAGATGATGACCTGGGTGTCGGACAAGTCCGGCAAGGCATCGATGGGGGTGTTCTTCATGGCCCACAAACCGCCAGCGGCAAGGCCGAATACCAGCAAAAAGACGATGAAGCGGTTCTTCGCGCAAAATTCGATTAGATTTTCGACCATGACCGATCCTGTATACTATTTGAAATATCTGTTGAAACGGGACGATCTCAATGCTTCATCCCTTTCATGCCACCTACTGCATTCTTGAGCTGGCTTTCGGAATCGAGCAGGAAGTTCGCCGAGGTGACGATATGTTCGCCCTCGTGCAGTCCCTCCAGAATTTCGATCCAGTCACCGCTACGCTGGCCTATTTTTACATTGCGCCATTCAAGTTTGCCGCCGCCCAGATGAATAAAGATGATCTGCCGCTCCCCGGATTCCAGCACCGCATTTTTGGACACTACCAACCGTGTTCCCAGCGGCACGGCAAGCTCCACATTAGCAAACATGCCCGGTTTGAAAATTTCTGACGGGTTATCCAGTACGAAGCGAACCTTGGCAGTACGGGTTTGCGGGTCTACCGTCGGATAAATGAAATCGATCCGGCTTTGATACTGATTGTTTGGTGCGTAGGATAGACTGACAGATGCAGTTTGGCCCAGTTTTATCAGCGGCAGTTCATATTCGTAGATATCGGCCAGCACCCACACCTTGGTCAGATCGGCAATGGTATAAAGCTGATCGCCGGGATTAACGCGCATGCCGGCTAAAGCAGTCTTAGTAATGACCGTGCCGGTGAGCGGCGCATGGATCGGCAGGGTTTTCAGCACTTCACCGGTGCGTTCCAGATCACGGAGGTGATAGTTTTCAATATCCCACAGGCGTAAACGTCGGCGCGCCACATCAAGCAACGAATTCGCGCCTCTGGCAACTTCGGGGAACTCGCTGTTTCCCAACGCTTTTGCGCTTTGCAAGGCAAGCAAATATTCCTGCTGGGTTGCCACCAGTTCCGGGCTATACAGGGTAAACAGTATCTGGCCTTTTTTGACATGTTCACCCGTGGTGTTCACATAGAGTTGCTCGATCCAGCCTGCTATTTTGATATTCACCTGGGCGATAAAACGCTCGTTGATTTCCACACGACCCACTGTACGGATTTTTTCTTCCATGAGCCGGTATTTGGCTTCCTCGAACTTGACACCAATCGATTGCAGGCGTTCGACGTCGATGTTCATGATATTTTGACTATCAGGCCCTTTTGGCGCGGCTAAGTGATTCGCTCCGTCATGATTCGGGGGGGCTTCTGTGTATGCCGGCGGTGCAAAAAAGGCCAGCAGCAAGAAATAAATGGCTGCTGCACCCCACTTATTTAATAGTTGCTTGATGAGCATGCTGGGTTTCTGAATCATGGCCGTTCTCCAATGATGCCCTCAAGCCGGGCGAGGGCTTTTTCATGTTCGACAATTTCGCTGTGCAGTTCGACTTCATTGTCCAGCAGGGTCAGCAAGCTGGTCAGCAAACTGAGGAAATCCACTTTGCCGACGCCATAACTCGCCTGAGCTGCGGCAAGAGTGAAATGTGCTTGGGGAATGATGGCGTCTTGAAGAATGCGGATAAGTTCCTCGGCGCGTTGTGCCTGTGCGATATTGTCTTTGATGCGAAACAGAAGTTCCTGCCTGACATTCTGCAAATCATCCTTGCTGGCCTCCCGTCCGGCCACCGCCTCTTTCACCCCTTGCCGTTGTTTGGTTGCAAAATAGAGCGGAACTTCCACATTGAGCATGACCTGATAACCGTTGAGCCCCGTCGGTTCTTCACGGATGCCGCTGGCGCTGAGTTCAAAATTGGGTAAATATTCCCGCTTTGCCAGATCGATTGTTTTATCGCCGCGTTCCACGCCCTTTATTTGGGTGGTCAGCAGTGGCGCCGAGTTACCGACCAGTACTTCCAACTGTTCCTGACTGTGTTGCAACGGCATCATCGCAATCTCTTCCGGAATTCCCAACGCACTATAGGGATGGCGATTCAATATTCGGTTAATGTCTGCCGACAGCGACTGTTTGCGTTGTTCCAAACTAGCCAGCCGCGCGATCAACCGCGAAATTTCCGTCTGTGCCCGATAGACATCCTGTTGCGCTCCCTTTCCTACAGCATAGTATGCCTTGGCGGTTTCCTCGAATTGAACCAGCAGGCGCTTGTTTTTCTCGACAATAGCTATCGATTTGTAAATAAAATGGAGGTCGTAATAGGCCTCCTTGAGGGCGGCCGCCAGTCCGAGCCGGGTCGCCAGATAGTTTTGTTCCAGCATTTCGGCTTCACTGGAAGCGATCTCGCCTTTGAGGCCGAGTTTGCCGGGAAACGGAATAGCCTGACTGACTCCAACCATCGTTTCCCGTTTTTCCAATTCCCTGTGACTCCAGAGAAGTTTAGGATCGGGCAGTGTTTGAACCTGGGAAATTCTGGCCTGAGCAGATACCCAGCGTTGTTCGGCTGCCTTGATTTCAGGGTTTTGGTCCAACGCCTCCTGGATCAGTTGCGCCAATGGCAAAACCCGGTCAACGTTGTTGTCAGCGGCGAGAATCGAAGCAGGCCACAACAGGCTAGCCCATAGCAAGGCGGATTTCATGATATTTCTCCTGGGCCGTTTCATTTGAACTGACTTGCAAAAATGACCAAGGCCGAAAATCGCCTGCCCTTGCGCAGTTTATTTTGCCCATACCGGGCGAGCCGCTTTTTCGCTTCATTGACAGAAAGCCTCTGCTCCATATCGGTCGCAAGAAGGCTTGCGGCTTCGGTAATCGATAGCTTGTGCCATCCATTCATAGTGGTGTCCCTCCCAATAGCAGAGAATCGGCAAGACCATATTTGTATTAAACATTTGATTTTTCATTATTGCGATCTGCACTTTCTGGCAGACGGCAAAATCCTTGTGCAGGCAAATCCAGGGCGCTGTTAAATTTGCTGGATAAATTCTGGAAGGCAATGAGCCCGGTTAGTTCGACTATTTCATCTTCGTTAAAGTGTTCATGCAGGCGTTGAGACAAATCATCATCAACCTGCTGGTCGGTATAAGTCACAGCCTCGACATATTCCAGGACAACCCTTTCTTTGTTATCAAACAACTCGCTCTCTTGCCATTGTTCAATGGCCTCCACTTTGTTCATGGAGCCGGTTCTTTTTGCCAACATGGCGGAGTTAATATCAATACAAAAACGGCACTCGTTTATTTGCGAGACTCTCACCGTAATCAAGGATCGTAGGACCGGATCGATCGGGCCGTTTTTTCTGTCCAGCACCCCATAGAGTATAGCTATTGCTGCAAATAACCTGGGGACTCTGGCCCAAATCAATGCAGGCTTAAGGACTTGTCCGTATTTCCTTTTTTGATTCCAAAAGAATGGACGAAGGTACCAGGGATAACTGGAAATGGGCTTTTCTGTGACTCTCATATCATAACTGAAGCAAATATTAAACATCCAGACTCATCCAAAGACGGTACGGGCAATGGCTTAACCAAGGAGGGTAGCCCCTTTTTTATAAAGGGTTCTTACATCATTACGAGGGAATAGTAACATTCCCATCCCCTGGCGTGTGTGAAGCGTTACATCTGGCGATGCAGCTTTGCCATGCTTAAGTTCGCATCGACGGCTTTCTCATAGGCGTTAATTAGCCACTGGCAATGGTCTTTAAAACTTTGTGCCTGTCTACCGTAGAGATAGCTTTTTGACTGGTACTGGCTAAGAAGTTTTTTATGCTCATCAACTTTAAGCTGCATTTCTTTCGCCGCTTCCTCATAGTGTTGCGCCAGCGCCTCATGATCGGCTTTGGTTCCCGCGTTTTGTACGGCTTGACTCATATCCATCGGATGCGGGTTCATCTCGGCGCAAGCAGACAGTAATCCAAGAGCCAAAAGCAGGGTAATCAGTAACTTTGTTTTCATGGGTTTTCTCCAGAGTAATTCATATAGTTAAAATAACATTTTTTTCAAATTGTTAACGTATAGTTCAGTATTCAGTTGGTAATGACATTGCTACATCAACCGCCATTTAAATTTTGAATCGTGGAAAGAATGCCGGTACACGATCTGCATATTTTGAATATTTCTCCCCAAATTCAGCATAGGCTTCACTCTCTTCGGTTCGGGCAAGTCGAATATACATGCAGAGCAAAATCGGAAACATCGCCACTGTCACGATGGTCGGCCATTGCAGCAGAAATCCGAACATGATCATCACGAACCCGGCGTACTGCGGATGCCGAATTTTTGCATAGGGTCCGGTTGTGGCCAAGGTATGCTGGCGTTGCGCCCGGTACAGCACCCGCCATGCGCTGGATAACAGAAAGAACCCGGCAACGATCAGAACGCTGCTAATCAAGTGAAATGGTCCGAAGTGCGGATTGCCGCGCCAGCCGAACAGGTCTTCCAGCAGATGGCCGGCATCATGCGAAAACGGATCGATGCCGGGAATGCGCTTGGTGAGCCAGCCGGAAAGCAAATAAATGGTTAACGGGAAGCCGTACATCTCGGTGAACAGTGCCACGATGAAGGCCGAGAAGGCACCGAAAGAGCGCCAGTCGCGCTTGCTTTGCGGTTTGGCGAAGCTGAAGGCGAAGATGATGAATACTAGTGAGTTGATGATGACCAGCGACCAGAGTCCGTAAGCCGGGGGTGTAGTGTTCATTTCCTGTCTCCTTCGATTGTGTCGTGGTTCTGGGCATGATGGCCATGGCCATCGTGACCGTGATGCATGAACAAATGCATCAGTGGACATGCCAGCAGGAACAGGTAAGGCAGGATGCCAAGCACATGGGCACGGTGCTCTGTAAACAGCAGGAATCCGGCAATTAAAAGAAACCCGTAAAACACCCATCTACCCTTGGCGATGTGGGGCATCTCGTGCTCATCAGTCATGATGCTCTCCTTTTTTGTCTGATTAATCAAATGTAAACCCCCGGGTTTGCCGGGGGAACTCCCAGAGTTTGACAATTCCGAAAATCATCGTGAGTCTCCCAATCTGAGAACCGCCCAAAGTTCAATAGATGAGGAAACTCACGATAAACTCACCAAAGAGTTTATATCATACAAAATGGGAATGTAAGGTCTATAGTGGTGGTGCTGTGCGCGGAAAAGCCGGCGGCGGGCGAGGGTGACAGGACGGGGGCAATCAAACTTTTCATGGGGTTTCTCCTAGGGTTTAGTGTCTGGCAAAAACGCGGGTACTGCCGTCCGCCTGGAACTGATTTCATGTCTGTTTCCGGGGCGATTATTTGAATGTAGCCAGTTTAAACGGTTGTTCCTTACGGGAGGCTGACCGAGACATTACATTTCCGTAATCTTCCAAGGTTTGGTCAATGCTTATGATCGGTAAAAACTACTGCATAAGCCGGTTTAGTACAATTGAGTGGATCAATTCAGCCTGCGCCTGCAGGTATCTCGTCGCAGAAACAGGAAGGACGTTGATAATGACGTTCCGTATATAACTTTGCCATTTCGTCGATTAACTTCAATGGATCGGCTGAATATAGTAAACGTGCACCGCTATCTTTCTGAAAACTAGCCACAAGATCCTGAATCTGATCAGTAATTCCACCACTGCCTTGCAATACCCCGATCAACTTACCTTCATCAAAAGCAATTGCAAACTCCCCTAATGTACCGGAACGTCCTCCGAGGATTACAACCATATCACTTGAGCGTATATTCGTCACTTCACGCCCCATCAAGCCACTACCGGTATAGATAAGGACATCATAAACGTCAGCTGGCGACCGGTACTTGTGTATATGTTCATCCAAGCTCAAAGCCGGCGAAATACCAATGGATAATCCTCCTGCTTGTTTTGCACCACGGGCACATTCATAGGGCAAGCCAGGGCACGCACCCGTTATTAATACGAAGCCCCGTTGCGCAATACTCTGACCCAGAATCATGGATTTCTCTTTGACATCGGCTGCTGCTTCGTTACCGGCTGAACCCATGACCCCTACAGTTAAGTGCATCGATTTGACTTTATTTTGATATAAAGCTGGCTGGCTGAGAAAAGTATCCCGGCAGGAAGGAGAGCAGAAATAATACAGTTTCCCTTCGTATTCAGCGGTTGTTTTTGCCGCACGCGGCGAAAATTGCATTAGGCAAACCGGATCTTGAACCATCATTTAATCACCTCTGGCTAAATCTATTGTATTCAAGGCCATTTCAAGCGCCACTAAAAATCCATGTCTAAATTCTTTATCCATTATTTTCCCTCAACTATCGAATGTAAGCTTCGGTAGCATAACGCCGCATCATACGGTGACTGTTGAAAAAAGAAGCATTTTTGCTAATGGCGCCTTTCATTACCGCGATCCATCGGCTTCGATCATCGTAATACAAGGGTAGTATCGTCTGTTCAAGCTTGTCATACAGTGACTTGGCATCATTCCCGTTAGAGGATTCAGTATCATCTCCTACCGCCCAGCCGGTAATGCCTTCGATACAGCCTTCAACCCACCACCCATCCAGGACACTGAGATTGGGTACACCATTAAAAGCGGCTTTCATACCGCTGGTTCCGGACGCTTCCATGGGTCTTAAGGGTGTGTTAAACCAGAGGTCTACGCCGGATACCAAAGTCCGCGCAATCTCCATATCGTAGTCCGGAACAAAAGCCATAGGAATATCGCCGGTCAATTCTTGCATGTGTCGGTGAATGGTCCTTATCAAGTGTTTCCCGTCCAGATCCCGGGGATGGGCTTTGCCGGCCAGCACGACTTGAAAAGGCCGCTGCCGGGCAATAGTCTTGAGACGTCCTAAATCGGAAAATAACAAATCAGGTCGTTTGTATGCCGTCATACGACGAGCAAATCCAAAGATCGGTATTTGTGGATCCAGGCTGATGTTACAAAGGGTTTTGACTTTTTCTATCAGAATAGACTTTGCTTGGCAGTGAGCATCCCAGATAGCTTCATCGCTAATACAACACTCGGCACGTACCAATATTTCAGGTTGATGGCACCAACCCGGTAAATGCTTATTATAAAGATCAATGAAACTCCTGGCAGTCCAGGTAAAAGGATGCACGCCATTGGTAACTGCATGAACCCGATAACCTGGAAACATTTTCCGTGAAACTTCCGCATGCCGTTTGGCAACACCATTCACATACTCGCTCAAATTGAGGGCCAGACGGGTCATGTTAAGCGTATCTTCACCCGCCAGACGTTTAAGCGTCGCTCTGTCGAACTCTTCGGTAAGAATCCGCCATACCAAATCATAGGCGAATCGATCATGACCGGCGTCGACCGGGGTATGCGTGGTAAAATTGCAAAGTTCCCGTACTTGGGGGATGTCATAGGCGGATTCGCCTGATCGCAGGTCTTCTTTGGGATAGGCATAACGGCGTAACAATTCAATGGCAAGCAACGCCGAATGACCCTCATTCATATGGTATTGGCGCACTTTAAAACCCAGCGCTTGCAGCATACGCATGCCGCCCATGCCTAACACGATTTCCTGTTTCAACCGGTAAGCTTCGTCGCCGCCATAGAGATAATGGGTAATCTGACGATCGTCATCATGATTTTCAGCCACATCAGTATCCAGCAGAATAACTGGTTGCCGGCCGTTCATGTGGCCTTCCAGAATGAATAACCAGCCACTGACCCACACAGACCGCCCCTCAATGTTAACCGCTATCTTGGCTTGCAGCGGACTAGCGGCGATATCAGGTTGCCAATAATCCGGATGTTCAATCTGACCACCATTGGCATCCAGTTCTTGCCGGAAATAACCGGCACGACTAACCAGGGTAACCGCAACCATTGGAAGTTCAAGATCAGCGGCAGAGCGTATCGTATCACCAGCCAACACACCTAACCCGCCGCTATAGGTAGGAATATTGTTTTGAAGGGCAATCTCCATCGAGAAATAGGCAATACGGGTTTCATGAATGAATTCTTCTAGCATAGGTTTGCTCCTTAGGTTTAGATTGGGATCCGAAAAAAGACATTTCGCTGTGACTAATCCCAATAGGGTGTATGCCCCGGTCATTCAAGTATCTCCTTTTTCGAAAAGGCTTTGAAAGGGTACCCCTGTTCAGATACTCCCCAAGTAAAATATTCAATAAAATCAAGCGTAGGCCGTGAACGATACTGCTCATCAAACACTGCAATTGGCAACTTAAAATCGCCCTAAGGCTCCACGGTTGCTATACGGAGCTTGAGAAATTCGTATTGATCCTGAAGTGGTTTAATTAAACCACTTCAGCATTTACTCAGGTTTTGATGGTTTTTCTTATTGATTATCCTTTTTGGCGGGTAAATACTGTTGCTGGTTTTTGTCGAACTGGTCCAGACAAAGCTTTGAACAAAAACGATAAAGTTTGCCTTCATACTTCATCCCATAGCCTTTATTGGCATCAACTTTCATACCACAGACGGGATCGATATGTTCAGTGCTGTACCAGCCCCGATAGCCCAATGAGGATAGTGCTCCGGGCGTAAAACGAATCAATAAATACAGCAAGACCGCAACCAGTAAAAATGCAAATACATAATTCATGTTGTTCTCCAGTTAATTGATTAAATCTACCCTCAGGATTCAATAATATCCTTGGCTGAGGCCGTTAGAAATGCCTTCCACTGTGTAAGCTTAATGAATTGTTTAACTCTGTTGTTTATTCCTCACAGCTCCCCTTCAGTCTCCATCACAGGTGTTACGACGTTGTCTGATGATGAATCAATGGATTCAATCAACGTGCAAATACTGTCACCATCCGGAGCGCCATCGGGCATCGCCTGCCACTTTATCAATGCTGCTTCCATATGATGCTGTAGTTCCATCAGTTGTGTTAGTTGTTCTTTATTTGACTTAATGCGTCGTTGGATGAGATCGCGGGTTAGTGGGCAAGGAGACGAGCCTTTCTGGCTTTCTTCAATAATTTGTTTAATTTCTTTAAGCGTGTAACCCAGATACTGAGCCCGCCTGATAAAGTCCAGGCGTTTTAAATCTCGTTCGCTAAAATACTGATAGCCATTGCTTGGGTTACGTTGGGGTGAAGTAAACCGATTTTTGCATAATACCTGATCGTATCCTTACTGACATTGCACTTTAGGGCCAACTCACTGACTTGATAAAACATTGTGCGCCTGCAATTATTAAACTATTGAAATATCCATAGTCACCTCATCCATACTGCGACCAGTTTTTGACATTCAGTTCGCTATTTAGAGTCTTTGTCCTCACAAGACATGTAATTGTCAGACCGAAAACAAGGACGCTGCTTGGCTTGCAATTGAATGGTCCGCATTAGTTCGGTTTTGTTGCTTATACCTTCCGGGTTTTTAACGCCAATCGCTTTTGCTAACTGTTGCAGATTTACTTTGGTCATTCTCCCGTCTTTTTCGAAAACTGAAAGATAAGCTTGTTATCAGCATCTCTGTATAATCCTTTCAGCCACCAGCCAGTCGTTTAACTCACGACCGGCTTCAAATGCCCTGGCTTCTGTTTTGTAATAGGCCGCTTCTGAAATCCACTGATGCCGAATTATACTTTGTTTAGTGCATTCCTTTTCTAAAGTTCGGCATCCTTAGTTCCTGTCCATAAATAACTTGTACAACTGCGGATGATTCTCTATTCTCAAATTTTGGAATGCACACTGGATGCCTCGGTTCCACTTTGAGACCGCACTCTGGAAAAAGGAAGTTGTATAACTTATTTTTTGACAGCGACATAGTTCGTAAGTCGTGTTAGCAGGGCGAACCCCGACAACCTGTGCAGCAAAGTGTCTGGGCACGCTACTCTAACCTGATCTATATGACTAAACTTCCTGAGACCAGTTATGGCATTGATTAATTACCTCTTGTTCGGCTTCAAGCCAGTCTTCTATTTCATGGTCAGCTACAAAGCCTCTTTTTTCGGCTTTAAGATAAGCACGCTCAGTAACCATTTCACGAAATTTGTCGGGATCAATATCGTTGTTATGGTTATTTTGTTGTGATTTTTTGTCAGTCATTTTCTTCTCCTAAATTATAGTTTATGTGAGTTAGGTCATTCATGGTTCGACTTAGTCGCTGTCCAAAAATAAGTTATACAACTTCCTTTTTCCAGAGTGCGATCTCAAGGTGGAACCGAGGCATTTAATGAGGTTTTAGCTTCCATTATCCGTCCTCTTTTAAAGCAATGACTCGAATTTACATTCGTCCGATTCTAAAACCATCGAGTTACACCTATGTCAAGTTTTTAATGCTCATAATCACAAATATTAAATTACCACCTGTCATGAAAAATCGTCACAAGTCCTTCATACGCCTGGGATTTAGTGTTTGTCAAAAAACCGGGTGCTGCCATCTGCCTGGACGAGCAGGGTTTCGTACGGAACGGGGTTGGCGGTTTCCATGCCCGGCGAACCGGGCGGCATAGAGGGAACGGCCAATCCGAGTGCTTTGGGTTTTTCCTTGAGCAGGTGCTGGATGTCGGCAGCAGGAACATGGCCTTCAATGACGTAGTCGCCGACCCGGGCGCTGTGGCAGGAACCTAGCCGATCGGGCATGCCCAGTTTTTTCCGCGCTGCCGGGACATCGTTCACTTCGTGGACGCTTACCTGAAAACCGTTTTGTTGTAAGTGCTCAATCCATTTTCCGCAGCAACCGCAACGGGGACTCTTGAACACTTCTATCTGTGTCGCGGCTTGTGCCCAGGCGGTACCAGTGCTGACCAGGAAGATTAACAACAAGGAGCGAAGGTATGGTTTCAGAACTGATTTCATGACTGTTTCCGGGTTGATTTGAGTGTGGCCAGTTTAAACGGTTGTTCCTTACGGGAGGCTGACCGAGACATTACATTTCCGTAATTTTCCTGGGCTTACTCAGTGCTTATGAGCGCCGTGCTTGTGGGAATGCGGTTTTGTGTCGTGGGGATGTTCGATGTCGGACTTGCTTCCCATTTCGGCTTCGTGCCCCTCCGACCGATATGGGAATGCCCATCGCTGGCCTCGACTTGTCGGCGATACTCTTCCAAAGAAAGGCTAGTCATGATCTTAAGGAAGGCCGTCAGATCCCATATCGCCGTCCGGCATGCCGGACGCCTTGACTCCGTGTTTGACGTTCCAGAACCGGCGGGCATCCGTCCTGTCGGAATCGGTGGCATTGGCAGGTTTGGAGAGATTCGGCGTCGTCGGATAGAGGCCCTTTTGGATTTCGAAGTCTTCGATGCTGGGTGAGAGGTGGCAGCCAGGGTGGGCAGGCTTTTTTTTGCCCACCGTTCACAACACCAAAAGTATGGATTCATCAATGTGGTGGGCAGAAAAGCGTCGCCTAAAGCGCCTACTTTTGGCAGGGCAATCGCGCTTAAATTACCCCGAGGATTCGAAGCAAATAATCATTATCCCATCCGGCCTTTAGTCGCTTGATCTTGACGCCGACCTTGGATGTTTTTTCGGCTTTGATCAGATTCAGGGCAATATGCCGGATAACAGCCAGGTTCTCAGCACTATGTCCTTTACGAGTTCGATTGCTATCTTCATCAAAGGCTACATCAAGAACCCAGTGCAGATTGTTCTCAATAGCCCAGAGCGCCCGCACCACGCGCTCCAATCTCTTCGGATCGCTCGCATCAAGACTACTGATAAAATAGCGCGTTTCCTCGGTCATCTTGTCACCTATTTCTCTTTTGGAAGTAACTGCGATAATGCTTTGCAGGCTTTTCCAGTCATGCCGTTCTTGCAACCAAGCTATATCGGCTGTCGCACGAATGGTGCGGGTTTCAATTCGACCATGGCCACCATCATAGCTAACTGAAGCAATTGCCGGAGATAACGACGAAGTGAAAAATGTTTTAACATCGTCATGCAGATTGCCCTGATTGCCTTTCAGGCTAAATACATAATCGCCGCCTTGTTGTTTAATCTGTTTAGCGATTTTCTTTTGACAACCCATCGCATCGATAGTAATCACCGCTCCCGCTATATCAAGCCGTGCCAGCAACTTTGGAATGGCCGTAATTTCATTCGATTTATCATCGACTTTAACTTGACCTAAAACCAGATTATTTTGTTGCGCCCAAGCGCTGACCATATAAATGGCGGCTTTTTTTGAAGCCTTGTCTATGCTGCGCCTTAAGCATTTGCCGTCAATTGCAATGACTTCCCCTTCGGTTATGTTGGCTAAATCAGCAATCCAGCGAGAAAAACAGACGCTAAACTGGTCGGTATCAATGGCTGCATAAACTTCACCAAAGGTATCGTGTGAGGGTATGCCATTTTCCAAACCAAGCAATTCAGTAAACCACTCCTCTTTTGCTAGGCCAAACTCCTCAATTGCAACCCAATTATCAGCTCCACAAATGACAGCGCAGATGCTGATAAAGAAAATATCCTGAAGTTGATGCCGCTTTTGCCTGTTTATTCTGGGGTCTTCAATACTTGAAAAGTGATGAATAATAGAAGGTGTTGGTTTTGCCATCATTTAAAATCAAAATGATAGACTTGATACCTTATCTAAATTCTATTTTCAAGTGTTTTTAAGCGCGATTGCCCTGCTACTTTTGGTGCCCACCCTTGACTTCTATCTTAATATCTATACGGGTTTTGCAATTTTTTTCATTATTTGGTGGTTATCACCAAACTTACAAAGGGCATCGCAGTGCTGCCGAAGTTCTGAAAATAAAATGTATTTGATTGAGGTTTTGATTTGCTTGATTGAAGGGCGTGAGAGCTGTAAGACCACGTCCTTTTCTCTACTATCGGGTACAACTAAATAAAAGGTTTCATTGCCGGTAGCGATGGAATAAGAAAGGTCGGTCAGTCGTAAAATTCCTGAATAAATACTGGTGCTTTTTTCAACTTCAAAGGCGCAAATTACAGTGTTGGTCTCTTTCTCAAACCATAATACATCGATCAACTTGATAGTACTGGCGGTTTCTTTATCACAATCGATAGCTGGAAATTTATCGGGACTCATAAACGAAAAGCTGCTTCCTGCATAAGACCTTGAACGGTCATTCGAAGCCACAAAAGCATCGTAACCCAAGCTTTGGCCGATCTTCAAAAGGTGAAACTGCATTTCGGAATGCAGATTTTGTTCCTGTTTTTCGTCTTGAATTTCTTTTTGGCGTTTTTCAATGTTTTTTTCTAACTTATTTCGCTCGTTTTCACTCAAATATTCATCATTGCCGATAAGCATTTTTTGCGTACCGATTTCAAAACACAAGCCCGCAATCGCTCCCAAATCGTTAGAAAGTTGAGCCTTATATTTGCTGTTGGTTTCAATCAATACTTCTCTGATTTTCAGGTATTCCGTCCATGACCCTAATTTCTTTTTGTCGTTAAATAAAGCGTTAAACCCATTGACAATGGCAGTATTGAAAGGCGGAAACAAAGTCGGGTGCAAAAAATATAAAATACTTCCTACGGCTGGTCCCAAACCTTTTATTTTTAGAGCATCTAATCGTACTATTTCTTTAATAATTTGTTCTTCCGATTTAGCATTGATACAGTTTTCTAAGAATTGACCAAAGGCAGTTTTATTACTTTGATTTTCATAAATATCGGGTATGCGTAATTTAGGTTTCCAATAAAAAGGATGAGATACCCCCACAAATACTTGTTTTTGCTCGGCAATACAGTTCAAAACAAATTCTAAAGAACTATCCTTAAAATCATTTGGAAAAGTTTTGTTTTTAATATCCTCCACCACCTGCAAAACCCCTCTGCGAATAGTGCGAAAGGCTTTGAGCCGTTGGTCATTATCAATAAACCAAGTATTGTAAACACTCTGCGTATCGGCTTTATATTGTGTAATTATTTGTAAGAAGTTGTTCATCTTTTATTCTTTATATAGAAGTTACGCATTGACGACTGGCTGAAATTATGGGCTTAAATGCGCCATGCTTGGCATAAAAGGGGGGCAGCTCACGAAACGGAAAAAAATCGTACGCTAAGCTTTAACAACCACCCGCATTGATTGGTCGCCAAGCTAACCCAACGAGTGCAACGATGCAAAAGGTCGCGCCAGCAGTATAGCCAGAGTGGGCAGGCTTTTTTTGCCCACCGTTCACAGCACCAAAAGTATGGATTCATCAATGTGGTGGGCAGAAAAGCGTCACCTAAAGCGCCTACTTTTGGTGCCCATCCTTGACTTTTCATTAGTCACAGGTAACAACCGTCCGAGAGAGTGACGCGTTTACATCCGGCGATGCAGATTTGCCATACTCAAGTTTTCTTTGACGGCTTTTTCATAGACATCAATCAGCCTTTGGCAATGATCTTTAAAATATTCCACAAAATCATCCGGCGGTCTACCGTAGAGATAGCCTGTTGACTGATACTGGCTAAGAAGTTTCTTGTGCTCATCAACTTTAAGCTGCATTTCTTTCGCCTCTTCCTCATAGTGTTGCGCCAGCGCCTCATGATCGGCTTTGGATGTTGCATTATGCACAGCCAGGTTCATATCCATCGGATGCGGGTTCATCTCGCTACAGGCAGACAGTAAACCAACAGCTAAAAGCAAGGTAATCAGCAACTTTGTTTTCATGGATTTCCCCCAAAGCACAGATGTGCTGTTTTTATAAAAGGATTCTTACATCATTGCCAGGGGATTGTAACATTCCCATCCCCTGGTTTGTGTGAAGCGTTACATCTGGCGATGCATCTTCGCCATTTCCAGGTTTTCCTCGGCTGCTTTTTCATAGACATCAATCAGCCTTTTGCAATGGACTCCGAACCCGGTTGCCTGCTGCTTACCAATCAACCACGGCTCGCGCTCGTATTCACTCAGGATTTTCTTGTGTTCCTCAACCTTAAGCTGCATTTCTTTTGCCACTTCCTCATAGTGTTGTGCCAGCGCCTCATGATCGGCTTTGGTTTTTGCGTTGTGCACGGCTTGATTCATATCCATAGAATGCGGGTCAAATTCGGCACATGCGGACAACAAACCAATAGCTAAAAGCAGGGTAATCAATAATTTAATTTTCATGAGTTTTCTCCAAAATAATTTATATAGTTAAAATGATCGTTTTTTCAGGTTGTTAGCTTGTTATCAGTTTTACCTCCTTTATAGATCGTGGGTTGAAGAATGAAATCCAGTTTTTTCTTAGCAAATGCTGAGTTACTAAACCCAGCATAAGTGTTATTTAAAACGAACGCCCCTTATCCCAAGGATGACCCTGGCCACCAGGATGTGACGAGTAGACATTTTTAATGACTTTAGTTCTTGATGCACACGCAGAAACAGTGAGCAATAAAAGTGTGATTAATATTACAACATGTTTTTTAGTTTTCATGGGTTTTCTCCAGATTCATTCAATAGTAAAAATGACATTGTTTTTCAGATTGTTAACGTATCGTTCAGTTTTACCTTATTTATCGAGGTCGTTTGTTGATGGAATATTGCTTGCACAGGGCATAAAGCGCCGGAATGACGATCAAGGTCAGCAGCGTTGACGACACCATGCCGCCCACCATCGGTGCGGCGATGCGGCGCATGACTTCTGAGCCGGTGCCGGAACTCCACAGGATAGGCAGGAGTCCGGCCATGATCGCGGTGACGGTCATCATTTTCGGTCGCAGACGTTCCGCTGCGCCGGTCATTAGCGCGTTGTAAAGATCAGTCTCGGTGAAAGCCCGTTTTTCTTCCAGGCATTGCCGTTGCTTTTCAAGATAAGCATGATCCAGATAAATCAGCATCACCACGCCGGTTTCTGCAGCAACGCCCGCCAGGGCGATGAAACCGACGCCGACCGCCACGCTGACGTTGTAATCCAGAAACCACAGCAGCCAGATGCCGCCGACCAGAGCGAACGGCACCGACAACATGACGATCAGTGTCTCGGTCAGACGGCCGAAATTGAGATAAAGCAGGACGAAAATAATGCACAGCGTGAGCGGCACCACCAGTTGCAATCGCTGTTTGGCCCGTTCCATGTACTCGAACTGGCCGCTCCAGGCGATATAGTAGCCTGCAGGGAACCTAACCGCTTGCTGCACCGCCTGCTTGGCATCCCGCACATAACTGTCGATGTCGCGGCCACGCATGTCGACATAGATATAAGCGGATAACAAGGCGTTCTCGGTGCGTATACCCGGAGGGCCTTTGTCCAGGCTCAGATGCGCCAACTGCCCGAGGGGAACCATTGCCCCGCCGAGTGTTGGAACAAGAACATTTGCTGCGATGGCTTGCGGGTTGTCCCGCAGTTCGCGCGGGTAACGGACGATGACGGCGAAACGTTCGCGTCCTTCCAACATTGTGGTGACGGTCTCGCCGCCGATGGCGGTGGCGATGATGTCCTGTACATCGCCGATTAACAGCCCATAACGTGCCAGAGCTTCGTAGTCCGGAGTGATGTTCAGATAAAAGCCGCCGGTGATGCGTTCGGCGTAGGCGCTGGTGGTGCCGGGAACCGTCTTGACGGCTTGCTCGATCTGCTGCGCCAGGCGTTCCATTTCCGCCAAATCCTTGCCGAACAGCTTGATGCCGATAGGCGTGCGGATGCCGGTCGCCAGCATATCGATACGGTTCCTGATTGGCATCGTCCAGGAGTTGCTGACACCGGGAATTTGCAGCGCCTGATCCATCTCGGCAATCAGCTTATCGACCGTCATGCCGGGCCGCCAGGCGGATTCGGGCTTGAGGTTGACCAGGGTTTCGGACATTTCCAGCGGCGCCGGGTCGGTGGCGGTAAGGGCACGTCCGGCTTTGCCGAACACCGATTCGACTTCGGGGAAACTTTTGATGATGCGATCCTGGGTTTGCAGCAATTCGGCGGCTTTGGTCGGTGGCAAACCCGGCAAGGTTAGCGGCATGAATAACAGCGTGCCTTCATTTAACGTCGGCATGAATTCACCGCCCAGGCGTGAGGCCGGATACCAGGATGCGGCTAGCATTAGCAGCGCGAAAGCGAGCGTCAGCTTTTTGTAGCGCATAACCCCGGCGATGACCGGGCGATAAATCCAGATCAAAACCCGGTTGATCGGATTACGTTGCTCCGGCAGGATTTTTCCGCGCACAAACAGCGACATCAATACCGGAACCAGCGTCACCGACAGCAGCGCCGCGCCCGCCATTGCGAAAGTCTTGGTATAGGCCAGGGGATGGAACAGGCGGCCTTCCTGCGCTTCCAGCGCAAACACCGGCAGGAACGAGACAGTGATAACAGCCAAGCTGAAAAACAGCGGCGGGCCGACTTCCTTGCAGGCATTGAGCAGGATTTCGGCACGCGGCAGGCGGCCCGTATCGCGTTCCAGATGCTTGTGGGCGTTCTCAATCATGACAATGGCGGCATCGACCATTGCGCCGATGGCAATGGCAATGCCCCCCAGGCTCATGATATTGGAATTCATCCCCAGCGCCTGCATGACGATAAAGGCTACAGCCAAGCCGACCGGCAGCATCAAAATCGCCACCAGAGCGCTCCGTATGTGCAGCAGGAATAGCACGCAGACCGCGGCGACCACCGCGCTTTCTTCCAGCAAGGTATGGCGCAAGTTGTCAATGGCGCGATGAATCAGCTCGGAGCGGTCATAAACCGTTTGTACGCTGACACCGGCCGGCAAACCGGCGGTGATTTCATGTAACCGGTCTTTCACATGACTGATCACTTCCAGTGCATTCTGGCCGTAACGTGCCAGCGCAATACCGGAAACCGCCTCGCCTTCGCCGTTCCATTCGGTGATGCCGCGCCGCTCATCGGGAACCAGCTCCACGCGTGCAACATCGCGCACCAACACGGGAATACCATTCCCGACTTTCAACACCAGCCGTTCCAAATCCGCCTGACCGTGTAGATAACCGCGTCCGCGCACCATGTACTCGGTTTCCGCGAGTTCGATAGTCCGGCCGCCGACATCGCGGTTGCCGTTGCGAATGGCGTCGCTCAGGGTACGTAAAGAGATGCCGTAAGCTTGCAGTTTTTGCGGATTGACGGTGACCTGATACTGCTGCACAAAACCGCCGATACTGGCAACTTCGGCCACGCCTTTGGCTTTGGTCAATTGGTAGCGCACGAACCAGTCTTGCAGGGTGCGCAATTCCGCCAGTGTATGGTTTTTCGCCAGCAGCGCATATTGGTAAACCCAGCCGACGCCGGTGGCATCCGGCCCCAGTTGTGGTACCACGCCGCGCGGCAAGCGTCCGGTGAGCGTGGTGAGATATTCCAAAACCCGCGAACGCGCCCAGTAAATATCGGTGCCATCCTCGAAGATGACGTACACGAAAGAGGCGCCGAAGAAGGAAAAACCGCGCACGACTTTCGAGCGCGGCACGCTCAGCATGGCGGTCGTCAGCAGATAAGTAACCTGGTCCTCGACGACTTGCGGCGCTTGTCCGGGATATTCGGTGTAAACGATCACCTGCGCGTCGGACAAATCGGGCAGCGCGTCCAGCGGCATTTTTGACAAGGCATAAACCCCGCCTATTACGATACTCAGGGTTGCCAGCAGCACTAGAAACACGTTGCGCAACGACCAGTCAATAACATGATTCAACATGGCTACTGGCCTCCCTGTTGAGGTTGCCCGCTTGCTTCAGGCATGGCCTGACCGGTATCGGCGCCATTATTGGCAAAGCCGCCCAGAGCCGACTTAAGATTACTTTCGGCATCGATCAGGAAATTAGCGCGAGTCACTACGTCCTCACCGGCTTCCAGTCCTTCCAATACTTCCCGGTATCCGTCAGCCTGTAACCCCAGTTTCACGGTGTGGGGCTCGAACCGCCCGTCGCCTCTTTGCACTAAAACGACTTGCCGGGCGCCACTGTCAATGACCGCAGAATCGGGAATCGCCAAGCGGGCCTCCTTACCCGCCTGCGCTGCCAGCGTCACGCTGCCATACAGTCCGGGCTTTAACAAACCTTCAGCATTAGGCAACTCGACACGCACTTTGACGGTACGGGTTTCGGTGGTCAGCGTCGGATAAATGAACTCGACCTTGCCGTTGAACAGTCTATCCGGGTAAGCGTTAATATGTACCTGCGCGACTTGACCCAAGCGCACTTCGCCGATGTCTTGCTCAAATACCTCGATGATCAGCCACACCGTATTTAAATCGGCGATACGAAACAGCAACTCGCCGGGCATGAAGCGCATCCCCTCCAGCGCCGGCTTATCCAGCACCACGCCATTGACCGGCGACAGCAATGGCAGGGTATCCGAAGGCTTTTCCCGGCTTTGTAAACGCTGCAACTGTGCCGGGGCAATGTCCCAATAATGCAGGCGCTGCAAAGCGTTATCGGTTAGACGCTCCGCTGTGCCGCGCGCCTGGGCGCTACCTTGCTGCAGCGTTTGCAGGCCTTGCCGGGCGATCAGGTATTCCTGCTGAGCGGTCATCAGCTCCGGGCTGTATACCTCAAGTAACGACTGACCGCGCTTGACAACTTGTCCGGTTGCGTTGACATACAAACGCTGAATCCAGCCTTCAAACCTAGGCGTCACGGCGTGAACGCGCCGTTCATCGATCTGGATGCTGCCCAGCGCACGAATGCTGCGAACAAGAGCGCGCTTGGCCACGGTTTCTGTGCTAACACCCAGTTTCTGGATTTTTTCCGGGCTGATCTGAATTTGCCCAGCACTCGCTAATTCGCTTTCATAGACCGGTAGGTAATCCATGCCCATCTCATCCTTTTTAGGTACAGGCGAAGTATCCGCCGCACCCATGGGATGCCGATAATACAGAATTTTTCCCTGTTGTGACTGCGCTTCCGGCGGACTCTGGTCTTCCGCGTAAACCGGTAGGTAATCCATGCCCATGTCGTCCTTGGCGGGCGTCGGAGAGGTCACTTTAGGGTTCATCGGATGACGGTAATACAGCAGTTTCCGTTCGCTGACTGCGGTAGAATTCGGGTTTTGCAGTACTTCTTGACGGCCCACCCAGAATCCCAAACCTACGCCCAGCATTAAAATTAAACTTGCCAAGAAATATTTAGTCATGGCTAAACTCCTCGCCGACTTCGGCGGATAACTCGGCTAAAATTTGCTGAGTGTTGGTCAACGCTTGCCAATACTGAGTCTGATATTGGAAAAAGCTCAGTTGCGTGCGTAGTAGATCGGTAAAGTCCGTCTGACTCACTTGATAGCCAGCCAGTAGGGAATTAACGGCTTGCTGAGCTTGCGGGATGATTTCATGTTCGAGCAGCAACAACTTTTCTTTTGTCTGTTGATACTCGACGGCTTTGGCAGCGATCTCAGCCTGAATTTTGCGGTGATCGTCGTGTAATGCATATTGTGCCTGCAAGAGTTCACTCTGGCGCTGATTAACCGCCTTGGCTTGCTTGCGGTTAGCATAAATCGGCACATTGATACTTAATTGGACACTGGCGAAATCGCTACGCGACTGCCCTGACGGCGTGTTCTGACGAGCATCATAATAAGCGCCCACAGTGAAGTCAGGGTAGAAACCCTTTTGCGCCAAATCGACCTTGGCTAGCCCCGCATCCAGCATCTTGCGGTGTTGCGCAAATAAAGGACGGATGTGCAAGGCCTTGTCCTGCAAGGCAGACTCGACAATGACCGGCAACTTGAACTCAGCCTCCGCCGGTATTTGCACAGACGTTTCCGCCGCGCGATCCAGCAAGGCATTGATCCGGGCGTTTTGACTGTGACGCATAATGACCAGGTTCAGCTTTTCGTCCTTGAGTTTGGATAGTTCGAGCTGGGCCAGCAGCACATCCTGTTGCGACCCTTTGCCCACCTTATATTTGGCCTGAGCGATGTCGATGAGCTGCTGGAAAAAATGTTCTGATTCGTCCAGCAGGTTTAAAGCCCGGTCGTAATAAAATAGCCGCCACCAGCTCTGTTTTATTTCGCGTACCAGCCGTAAACGCGCTTCGTCAACCGAATCAGCGGCAGCCAGCGCTTCCTGCTCGGCAATTTTTTCCCGTAAAGCCAGCTTGCCGGGAAAAGGAATCTCCTGGCTAACGCCTACTTCCATCATGGTAAAATCATCCCGGTGCAGATTGAAACTGCTGGTAGGCAGGTAAAGAGCGCCGAATCTGAGCGTCGGATCAGGCAAAGTACCTTCTTGGGAAGGTACGGCAGCCATCGCCTCGGCTCGCGCCCTGATTTCTGCCAGACCGGGGTTGCCGGTGAGGGCCAGTTCAATCGCCTGGTCGAGTGTCAGGATGGATTTATCCCTGTTAGTGAGCTGTATTTCGGCTCGCGCCTCAGCCCAAGTTACACGGATTGTGTCAGTTGAAATATGAATAACCAGGCCGGGCGAAAACAGCGCCAGCCCGAAAATTACCGGCGCCCACGCCGGATAAGCGCGGCGCAGCGGCCACGAACAAATAATGAAAAACATGAAGTTTTCCTCTCAAATCGGAACAAACAAGCTCCGCAGGTCACGGAACAGCAGTGCCGAACCAGTTAATGGTTTGGCAGGGTTCGATTTCGAGGGGTGGCTAATTCAGCAGGGTGCAGAACCGATAGATGAGCAGAATCCGTCGACCGAGCGGCGGATCAGCTTTACGAAGAGGAACTTTCGTGGGTGGATAGCTTAGAAATAAGCAAAAAAACGTCCCAATGAGGCCAAGAATAAAAACCGGCAAATCCGGTTTAGTCAGACGATGAAAATCGGGGAACGAATGAGTTTGCGAGTCAAGGCAGGGCTTGAATGAACAATTCTGCATCGCCTTGGAAGCATGATCTTGATGATGTGAATGTCCAGCCACACCGGATTCCGAACATCCCGGCATATGCTCAGGCATTGCCGTTACTACTGAAGGCATAGGCATAGTACAGGTTGCCGAAATGGTCAAAGAAATCCAGCTCACCAGCAACACAAATATTAATGTGTGCAGGTAAGGGCGATTTCTTTTGAAATGCAACGCTGTTATCACTATGCAACCCTAGGTTGAGAGCCTGTTCTTTTATAATCTAGCATACGAGAAACCGGACAGCAATTAAAATACGTGAGGGAGTTCTTACGCGCCTGCGGTCGGTACTGATGACGGTATTAGTTGAGTCATTTGGTTTCGTGCCGATGGCGATTGCTACTGGAAGCCTAACATCGCAGAGAAAATGCGCAAATTAAACCGCAATATCCGCTTGGTCTTCGACTATTTGCGCATGACCAAAAGTTCCACACAGTCCTGCACACCCTGATTGCGACCGAGAACAAATTTACCGTACCGGAAAATAGCTCTAAGCTTGAGTGTTTTTTGGCGATAGGGTATAGTTTCAAAATAATGAATAATATTCTACGTCGCTTCAGAACTTGGTTCTCTTTTGTGCTGATACTCGCGGTTCTCGGTCATTTCGGCTTGGGCCATAGCGACGCTTCGGCTTTTGTGTTGTGTTTCGGGACGGATGGTCATGTTGCTGTAGAGAATGCCAACCATGATCATGGAACTCATCCAGGTAGTAATTTTCAGACCAACGATGAGGCTGATGCCGATCTTACGGATGGAGATTTGCCTTGTACAGATTTCCCCGTAGTCGGCGATGATCACGGTGCCCATGTTCCCCTATCAGCTTTATCCAAAGTATCCGTTGATCTTGGGCTTTTGCCCCTGATTTTCCTGGTTTTTCTCCTTATCCCCTACGCCAGGGTCATTACACGGCGACCTTTCTTCCCCTATCCGCTGTTCATCGATTCCCGCCTGCTTAGCCTACGCAGTACTGTTCTTCTGATTTAGCCCGCTCTTCATAGCTGTAACCCGCCGTCGATGATGCAGGTTTAGCGCCTGTTTGTCTGCTGCGTTCGTTTATTCATGCTACGGAGAGACTATCCATGTACTCAAATCATGCGCTGCCACTTGGCATCGCTCTCAGTATAATCATTACCACCAGTCCGGTCGGTGCTAATCCGACAGACAAGAAAATGCCGCTCGCCCACCTGGAAGACCAGAACCCAGTGGCTCGCGATCCAAGTGCGTCCGAAGAACCGACTGGAACCTTGCTTTTACCTCAGGCGCTGGCCTTGGCATTGACCCAGAATCCAGACTTAGCCGCATTTTCCTGGGAAACCCGCGCTCAGGAAGCCGCTGCCCTGCAAGCGAGTTTTTTTCCGAATCCAACATTCGGCGCTAATGCGGCAAACTTTGGCAATCGAGTCATCAAGGGATTTGACGGCGATGTGGTGACTTTAGAACTCAGTCAGTTAATTGAATTGGGCGGTAAGCGTGCGGCCCGAATGGAGGCTGCCGCCCTGACCAAAGAATTGGCAGATTGGGATTATGAAACCAAGCGCGTCGATGTTCTAACACAAGTCTCCCAGGCTTTCATTGAAGTTCTGACGGCTCAACAGCGTTTGACCCTCACGAAACAAACTCAAGAATTAGCAAATCAGATGATGGTGACGACCTCTGCACGAGTACAAGCGGGCAAGGTTTCACCTGTCGAAGAAACCAAAGCCAAAGTTGTCCTTTCCTCAGTTCAATTCGAGTTGTTGCGCGCCCAGAGAGAATTGGAAGCCGCGCGAAAGCGTTTAGCCGCAACTTGGGGCAACACCGAACCTCGGTTTGAGGCAGTCAAGGGAGATTTAGATACCGTTATGCCGCTACCTTCCCTGGATTTATTGCTCCGCCGACTTGATAAAAATCCGGATTTAGCCCGCTGGGTAACCGAAATCACTCAGCGTGAAGCGCTGATCAGTGTAGAAAAATCAAAAGCCATCCCGGACGTGACCGCGACTGTAGGCGCTAGCAAGTACCTCATGCCCAATGATTACGCGCTAGTCGTCGGGTTTTCCATGCCGCTGCCGGTATTTAATCGCAACCAAGGCGGTATCCGCGAAGCCGAGCACCGGCTAAGCCGAGCGGAGGAAGATCACCGCAGTGCAGAAGTACGAATCACAACCCTATTAAATACCATCTATCAGAAGCTGAGCACGGCTTATGCCGAAGTTTCTGCCCTCCGGCAGGATATTTTACCTGGCGCCCAAAGCGCCTACGATGCCGCCCGCGAAGGCTATCGTTTCGGTAAGTTTGGTTTTCTGGATGTCCTGGATGCACAGCGCACCTTATTTGGAGCAAAAAGCCAGTATTTACTGGCGCTTTCTGATTATCACAAGTCGGCAGTTGAGTTAGAACGCTTGATTGGCGGCAGTTTTGATGAGACGTTGACCCCTCGTAAACAGGAGACAGTGCAATGAAAAAAAATCAGTTTTTGGCTATTTTTGGCTTGATCGCGGTTGGCATCGTGTTGGCCTTTTTTATCTTCCGTCTGGAGGCGCCTACTGTCAATAATGAACCCGGAGAGACCCGTGAAGAAACAACCGGTCACCCTAAAGGCCCACATGGCGGCGAGCTATTCAGCAAAGATGACTTTGCGTTGGAAATTTCGCTGGTAGAAGACGGTGGTGAAGCGCACTTCCGTGCCTATCTGCTCAAAAACGAAAAGTCTATTCCACCAAACGCCGTCAAGGTCTCGGCGCTTGTAACGCGTCCGGATGGCGAGAAACAGAGGGTCGATTTTGTGCCGGAAAAAGATTTTTTGCAAAGTGTTCAGTCCATCGAAGAACCGCATGTATTCGAAGCTACCTTGACCGCTCAGCATGATAAGCAGTCGTATCAATTTTCCTTGGTCAAAGAAGAGGGGAAAATTGAGTTAAGTGATCAGCAGATCACGGCAACGGGCGTAACAATCCAGACGGCAGGTGCTGCATCCATTAGCAGTGTAGCAACACTCCCTGGTGAAATCCGCTTCAATGAAGACAAAACTTCGCACGTCGTCCCTCGCCTTGCCGGTGTGGTTGAGGCCATATCGGCCAACCTCGGCGACCAGGTTAAGAAAGGTCAATTGCTGGCGGTTATTGCAAGTACCGGATTATCGGAGCAACGCAGCGAGTTGCTTTCCGCTCAGAAACGCCTGGAATTAGCTCGCACCACCTTTGCGCGGGAAAAGCACCTGTGGGAAGCAAAAATTTCGGCGGAACAGGACTTTCTGCAGGCTCGACAAGTAATGAACGAAGCGGAAATAGCAGTCCGTAATGCTCAACAGAAGCTGTTGGCGCTTGGTGCAAGTCCAAAGGTATCGACCAACGCCGATACACTCAACCGCTATGAAATTCGAGCGCCGTTCGACGGCATGGTGGTTGAAAAGCATGTCGCCCTGGGTGAGGCGGTGAAAGAAGATGCAAGCATTTTCACAATTTCCGATTTGTCGTCCGTGTGGGCCGAGATTATCGTGTCGGCAAAAGACCTCAATGTCGTCCAGGTCGGTAAGAAGGTCACGATTAAAGCTACGGCACTCGACTCCGTAGCCTCTGGAACAGTGTCCTATGTGGGCTCACTTCTCGGCGAACAGACCCGCACCGCCAAGGCTCGCGTGACGTTGGCGAATCCTCAGATGGCCTGGCGGCCCGGACTGTTTATCACTGTCGAGATTGTTGCCAAAGAAACCGAAGTGCCGATCTCCGTAGCGTCCGATGCCATCCAGACTATCAACGATAAACCGACGATTTTTATTCGCGTGCCTGGCGGCTTTATCGCCCAACCGGTCACGACCGGACTATCCGATGGCACAGTTACTGAGATCGTGGCAGGACTCAAGCCCGGCACCGAATACGCTGTCAATGGCAGCTTCGTCATTAAATCCGAGCAAGGTAAAGCAGGAGCTTCACATGAGCATTGAGACACTAGCCAGTTCAGGTCGTTATAATCGGTCGAGGTTATGCGCGCCGCGTCCTCGTGAAGAGACCGCATCACCCTTATTAACACCCAAGGAGGCAAATTATGTTGATACTGAAAACCACCGCTCTTTTCCTCGTTACCGCCCTTGCCGAGATCATCGGCTGTTTTCTGCCCTATTTGTGGCTCCGCAAGAGTGGTTCCTCATGGTTGCTGCCGGCAATGATCAGCCTGTCACTGTTTGTATGGCTGCTCACCCTGCACCCGGCCGCCAGTGGTCGGGTCTACGCCGCTTATGGCGGTGTCTACGTGGCTACCGCTCTGGTTTGGCTCAGAGTGGTGGATGGAGAGAGATTGTCTGTGTTGGATTGGGTGGGCGCTGGCATTGCGTTACTCGGGATGGCGATCATTGTGTCGGGTTGGAACGGCGAAGCTTAGCGCACGATTTTTTCGGTTTCGTGAAGAAACTTTCAGTACTGGAGGACTCCCATCATGTTTGAACGACTCATCCGTTTGGCCATCGAGCAACGCTGGCTGGTTCTTCTGGCCGTGCTCAGTATGGCGGCGCTCGGTATCTTCAATTACAAGATACTGCCGATCGACGCCGTTCCGGACATCACCAACGTCCAGGTGCAGATCAATACGTCGGTGCCGGGCTATTCTCCGCTGGAGACCGAGCAGCGTGTTACCTATCCGATCGAGACCGTTATGGCAGGCTTGCCCCATTTGGAGCAAACCCGCTCACTGTCGCGCTATGGCTTATCACAAGTGACGGTAATCTTCGAGGACGGCACTGATGTTTACTTTGCACGGCAACTGGTTAATCAGCGCATCCAGGAAGCCAAAGATAAACTGCCTTCCGGCGTAACACCGGCGATGGGGCCCATCTCGACCGGCTTGGGGGAAATCTACCTGTGGACTGTCGAAGCTAAGGACGGAGCCAAAAAGCCTGACGGTTCGTCCTATACGCCGACCGACCTGCGCGAGATTCAGGACTGGGTCATCAAACCGCAACTGCGTAATGTGCCCGGTGTCACCGAGATTAATTCCATCGGCGGTTTTGCCAAGCAATATCAGGTTGCACCGATTCCGGAAAAACTCGCCTCCTATGGTTTGACCTTACAGGATCTCGTGACGGCCCTGGATCGCAACAACAACAATGTCGGTGCCGGCTATATCGAGAAGCGCGGTGAGCAGTATTTGATCCGTGCGCCGGGGCAGGTTCACTCGATAGACGATATCCGGAATGTCATTCTCGGCAGTGTGCAGGGTGTGCCGATCCGTATCCGCGATGTGGGTGAGGTCGAAATCGGTCGAGAACTGCGCACGGGAGCCGCCACTGCAAATGGCCGTGAAGTGGTGCTAGGCACGGTCTTCATGCTAATCGGTCAAAATAGCCGGAGTGTTTCGCAGGCCGTTGACAAAAAAATGGCGGAGATCAACCGCACTCTACCCGAAGGCGTGCAGGCAATTACTGTCTATGACCGAACCGTGCTGGTCGATAAAGCCATCAATACGGTCAAAAAGAACTTAACCGAAGGTGCCGTCCTGGTGATCGTGATTCTGTTTCTGTTCCTTGGCAACATCCGCGCGGCCATCATCACGGCGATGGTGATTCCGCTGTCCATGCTGTTCACCTTCACGGGCATGGTAACTTACCAGATTAGCGCGAATCTAATGAGTCTGGGTGCGCTCGACTTCGGCGTCATTATTGATGGTGCCGTGGTGATCGTGGAAAACTGCGTACGGCGGCTTGCTCATGCCCAGGAGCAGCAAGGCCGTGCCCTGACCCGCAACGAGCGCTTTAATGAAGTCTTTATTGCCGCCAAAGAAGCGCGGCGGCCGCTGTTGTTCGGTCAGATCATCATCATGGTGGTGTATTTGCCGATTTTCGCCTTGACCGGCGTGGAAGGCAAAATGTTCCATCCAATGGCTTTCACGGTTGTCATTGCCTTAGTGGGTGCCATGATTCTGTCGGTCACGTTTATCCCGGCGGCGGTGGCTCTTTTTATTGGTGACAGAGTTGCCGAAAAAGAAAATAGCCTGATGCAGACGGCTAAGCGTGTTTATGCGACAGCGCTGGATCAGGTGATGATTAACAAACCTGTGGTGTTGACGTTTGCTGTCGTCACGGTAATCCTGTCAGGTCTTTTGGCGACGCGGATGGGCAGTGAGTTTGTGCCGAGTCTAAATGAAGGGGACTTTGCTATTCAGGCGATGCGCATCCCAGGCACCAGTCTGTCGCAATCGGTCGTCATGCAACAGCAGATTGAAGATTCTCTGAAACAGCAGTTCCCGGAAATCGACCGGATATTTGCGCGAACCGGTACCGCCGAGATCGCCTCAGACCCCATGCCGCCCAACATCTCGGATGGTTATATCATGCTCAAGCCCCGTGAGCAGTGGCCCGATCCTAATAAAACGCGGGATGAATTGCTGACGGCGGTGCAAACAGCGGCCAACAAACTCCCAGGCAATATTTACGAATTCTCCCAGCCTATCCAGTTACGATTTAATGAGCTGATTTCAGGTGTACGTAGCGACGTGGCAGTCAAAGTATTTGGCGATGATATGGATGTTCTGAATGACACAGGCACTAAAATATCAGCGGTTATGGAAAAAATTCCCGGCGCATCGGAGGTTAAAGTCGAGCAAACGACGGGACTGCCGATGCTCACTGTCAACATTGACCGGGACAAAACCGCGCGTTATGGCTTGAACATCGGCGATGTTCAGGATGCTGTGGCTACCGCGATTGGTGGGACAGAAGCCGGAACGTTGTTCCAGGGTGATCGTCGATTCGACATTATCGTTCGTTTACCTGAGAACCTGCGTAGCGATCTGGAAGCGCTCAAACGTTTACCGATCTCATTGCCGCGAACGCAATTCGGCGATGGCCGAACGACCTATATTCCGCTGGCAGAAGTGGCAAGCCTTGAGATAGCTCCAGGACCTAACCAAGTCAGTCGGGAAAATGGAAAACGCAGGGTTGTTGTAAGCGCCAATGTGCGTGGCCGGGACATCGGATCGTTTGTCGCCGAGGCCGAGCAAAAGCTTCAGCAGCAAATCAAGATTCCGTCCGGATACTGGACGACCTGGGGCGGGCAGTTCGAGCAATTGCAATCGGCTACGCAGCGATTACAGATCGTGGTTCCGGTGGCATTGATGCTGGTCTTTACACTGCTGTTCATGATGTTTGGTAATGCCAAGGACGGTCTGCTGGTCTTTAGCGGTATTCCTTTTGCGCTGACGGGCGGTTTGATCGCGCTATGGTTGCGCGATATTCCGATGTCGATCTCAGCTGCGGTTGGTTTCATCGCGCTCTCCGGTGTGGCGGTGCTGAACGGTCTGGTAATGATTGCTTTTATCCGTAGCCTGCGCGACGAAGGCATGTCACTGGATAAGGCGATTTATGAGGGCGCTCTGACACGACTGCGGCCGGTACTGATGACGGCATTAGTGGCATCATTCGGTTTTGTGCCGATGGCGATTGCCACGGGAACCGGGGCCGAGGTACAGAGGCCACTGGCAACCGTGGTTATCGGCGGCATCCTGTCATCAACGATGCTGACTTTGCTGGTGTTACCGATTCTATACTGGTTCGCACATCGCAAAGACAAACAGGAATAGGTTTCGAAATTTCAAGGACAAGCGGCTATACACCAATGCTGGCATGGAAATCCCACAAGTGCTAGCACCGCTCGTTGCTGGCCAAGTGAATCTAAAGGCGATCAGAGATTACTGGTCACTGACATCGTTTTTATCGACGTGGCCTCCATCGTCGTCTGCCGCATCCGCGCTTACCGAGATGATGATACTTTAACAAAACACCGATTGACAATCGGTTTATAGATACTTAAAATTACTTTATATTTTAAGTCACTTGCGGATTGATTTTTATGCACAGTTTAAAGCGTCCTTATCTAGGAGAGCTGGAAATGGCGGTTCTTGAGCATCTGTGGTCACACGGAGAATTTGATGCTAAAGGTGTTTATAGCGCATTAGGAAAAACGCGCGGCATTTCTCACAATACCATCCAATCGACACTCGAACGCTTATTCAAGAAGAAACTTTTAGCGCGTCAAAAAATCAGCCATGCTTATGTTTATCACGCGGTAGTAACCCGTGATGAACTCATGGGCCGCATGATTAAGGATGTCGTCAAAACCCTATCAAAAAACAATACAGGCGGAATGCTGGCTGCTTTCGTCGACATTGCGGCCCGAACTGACGATGCTCATCTTGATAGGCTTGAGCAATTGATTAACGAATATCGCTCAAATCGCGATAATGATATTTCGTCATGACCCTGCATTTAATACAGTCTGGGTTATTGGCAATGCTCTTTTTTTCGGGTTTGGCGGCATTATTATCGGCGTCTTTATATCCTAAGGTCAGAAATAATCTGACTCGGTTACCTTGCCAAATCAGATCAAAAATACTAACACTATGGCTGCTCAGTCCTGCTTTTATGGGACTCTTGTTAGCTTTTTCCGGGTTATTGCCCTCCTGGATGGATAGTCATGAAATAGCAACCGAACATTGCTCCAGCCATTCTAATGGAATAGCGCATTTATGTTGGTTTGATCCTATTGTCCATCTATCTGATGCGTTTTGGATGGGTGGTATCAGCATACTGGCGTCGGTCATGCTATTTAATGCCTATAAAGGTATTAATTTACTGGTCAAACATTGGCATTTCCAAACAACACTCCGGCTTATCGGTCAACCGGACCGGCAGCGCGGTGTTTTTCGTATTGCCAGTGATCATTTTTTTGTTTTCTCTTCCGGATTGTTTACACCATACGCTTTCATTTCTTCACGGCTCATGGAGCAATTATCGGCAAAACAATTAGATGTGGTGCTTGCGCATGAGCAGGCGCATTGTCAACGGCGCGATGTTTTACGGCGATTATTTTTGAGTCTGGCGGCCTTGTTTCATTTCCCCGCTACGCGTCAACATTTGCTGGCTGATTTGGAATTGGCGCATGAACAAATTTGTGATGTCGCTGCGGTACAAAAAGTAGGAGATCGGTTTTTTGTGGCGGAAACCATTGTCGACATCGCGCGCAAACTGAACACGCCGCTCCCGGAGCAGGACATAGGTGTTATTGCTTTCAATGGCAGTCATATTGATATCAGAATTCAACAGTTATTGGAACAACCCAAACCAGTGAATCGTTACGCTGTGTTTTTTTCATCGCTTCTTTGTATTGTCTTTTTTAGCGGCGTACTGGCGTTAGCTATGCCGCTGCATCATTTGCTTTAACTACCACGATATGCAAATAAGATGACTCTATTTAAAAAACAGCTGCATAAAATACCGACTATCGGTCGGTTTTGTACTTTGAACTCTATTTTCCTTACATTGATGTCTTGTTGGGCCATTGCGTGTGGTGTCGCTGCGTGGCATAAGGTTCATGCTCAAGAGGTTCCTATGCAGCGTTCGCATGATAAGTTTCATTCACACGATCAGCATGACTATTCGTACGGGCACGGCCATGCTTACGGCGTCGTCGACCCGTCTATTACCACGTCGGAGCGGGGCATCTGGGCCATCAAGTGGTCTTTTGTTGGCTTATTTGTAACGGCTCTCTTTCAAGTTGTCGTCGTTTGGCTGTCAGGCAGCGTAGCTTTGCTGGCGGACACTATTCACAATTTTGCCGATGCAGCAACGGCGGTGCCGCTGTGGATTGTCTTCGCGCTCTCGCGCTGGAATCCCATCTTTGTATTTACGCTTTGGCTCAACTCGGCAACCGCTCCTGCATCCATGCAGTCATGAATAACGGTGACACAAAATGAGCTACACAATAATCAAGATTATTATCACGAGCCTGCTTATCGTGGCGATATCGGAGCTATCGAAACGAAGTTCATTGCTTGGCGCCTTATTAGCCTCGTTGCCGATCATATCCGTTTTAGCAATGCTCTGGCTTTACATCGATACCAAAGATGTTGCGAAAGTGTCTGGTTTGGCAATCAGCGTTTTTTGGTTAGTCATCCCTTCCCTGGTTTTTTTTATCAGCTTACCCGTTTTGCTGAAGAAGGGGCTACATTTCTATCTGAGCATGGGACTTTCAATGACTGTTACGGCAGGATGTTATTTCTTAATGATCGCACTATTAACGCGCTATGGCATTAAGTTATAGACATCGTAGCAACATTATTCTAATAACTTGAAAACAGGATTATTTAACTATGACACCAGCAATACAACGACCGGCCTGGCTTATTGGCTTGCCGTTCTTTTTACTTCTCCTAAGCCCAAGTGTCTTTGCTCATGGCGTTGACGCGAATACCGAACGTTTTTTATTGGCAAACCAGGGCGTAGCCGTAGGGCCGTTTCTTTATATCGGGGCCAAGCACATGGTGACCGGATACGATCACCTGCTGTTCCTAATTGGTGTGATATTCTTTCTGTTCCGCACCCGGGATGTGCTGGTATATGTCAGCTTGTTCACCTTGGGGCATAGCTTGACGCTATTGTTCGGCGTCTTAAACAACATGGCGGTTAATCCTTTTCTTATCGATGCCATTATTGGTCTTTCCATTGTCTACAAAGGCTTTGATAACCTGGGCGGTTTTCGTCGATTGTTCGGCTTTCAACCGAATACAAAAATCGCTGTGATGGTTTTCGGTTTGTTTCATGGCTTTGGACTCGCCACCAAATTGCAGGACTTTTCACTGCCGCAAGCGGCGTTATGGAAAAATTTATTGGCCTTCAATGTCGGGGTGGAGATAGGCCAATTTGTTGCCTTGCTGTTTATCTTGATCGCGCTCGACTTTTGGCGCAGGCACAGAAGCTTTTATTCCTTTTCGACGGCCACCAATACGCTTTTAATGACGGGCGGCCTGACCCTGTTCGGCTACCAACTAACTGGCTATTTAATTAACGCATAAACTCATGAATGACATCAACACTCCCGTTCAATCGCTCAAATCTCTGATCATAGCCACTGCTTTTGCGGCACTGTTGGCCAGCATTATTTTAATATCGGCTGTACTGCCGGCAGAATACGGTATTGATCCGACTGGTTTAGGAAAAATGATGGGCTTAACCGCTTTATCGGCGCAAACAAAAGCAATGAGTCAGCCGCTCGCCATCACTTGCCCGGTTCTGCCTCTACAAACCGCTGAAGTAAGCGATCAGAATCAAAAACAGACCGCTAATCAAGCCACCGGTTCAACTGAAACTGCTCAAAAGGCACAACTACCCCAGTGGCAAGATTCGGTCAAAATAATGGTTCCTGCCGGGGAGGGCTTGGAATATAAATTCCATCTGGCGAAAGGCGCATCGCTGGAGTATTCATGGGCTACTGACGGAGCCAAACTCTATTTTGATTTTCATGGCGAACCCCAGGGTGATAAGACCGGTTACTTCAAAAGCTTTAAGGAGAGTACCGATAACCAAGCGAGCGGTGCTTTAACGGCTCCTTTCGAAGGTCCCCATGGCTGGTACTGGGAAAACAAAACCCGATTTCCCGTTACTATCATCTTGAACACCAAAGGCTCCTATCGGATTTTAGGTTTAATGTAATGGTGTATGTTATTGCAGATGCCGGTAACAGTATTATGTGCAGTCACAAATTTCCGCATTTAATGCGGCAATCCCCGGTGTTCGATACTGCTACTCACCGCAATCTCCGCATGTCCTGTTCAATAATCCCAGTTAATTTTATAGGTTCAGCAGCAGAACGTATATTGTTTTTCTTATCGTTTATTTATAGCGCGGCCATAAAACCGCAATGAGCTTCCTTATGTTATCCCTGAACCTTTCCAGGAAACGCGTTCCCAAGCTCCTGCCTGGGAGTGTTGTTTTTTTGCTGGCAACTTCGTTGCTCATTCCCAAGCCTGTTTGTGCCCAAGCTTCACCCTGGAAACAGGCAGATACGACCACGATGGTTGGTCATCTTGACCCCATTGAAAGTGATGCAACTTTGAGTTTAGCTAAAGTCGTCGATTTAACGCTGGAGAAATATCCCGATGTAACCTGGCTCAATTCGCTGGAAGAAGAAGCGGCGGCTCTTTCGTTGCGTGGCGATAGCTGGACAGCCGGTGCATCACACGCAGGGCTTCATTTTCAGGAAGCGACCAGCGGCACTTTGCATTATCTGGATGTCGCGGTGCAAGTGCCGTTATGGAACTTAGGCCAGCGCGATGCGGAACAAACGGTCGCAAAGCAAGCAGAAAACAGCGCAATGTCACAATCGGATGCGATTAAATTTCGAGTGGCGGGGCTGATTAGAAATGCTTTATGGGGTATTGCACTGGCAAACTTAAGTTATGAGCAGGCGAAAACCGAGCTCGCTATTACTGAGCAGTTGTTGGCTAAAGTGCAGCGGCGTGTTGAGTTAGGTGACTTGCCTCGTGCTGATTTATTGTTAGCGCAAACTGAGTCGCTACAAAAACGCTCAGTGGTAACGCTAACTGAAGCGGAATTAATGCATGCCCGCAAACGTTATTCCAGCATCACTCAAATGACTAAAATCCCCGGCGATTATCAGGAAAAGTTGGCTGAGATACTGAAAATCCAGCAAAGTCATCCAGCATTAGTGGCGATTAATAGCCAGATTGAACGCAAACAGGCGGAGCTTAATGCTATTAAACTGGTGGGTTCCGGGCAGACGGCGGTTGCTGTCGGCGTAAACAGCGACCAGTTCACCAATGATCCTCGAAGTAATAAAACGGCAAGCTTCAATATCGGCGTTACCGTTCCTTTCGGCGGCAGTGCGCATCTGGCACCAAAGGTTGCAGCGGTTAATGTCGAATTAAATAAACTGATTGCAGAACACGAACAACTGTCCCGCGATTTGGAACAGGCGCATCACGAGGCCGAACATAATCTGGAAGTCAATCGGGTCGAACTGGGCATCGCCAACGAGTTAAAACAGGTTGCCGAAGAGCATTTAAAAATGATGCAATTGAGCTTTTCTGTGGGTGAAATTAATCTGATAGATTTATTAAGAATCCAGGCCAGAACCCAGCAAGCGGTGTTAAATGCCAAGCAACGGTCGGTCATGCTACAGCGCGATATAGCGCTTTATAATCAGGCCGTAGGAGTTATGCCATGAGAACGTATAAATTTTTACTGATATTGAATTTTGCAGGGTTGGCAATGCTGTTCTGCCCACCGGTAATAGCTGAAAATACTATTAAAATAGCGCAGGATAATTTTAATAACCTGGGTGTCACCCTGCGAAAACTGGAGCCTGCCAAACAAATCCCGTCCGCCAAAGTAGTGATTCCGCCAACGCAGGGACATAGTGTCAGTGCCTCTCAGGCCGACTTAATCACTCAACTGAATGCGGCGATAGTAGGGGGCTCAAAATGAACAAAAAATCTTTAATTATCATCAGTGCTTTGTTAATTACCGGCATGGTGCTGGCCGGCCTGATTCTCACCCTGTATGTACCTACAGTTACCGATGAAGAAAAGGCGGGGGCTGCTGGACAGAGTGCAGCGTTTGCTCGTGGACCTCATCGCGGCCGGTTGTTATCAAAAGACGACTTTGCGCTGGAGGTCACGATTTACGAAACGGGCGTTCCGCCCCAGTTCCGCGTTTACGTCTACCAGGACGATAAACCGCTGTCGCCTGAACGGGTGCAACTGGACATTACCTTGCACCGTTTCGGTGGGCGCTCCAAGCAAATTCGGTTTAAACCGGAAGCGGACTATCTACTCGGAGACGCGGTTATTGAAGAGCCGCATTCGTTTGATGTGGACATCAATGCCGGTTTTGACGGCAAGACTTTCCCATTCACTTATTCACAGGTGGAAGGACGGGTTCAATTGAATGCCGCGTCACTGCAAAGCGCCGGTATCACGATCGATACGGCGGGCCCGGCCAGGATCGAAAGCGTGTTGAAATTGCCCGGTACCATCGAGTTCGATCAGAACCGGCTGGCCCATGTCGTCCCCCGGGTCGGCGGCGTGGTCGTTGAAGTCCGTAAAAAACTGGGCGAAGCCGTTAGTCAGGGAGAAGTGCTTGCGGTCCTGGAAAGCCGTGAACTGGCAGAGCTGAAAAGCCGTTTGGCAACTGCGCGTAAACGCCTGGAGCTTGCCCGTTCGTTGTACAAGCGCGAAGAGCGCTTGTGGCGTGAACAGATTTCCGCCGAGAAGAATTATTTGAACGCCCGCACACAATTGGCGGAGGCGGAGATTACCGTCACCACCGCCAGCGACCAATTGGACGCCTTGGGTATGCAAGCGGATAAAGGCGTGCGCGGTGTCAGTTTGGCGCGTTACGAACTGCGCTCGACGTTGACTGGAACTGTGGTTGAAAGACATCTGGTCGTTGGCGAAGCCGTGCAGACCGACACCACCGTGATGGTCATTGGCGATTTGACTACACTCTGGGGCAATTTCAGCGTGCCCGCCAAGAATTTGAACCAGGTTAAAGTCGGGCAGACTGTGCGCGTTAAAGCACCGGAACTCGAGTTTGAGACAACGGCCACCATCGACTATCTGGGCGCCTTGGTGGGAGAACAAACGCGTTCGGCGCCCGCCCACGTTCATATCGATAATAAAGCGCTGAACTGGCGGCCCGGTTTGTTTGTTAACATCGAGGTGGTCGAAAAGGCAGCCACCGTGCCGGTAACGGTAGCGCTTGAAGCCATACAAAGCTGGCGCGATGCCGACGCGGTATTTGTCCAGAATGGCGATCAATTTGAAGTCCGCCCGCTGTCTGTGGGACGGCGTGATGCAAATCGGGCGGAGGTTTTACAAGGCCTTGCCGCCGGAGAACGTTACGCGGCGGCCAACAGTTTCGTATTAAAAGCGGAATTGGGTAAGGCCAGCGCAACTCACGATCATTAGGAGGCATCATGTTCGAACGAATTCTAAAGTTATCCATTGATAACCGCTGGCTCATTTTGCTCGCCACCGTAGCGGTGGCAGCGCTGGGTATCTACAATATCCAGCGCCTGCCGATTGATGCGGTGCCGGACATCACCAATGTCCAGGTGCAGATCAACACCGCCGCGCCCGGCTATTCACCGCTGGAGGCGGAGCAGCGCGTCACGTTTCCGATTGAAACGGTCATGGCAGGGCTTCCGGGCCTGGAACAGACGCGTTCGCTGTCCCGGTACGGCCTGTCGCAGGTGACCATTATTTTTAAAGACGGAACCGACATCTATTTTGCCCGGCAACTGGTCAGCCAGCGCATCCAAGAGGCGAAAAGTCGACTGCCGCCGGGACTGGAACCGGCCATGGGGCCGATAGCCACCGGTCTCGGCGAGATTTTTATGTGGACAGTAACTGCCGGAGCCGATGCGCGCAAAACCGACGGCAGCCCCTACGATGAGACCAATCTGCGCACACTGGAAGACTGGGTAGTACGCCCCCAGATGCGCACGGTTCCCGGCGTCACCGATGTCAACGGCATAGGCGGTTATGTCAAGCAATACCACGTCACGCCCGATCCTGCAAAATTGATCGCTTACGGACTGAGCCTGCGTGACGTGCTCACCGCGTTGACCCTTAATAATGACAATGTCGGCGCCGGCTACATCGAGCATCACGGCGAACAATACCTGATCCGGGTGCCCGGCCAGGTAAAAAACCTTGAGGAAATCGGGCGCATTATCGTTGGCAATCACCAGGGGACGCCAATATTCATCCGGGATGTGGCTGAGGTCTTGATCGGCAAGGAACTGCGCACCGGCGCCGCCACCGAAAATGGCCGTGAAACCGTGCTCGGTACCGTGTTTATGCTGGTGGGCGAAAACAGCCGCGCGGTTTCGCAACTGGCCGGTGACAAACTGGAGGTCATCAACCGCAGTTTGCCGGACGGCGTCAAGGCCACGCCCGTATACGACCGGCGCATTCTGGTCGATAAAACCGTCGCCACGGTCAAAAACAATCTGCTGGAAGGCGCCATTTTGGTTATCGCCGTGTTGTTTCTGTTTCTGGGCAATCTGCGCGCCGCTTTGATTACCGCGATGGTGATTCCGCTGGCGATGCTGTTTACCTTCACCGGCATGGTCACGCAAGGCGTGAGCGCCAATTTGATGAGTCTCGGCGCGCTGGATTTCGGGATTATTGTCGATGGCGCCGTGGTCATCGTGGAAAACTGTGTTCGCCGCCTGGCGATCGAACAACATCGCCTGCAACGGCCATTGTCATTGAGCGAGCGACTCGATACGGTGTTCAGCGCCTCCCAGGAGGTGAGAAGGACGCTGCTGTTTGGTCAGACCATTATTATGACGGTGTATTTGCCGATATTCACCTTGTCCGGCGTCGAAGGTAAAATGTTTCACCCGATGGCGTTTACCGTCGTGACCGCCTTGTTGGGCGCCATGCTGCTTTCCATCACCTTTATCCCGGCCGCGCTCGCGATCTTTATCGGCGAACGGGTTAGCGAAAAGGAAAATCCGCTGATGCGTTTCGCCCATAAAATTTACCGGCCGCTGTTGGAGCGGGCATTGGCAAATGTTCCGGTGGTTTTGACGGGCGCTGCTGTATTGGTTGTCTTGAGTTTGCTGTTGTCCACGCGCATGGGATCGGAATTCATGCCCACGCTGGATGAAGGCGATATAGCCCTACATGCCTTGCGCATTCCAGGAACCAGTTTATCGCAGGCAGTTGAGATGCAACATACGCTGGAGAAGAAAATTACTACCTTTCCGGAAGTTGAACGCGTGTTCGCAAAGATCGGCACAGCTGAGATCGCGACCGACCCGATGCCGCCCAGTGTGGCAGACACGTTAATTATGCTGAAGGATCGTTCTAAATGGCCCGATCCCGGCCGTTCCAAGGCCGACCTAGTGGCTGCGCTGGAACGGGCGGTTAAGGAGGTGCCCGGCAACAACTATGAATTTACGCAGCCAATCAAAATGCGCTTTAACGAACTGATAGCCGGTGTACGGGCCGATGTTGCGGTCAAGGTGTTTGGCGACGATCTGGAGAGTCTGCTGGAAATAGCCGAAGAGATGAGCAAGGTTCTGGAAAGGGTGCCGGGGGCTTCGGATGTCAAAGTCGAACAGGCCACCGGCTTGCCGTTATTGACCGTGCAGATGAAACGGGACATGCTGGCGCGCTTCGGCTTAAATACCGCGGATGTTCAGGCGGCGGTTCAGGCGGCGATGGGCGGGGTCAGCACCGGCGAGATTTTTGAAGGCGACCGGCGTTTCGATTTGCTGGTGCGCCTGCCGGAAGAACTGCGTAGCGACCCGGAGGCGATGCGGCAAATCCCGATACCGTTGCCTGTCCGGCAACAGGATTTAACGCAACAAGCCTTTATTCTGCTCGGCACAGTAGCGGACTTTGAAGTGACTCAGGGGCCCAATCAAATCAGCCGCGAAAATGGTAAAAGGCGGATTGTTCTGACTGCTAATGTACGTGGCCGGGATTTGGGCTCCTTCGTGGCGGAAGCCCAACAGAAAATCGGAGCCGAGGTCAAGGTTCCCGCCGGATACTGGATTGCCTGGGGTGGTCAATTCGAGCAGATGATCGCCGCTACCGAGCGGCTGCAAATCGTGGTGCCGGTGGCGTTGCTGATTATTTTTCTGCTGTTATACGCCACTTTCGGTAATGTCCGCGACGGCCTTTTGGTGTTCACTGGCGTGCCGTTCGCACTAACCGGCGGTATCGTTGCGCTATGGCTGCGGGATATTCCCCTATCGATTTCAGCGGCCGTCGGTTTTATTGCGCTTTCCGGCGTGGCCGTGCTCAATGGTCTGGTGTTGATTATGTTTATCAATAAATTGCGTCAGGACGGTTTAGCATTGGAACAAGCGGTTCGCGAGGGCGCGATGGTTAGATTGAGACCGGTATTGATGACCGCGCTGGTAGCTTCGTTGGGTTTTATTCCGATGGCGTTGGCAACCGGCACCGGCGCGGAGGTGCAACGGCCGCTGGCAACGGTGGTCATCGGGGGCATACTGTCATCGACGCTGCTGACCCTGTTGGTGCTGCCGGTTCTTTACCGGCTGGTTTATCAACTGAAACGTCCGGACGGGCCGCAGCCAGCGGTACCTGTGGGCGGTTCGCGAACCGGGCCGCTGGTCGGGGGCGAAGCGTATCGACACGATGACCAAGTCGATGGGGCTGAAATTCAACAAACGAGTGCATCGAGCCTGCGGGTACTGATGACGCGTGCGCGCTGGATCGAAGTCGGACGTATTTTGCTTACCGGCTTGATAGCGCTGCTATTTTGGCGGCAATGGGTACCGCTCCAAATCCTGTGGCTGGCCGTCGCTATTGGTTTATACCCGCTGGTAAAAACCGGCTTGATCGACCTGATACGCGAACGCAAAGTCGGCACCGAGATTTTCGTTACCGTGGCCACCTTGGTCGCGGTGTTTGGCGGCGAGACGGTTGCCGGCGCCGTGCTGATGGTGATTATTCTCATTGCGGAGTTCATCGCCGACTTGAATATGGATCGCGCCCGTGCTTCCATCAAAACCCTGATCGGCTCGGTGCCGCAAGTCGCTCTGATGCGCAGTGCGGACGGTGAATGCGTAGTTCCGATCGAGCAATTGCGAACCGGCGATGTCGTGCTAGTGCGTGCGGGCGAAAAAATTCCGGTGGATGGCGGCATCGTGGGCGGTGCGGCTTCGATCGACGAAGCGCCCATCACCGGCGAAAGCCTTCCCAAGGACAAGAGTGTGGGCGCGTGCGTTTTTGCCGGAACCATCGTCGCATCGGGCGCGCTCGATATTCAGACAGAAAAAGTCGGTAGCGACACCACCTTTGCCCGCATCATCGGACTGGTTGAAAACGCTGAAGCACAGCGCGCACCTGTGCAAAAACTTGCCGACCAAGTTGCGTCGTGGCTAATTCCCGTTGTTTTTGTATTTCTCATCGTGGTTTATATGGTCACGGGCGACGTGCGAACCATCGTCACGTTGCTGATTTTTACCTCCCCTGCCGAACTGGGACTGGCAACGCCATTGGTGATGATCGCCGCCATTGCACGTGCTGCTCGAAGCGGTATTTTAGTCAAGGGCGGCCTGTATCTGGAGTCGCTGGCCAAAGCGGATGTGATGGTCTTCGACAAAACCGGTACGCTGACCGCAAATAAGTCTGAAGTCGTTCGCGTGGAGGCTCGCGACGCACGACTTTCTGAAATTGAACTGTTGAGTTTGGCTGCCGCCGCCGACCGTCGTTCAGCGCATCCGTTGGCCAAAGCCGTTGTGGATTACGCAATGCTTAAACAAATCACCGTTTCGGAACCGGACCAATATGAGCAGGTACAAGGTCGAGGCGTTATAGCAACCGTCTCAGGGCACGCCGTGCTGGTCGGCAATGCGGCGTTGCTGCGTGAAAACGGCGTAACGCTTGCCACGGCAATTGAAGACGGCGGACAAACACCGGTTCATGTGGCGGTTGATGGACACTTTGCAGGGGTCATCTTTATCGCCGATGTGTTACGGCCGGGCGCCCGCGAAGCATTGGAGAAATTGAAAGACAGTGGCGTCAAGCACATCGTGATGTTGACCGGTGACAATGAGGCCACCGCGCGTGCGGTGGCAGCGGAACTGGGTGTGGACGAGGTGCGCGCCGACTTGCTGCCGGAAGACAAAGTCACAGCAATCGAAGCGTTAAAAAAGCAAGGGCATCGCGTAGCAATGATCGGTGACGGCATCAACGATGCGCCAGCACTGGCGCGAGCGGATGTAGGCATTGCGATGGGCGGTGGCGGCACCCAGGCCGCGCTGGAAGCGGCCGATATCGTGCTGATGACGGATGACTTAGCTAAAATCGTCAGTGCTCGTGCCATTGCCCGACGCGCTTATCGCACGATTCAAGAGAATTTATTTGTGGGCGTTGGTGTAGTCCATGTATTGGGCATCACGGCGGCGCTGATGGGCTGGATTGGTCCTATCGAAGCCGCCTTGTTACATCTGGGGCCGGATGTTCTGGTGTTTGTGAACTCTGCCAAATTGCTGCATGTTCGGATTGATGGCGTCTGAATATCCGATGCACAAATAATAAACGGGAATACGGGCGCAGGTTATACGATGATTCAAGTCTCTAAGCCAATGCTGGAAAAGCATCAAGTTGCTATTTATTTCATAGCGGTGTTTGCTGGACTACTGATGGCCGCCGTCGTGGGTCGATCCTCTGTTACTTTGGCAGCCTGGATCAATCCGGCACTGGCTGCGCTACTCTATGTCACGTTCTTGCAAGTGCCGATGACGTCCATCCGGCAGGCACTGACTCACGGGCGCTTTCTCTCTGCGCTGTTAATCGTCAACTTCGTTGCGGTTCCGCTGGTAGTACTCGGGCTGATCCAATTCCTTCCCGACAATCCGGCCCTTCAGTTCGCTGTGCTGCTGGTATTGTTGGCGCCCTGCATTGATTATGTCGTCGTCTTCACGCACCTTGGGCAGGGAGACGCGAAGCTCATCCTAGCGGCAACGCCAGTTTTGCTCATCGCGCAAATGTTGTTGTTACCCATTTACCTCGGGCTATTCCTAGGGGCTGACGCAGCAGGCTTGGTGCAGGCAAGACCATTCCTGAACGCGTTTTTTTGGCTGATTGCAGTACCTCTTGTCCTCGCCTGGTTAACCCAGTATTGGGCTACCCGCCGCGAGTTAGGCAAGCGAGTTGAGGGTGCGATGGGATGGTTGCCGGTACCTCTAATGGCGTTCGTGTTGTTAATCGTGTTCGCGGCTGTTGCTCCACAGATCGGCGCTGCATCAACCGATGTTGTCTGGACAACAGTACCACTTTATGTGGCATTCGCGGCCGCCATGCCTCTTGTCGCTTATGCGGTGGGAAACCTTCTAGGACTCGATGTTGGTGCGGGCCGTGCCCTGGCCTTCAGCGCTGGCACCCGCAATTCATTGGTAGTATTGCCATTGGCATTCGCCGTCCCCGGAGGCGGGGTCCTCATCCCGGCTATAGTGGTTACGCAAACGCTGGTTGAACTCGTTAGCGAACTTGTCTATGTGCGCTGGATACCGCGATTGATTAAAACCGCAATAGAACGCGAGACGTTATGAGGTCGCTCGACAGGTGTACAATTTTTTCCGTTTCGTCAGGGCGACTCCAAGGTGGCGGCTAACACCAACAGCAGGGGAAGCCAAAGCTGAGGCCTAAACCGCTCACATAATTCAAAAGAGATAGCAAATAAAAGTTATTGCCGGTACTGAAGGCTTTTTGTATCAATACTGGTGAATCGCCACATATATTATTACGGTACAAGAATTATGAATTTATGCAATCAAACTGAAAAATCCTGCGGTTGTGCAGGAGACAAACCTGATACCAGTCAGCCAAGCGTATCCATACCTGCGAGTAGCATGACTTTCAAGATCGAAGGCCTGGACTGCGCCGAAGAAGTCGCAACTTTAAAAAGCGCGATAGGCCCATTAGTGGGCGGCAGTGACAAGCTGGTTTTTGATATTTTAAATGGGCGAATGACCCTATTGCCTGACGCTGAATCTGTGACTGAAAAAACCATCATCAAAGCCGTTGCTGCAACCGGGATGAAAGCGACGCGCTGGCGAGCAGGTCAGGCACAAGCTGACGTAAAACAACTTCACCGTTCGAAGACCGTTTATACCATACTCAGCGGCTTGTTTATCATTGTCGGCATGTTGATTCATATCGCTATGACCGGTGGCTTTTTTAGTGATGCGCAAACTTTTCTCAGCCATCCTGAAAACTGGTCTCTAAACTGGGAGGTTATCACTGACTATCTCACTAGCTTATTGAACGCACATGCTCCGCAAGCCATGCCTTTGCCTGAAAAAATCGCGTTTGGCCTTGCGGTAATTTTCGGTGGTCGGCATGTGGTCGTTAAAGCTTTTTATGCCCTGAAACGATTGCGTGCCGATATGAATTTATTGATGACTGTTGCCGTTATCGGCGCGATGTTCATTAATGAATGGTTTGAGGCAGCCACCGTGAGTTTTCTCTTTGCGCTGTCCCTGGCGATTGAAAGCTGGAGCATAGGCCGTGCCCGTCATGCGGTAGAAGCTTTGCTGGATTTGGCACCCTCTACGGTTACGGTCAAGGATGAAAGCGGACAAGAACACAGTGTACCTGCCGCAGAAGTCAGTATCGGCAGCCGTTTTATCGTAGCACCGGGCGATAAAATCCCTTTGGATGGCGATGTAATTAGCGGCTTCAGTTCGGTCAATCAGGCACCGATTACCGGTGAAAGCATGCCTGTGGCCAAGCAAGTTGACGATGAAGTGTTTGCCGGAAGTATCAATGGTGAAGCGACGCTGGAGATCAAATCCTCTAAACTCGCCTCGGATACCACCCTGGCGCATATCATCCGTCTGGTGGGAGAAGCCCATAGTCAGCGAGCGGAAGCCGAGCAATGGGTGGAAAAATTTGCGCGCATTTATACCCCGGCGGTGATGATCTTAGCACTGGCCGTGTTTATCATCCCGCCGTTGTTTTTAGAGGGCATCTGGAACGAGTGGTTTTACCGTGCCTTAGTGTTACTGGTGATTGCCTGCCCTTGTGCGTTGGTCATTTCAACGCCGGTCAGTATTGTCGCGGCATTGGCTAGCGCAGCCAGGCAAGGTATTCTAATCAAAGGCGGCATTTATATTGAAGCACCTGCCCATCTTAATGCGATTGCCTTTGATAAAACCGGAACGCTAACCTGTGGTGAGCCAATAGTCACCAGTGTTTACCCTTTTAATGGTCATAGCGAAGAAGAACTGTTAAGTCGTGCAGCCGCCCTGGAAGCACGTAGCAATCATCCGCTGGCTAAAGCCATTTTACAATACACAAAAAACCGGGGTATCCATATTGCCAGCGCCGACGAGGTGACTGTTTTGCCTGGTAAAGGTGTAACCGGACTATTTAATGGCACTAATTTCTGGCTGGGATCGCGTCGCTATTTATTAGAGCGTAGCCAGGAAGTTCCGGACATCAGTGAAAAAGCGATTGCACTTGAACAGACCGGTCAAACTGTTATTGCGATTGGCAATGACCGACACATTTGTGGCTTGATTGCCGTCGCCGATCAACCGCGTGATCAAATCCAAACGATTTTGCAATCCCTCAGACAGAAGGGAATCAAGCACTTGGTGATGTTGACCGGTGATAATTGGGTTACGGCTAATAACATAGCGGCACAAATCGGTATTGATGAAATACATGCGGAATTGTTGCCGGCCGATAAAGTTGAGATTGTTAGTCAAATGATCGAGAAATACGGACAGGTTGCGATGATCGGCGATGGTATTAATGATGCTCCGGCACTGGGCCGGGCCAATCTGGGTATTGCCATGGGCGTATTGGGTTCGGATGCGGCGATAGAAATCGCGGATATTGCATTAATGGGCGACGATCTCTCCAAACTCCCTTGGCTAATCGGTCATTCCAAAAGAACACTGGCGATTATCCGGCAAAATATTATCTTTGCACTCACTATCAAAGCCGCTTTTGCCTTATTAGCTTTTGCAGGGCTTGCAACGTTATGGGAAGCCATTGCGGCTGACATGGGGGCTTCTTTAGTGGTTGTTGCAAACGGGTTGAGGCTGCTACATACTAACTCTTCATGATCTTCGTAAATAAAGCCGTTGTTTTGAAACACTCTGAATCGTTATAATTTGCCCATCATGCGCCTACTCATCATCGAAGACGAACTCAAGATCGCCGCCTATTTGCAAAAGGGACTGAGCGAAAATGGCTTTGTGGTTGATCATGCCCGGAATGGACAGGATGGTCTTTTTCTCGTCACGACTGGTAATTACGACCTGGTCATCGTTGATGTCATGCTACCGCTCATGGATGGCTGGACAGTGGTTAAGGAACTTCGGAAAAGTGGGAAGTCGATGCCGGTGCTGTTTCTGACCGCTCGGGACGCGGTGAGTGACCGTGTTAAAGGCTTGGAACTGGGTGCGGACGATTATCTGGTCAAACCGTTCGCGTTTTCGGAACTGTTGGCCCGCGTGCGTTCCCTGTTGCGGCGTAGCCCGACACAACAACCGGAATTGCTCTGCATAGCTGACCTGGAAATCGATCTGTTGCGCTTTAAAGCCTCGCGCGCTGGCAGCAAACTCGCTCTGACTCCGAAGGAGTTCTCCTTGATTTCCCTGCTAGCGCGCCGACATGGCGAGGTCATTTCCCGAATGCTCATTGAGGAACAGGTCTGGGATTTGAACTTCGACAGCAATACCAACGTGGTCGATGTCGCGGTAAGGCGGTTACGCCGCAAGGTGGACGACCCGTTCGAGAAAAAACTAATTCACACGCTGCGCGGTGTCGGCTACGTCCTTGAAGAACGATAAGATCGACCGAGACCCCGGTTCGATTGCCGGGCGATTAACTCTGCTTTACACGCTCTCGGCATCCGTATTGCTGATTGTGGTCACCGCGTTCTTATACGAGGCGGTAGTGATCAACCTCCGCGAGGAAGACAAACAGTTTCTCGCTGACAAAGTGAATACCCTGCAAATACTTTTAAAAGAGCACGGGGATAATCGGACTTCCCTTGAACAGGAAGTTCAATGGGAGGCGGTGACCGCAAAGCTCACACCCTACTACGCCTATTTTTCACGCATTCTCGAACCCGAGGGTATGGTGGTGATCGAAACGCCAGGTATGGCTGAGGTTGTTCCCGCTGCGGTTTTCCCAATACCCGCCGCCGAGACGAAACAGGGCGACTTGGCCGAGAACAGCTTTCAGTGGCACACGGCAGACGGTCACCCCTACCTCCTGTTGGCGGCGCAAGCAACTAACGAAGCGGATGAATCCCGAGTGATTCAAGTGGCGCTGGATGTCAGCCGTGAAGATGCACTACTCACCGATTACCAGCGCAAACTGGCGATGATCCTGCCACTCGGGATATTACTTTCAGCAATGCTCGGTGCACTGGTTGCACGCCGGGGCATGCGGCCCTTGCAGGACATTACCCGTGCCGCTCAACGCATTACAGCCAGTCAGTTGCATGAACGCATTGAGCCGACTCGTTGGCCTCGGGAACTGAGGGCGCTTGCCAAAGCCTTCGATCAAATGCTCGGACGCCTGGAAGACTCGTTTACCCGACTTACCCAGTTTTCCGCAGATTTGGCGCATGAGTTACGCACGCCAATCAATATTCTGATGGGCGAGGCCGAAGTCACGCTTGCACGTGCCCGCTCGGAGACCGAGTATCGCAATGTGCTGGAATCGAGTCTGGAGGAGTGCGGCAGACTCTCCCGCATGATCGACAGCCTGTTGTTCCTGGCTCGCACAGACAACGCCGAGGTTTCTCTGCAACTGGCCCGGCTCGATGTGCGCCAAGAACTGGAGGCGATCCGTGATTTTTACGAAGCCGTGACCGAAGAACAGGGTGTAACGGTTCAATGTGAGGGCGAGGCCGGCCTGGAAGCCGATCCCATCCTGTTCCGGCGTGCGGTCACCAACCTACTTGCCAACGCTATCTGCCATACGCCTACGGGGGGACAAATCAAGTTGGTCGTGGAGCCTTCCCCAAGCGCAGATGGCGTGGCTATCCATGTCAGTGATAACGGATGTGGCATTGCGCATGAGCATCTCCCAAAAGTGTTCGATCGCTTCTACCGCGTCGATCAGGCCCGCTCTGCCGACTCCCACAGCACCGGGTTGGGCTTGGCTATTGTCAGGTCCATCATGGCAATGCACGGTGGAACGGTGAGTATCGAATCCCAACCCGGTAAAGGTACGACCGTCACTTTGCATTTCCCTTTAACTCTGCATTTCCCTTTGTTCAATGACCAAAAAAATCACCTATAGCATACTGCGTCAAATGCCTTCGGGCGTCTGGGTGCTCGGCTTCGTCAGCCTATTGATGGACATTTCCTCGGAGATGATCCATAGCCTGCTGCCCCTGTTCCTGGTCACAACACTGGAAGCGAGCGCCTTCGCGGTGGGTATGATCGAAGGGCTGGCCGAATCCACGGCATTAATTGTCAAGGTATTCTCGGGCGTGCTGAGTGACTATCTCGGCAGGCGCAAAGGGCTTGCCTTGGCCGGCTACGCTCTGGGGGCATTGACCAAGCCGTTGTTCGCCTTAGCGCCAGGTATCGGCACCATATTAACGGCCAGACTGCTGGATAGAGTGGGGAAAGGTATACGCGGTGCCCCGCGCGATGCCTTAGTCGCGGACATCGCCCCGCCCCACTTGCGAGGCGCCGCCTTCGGGCTGCGCCAGTCTCTGGATACGGTGGGCGCATTTTTGGGGCCGCTGCTGGCGGTCGGCCTGATGCTGCTCTGGGCAAACGACTTCCGAGCGATATTTTGGGTTGCGGTAATCCCCGGATTGATGGCGGTCGCACTGCTCTTGTTCGGCGTGCGGGAACCGGAGCAGCATGCAGCTAGCAGGCGTTCTAATCCGATTCGTCGGGAAAACCTGAAACGCCTCGATCGAAAGTATTGGTGGGTGGTGGGTGTCGGCGCTGTTTTCACATTGGCCCGTTTCAGCGAAGCGTTTTTAGTTTTGCGTGCTCAGCAGGGCGGCATTCCGATCGCGCTGGTGCCACTGGTCATGGTGGCAATGAATCTGGTCTATGCGGTCTCGGCTTATCCGTTCGGTAAGCTTTCCGACAAAATGAGCCATGCCAAACTGCTGGCGCTTGGCCTCATCGTTCTGATCGCGGCCGATCTGGTCCTGGCCACCAACGATCATTGGGGTGTAGTACTGATTGGCGTCGCGCTCTGGGGCATTCACATGGGGATGACGCAGGGTTTGCTGGCAACCATGGTGGCCGATACCGCGCCCACCGACTTACGCGGCACAGCCTATGGCTTCTTCAACCTGATGAGCGGGTTTGCCATGCTCATTGCCAGCGTGCTTGCCGGGCTGTTGTGGGATCGGTTCGGAGCGTCGTTCACGTTTTATGCGGGTGCGGTCTTTTGCGCGATGGCGCTCATTGGATTGATCCGACAACCAAAAGACAACCGGTAGCGGCTCTGCCAAGCAAGCATCCCTTGCGTACGATTTTGTCCGTTTCATGAGCTGTACCCTGTATGGGCACCCCAGCATTGTTGGCCAAGATAATCATCGACCACTTTTAAGCTTTAGCTACCTGTCCGACTGCCCGTTAGATCAACAGATGATGGTAAAGGACGCTTGGCGTTTATTACCGCAGGCGATGTAACGAGTTTGGCCGAAGATTTAATGGCGAACGACTCTAATCTGACGAGGTCTGAGCCTCATGCCTGACACCCGGTTGAGATGTATGTGCTGTCGATCGACAACGTGTTTGACTACTCTCGGCGTAGGTTGACTTCAACGGTGACATGCACCAGTTCTTCGTGAATGCTTAGCTGTCGCCTGAAGTCATCCGGCTCTGCGGCATCGGTGACGGCGAGCGAGAGGATACACGCGTACTTGCCCTTACCGACACGCCACACATGCAGATCAGTGATGTCGGCCTTGAGTGGGCTTGCATCGATGACTTCCCGGATTTCTGCCACTACAGGGGCGTTCATTTCGGCATCGAGTAGCACACGTCCGGTGTCACGCAGCAATCCATAGGCCCATATCGCGACCAGGCCGGCACCGACAATACCCATGACCGGATCTAGCCAATTAGCCCCCCAAAATTTGCCGCAGATCAACGCCAGTATGGCGAACACAGAGGTAGCTGCGTCGGCCAAGACATGCAGATACGCGGAACGCAGGTTCAGATCGTGATGGTCATGACTGCCATGCTCGTGATGATGGGCATGGTCATCCTTGAGCAGCCACGCGCAAGCGAGATTGACCAGCAGGCCGACCATCGCAATCGCGATGGCTTGATCGTAGTGAATCGGCGTTGGTGAGAGCAGACGTTCAACAGAGTGGTACAGCATCAGCCCTGCAACGCCTACAAGGAAAACCGCACTGGTATAGCCGCCCAGCACCTCAATCTTCCAAGTGCCAAAGGCGAACCGCACATCGTGGGTAAAGCGACGAGCAGCACCATAGGCCAGCACCGACAGACCCAGCGCCAAGGCGTGCGAACTCATGTGCCAGCCATCAGCCAACAGCGCCATTGAGTTGTACATCAAACCGCCGACGATCTCGGTCACCATCATGACGGCGGTTAGTACCAGAGCCCAGCGCGTGTTTCTTTCTGCCAGGGGGTTGCCCTCGTCAAAGACGTGAGAGTGACGCCAGTTGTCAACAGAAGCGGAGGATTGCATTTAATAGAGTCCTTTGGCTAAATAATATATACTATACCCCAGTATACTTTCATGCAATCAAAAGAGACGCCATGGCCCATACAATCAAATTCAAGAAACAACTGTTGACCCGTGTGCGCCGCATCAAAGGGCAGGCCGAGGCGCTGGAAAAGGCGTTAGAGCAGGAATCGGAGTGTGCGGCGGTTCTTCAGCAAATCGCCGCGATTCGGGGCGCTATTAACGGACTGATGGCTGAGGTGTTGGAAGGGCACATTCGCGAGCACCTCGGTGCGGATGACATTTCCCCACGGCAACGGAGCGAGGATTTGGAAGAGGTGGTAAGAGTGCTTCACTCTTATCTGAGGTGATGCAACACGCGTATGATTTTTTTCAGTTTCATGAGGAGTGAGGTGCCGCTGACCTTTAAAGTCGCTCATCCTGTTCACCGCCCAACATGACAAAAATGTAATCTTGACGTCATGTTCCTGGTCAGGTCATGGTTCTATAATTAACCATTATGAAAACACGACCGGCTTTATTTTCTCTCTTTCTTCTATTGCTACTCACGCAGAGCGGCTGCGTTTCGTTTACCGACAAGCCAATCAACGCTTTGGTCACCGCCTCCGGTCTGGAAGCGCGCACGCTGACCGATCCCGGTTTGCGGGAATTTTTCAAGGCCAATCTCAGGCAGGACAGCTCTGAATGGCCGCCCGCAAGCTGGGATTTGACCCATCTCATGCTGGCTGCTTTTTACTATCACCCGGATCTCGACGTAGCCCGCGCCGAACTGGGATTCGCCGAAGCGGGAAGTATTACCGCCGGCATGCGGCCCAATCCAACGGTGAGTTTTTCCCCGCAGTTCAATTCCAATGCACTCGCCTCGATTTCGCCCTGGACGATGGGGTGGAGTTTGAATGTCCCGATCGAGACCGCAGGCAAACGTGGGCTTAGGTTGGATCAGGCCAAACACCAAACAAACGCGGCTCGCTTCAAATTGCTCAACACGGCCTGGCAAGTCCGTCGCCGTGTCAGAGCGGCTTTTCTGGCCTTTTACGTCGCACAGACGAAGCGGGAGGCCTTGCAAAAACAAGTAGCCATCCAAGATCGTCTTGTCGATTTGCTGGCGCATCGTCTCGCCGCAGGAGCCGTCTCTCAGCCGGAGGTGACGCAAGCCCATCTTACCCAGCAACAAACCCAACTGCTGTTGGCGGAAACGCAACGGGAGCACGCTGAAGCTAAGGTACTTTTGGCTTCGGCTCTGGGACTGCCAGTCCAAGCATTGGACGGAATAGCCTTTTCCTTCGACGCCTTCTCCCGATTGCCGCCGGATGAATCGCTGGGCGTCGACCGACTACGACGCCTGGCCTTGGTCAACCGGGCAGATATTCTGAAAGCGCTGGCTGAATACGACGCCAGCCAGTCGGCCTTACAACTGGAAATTGCCAAGCAATACCCGGACATCCAGATGAAACCTGGTCACCAATGGGATCAAGGTGAAAACAAATGGTCACTGGGCGTATCGCTGACGCTACCCATCCTGAACCAGAACGAAGGTCCCATCGCCCAGGCCGAAGCTAATCGCAAACTCGCGGGAGCGACTTTCCTGGCATTGCAAAACAAGACGATGGGCGACATTGACCAAACCGTTATCGGATTTCGGATGGCTTCGAATAAGCTGACTATCGCCGAGGCATTGCTTGCTTCACGCGAGAAACAGCAACGTGCGGTCGCTGCTCAATTCAACGCCGGCGAGACGGATCGGCTCGCCTTGACCAGCGCCGATGTGGAACTTATCAGTATCCAGCTCGCGCGTCTGGAAGCCTGGAACCGGGTGCAACAAGCACTCGGTTTACTGGAAGACGCCTTGCAACAGCCGCTGAACGCCGAAACGGGCCAGCCATCCCCCAACAGTTCACCGCGCCCGGAGGTCGCATCAGAATGAGAAAAGCCGCTTTAGGGGTATTGATGATCTTCGCCTTACAGGCATGCCGTGAATCGGAAACAGAGCGCGAACGCGAACAGGCCGTCTCGCCGTCGAAGGCGAGCGTTGCGGTCGTTGACGGTGCCGCTGTTGTCACCCTGGAAGAAACCGCCCGCCCAAAAGGCGGTATCGCCACAGGTACGCTGCAAGCGGTCAATCACCAGCGGATGATCCGTGCGTTCGGTGTCGTGTTACCTATCCAGGAATGGGTTGATCTGCGCAGTACCTATGCGGCGGCCAAGGCGCAATCGGAAAGCGCCCAAGCTGCGGTGTTGGCTTCGCGGCAGGAATATCTGAGGCTCAAGGACTTGCATGCAGATGATCGCAACACCTCCGAGCGGGCCATGCAGCACGCCGAAGCCGCCTTTCGATCCGATGAAGCCCGCGCCCAAGCGACCCGTGAAGCCTCTCTGGCTATTGAACGCAATGTCCGGCAGCAGTGGGGTGGAGCCGTGGCGCAGGCCATATTGACTGGCTCGCCGTTGTTCAGCCGAGTGGCGAGCCTGGAGGAAGCCTTAGTGCAAGTGTCCCTTCCGGCAGGAGAAAGCCTCGCCTCGTTACCTGACACGGCCCGTATTCAAACGAGCGGTGGCGCTTCGGTTGAAGCCAGTTTGATCACCCGATTGCCGCGCACCGATCCCAGGTTTCAGGGAATGACGCTGCTTTATCGGGTATCGCGCAAATCATTCGATTTTGCGGCCGGCGTGAATATGCCGGTTTTTCTGCCTGCGGGTGATTCGATTCCGGGCGTGAACATTCCCGCTGCGGCCATGGTGTGGTGGCAGGGAAAAGCCTGGGTTTACATCGAAACGTCCCCCGGACAATTTATCCGCCGGGAATTGCCGGCAGACCTGCCTACTTCCGATGGCTGGTTTGTTAATCAAGGATTTTCAGCTGGAGAAGCTATTGTCCTGAAGGGCGCGCAGCTGTTGCTGTCCCAAGAGCTGCTGGGCCAAATCCAAATGGAAGAAGAAGGGGATTAAGCCGTGAATGGAGAACCTACGGGATTATTGGCGGGTATCGTCCGCTTTTCATTGCGCTTTCGGGGTGTCGTCATCGCCTTGGCTTGTGTACTGTTGGGGTATGGTTTCTATGCCCTGGAACAGGCAAATTACGATGTATTCCCCGAGTTTGCACCGCCGCAGGTCGTCATCCAGACCGAAGCGCAGGGTTTGAGTGCCGAACAGGTGGAAGTGCTGGTGACGCAACCGATCGAAAACGCTATCAACGGCGTGGCCGGCATCGAGCGTCTCAGCTCAAATTCGATTCAGGGTTTGTCCGTCATTACCGTCATTTTTAAGTCGAACAGCGATATTTTCCGCGATCGTCAGGTCGTGGCCGAGCGGCTGGCGACCTTGTCAGGACGCCTGCCTCAGGGCGTCCAGGCTCCGATTATCTCGCCGCTGACGTCCGCTATGAGCACAGTGCTGGACGTGGGGCTCAGTTCGGATAAACGCAGCCTGATGGAGCTTCGGACCCTGGCCGACTGGACCCTCAAGCCGAGAATTCTGGCGACACCCGGAGTCGCGAAGGTTGCGGTTTTCGGCGGCGAAGTGAAGGAATTGCAAGTGCAGGTGCAACCCGATCGCCTGATCCAATACGGCCTTTCCATTGAGGACGTTCGCGCCGCGACGAGCCGCGCCACAGGCATCCGGGGCGCGGGTTTTATCGACAACGCCAACCAGCGTCTGGTCTTGCAAAGCGAGGGGCAATTCATCACCGCCGAACAACTGGCCAGGACGGTGATCGTGCATGGCAACGGGGCCAACGTCACACTGGGCGATGTCGGCCAAGTCCGGGAAGCGCCGGAACCCATCATCGGCGCAGCGTCGATCAATGGACAGACCGGCGTGCAATTGGTCGTTTCCGAACAATATGGAGCCAACACACTAGAGGTAACCCAGCGCGTCGAGCTGGCCTTGAAAGAGATCGAGCCCAGTCTGACGAAACAGGATGTGAAAATGCAGATGCTGTTTCGTCCCGCCAAATTCATACAGCTTGCCACCCACAATGTTCAAACCTCACTGCTCATTGGCGCCGTGCTAGTCGCTGTCGTCCTGACGCTGTTCCTGTTCAATCTGCGCACGGCGGCGATTTCCTGCACCGCCATCCCCTTGTCGTTGCTGTCGGCGGTGATAGTGCTGGAATGGCTCGGCTTCAGCCTTAACACCATGACCCTGGGTGGCTTAGCGATAGCGATCGGCGAGGTGGTGGATGATGCGGTCATCGATGTCGAAAACATCCTCCGCCGACTGCGGGACAACCGCCACGCGATCCAACCCCGCGCACCGCTTCGGGTGGTGTTGGATGCCTCCATCGAAGTCCGTAGTGCTGTGGTCTATGCCACCTTCGCGGTCGTGCTGGTCTTTACGCCGATTCTCCTGATGTCCGATCTGGCGGGCCGATTATTTGCCCCGCTGGGCATCGCTTACATCTTGTCCGTGCTGGCCTCGCTGGCGGTCGCACTGACCTTGACTCCGGCCTTATGTTTGCTGTTCCTGGGAGAAAAGGACTTGGACGAGCGGGAGCCGCCGCTGATGAATTGGCTCAAGCGCCAATACCTTGGGATTCTGACGAAAATCGACCGCCGTCCAAAGGTCATCATCGGCAGCGTGCTACTGCTGATGCTGGCCGCCTTGGGTTCATTGCCGTTTTTCGGTGCGGGTTTCCTGCCGGAACTAAAAGAAGGTCATTTCATTATCCACGTATCGGCGGCGCCAGGCACTTCACTGGAGGAGTCGCTGCGTTTCGGTGGACAGATCAGCCAGGCATTGCTGAAACTTCCCGCAGTGAGCTTGGTTGCTCAACGCGTCGGACGTGCGGAAAAGGCCGATGATACCTGGGGCACGCACTACAGCGAAATGAATATCGACCTGAAGCCACTGTCCGGCGAAGCATCCGAGCAGGCGCTCGCGGATATACGCCGCGTGTTGACAGAGTTCCCCGGCATCAATTCCTCGGTGAAAACGTTTTTGGCCGAACGTGTCGAAGAAACCCTGTCAGGCTATACCGCTTCGGTGGTGGTTAACGTCGTCGGTAATGATCTGGATAGTCTGGATGCTCAGGCCCAACAGATCGCCCAGGTGCTGAACCAGGTCAAGGGTGCAACCGATGTGCAAGTGCAATCCCCGCCGGGAACGCCGCGGTTGGTCGTCCGCCTGCGCCAAAATAGCCTGTTGCGGTGGGGATTCGATTCGGTCCAAGTGTTGGAAGCGATCCGTACCGCCTATCAGGGCGACGTGGTCAGTCAAATCTACGAAGGCAACCGGATTTTTAATGTCGCAGTGATCCTCGATCCGCAATTGCGAACAAACATCGCGGACATCGGTCGTCTGCCGCTGCGAAGCCCGAATGGCGTTTATGTTCTGCTCAAGGAATTGGCGGATATTTACCAAGACTCGGGACGTTATGTGGTACTGCACCGGGGAGCCCGGAGAATTCAAACCGTTACGGGCAACGTTGCAGGGCGCGATATTGCCTCGTTTGTGAACGAAGCCAAGCAAAGGATCGCCACTACGGCCGCCTTGCCTGCAGGAAGTTACGTGGAATTTGGCGGCGCGGCGGAGGCTCAGGCCAAATCTACGCATGATTTGATGGTTCATTCGGCGATAGCCGGTGTCGGGATCGTGCTGCTGTTGTCCATCGTTATGGGTAACCGCCGGAACTTACTTTTGGTCATGATCAATCTGCCCTTTGCGCTGGTGGGCGGAATCTTGGCTGTATTTCTGTCGAGCAGCGAACTGACTATGGGTTCGCTGGTCGGGTTCGTCACGCTGTTCGGTATTACCCTGCGTAACTCCGTGATGCTGTTGTCGCATTACGAGCATCTGGTTTCCGTCGAGGGGTTGCCCTGGAACAGAGAGACCGCCCTGCGCGGCGCTCAGGAACGCCTCACCCCTATCCTCATGACCGCCTTTGTGACGGCCCTCGGACTCTTGCCGCTCGCCATCGGCAGTGGAGAACCGGGTCGGGAAATTGAAGGGCCGATGGCCATCGTTATCCTGGGTGGACTCGCAACCTCAACGTTGCTCAATCTACTGGTATTGCCTGGTTTGGCTTTGCGCCATGGGCAATTCAGGGTTGACAGTTAGGCTTTCACCGTATTGAATGGAGCATTAGTCGTAACGATGTGCAAAAAAGCCTGCCCACCCTGACTAAGCCATTGCCCGTATCGTCCTCGGATGAGTCCGGATGTTTAATATCTGCTTCGGTTATGCCATGAGAGTCACAGAAAAACCCATTTCCAGTTACCCATGGTACCTTCGTCCTTTCTTTTGGAATCAAAAAAGAAAATACGGACAAGTCCTTAAGCCGGCATTGATTTGGGCCAGAGTCCCCCGGTTGTTTGCAGCGATACTGTCAAGATCGAAGGCCTGGATTGCATCGAAGAAGCCGCAACTTTAAAAAGTAAGATCGGCCCAATAGCGGGCGGCTGTGACAAGCTGACATTTGATGTTTTAAATGGGCGAATGACGCTTTTGCTTGATGTCGAGCCTGTGACTGAGAAAACCATCATCAAAGCCGTCGCCGCACAATGTTTCGGCTTCTTGTTGAACTTACGCCCCATGTCTAGGGCTGGGACGCCGAGGTAGCTCACATCCGATACCGGCAGCTTTTGGTTAGCCGGAAAACGAAGGGCTTTTAATCCTTTACCGAAAAAACATCACATAGCTCGCCTGCATGCTAATAATCAAGCCATCGAGCAACGCGATGAAGGCGAAACCTTTTTTTGTGGCGCGCGGGGAAATCCATTGGGCAAGAAAGGGCCCCAGCCGTCCGCCCCAGAGTACGCCAAGCATCGTGAACGCCGCCATATCCCAGGGTACGCCCCCGAAATAGAAAGCATGAATAGCAGCCAATAGTAAAGAATTTAGGGACAACAATACCACGCCCAGCCCGATTGCCCGGTTAGCATTCAGGCCGTAGGCGAGCATGCAAAAGGCGGCGATGATTTCGCCCTCGCCGATCGCAACCCAGCCGGTAATCATGCCGCCTATAAAAGAAATCAGGACGATTGGGATACGAGCCTTTGCGGGAAGTTCCGTTAATCCGCCTTTTCGATCCAGCGTGATGAGCGTTAGCAAGCCGGTCAGAAATGCAATGGGGCCAAACAGCCCTTTGACCAGCATCGGCTGCGGGTGAATCAAGAATGTGGACATCATTGTCCCGATAATAAGCGCAGGCATGGTCCATTTCAAAAGCCGTAACGGCACTTCGCCGCGCCGCAGCCAACCGGATGCGCCGCTGGTCATGCCGACGGCTTGAGTGACGAATGCGAGTTTCAAGGCGCTGACGGGATCCACTTGGTAAGCGAACATCAGCACCGGGATAAAAACAATGCCGCCCCCAATCGCGGTGGCATTGCCGATGAAAGCCCCGAACACACCGACGATGACCAGCGGCCAATGGCTGACGGCAAGCCCGATAGGGTCTGTAAATATAGTCGCGTAACCGGCAAGCCAGATGAGAGTGAATATAAAAAGCCAAGGCGTGAAATACGTAAAGTTTTTTGCCGATGAATAGTTATCTGGCTCAATCACGGGAGCGGAATAAAGGGAGAACTGCTGTTTTTGATCGCTTCCCATAACTACAACCCGTTAAGTATTTTGATTATTTTTTATTTGTTGCAGCCGGATGATGAACAAATTAAAAACAGTTATTGAGCAATGAGCTAATTCGGAGCTTTTCCGCTTGAGCAGTTCCCAGATTAATTGATTAATACTGGGCCTGTTTTCAGCAGCGCAAACCGCTTCAGTGCTTGAATAGGTCGAAACGCAATAGGGCACTAAATAGGTCAGGGTAATTTTGATAAACTCCTTTATCGATAATCCATTGCTCAGTATTACATCGCCGTGATTGATCAACATCAGAATTGAACCAACCACCAGCGCAACCTTGAGCGCACGCGTTAGAATATTTTTTTGCAAGGCAATTTTAAGCCATTCATTTATTATACTGTGCCATCCTTATGATGCCAGGTAACAAAGCTACTTTTCATTTGGGGCAGATTCCAGGTGTTTTCTTTTTTCTTCTTTTTCTCCTTCATCCAAAAGCCCAAAATCTTTTTCAAAAAGATTAAAACGAAAGCCCATGAGCTTAAGTACGACAACGGCAATGAGAAGACCAATAACCGGGTAGAAGAATAATTGCGTGCCCCAGGGGATGTCATGCGGGTCTTTCAGGTCAATACGTAAAATTTTAGTAAAAACAAAGAACATAAAATCTGTCATTTTATTCACCCTAATATGTAATGGAAAACAAACAATCGTTGACCGCAATTTAACCCTCGATTTGTTGCTGAATAAAAAAGACCGGTTATTTTTCCTGAAGAGGAAAAATAACCGGCTGACCACTATGAAAAAAATCAAAGCTCGGTTGAAATAATAAATGCCGTACCTGAGAACAGAGTCAAGCAGAAAGTTAACAAAGCCTGCTAAAAATTTATCCTTGACCTATTGACTCTGGAGTAGGGTGCAGGGTTTATGATGTTTCAAACAGTGGAGTTAAGGCTATGAATACCATGACTATCGGGCGAATTGCGCGCAATTCCGGAACCCCCATTGAAACCATACGGTTTTATGAGCGGGAAGGGTTGATCGAAAAACCGCCCCGGACAGAATCCGGCTATCGGAACTATCAGCCGGACGTTATTTCCCGTTTGAGCTTCATTAAGCAGGCCAAGTCGCTTGGGTTTTCTTTGACGGAAATCAAGGAACTGCTTGCCCTCAAGTTTAGCCCTGAAACGAACTGCGGTGATGTGAGGAGTCAGGCCGAGATAAAGATTCTCGACATCGAACATAAGATCGATAGCCTGCAAAGAATGAAGCGGGCGCTGGTCAAATTGGTCACCGCGTGTCCCGGCAACGGACCTACCAGTGAATGTCCCATATTAGAAGCCATGGAGACGGAGAAGTTAGGATGAGGAAAACAAGATGAGTCAGCGAACCCGGTGTATGAAGCTGTTGTCCGCCCTGCCTGCCATTGGTATTGCAGTGCTTCCCAAGTTGACGTGCGCTGCCTGCTGGCCGATTTATTCCGGTCTTCTGAGTTCGCTAGGGCTGGGTTTCGTCAACTACACGCCTTACCTGCTTCCGCTGACCGTTTTCTTTCTGGCTCTAAGCCTCGCTGCGCTCGCTTATCGAGCCCGCAATCGTTGGGGTTATAGGCCATTCATTCTGGGCCTGCCGGCGGCCGCTATGGTGATAGTCGGCAAATTTGTCTTTGATTCAGACATGGCCTTATATTCAGGCGCCGCGCTTTTGGTGGGTGCGTCGTTCTGGAATTCATGGCCGAAATCATTAAGCGGTTCGTGTCCTGTTTGTGCTCCAAACGGACCGCTATCCATCAGCGAGCACAAAAAACCTTGATTAAGGGGTGAAGATTATGAATGCAAAACGCAAAATTGAAATCTTTAGTGCGGACTGTTCCTTATGCGATGAAACCGTAAAACTGGTCAAGCGAATCGCCTGCCCATCGTGTGAAATTACCGTGCTGGACATGAAGGATTCGGCGGTGGCCAGTCATGCTAAAAGCTTGGGTGTTCAATCAGTGCCAACTATCGCAATCGACGGCAAGCTTGCCGAGTGTTGCATCGGGTGCGGTCTGGATGAAGCCGCTTTGCGGGCAACGGAAATAGGACAACCTTGAACCGGATGTAGGAATGCATGGCCCAATCCGTCGGGAGCGGATTGGGCCGCGCAAGCGCCTGTTCAGTGCGACTTAGAAAGAGCCGTCTCTCAAGGCGTTAAGGCCAGCTTAGCGATAACTTCATCAAATCAGCCAACTGGAATCAGTCCCTGGCTGGTGGCTTCCCGATAGCAAGGAGTTCTTAAACCGAGTCCGAACAGCTGTTTGCAATACATTGATTTAACTCCGCCGAAATAGCCTGCCAGTTATTTTGTGTAGCGACTATTTCAATCCGGCTGTTTGCTGAAGGTTTGCACGGAACGATAGTCATTACCCCGTCAACTGCATTAAAAATAAACCAGCCTTTATCGGTTGCAAAAACAGCTTTTATCCTTTCCGCCTTCAGTTGGCTTAATAACCGTGTTATGCGTGCATAATCAAAACAACTGTGTTCTGGAAATACAACGCCAAAACTCCGGTAACCGTCCGCTGCATTAGATTTAAGTTGATCCTTATTCGTTAAAGTGGCTTCATCTGTCTGAATGAATCCGGCTTGATGGGCATCAGGAAAAGAGGCTTGCCTTTCCAGTTTTCTTGTTAAATCCAGCCAGGCAACATCCAGTTGTCCTTGAACGGTCTGAGCAACAACCGCTTTACGTGGATGGCTGCCATCAGCCCAACGCTCAAACAACTCAGTTGCTGTTTTGTCAGCTAAATCCATTTTATTAGCGACCAGCACATCGGATAAGGCGATTTGATCAACAAAGTTTTCATGCGATGTGTAGCGACTATCGCCTAGCTTTCTCGGATCAACCAGGCAGATATTGGCGCGCACATCCAGCACGGTTCGAAAATATCCTCCGGCGAGCATATCCAAGACCCGCTTTGGGTGGCCTAACCCCGTTGGTTCAATAAGCAAACGATCCGGTTTGACTTCCGTTAACAAGCGATTAACGGCAACCTGAAAAGGCAGACCTACCGCACAACACAAACAGCCCCCCGGCACTTCCCTCACTATCGTTCCGTGAGCTGCGAAGATGGCACCATCAATACCAACCTGTCCAAACTCATTGACCAATACCGCCCATTTTTCGTCAGCCGGTTTTTGTTTAAGTAGATTAAGAATGGCCGTGGTTTTACCAGCACCGAGAAACCCCATCACCATATTGGCCGGAATATTCGTGAATTTTCGAGACACTTAGGCTTCAATCGACGTAAGCATAAAGCTGTAGAGACGCGATGTGCGCGTCTCTACAGTTTGATTTTATTAAACGCTAACAGTGCCGCAGTTAACGAAATCAGGAATATCACCGAAAAACCCATGACAGCGGTTACCGTCTGTTCGGAAAAGAAACTACCCAATGCTGTCCCGGAAAACAGCATGATCCAAAAAGCAATATGGCAGGGACAGGCGAGTAATGCTAAAGACGCAAAAGACCAACCGGTTAAACGTCTTCCCGGTGAAAGGGATTGATCGGAATATTGCTGCGTTAAAGAGGTATCACAAGACTGGTTATCACACTTGGATAAATGGAATATTTTATTTAAACTTGTTTTCATTGGTCCGCCTTTCAATTGTTAAAAACCATTATTTTCCGGAAGGATCGCCGACAAATTCGCCTGGAGCGAATTTGAACAGCCAACAGCTGGCCCGAAGGCTGTGAAATACAAGGACGTATTTCATAGTGCATCAACGGCTTTTTGTTATCGGTCTTCTGTCTTACATTCGTTATCCGCACAGGCCGGCCTTCCTGGCCTGCTCATGGTTAATTCTCCAGACTGGGGAATATCGATCCCGCAGGTAACTCGCATTTGAGCGCCACCATTTCCCGCAGCACCGCTTCTTCGGCAATAAAAGCCTCTACCGCCGAAGGGTCGAACTGAGTTCCCGACCGCTTGAGAATTTCCCGCTTCGCTGTATCGTAATCGCTCCCTTTTCGGTAAGGACGATTGGAAGTTATGGCGTCCAAAGTGTCGATGACGGCGAACAAGCGAGCACCGAGGGGAATCGTATCACCGGCCAAGCCCCCCGGATAACCGCTGCCGTCATAACGTTCCTCGTGGTTGAGAATAATCTCCGCAGCTTCCTGCATGAACGGCAAACGGACTACGATGGCGTGTCCTTTTTCGGGGTGGGTGCGCATTTCCGCCCATTCGTTTTCGTCGAGCGAGCCTTCTTTCAGCAAAATGGCATCCGCGATGCCGATTTTACCGATGTCGTGCAAAAGCGCGCCCCAATAGCATTGCTGCAACCGCTCGGGATCGGAAATAAAACGTCGCGCCAGCACCAGAGTATGACAGGCCACCCGTTTGGAATGCAGGCCGGTTTCATGTTCGCGAAGATCGAGCATCTCTACCAAAGCCTCGGCGAATGCCGAATATGCATCGTCCGGCCAAGAAGCCGCTTTGCGTCCATCCAGAAAACAATTCTCGCAGCGGCATCGGTCGCCACTGCCGGTATGCAGTTGCCTACCGACCCGGCGCCCGCAACTCGTACAGGTTAAATCCGATGCATTGTCCATGATCCACCTTTCTTTGTTTCAATTCATTTACTACAACAGCCCATATTTTCACCAAAAACACCGGCATAATTTGTTTGCCACGCTAAACGCGCAATGAAATAGTGCGGATCTTTATTGAATACCTCCAGGCAATGAGGGCAGCGGCAAAACCCAACCGGTTTTCCGTTAAAATCCATTGTCACTATGGCATTGACCGGTTTTTCAGCCAAACAAACCGGACACACTGTCAAACCGGCTGTTTCGGCCAGACATGATTCAGGGTCGGTTATGAATAACGCCAGACACCCCTTGCAACAAAACCAGTATTGCTTCCCCGCATGGTTATGTTGAACGGCTTTTTTCTTGGGGATGCCTAATCTGACTAATGAACATCCACAAGCCGGGCAAATGGGGTTTTCCATCGTTTGTTACCGGTCTTCCGTCTTGCACTCGTCATCCGCACAGGCAGGGCTTTTGCGTCCAATCATAAAATCCCAGATATTGGCGACGACAAAAAGCGTAAGCCCTATATAGACCAGTATAACGGCGACCGGCAATACCCCCGTAACGGTAAGCCCTAAGCCGATGGTACTGACCAATGCGCCGATACTACCAGTCCAGAAGGCGAGCATCGCTTCCTCCGATAGCGCTTCATGTTTCCTGGCGGAACGATAAAGCGTCCATAAATTTAAACCGGTGAACCCTACAAATATCGGCAACAAATAGGCATCGTTTATCAGAAAACCAAGCCCAACAGCACCTACTGCGCTGAGCACAACAGAGATGCCGAGACAACACGCCGCAGTAATCGCGGCACCGAATAAACCGCCAAATTGACTTAATTTTTCTTGCATTTTAATGCTCCACAATAATTCGCTTAAAGCACGATACCTAAATGCTGCTTCAGGCTTTGTTCAAAACAATTTAATTGATTCCGACAGGTTTCAATATATTGAGTCAATTCAGCCAGACTTGTTTCCGTAGCGCCATCGTCCCTATCATTACGGGCCGCCAATAAACGGTCGATTTGCTCTAACGGAACACCCACATCGCGAGCCGTTCGAATAAACCGTAACCGTTCAATCACCGGCTCGTAAAATAAGAACATTCCCCCCGCTGTTCTGTCATTAACCTGAATCAAACCTCGATCTATATAGGTTCTAATACAATGAACGCTGATACCGGTTTGCTCAGCCAGGGTTGAGAGTCTGATCAGCTTGTCATCCTTAATACAGGCATTCATCTTTAGCCCGCGCAACAGGAAAGCTCTTTCACGTCTTTGCTAAAGGTTTGCGCGCATAGTTTGATGCCTTCCACCATCGTCAAATACGGAAACAATTGTCCGGCCAGGTCTTCTATCGTCATCCGGTTATGGATGGCTAACACCGCCGTCTGGATCATTTCACCCGCTTCCGGCGCCAGGATTTGCGCACCAATCAAGCGGCGGCTGCCTTCTTCCATGACCAGTTTGACAAAGCCGCGGGTTTCAAAGTTAGCCAGGGCACGAGGTACATTCTCCAACGGCAACAGGCGGCTGTCGGTTTCTATATTGTTCAGATGCGCTTCGGCTTCAGTCAAACCAACAGTGGCCATTTGCGGTTCGGTAAACATCACGGACGGCATCGCCGACAGATTGATGGCAGCATCACCGCCGGTCATATTGATGGCGGCGCGGGTTCCGGCCGCTGCCGCGACATAGACGAACTGCGGCTGGTTAGTGCAATCGCCGGCTGCATAAATATGTTCGACATTGGTGCGCATGTGATTGTCAATGCTGATAGTGCCATCCTTATTGACTTTAACCCCCGCTTTTTCCAGACCCAGACTTTCCGTATTAGGCGGCCTACCGGTGGCAATCAGTAATTGGTCCCCTGAAAGAATTTGGCCTGACCGGGTTTTCAGGGTAAATTTTCCAGAACCGAACAGACTCTTTTTATAGCTCACGGCTTCTGGCTGAGTATTGGTTAGAATAGTCATGCCTTCGTCTTCCATGACGGCTTGCAATACTGACCCTATTGCGGGATCTTCGCGATACATGAGCGTATGGCGAGCCAGCAACGTTACTTTCGACCCCAGCCGTAAAAAGGCTTGCGCCAGTTCCAGAGCGACTATCCCTGAACCAATGACGATCAAATGTTCCGGTAGTTGTTCTGCAATCAATGCTTCTGTCGATGTCCAGTAAGGTGTGCCCGCCAATCCCGGAATGGGCGGTATACCCGGAGACGACCCGGTGGCAATAAGAAAGCGGTCTGCGGTAATTTCGGTGAATTCACCGTGTTCCTGATCGACAATGAGCGTGTTGGCGTTTTTAAAACGTGCCTGTCCTCTGATCAAATTGATTTCAGGATGGGTTGCCAGAATATTTTCATATTTGGCCGCTCTGAGTTCATCGACTCTAGCTTGCTGCTGGGCAACTAGTTGCTTGCGGTTTATCACAGGTTGTTGTTTTTTAATACCGCCGAAAGCATGATCTTTTTGTAAGTGGGCAATATGCGCCGCGCGGATCATGATTTTGGAAGGCACACAGCCGATATTGACGCAGGTGCCGCCAATGATGGGGTTGCGTTCAATCATCGTCACTTTGGCGCCCTTTTCCACCGCTTTCAGGGCGCAGGCGAAAGCGCCCGAGCCACTACCGATGATCGCCACATGGAGCGGCTTGCCTTGATTTACAGCCGCTGTTTCTTTATCGACTTTGGCGGTTTTGTCGTCGATCTCTTTAACCTGATAACCTTTTTGCGCTATTTGCTCAAGCAGTGATTCAAGACGGGCATCTCCCGTAACCGTCAACGCGGCTATGCCTTCCGGGTAAGAAACTTTAATTTCAACACCGTCAAGCGCATTGAGTTTTTTCTCGATGACATCAATACAGCTTGGACAGGTCATGCCCTCAATTTTCAGTTTTTTGGTCCACATGGGGATTTCCTTTTCTAGCGCAGCACAAGAAGCCTTTTATATCAAAAAGATAGCATAAAAACGCAAGTAAAAACGGCCATAACAGAAAGCCCACTAACTTAAACACAGTTTCAATATCCATAATGGTCTTCGATTTAACAACAACGTGTTGAAACTGAACATTCATCTGATTCGGCCCTTTTGTTATCAGCCTCTTTAACCTGATAACCTTTTTGTACAATGTGTTCAAGCAGTGATTCAAGACGGGTTTCACCGGTAACCGTCAGGGTGCCGATACCTTCCGGGTACGAAACTTTAATCTCAACACCCTCAAGCGCATTGAGTTTTTTCTCGATGCCATCAGCACAGCTTGGGCAGGTCATACCGTCAATTTTTAATTTTGTAGTCCACATAACGATTCCTTGAATTACTTTGGCTGATGAACAGTCGCCGGGTAACCGGCATTGGTAGTCGCTTTAATCAAAGCTTCTATGCTGGTTTTTTGCGGATCAAACGTGACATCTGCCATTTTAGTATCCCCATCGACACTTACCTTTTGTACACCCTCGACACCCTGCAAAGCCTTTTTAATGGTGATTTTACACATCGCACAGGTCATGTTCTGCATGTCCAATATGACAGTTTGGCTGCTGTTTTGATTTTGGACAGAAACAGGAGCAACTGCTTCAGAATGAGCTGTCTGCATTAATAAAGGTACGGCCAATAAGCTCAACGTTAAACATACGGTTTTAATAGTCATCATTATTCTCCTTAGTTCATAAAAATCGGGGCATACCAGGGAAAGGTCAACAGCAGCAAGATCAACGCCGAACCAATCCAGAAGATCATCCGCTGTTTGTGCTTGACTTCGGGTAATGCACAGGCCTCGCCCTCTTCACAGCTATCCGGTATCAAATAGAGTTTGCGATACCCCAAACCAATAAAAATCAGGGTTAAAATAATAAAATAAGGCCTGATCGTTTCCATCGAAGTGAAAGCGCTCATCCATGCACCGCCAATTCCTAAGGAAATAAGCAGCAAAGGGCCGACACAGCAGACCGATGCGCCAATGGCGGCTAGCACGGCGCCGATCCCTAGCCAGGATGGGTCTTCTTGGGGGGGGATTTCATGTTCTGTAGTCATAAGAATTTTCCTAAATAAAAACTAAGCGTCTGATAATCTGCATTTAGCAAGGGTATGATAAATGCAGAAAATGTCAGGTTTTATAAACTTCGGATAGGAGTCTAAACGCCGTTCTATAGGACAGGGTCAAGCAGAATTTACATTATTTTTGAATACTCAGGATTTTGAGTCCGAGTTATTTGGTCGCATCGGTTCCGTACCGATTGCGACACTTTCGCCATCCCTGGCAGTCGAAAGTGCATCGATGAGGGAACAATGTTCTGCAGAAGAATCGCTCTGGCAGCGTTTTACCAAAGCATCCAATACATTACGAAGAGCCATTAAATCCTTTATTTGTGCATCGATTTGCTGACATTTCTGTTCGGCAATTTTTCGCACATCGGCGCAATGATCGGCATCAAGCGATAACAGTTGGGCAATTTCTTTTAAGGTAAAACCCGCTTGTTGAGCGCGTTTGATAAACCGGATTCTGGCGATGGCATGAGGTGGATAGTGCCGATAACCGTTACCGGGTTTACCGGGTTCATCCAGCATACCGATACGCTGGTAATAGCGGATGGTTTCAACAGTTACTTCGGCTTGTTTGGCTAGTTTACCAATCGTCAGTTTCATTTTTGTACCTGTGTGTCTAGTTTCGTGTGATTATATCCCGATTCGTAGCAGGCTATTATTCAAGACGAAAGAGCAACTAAAAAATCTAATGAAGCCTACTAACCAAGAAGAGTTACAGACACGAGTCATCACATTCATTTATTAAGCAAGAACAACCCCTTGTGTCGCAAAGAAATCAAAGACCCTGTTGCGCTCGCGAAAAAACACTGGCAGAACGCTTAACTCTGGTTGTGCCGCTTACACTATTGCTGATTTTTATCCTGTTGTATTGCGCTTTCCGCAATATCACGGAACCAGCCATCGTCATGCTGACCATCCCGTTTAGCCTCATTGGCGGCATCTGGTTGGTGTACTGGCTTTGGGTTCAATCTGTCGGCTTTATCGCCCTTGCTGGTACCAGATCAACTTTTAGAGATGATCCGGTTACGATTTACATATGATCACCTAATTCCGTTAGGAAATCGAAAGCTTCATGAATCTGAAGACCGAAAACAGCAGCATGAAATCGCAAAACATTTTGTTACCTATTTGCCAACGAAGGACGAAATATCACCTTTTCCTCCGGATCCTTATTGAAAACTGTCACCAATTCCCTGTAATCGTTTTTGGGGCAAAAAACGTAATGCAGTGGATTATCCGGGTGCTTCCAAACCTCCGGAGTTTCGCCGTGTTTTCTCAATTTATGCAACATCACCCTGGAAGGGAGTTGGATTTCAATAAGTCGACATTTGAGTCTTCGATGCAGGTTTTTCCATGACGTATTCATATCCAGCGTCCCACAGTGCTCACCATACCTTTCCTGGGCATGACGGGTTACGGCAACCATGCCCATTCCTTCGCTTTCGATCTTCTCAATCCCTCGCAAGGATTCGCCATGAATCAATGGAACATCGAGCAATTTCTTATCCGACGGGAACCAGGATTTGTCCTTTGAAACCGCTATTTCTGCTTCGCCGTAGCGCGTGAGAATCGATAGCCTTTTTCGATGTAAGGCGGTACACCAATACACGCGAACAACAGCGTGGTCGTCAAACACAGAATCTGAGTTTGCAAATACAGTTAAAACATCCATTATGCACCCTTCTTGCATTGGCCGACGAAGCCAAGAAGTTGGTAAATTTTTGCAAAAAATGACATTGGTTTTCTCCTGATTGATTGAACGTTGAGTCCATTTTCCATGCTTTGAAAATTATGCAAGGGGTAAAGGGTATTTTTTTGCGTTTACGCGGCAACAACGAAAAAACTGGCAGCCGACAGCGAATAACAAAATACAAAGCCATTCCCCTGGTTAGGACGTCTTGTAAAGATTGAACGAAAATCGAGAACCGAACGGCGTGACCAATGGAATACCTGAAGGTGTCATGATATCCATAACTAAATGTAGCCAACCTGCCGCACAAAATCCAAAGCCGATGCTGGTTATTTCGTAGAGCAAAAAATCATGGGTTGATACCAATGCCAACCAACAGATTGCTGTCATTGCCACCCAAAGTGGTGGCTAATGAGTTAGCGTCCGATAAAGCTATATCAAGAACCCATGAAGATTATTTTCAATCGCCCCATGCGCTCGCACCACACGCTCTAATCGCTTCGGATCATTCACATCAAGACTACTGATAAAATAGCGTGTTTCTTCTGTAACTTTACGCTTGGGAATTAGCTAACTTATTTTTCATCTGTTTCCTCGAATTTCAATAATTCAGATGGTTGCACTCCTAAAGTACTTGCAAGTTTGCATATATTGACCAGCGAAATATTTCTCTGCCCACGTTCAACACCACCTATATAACTTCTCGCTAAGTCACTCTCCCAAGCAAGTACTTCTTGAGACCATCCGTGTTCTTTTCGTAATTGTACAAGTCGTTTTCCAAATATTTTTTTCGGATCTGCTGCCATTTGCAATTAACCAGAAGTCATAAGCTGGTTGAATGCTACCGATGTAGACCTCTATAGAGCCACGTACTATAAGTGACATTTATTTGATTTTTTGATCTAATGGCTTTTATTTGTAACGCAGGGAATTATCGATATGTTTCTTGACACTAAAAACTTAGATCCAATTTTATCTGAACTTGACATCTGGCCATCGACGATTTTGGCACGGGATATTCCTCTTTGGCATACCTTAAACACTTCCCACTGGACGTGCTCAAAATCGACAAAACTTTTATCGACGACATTCCCCATAATAAAGATGACATGGAAATTGCGGCGACCATCATTGCTATGGGCCATACGTTAGGTTTTAAAGTACTCGCTGAGGCGTGGAAACCACAGAGCAATTGAGCTTCCTCAACGAACAAGGCTGTGATCTGTATTAAGGTTATTTAAAAAGCAAACCCTTAGACGCAGATAGCTTTACAAAACTTCTGCATAAAAGAAACAGCTCACATGATTAGAAAGGAACATTTTTCCGAAGAAAGAATACCGCCTTATAAGCAATTTATAGCTTTAGCAGAATAACTTTGTCCGCAGACAGTGCGGCTTACTCAAGACCTTTGAAAATTTGCGACAGAACCTGAGAATCTGTTGCACAGAAAAGAGACAAACCTATGATCAATGAATTCAACTTTCATGAACTGAAAGCGACTGAACGACTACCGTCACCTTCAGGAACCGCGCTGGCCATTGTAAAGCTTGTACAGCAGGACGATGCCTCAATTCAGCAAGTCGCTCAATTGGTTAAAATAGATCCCGCCTTAAGCGGTCGAATATTGCGTTTCGTCAATTCAGCTGCCTTCGGGGCGCGTCGCCCCATAGCCAACGTTCAAGATGCGGTGATGATGATGGGCATGCAGGCGGTGCGCAATATTGCACTCAGTCTCTCTTTAATTGGTAACAACAGCACCGGCAATTGCGCAGAATTCGATTACGCAGCGTATTGGTCACAATCCCTGGCCATGTCGGTGGCTATCGCAGCCATCACTACACGAGAACGCACAGTATTACCCGAGGAATCATTTACTCTGGGACTGCTCTCGGACATTGGTCGCCTTGCGCTTGCAACCGCTTGGTCCGAGGTTTATGGCGAATGTCTTGCAATGGCGCAGGACGAGCAGCTTATTGCTTTGGAGAGAGAGCGTTTCGCCATCGACCATGAAGCCTTGGGCTTGATTCTGCTGGATGACTGGGGATTACCGCAAATATTTCTGGATGCTCTAAAACTGAGCCTTGAGCCGGAAACAAGAGATACTTCTCGAATTGCCCGGTTTGCCAGTCAACTGGCTTTTGCACGACAGATCGCGCGTTTCTGTTTGGCTGATGAAGACTATAGAGCTTCCCTGTTAACCGATTTAAAAACACAAGCGAGTCTGCACAATCTGGGCGAAACAGCCCTGATCGATTTTGTCGATGAAGTCATTGAAGAGTGGCACGAATGGGGGAAGCTGATTGAAGTTAACACTAGTGTAACGTCCCCAACGTTTCTTTAGCTTTGGTGACTTTTGCCAAAATAGCTTCGGGCTTTGCTGTCCACTGGTAAGGTTTAGGATTAGCATTGCGGTGCTCGAGGTATTGCATAATCGCAGCCTTGAGTTCATCGACACTCCGAAATACACCACGACGTATTTGCTCTTCGGTAATGTCTCGGAAGAAACGTTCAACCAGATTTACCCAGGATGCCGATGTCGGTGTAAAGTGCATATGGAAGCGCGGATGCTTGGCTAGCCAGTCTTTGACGTTGAGATTGTTGGTGCCGGTTGGAAATTGACCACTCGTACCGGTTGAATTTTGACCAGGAAAAGGGTTGAAAAACTTAATATTTATTAGGGTTATGAGCCTTAATGACACTGGTCAGACGGATTCTGGTACAACTTGCTCTAAATGGTCAAATTTCAACCGGCGCCAACAACGTAGGTTAATAAACGGAGGCACGATTGGCGAAAGGCGTCGATATTTTCACTAATTATCGCCATCTTATTGTTTTAATAACATTAGTCGTTTTAACTGATTGGGAAAGCTGACGCTGGGTGTGTAAAAAATTCGACGCTGTTTTCCATACTGGAAAGTTCAAACGCTCTTTTTCTGTAATATTGGCAAAATTTATACGCCGTTTTCCATAATAATTATTATTGTCTGGAAAATTTTCAATGTTGATTTGTATAGTTACCTGGTAAATTTTGCATAGGGATTTTCCATTTCCAAACAACTTCTCAGTGCGTTGGGTTAGCCTCCAACACGCACGCAAAATGTTGGGTGTATGTTAACTCACTAACGTATTTTTTTGCGACTTTTCACTTAAAGTTTCCGGTTATTTTCTTGTGTTTTTTTTTGCAAAAAATAATCTAAAAAAAATACAAAAAAATGCGATATTTTTGCTTTGATAACACCAATAAAATTTGCTTCTCTGTACGTTACTGCATCAATAGTTTTGCAAACTGATAACACTATCGATTTGTGCAAAAAAGTTGCAAATTAGTTGCAAATTAGTTGCAGTTTGGAGAAAGGGTTATCTCATCAAAGAATACTTGAACTTGTTATAAAAAGGGTAGGGGATTTGCGAACAAGTCGCTGTCCAGTAGGTTGATCAGGTGATCAAGTCGATGTCCGAAGTCTGATTCAGCTCTGTCAGTAAATGCTTCGATAGCCATGAGTAACACTCTGGTTCACCAGAATATGCTATTGACTGGTAAAGATTACATGCTGAAGAACAATTATAGGATTTTAGTTAACTTGTCTCCCCATTTATCCAGTGCCTTCCGTTTCTCCCGGTCATAGGAATGGCGGTCATAAACAGCCGTGATTCCGCTTTCAACGTGATTAAGAATTTTTGATACAGTGAGTCTGGATACACCCATGCCAGTCATATGACTGGCCGCAGTGCGCCGTAGATCATGCGGCGTAAAGGGAGGAATACCAAACTTAGCCTCATTCTTATGGAGAGCATGATCAATACTAGTATCTAATACTGGTTTATCGCCTTTGCTAGAAGGAAATAGCCATCGTGATTCCCCGGAAAGTGATTTGATTTGTTCAAGTAGCTGCAACGCAAGAGGAGACATAGGGACACGATGAGATAACTTGTTTTTGGCTTTTTCGCTTGGAATAGTCCACCAGCCGTTGTTAAGGTCAAACTCGCTCCATTCAGCGACAATAATTTCACCTTTGCGTTGAGCGGTAACTAATTGGAATTTCAAACAAAGACGAGTTAGTTCACTCATTGATGCCGTTGCCAGGCCATTCCAGAAAATTAGAATTTCGTCATCACTTAACATCCTGTCTTTACGATTTTCTTTGGCTGGCATTTTAACGGCAGTGCAGGGATTGGCTTCAACAAGATCACGGCTGATTGCCCAGTTAAACATTTTTCTTAACAGAGCCAATGTTCGATTGGCTTGGATGGGCGCTCGTTGAACGATGACATCTAATAAACTAATTATGTCGCGCCGTTTGATTTCATGGGCTTTAACATTTTTCCATTTGGGCAATAAATCATGATCCAGAATTCGTTGATCTTCTTTCCATGAACGCTTATTAGTCATGGCATAGAGTTCAATATACTGAACTGACATTTCGCCAAAAGTAGGAGCGCCTCTATTAACCTGCTTGTCTGTGGCTGGGTCATTACCCATTGCCGATTCATGCATCAACTCTTTTGCTTTGTCTCTGGCGTGAGTCAAGCCTAAGGCCGGATAAGTCCCGATAGTGTAACGGCGTAAACGTCCAGCATGTCGATACATCACAAACCAACTCTTTCTTCCGGCTGATGATATTCGCAAGCCTAAGCCTGATGTGCGTGAATCAAAGTAATCAAGCTGTCCTTTATCAGGAAGAATAACCGAGTCTATCCAGCGAACTGTAAATGAGCATTTAGGCATTAATGTTCCCTACTTACGATTTTCAGCAAAGTCTGATAAATCAGTTCAAATGATTATTGGACGAATAAGGCTTTCTGCCGGAATGCCTAGTTGGTCATGCAGCTTCCAGATCATGGGTAAGGTTAGCGAGCGTTTACGGTTCAGTATTTCGTAAACCCTGTTTAATCTGCCGATCATGGGCACTAAATCTTTCGGAGTAAGTCCTGATTGCTCCATCCTAAATTTGATGGCTTCAACCGGATCAGGCAAATCGATAGGAAAATGCTTGGTTTCATAAGCCTCTACCAAGGTCAGTAATATTTCAAACCGATCACCATCTGGTGTCCCTGGGTCAGGTTCATTTTCAAAATAGGCGGAAACTTCACGCATAACGGTTTTATAGTCATCTTCTGTATGGATAGGACGTATTTCCATGATTATTACTCCAATTCTATGGTTTCGGCATCAATGGCATCGTACTGCGCATGTGTGCCGATAAACTTAATATAAACAGCGCTAAACTGGTAAGCCACTGCAACTACCAACCGGTAATCATTGCCTTTGATGTTAAACACAACTCGACGGTTCTTCAGGATGCTGGCGCTTCGATACTTCGCCTTAATGTCAGCTGGTTGTGTCCAAGTTGCCCGTTTGATATCATCCACCCAAGCTTTCAAGTGTTGCTCTGCGTTAGGATGAAGTATCCAGAACTCACGAAGGATTTTAAGGGAAACAATTTTCATGGCTGGATTATAGTCCCATCAAGGGATTATAATCCATTCGTTGTCTGTCTAGGAGGCTGTCGGACTTATCAGCCTTTAAGCCTCATATATTGTAAAATGACCTTAAGTTCAACACTTTCACTGGCAAGATTTCATGAGTCGTTTTATCCAATATGATCGAAACCAACAGTATTTGCTTCCGCCGTCTGTGGACGAATGGTTGCCAGAAGGACACTTGGCGCGGTTTGTCGTTGAGGTGATCGATCAGCTCGATTTATCAAAGTTGACGGGCCGTTATTCCGGGAGTGGTTCAGCGGCTTATCATCCGTCCATGATGTTGGCGTTGCTGGTCTACGGCTATGCCAGCGGCACCTTCGCCAGCCGCAAGATTGAGCGGGCGACTTACGACTCGGTGGCCTTCCGGTTCATTGCCGCCAACCATCATCCCGACCACGACACTCTGGCCCATTTCCGCAAAACCTTTCTGGTGGAGTTGGAGGACTTGTTTGTACAAGTTCTGGCGTTGGCTCAAGCGATGAAACTGGTCAAGCTGGGACAAATTTCGCTGGATGGCACCAAAATAAAAGCCAATGCCTCAAAGCACAAGGCGTTGTCCCACGGTCGCATCGAAAAGCTGGAGGCGCAGCTGCGCGAAGAAGTGCAGGCCTTGCTGAAAAAAGCGGCGGATGTCGATCAGGAGGAATTGGCCGACGGTATTGATTTGCCGGCCGAAATCGCGCGCCGGGAAGACCGCTTGGAAGCCTTGGCGGAAGCCAAGACCAAGATTGCCGAACGGGTTAAAGAGCGCGATGAACAGGCCCGGAAAGACTACCAAGAAAAACTTGCTCGCCGTGAGGCCCTACGCGCAGCGGGTAAAAAGCCCCGAGGTAAAGAGCCGAAAGCTCCCGAAACCGGCCCCCAAGCGAAAGACCAGATTAACCTGACCGACGAAGAATCGCGCATCATGCCGAGTGCCGATGGTTTCGTACAGGGCTACAATGCTCAAGCCGCCGTCGATGTCGCCAGCATGCTGGTCGCCACCACCACACTCACACAGCAGACCAACGACAAGCAGCAAGTCGAGCCGATGTTGAGCGAACTGAAGGCTTTGCAAGACCGCTTCGGCAAGCCGGACACACTGCTGGCCGACAACGGCTACTTCAGTAACACTAATATCCAGGCCTGCGTGAAGCAGAAGATTACACCGCTGATCGCATTGGGCCGCGAAGCTCATCACCTGTCACTGGAACAACGCCTGACACCCGACGCGCCGGAACCTGAAACTGCTGACTCGCTGGTCAAAATGGCCTGGAAACTCAAAACCCAGAGTGGTCGTGCGCTTTACGCCAAACGCAAAAGCACGGTCGAACCGGTGTTTGGAATCATAAAACAGGTGCTGGGTTTTCGCCAATTCTCGTTGAGAGGCCTCGACGCGGTAACGGGTGAGTGGAAGCTGGTGGCAATGGCCTTCAATTTAAAGCGGATGCAGGTGTTGGCAGCAGGATAGCGGGAAAAGTACTTCGAAATCACTCTTGGCTGGGCAGAACTGAGATAAAAACCGGGTCATTTGAATGTGAAACAGTGATAATCGGTTCAGGAACCGAAGAATCATTACCACCAAAAATCCATTGGACATGCAATAAGCAGAATGCCGAGCCCTATCCGACAGACTCCTAGCTGAAAACATAAACTGTCTTAAGGCACCGATAGCTAGCCAGGTTGAAAAGCTTGGAGATGGCGACCAAATGATTCATGCTAAAATTATAGGTAACTTATAGGTAACAAAATGACGTTGACAGTATAGAACCTAATGAACCAGAATGAAACAATAGGTTTATGCTAATTCATATAATATCAATAAGTTAATTGTTTTATTTGGTTGCATGAAGTTGCAGGACGCTATAATAATGACCGATTCGTAATCAGTAGGTCGTGGGTTCGACTCCCATCATTGGCTCCATATAAGCAAAGAGTTATAGTTTGTCGCAACCCTTTTTTGTTGCTTAAAGAAAACTAGCAGGCATATAGTAGGCGTTTTCTTAGGCACCTACTCAGCATTCAATACCTTAAAGATTCTTAATAGGATGGGACATAATAGCGCGCGAAGCCATACCAAAGAAGTTAAGGGATTTTTTACAAAATTATTAGACACAATATAGTCATTTTCGTCTTAGTTATATATTTTGTTTGCTTTTTTTGTTATTATTTCGGCCCATCAATAAGGGATAGTGAAGAAAGCTTTGATTCCAAGTTTTTATTATTAAAATCATTGGATTAGTTTGATCTTCATCTAGATATATTAAAGTGATTTAATGCCAATTGTTCATATATTAGGTTATCACACATGCAAAACTGCAGGTGGATGGAGCTTTATTAGGGCGGAGTCGCCTTTTTTAAGTGACTCAGGGAGGAATCAATGGCTAACACAAGGTTATTATTTTTGGACTGATAGCGATCATTTTGCCCATAAATGGGGAAAGGATAGTTACGAAAATGATTATGCAATAGTAGAGTGCAAAATAGAAATAAATGGTGAACAAATATTAGATCTTGTTGGCTCTGTAAAGGCGCGATTGTTTTTTAATGAGCGTCTAGAGCGATATAGAAAAAAGTTAAAAGAAATAGACGCAAGTAAAGAGCCTACAGTTGAGGCTGTCATTTTATACTGGCGTCGTCAAGCTTCTAAGCATGGCTTGGATTTGTTTCCATTTGTCGCAATTAAGGCGCAAGATAATCCTAGTAGGCACTTCGTCGAGACTTTGTCGTTTATAGGCGGAAGAGAAGAAATGATCACTAGCATCCCAAGACAACAGCTTTGTTTATTTGAACGGGGTGCAGATTTGATTACAGAAAAGGAAATTGTTTTCCCTGAAGAATTTAGAGAAGAATTTAGAAGAGAGGCGCATCCTAATGAATGATATATATGCAAAAACTCAAAAACTGATGGATGATTTTTTAGATTCTGTAAGTGACGAAGAATTTTTTGCTGATTATTTGGCTTTAGAGCGATTCAATGGCCCTCTAGCGAAAGACTTTCTACAGGAAGACTTACCTTTTGAGTCCAACTATACAGTCGTTGCTCAATCGCTAGATTTAGAATTTGCTCTCCAAGCGAGAATGAATGGCTGGCACATTCACATCCATTCTGGAAAAATACAATCGGATGCATATGGTTCTTTATATGCTGAAAATTTAGGATCTGCCCTCCTAGAGGGAATGAATAGCTATCATATTTATCCTAAAGAAATACAATCGCACACATATGATCCTTTATATGTTGCAAATGATGAAAATTATTCTTATGGGCTTGCCGCATAGATGAATATCCGCTTTCTTAGATCAATAGTTGATGATTTATCATTATGTAAAACTGCTGAGTCATTAGATGATATAAAATTTTCATTGATTACAGCCTTTTCGGAAGAAAGGCGTAATGCTTTTTTAATTACTTTTGACTTAAAAGTTCAGGTTGATAATGGACATGTTCTAGCAGTTAAATATGTTTCAGAATTTGAGGCTGATCAGGACATCAGTGAAAATGATAGATCATTGCACTTTTTTTCTATCAATGCTCCCGCAATAGCCTATCCTTTCCTGCGTGCGTATGTGGCAAATTTTATGCTTAGCTCTGGTTTTGATCCAGTAATCTTACCAGTTGTTAATTTTGTAAAATTAGCAGAAAACGCAGTTTTACAATAAAAAAGATAGTTTAATAATCTCACAAACTGACCTGTTTAGGATTGTGAGCAAAAAGAAAGATTAGTTTTATCTATTCATTGCATAAATTAGTAATAGATTTTAAAGCTAGATATAACCAAAAATCAGCGGATAGGAAAGGGTATCTCTCCGTCCCGTAGCAGATATGAGTTTTCACGCTAGGCAACCGGTGATACTTCACCCCGGCTCGGATACTCTTCGATATCAGTTGTTCGATTACTTAGCTGCCATCCCTACACCTAGCTCGACAATTTTAGCGGATTGTTTAATTTCGGCAGACCTCAAAACGAAGTTGGTGATGAGTTGCATAGGTTCACGTAGTCGCTCAACCGATATTTGGATATAACCGGCTGTTACATCGGTAGAGCTGGTCTTGTGATTCACCAGAGCCTTCAGCGCATACATCGAGATATCCAGGCCTTCGGCAATGGTAATGAATGTGCGTCTTAGATCGTGAATAGTAAACTGAATGCTGGTCTGTTCAATTACCCTATGAACTTGCTTTTTAGGCTCTTCAAGATGGCCGGACGCGGAGGCGGCCGGAAATACGAATTCACTATCATGATCGGCTTTTCGGCCTTCCAGCAGTTCTAGTAAGTAGTCGCTGAGTGGCAATTGGATTGGATTGTGGTTCTTGGGATCGCGGATAAAGAAGCTCCTATCCTGTAACGATACATCAACCCACCGCAGGCGAGCGGCTTCTTCACGACGACAGCCAGTTAATAGGACAAATTGTAGATAGTCACGGATAACTGGGTTTTGAATGCTTAGCACGGCGGAGAACCATGCTTTCAATTCATGCTTTTTTAGATGCCCTGTCCGCCGCGCTACCCGATACCATGCTCGAGTCTGGGAAAGCCGCGCTACAGGGTTTTCTGGTAGGATAGAACGGCCTTTGGTGTCCTCATACTGGAAAACGGCTTTCAATATTTGCCACTAATCAGCGTTGAATTTTCCAGTCAAAAAATGGCGTACGTAATAATATCAACATGATAGTGGGTAGGCACTGGAAAATTTTAAACGCTCTTTTGTTGTAAAACTGGCAAAATTTAGACGCCGTTTTCCACTCAGGACAAAACCAGCGGCCCGCTGCCTGGGGTCTGATGTTCGGGCTCACTGCCGCTCAGTGCATGTTCATCCTCACCGTCGACCGGTGGCTCGATTTCGAGTTCGGGAGGCGCAATCATCCGCCCCTGCATCAGCTCATCAATCTGATATTTATCCAGGGTTTCCCAGTCCAACAAGGCATGGGCCATGTTGTGCAGGATGTCGATATGTTCCTTGAGGATGGTTTCGGCGCGCAGATAATTGCTGTCCACCATCAGCCGGATTTCCTTGTCGATGAGCCGCGCCATCTGTTCTGACATCGGTTTGGATTGCAGACCCATGTAGCCGCCTTCGCTGTCGCCGTAGTCCATCGGCCCGAGACGGTCAGACAGGCCCCATTTGGTAACCATGTTGCGGGCCAAGTGGGTGGCGCGCTGGATGTCGTTTGAAGCGCCGGTAGTGACCTTGTTTTTGCCGTAGATCAACGCTTCCGCGACCCGACCGCCGAACAGGCTGGCGATCTGGCCTTCCAGTTTGTCCTTGCTGGCGCTGTACTGGTCGCGTTCCGGCAGGAACATGGTAATGCCTAATGCGCCGCCGCGCGGCATGATGCTGATTTTGTAGACGGGGTCATGCTCCGGCACCAGACGGCCGACAATGGCGTGACCTGCTTCGTGGTAGGCGGTCATCAGCAGGTCTTCACGGCTCATGATCATCGTACGCTTTTCAGCGCCCATAATCGTTTTATCGCGGGCCTTGTCGAGATCGTTCATCGTCACCACCCGCTTGTTATTACGGGCGGCGAATAATGCGCCTTCGTTGATCAAGTTGGCCAGCTCGGCACCGGAAAAACCGGGGGTGCCGCGCGCCAGATCGTTGATGTTGACATCTTCGGCCAGCGGAACCTTGTCGGCGTGAACCTTGAGGATCTGCTCGCGCCCCTTGATGTCGGGCAGACCGACCTGCACTTGCCGGTCGAAACGGCCCGGTCTGAGCAGCGCTTTATCCAACACGTCGGCGCGGTTGGTGGCGGCGATCACAATGATGCCTTCGTTGCCGCTGAAGCCGTCCATTTCCACCAGCAGCTGGTTCAGGGTTTGTTCGCGCTCTTCCGCGCCTCCCATATTGCCGGCGCCGCGCTGGCGGCCGACCGCGTCGATTTCGTCGATAAAGATGATGCAGGGCGCACGCTTTTTGGCTTGTTCAAACATGTCGCGCACCCTGGAGGCGCCGACGCCGACGAACATTTCCACGAAATTCGAACCGGAGATCGAGAAGAACGGCACCCCGGCTTCACCGGCAATGGCACGGGCCAACAGGGTTTTACCGGTACCCGGAGGGCCAACCATCAGCACGCCACTCGGAATTTTGCCACCCAGTACTTCGTATTTACCGGGGTCTTTGAGGAAGTCGACCATTTCCATCACGTCTTCCTTGGCTTCCTCGACACCGGCCACATCCTTAAAGCGCACCTTGACCTGATCTTCGGCCATCAGTTTGGCACGGCTTTTACCAAAGCCGTTTTGACCGCCGCCGGCGCCCTGTTGCAGCTTACGCATGAAATAGACCATTACCGCGATCAGCAGCAAGGTCGGCGCCCACGATTCAAAAAACTGCATGAAAGTAGACGGTATCTGCGGCTTCTGGCCCTTGATTTTGACGTCATGCTCCAAAAGCTCGTCAATTATGCGGACATCGTTAGGATTGTAGGTGGAAAAAACAGTGCCGTTGTGACGGCGACCATCGACATATCTGCCGTCGATTATCACTTCTGTAACCGCTTTGTTACGCACCGCCTCGATAAATTCCGAATAGGGAATCTCGTTTTGCTGATTGTATGCAGAAGAAGTGGGATTAAACACCACAAACATCGTAATGCCGATCACAACCAGTATGAGCAACAGGGGGATTAGTAATTTTTTCATGGGGTGTCGCCTCCTAAGGCAAAGGGCAAAGATGCCCTGATTTGATGTTTGGGTTTTTTCGCCTTTCAAGACGGAGGTTGGCCTCGTATTCGTCGCCACCGACCGTGGTATAAAAAAGACTCACATCACCGATTCGCCACTTGGCGAACGAGTCTACAATCACGTTCTTCTTCTCGGAGGTAAGAAAACGCTCGGACTTGGTGTCCAAGGTCAGCACACGCGCATCAAATGTACTGACTTTATTGATGATGAGAGTCTTAAGGTGGAGTCCCGGTGTAAAGTCGCAGGCAACTATTTCCCCGAGACGAAACAGGATGGCTTTACGGCCATCCTGTTTTAGAGCAGTTAGTGGTTAGCCGCGTAGAGCTGTTTGATTTCTTTATACCGGTTTAAAGCATCCGCTAAAGACTCTTTCGCCGCTTGCGGCTCATTGTTCGACAAAGCCGTGCGCGCTTGCTTCAACACATTGCTGGCTTGATTACGTTTTAAATCAAGCACGTTATTGGCAATATCTTTTTGCAATTGGCGGGCATCGGTGACCATATCTATAACCGCTTCGTTGTTCACTCCATTGTCCAGAGCGGCTTTAGCCTCTTCTACTTTCGCAAGCGTATTGTCGATAGCCGCTCTAACGTCTTCATAGGATGGATTCACCCCAGCTGAAGCGGTGAATGACATTGCTGCCATAGACACGGCCATGACAGAAGAAACTAGGATTTTGTTGAATGTGTTCATGGGATAAACCTCACAGTTGATAAATAAAGTATTTCTACCTAACGATTAAAATGAGCTTTTGGTTAAGAAAGATTCAAGTAATCGCTAAGTTGGGTAAAGTCTAACATAACTAGTCCTGATTAGTACCAATATTCGTCCTAACAGGAACTATTTTTTTTATTGACCCTGCTTTTTACCTTGCGTTTCCATTGATGATTATGAAATTACTTCCCATGTATCAATTAGTTATACACTTTTCAGGCATTCCTGTTCGCACGCTTGATGGGCTGGTGACTCCGCTCGATTTGAGCTGTAGGGTCGGCAAGTCGTGCTGGAAAACAAGTAATACACCTTAAAAGCTTGAGGAAAGGCTTGATTAGGGTTACTATTTAGTTCTAATTAGAACTAAATAGGTGTAAACGTCATGTCTCCTCCCTTCGCACTTCCTACCGTACTACATGAGTTAGTACGCACACATCAGACTTTTTTAACTTATGCGGCCATCCATGCGCACACGCTGGATCTGACGCTGCCCCAATTTGATATTATTCTGACCTTGGGCAATGCGTTAGATATGACCTTCAAGAGACTGGGCGAGAAAACCTTAATTACTAAAGGCACGTTAACCGGCATTATCAATCGTCTGGAAGATAAAGGACTGGTTCAACGGGTTGCCTCGAAAACGGACGGCCGCAGTCAGATTGTGCGACTAACGGCGGCGGGAAAAGTCTTATTCGAACAAGCTGTTCCCGAGCATCTGGACTATGTTCACCGAATATTTAAGGGTTATTCCCCGGAAGACATCGCGACGCTGGAAGCCGCTCTGCTGCGGTTACGTAAGTCGGTCATTGCCGCAAGCTGCGATGGCAGCGGAAAGCTTGTTGATGGAACCGATGGCTGGTGCGCCAAAGTTAAGGATGTCTGTAAAAATTATCAAGATAGTCTGTAAATCAACGCCAAATATTTTCAAGCTATCAACATTGACTGTAAATCAGCGTGCAAAAGTTACCACTTTTAGCATCAATTTTTATCAGCTTTACAGAAAATAAACATTAAAAAACAATGTGATAATAATTTACAGGGTCAATTATGACGCTGTTTACTGGTAAATACTGGACGCTGATTAAGAGTCCTAGGCTTTTTGAGGCTGTTTTTGGTGTTGGCGGCCATAGCAAGGCACTGATTTAATTGGTTGTTAATCGAGCATACAACATTTGTAATCAATAGGTCGCGAGTTCGATTCTCGCCATTGGCTCCATATAATTCAAAGCCTTGTATGAAAGTGTAGGTTTTTTATGTCTTATAGCGACGAAACAATTACGCAGCTATGCGCATCCATCATGACAATCGCTGAAGCTAGCGCCGCAACTATGGACATACGCTCTTATTTCAGCGACTAAAAAATAAGGGGGTCAGAGTAAGCTTATATTTAAGTTTACTCCGACCCCTTGGTTTCATTGTTGTGAGGTTGATGGCTGTATTATTTACGGGCGCCAGCTGCCTTATCGGGTGTGTCCATAATGCGGTTTAGCAGGTTGGTCTGTTGTGATACTCTATCCGCTTGAGTTAAGTCGATCATACCTTTAAGATCTGAAAAACGTCTCTCAGCTTCTTTTAGGTCTTCTGTTGCTTTAACCAAATCACCCTCTTGTACCGCTGCTCGAGCTTTTTTCAAATAATCATTGGCACGGTTACGATTGCGGTCAAGTTTATCGTTAGCATTGATTTCTTTACTTAACTTTAATGCATCTTTGATATTGCTGATAATGACATCGTCGCCGGCTTTGCCACTGTCTGCCGCGCCACCGCTGTTTCTTACTTGAATAGCGTTCAATGCTTCAGCAACTTGGCCTAAAGTAGCCTCAATTCCTTCAATGGGCGTCATTCTATTGTACATACATGCCATGCCCAAACAGGTGTCAGCAGTAGCCGAAAAAGATCCTAAAGAAAGTGCCAATGTAGTCGCTACGACAGCGCTTTTTAATAATTTCATGTGATGTAATCCTCGTTGTAGTTATTATTATTAGGTCTGTAACTGCCTAGATATTAAGCATATTTAATTAGTTACATGACAATGTGGACTTTATCATAACTCTTGTGAATATTAGAATGAATTAACGGGTTCCAGGAATTCAGGGCACCTCAAATAAAAGCAATTAACGATCTAAAGTATTTTATTTAGGGTGCAAAATATTCCCTCTCTTAGTCAATAACCGGGATCCGAGTAAACTTGAATTCGCCTAACGCAACGCTAAGCAGGTCTATGTCTCATAGCGCTACAATGAGGCCGAGGACCCGGCAGCGCTCGTCAACCGGCAGGGACTTATATGTCTTTTCAAAGCCAGGCCGTCGAGCTTCCAATTTGGAGGGGGTAAAAATAGCGTCAGTTTTTCCGGTCGGTTAAGTCGTATCTGTTATTAAAACAATAAGATAGCAGTGATTGCTAATAAATTCCGCTGCTCTTTATGGGCAAGTTTTCAGCGCTTTTTGATAGGCCTGATGTTAGAATTACTATTTCAACAAGTTTAATTTTTAGGAAGAACATGAGCAAAATTACCATCGAACACAATCCTAGTGAAGAGCGATTAAAAGAGCTGGGTGTTGCCAACTGGGAAATCTGGGAAAAAGAAATTTCAAAATTCCCAATAGATTTTGATGAAACTGAATGTGCCTATGTTCTGGATGGCGAGATTTTGGTAACGCCGGCGGGCGGCGAGCCGGTACGAATTCTGCCTGGCGATCTGGTGTCGTTCCATGCAGGGTTGGACAGTCAATGGGAAGTGGTCAAGCCATTACGCAAGCATTACAGCTACGATTATCCCAACGGCATTTAGTCTCCGAATTATGCGCCATGATGGCACCCGCACCCATGGCGCTTGACGGGAAAGCCGTCCGGAATAAAAAACCGATAAGCTGAATTTAACCTGATAGGTGCTTCTAATAAACCGGTAGCTATCAGGTTAAGTCTATTCGTTTAGCTCAAATTCGACGTCACCGGCACTTGAGTCTCCCATCAACACGGTGATCGTTTTAGATGACAGGGGTCAATTAGCACCTAAATAATAACGTTTTGCATCACACGCTAAACCGAACCCAACGCTTGATAAGCGGTTGCCATCAGAAATTTCGGCATGTGGAAATGTGCGACGAGTGATTTGTTGAATCAGCGGAATAGCGGTACCGCCGCCTGTTAGAATGACCAAGGCAACTTCATCTGTTTTTATCCCCGCCATAACAATGCAGGCATTGATGGTTTTTTGGATGCTCTCAATACATCCATGCAAACTATCCTCGAATTTTGCCCGATCCAGGCGCACTTGCAAGTCTGCTTCAATGAAAGAAAGGTCTGCCGTTGTTTGCTCGCAGGCGCTAAGACGGATTTTGGCTTCCTCAACGATAGACATCAAGGTGTGACCCTGCTCTTCCTCTACGATTGACAGCAGTCTATTGGTAAGGACTTTATCATTTGATTGGCCAATTAGTTGCCTTAAATCCCTTTTGTATTTTTGCGTATACATAGACTGAATTTTACTCAATTCTGAAAGGTCGAAGAAAGGCGTTATTGGAAAACCCAGTCCTTTGCAACCCCAAAGCGAACCCAGTCCTAGTAGTGGCATAAGACACTTCATACTCAAGGCTCGGTCAAAATCATTGCCACCCATTCGAATCCCTGCATTAGACAGAATGTCCTCTTGGCGATCATGTTTTTTGATATAGCGCTCCGATAAACGCATTACCGTAAAGTCGGATGTGCCGCCGCCAATGTCCATAACGACAGCTAAACGTTCTGTATCGCCCATCGTTAATTCATGAGCAAATGCAGCGGCAATCGGCTCGTATTGAAAGCGAATATTTTTAAAACCGGCGGCCGCAAATATGGCATCGAGCTGGGCTTCTGCCTCTTTGTCTGCTTTGTCATTGCCGTCGACAAAATGAACCGGTCTTCCTGCAACTACATTGTTGATTTCGCTGTCGGCCGATAGCTCTGCTTTACGTTTTATATCTTCAATAAAATGCCCAATAATGTTTTCGAAATTTGTTTTTCTTCCGCTGATATAGGTTCCTTCTTTCATCAGGGACGTTCCAAGTACACGCTTAAAACTTCTCATAAATCGCCCATCCTCTCGAGCGATATGAGCCGTAATTGCTTTGCGGCCAAAAATAACAGTTGGGCTTTCTGTCGGGAAAAAAATTGTCGAAGGGATGGTTAAGTGTTCGTCTTCTACTGGAACCAATGTTATTGGATCATCATTTCCCTGGGCAATCGCTACCGTTGTGTTCGAGGTTCCGAAATCGATTCCACATGCAATTTCATTGGATTCCTGTCTTTTGAATGTTTTCATACTAAGTTTTATCGTGAATAGACCCGCTGCCGCTCATAAACAGCAATCTGCAATTGAACGGGGGGATTTGATATAAATGAACTATCGAGCTATTAAATTGTTCTAACAGGGGAAATAGAGGTAATGTTTTTTCAGCTGTATCGTTAATGGGTAATCAGAATCAACCATTGATAATTAGGATTTTCAACGTGGTAAATTAAATTGATGGGCTGATCCGGCACTCTGGTTTTTTTGCTGGATTGTCGGTAATCATACCGGAACCGCCAGGAATCAACGTTTTCATATTATCACAGTCGGCTTTCGGCAGCCATAAATCTTGGCAAGTTACTAATTCTAAAGCGGTTACTGGTGTTAATTGGTTTTTAAAAGTGAACAAATCAGTTGTGCTAATCCCGCGCCAGAATTGGCAACTGTAAATCAGCGTTCAAGCTTTCCACTTAAGGCTTCTTCTATATCCCGTTTAGGGCCATAGCATAATACTGCATCCTCCGAATGAACCGAATAACGCAACAAATCTTGCCAGACTTGACGCGGTTATAAACATGCGGCAAATACAGTTTGATGATCTAATGCAAAAATAAAGACGGTCTTTATAAGTGAAACTAAAGCATTTTTCGGTGGATTTTAAAATTTACCTGTATCACGTTATTCAAATTGGAGGACATCATGACATTAGTCGCAAGTGATAAAAACAATCTATTCTCGCCTATATTGTTGGGGGACATGGTATTAGCCAACCGGATAATCATGGCGCCCTTAACGCGCAACAGGGCGGGTGATGGCAATGTGCCTCAGGATATGAATGTTGAATATTATCGCCAACGAGCCGGGGCCGGTTTGATTATTAGCGAAGGCAGCCAAATTTCGGCTACCGGCATTGGCTACCCTGGAACTCCGGGTATTCATTCCGAAGCGCAGGTTGCAGGCTGGAAGCGTGTCACCGATGCTGTTCATGATGAAGGCGGCCGGATTTTTATCCAGCTTTGGCATACCGGCAGAATCTCCCATTCATCGTTGCAACCCGATCATATTTTGCCGGTCGGCCCCTCTGCGCTGAAAGCCGCCGGTCAGGCCATGACTTATGAGGGCTTGCGGGATTTTGAAACGCCGCATGCATTAACTCTCGATGAGTTGCCGGGTATTGTTGCCGAGTATGCAATTGCTGCACAAAACGCCAAAGCGGCCGGTTTCGATGGCGTGGAGATTCATGCCGCCAACGGGTATCTGCTGGATCAGTTTTTAAGGGACGGCACCAATCGCCGGGAAGACGGCTACGGCGGCGATATTGCCAACCGAATGCGTTTGTTGGTCGAAGTTGTCGAAAAAGTCATCGCTGTTTGGGGGGATGGTCGCGTCGGCGTCCGAGTGTCGCCGGAAAACAGTTTTAATGATATTAAAGACAGTCAGCCGCAACAGACTTTTAATGCCGTCGCCAAAAAATTATCCGATTATCCGTTGGCCTATCTGCATGTTCTGGAGGGCGACATGCTGACCGGCGAGCGGCAGGTGGATTATGCGGCATTAAGAAACTGTTTTGCCGGATTCTACATGGCTAATAACGGCTATGACCTGGAACGCGGCAACGAGGCCATTGAACAGGGGCATGCCGACATGGTGGCCTATGGTAAGTTATTTATCGCTAACCCGGATTTGCCGGAGCGGTTCGCAAAAAGCCTGCCGCTGAATGCGCCCGATCAGGCGACTTTTTATGGCGGGGATGAAAAGGGTTATACCGATTATCCGAAGTATGTGGGTGCTTGAGGGAGTAAGTCAAAAGAACACCACGAAGACACGAAGAACACGAAGGAGAAGCGTGTTTCGTGGTGAAAAAATCATCGCCGTGCGGCGATTAAATAACCGCCATCTGGGCCTCTCGGCAACCGCTCCTGCATCCATGCAATTCGTAGCTTCGCGAGACGGGAAGCTGGAGCTTCCCACACCGAATTCCCAAGCTGGAGCTTGGGAACTAGCACTCAATCCTGTTGTTTCCCATGACTTCATTCGGCACAGCGCGCCTGTACTCGTTCCCACGTAGCGAGTGGGAACGAGTACATTTTCAGCCATCCCTTGCGGCGATTAATTCCATATAGCCGTCTTTATAGCTTGGGTAGTCGAACCGATAACCCAACGTTTTTAAACGAGTATTGCTACAGCGCTTATTCATTCCGGCATCCGCATCGACTGCTTTAACAGTCGGTGGCGGGCAATGCAGGCGATCCGCCAGCCAGGTCATGACTTCCCACGTCGGTGCCGGATTATCATCGCTGGCCAGATAACATTGAGCTAAGGCTTTTCCCGCCAAGCGCTGCTCCAGTAAAAAAGATAAAACGCCGACACAATCCTGTTGATGTATCCGGTTGGTAAAATAAGGCGGAGTTTGCTGTATGGCCGGTGCTTGCAGCGCCAGTCTTAACAAGTATTCTCGCCCTGGTCCGTAAATGCCGGAAAAACGCACCACGATATTAGCCGGGTTCGAATCCATCAATTTTTGTTCGGCTTGCCTGATCAACCGGCTGGTAATATTGGCCGGTTCCGCGGCTGAGTCTTCATCGATCCATTCGCCTGCCGATTGTCCGTAGACGCTGGTGGACGAGACCATTAGCCAATGCGTTTTCGGGAGTCTCGCAAGCAGGTTATTCAAGCCGGTTTCATAAACAGCGCGGTAGCTTTGTTCATTGCGTTCGTCAGGCGAAACGATAAAAAATGCCTGCGTAAAGTCGGTGTCCAAATCCGCCAAGTCGGCGTCTGAACTTATATCGGCAACGACATAGCGGATAGGGCCGGACGCGGATAAAGGCGGCTTGCGTTTTAGCCCGGTGACGTCATGGCCTTGGGCCGATAAAACCCCGGCAAGCTCCGAACCTATCGCGCCGCAGCCGACAATTAAAATTTTTGCCATGGTTATAATTGATTGATGAGTTGCAGTTCTTGCGGATAAGGCGACATGTAATAGGACTCTTCGATGTACGGATCGGGTGTCTTGCGGAAATGATGTTTAAGCAGGGTTAAAGGGACTATCAATGGCACGTAGCCGTTGCGGTAACGTTCAATCACTTCGCAAAGTTCGGCCTTATCGTCAGCGCTTAACGCCTTTTTTAAATAGCCTTGAATATGCTGCAAGACATTGACATGATTTTTACGGGTAGCGACCTTTTTAAGGGTAGTCATCAGCTGCAAAATGTATTGTTCTGCAACGTCTGCAAGATTGGCTTTGGTGAGTCCTGCTAATAGTTGCCCCAGGTCGCGATAATCTTCATGACTCATGATGATGAGCTTATGGCGCGCATGAAAATTAGTCAGGCTGCTTGGCGTTAATCCCTCGGCCAGCATTAATTTCCAGCGGTAGAGCACATAAACGCGCTGGATAAAATTCTCGCGCAGTCCGGGGTCGCCTAGTCGGCCTTCTTCCTCTACCGGCAACAACGGGTTATTGCGCATCATTTCCTGAGCGTAAATGCCGACCCCATCTTTGTGCGGTTGAGCGCCTACATAAACCTTCACCCTCTCCATGCCGCAACTGGGCGAATCCTTTTTTAAAATATAACCGCATAAGTCGGCGTGTAAATCTTTTTGATATTCAGCGCGGCTGCGTAAGCGCTCGGTTACATCCATTTCAGGGTCTTTAATACCTACACAGCGTATTGCATTGTCGATTTTTACCAGGTGAATGGTGGGTCGAGGCGTGCCCAGGCCGATTTCCACTTCCGGGCAAAAGGGATGAAAATCAAAGTATTCAGTCAGGGTGCCGGTAATATAAGAATCCCGTTTGTGTCCTCCATCAAAGCGGACATTTTGACCCAATAAACAACTGCTGATACCGATAGGAATTTTTTTCATGGATTTGATGAGTATTGAATGAACGAGAGATCGAGTCTATCGGCTTTGCCGGATTTTTCAATCGATTTATGGTCTTTCGCTTTAGCAGGGGCAGGGAGGAAGCCTTGATCATTCGGCTAAGACATCGGCCCAATAGCGGATTCACTTGTTAGGTAATGGCACTTATTGATTGAACAAATTGAACTCTCTATTCTACAAGACGGGGGCCTGACTCAGTGTGCTCCTTCTCCAAAGGGGGATGCAGGCGGCATGGCGCCTCCAAGGATGGCAGGAAGTAAAGCGGCCAACGTAGGCGCTTTACCAACGCATGGACGCAGGAGGTGGAGCAATGCAAGAGCAGTTGCCGAAGGAACAAAGATCTATTTCTGCAGTTCGATTCGGGATCTTCGTGCTTTTATTTATCAATCTCAAATTATGGACTTACTGATCGCTATCACCGGCCCAAACATAAATCCGCAAGTTGCCTGTCATCCAACGAAGTTTATTCAAGCCGATGAGCTAAGGAGTGATCATGGAATACCACATATCCGAATTGTTGATTAATATCTGGGGCACTGTTTTGATATTGATGTTGTTGAGGTATAAGAGCTGATCATGGAGGAGCAGCAGGTATCCGAAGTATTGATTAATTTCCTATTGATGTTGTTTTGAATGGAATGGTTTCGCGTTCAGTCCAGGTTTGCTTATTTTAGTGTCGCCATTATCCTTGGCGTGATGACTCGGCAGGCGGCTATGTCCTCATCAAAACGTTGGCGTTTATGCTGTATGCGGAGGGCTGCCGGTCATGTTGATTTACAATGGTTATCAGTATGACGCATTAAGAGGGTCGGTTAGTGAAAAGCTGCATCAACGCAAGTCTCAAAGTTACGCAAATGTGTTGCCGTTTTACTTTTAGTAAGCAGGCCTCGCCAATGCCCGATACCGCAAATCCATTTAAGGAGTTACACTGATGACGTTTAAAACCATTCTTTATATTATCGTTATGACGCTAAGCACAGCAACTCAGGCATCAGCAAAACAATTACCAGCGTGTCCAAGCAGTCCCAACTGCGTTTCCAGTCAGGCGACGGATGCCGATCATGCTATTGCGCCGTTTAAAATCGTCGGCAATGTCGAAGAGGCTTGGACTGCACTGAAAAAAGCCTTGATCAGCCAAAGCCGGACGGTGATCACCGACGAAACCGGCAGCACGCTTCATGCCCAGGCAACCAGCCTGGTGTTTCGCTTTGTGGATGATATAGACGCGATACTGGATACCGACGCCAGGTTAATTCATATCCGTTCCGCATCGCGTACCGGTTACGGCGATTTCGGGGTTAATCGCAAACGGGTGGAAATGCTCCGATCGCAACTGCAACAGGCGCATGTGATTGAATGATCGGGTAAACCTTCGATGATTCAATACTCAACCTCGCTGTTCATATTCCGTCGCGACCTGCGCCTTCAAGACAATACCGCGTTACTTGAAGCCCTGCGGCTTTCAGGGCAGGTGATTCCCTGCTTTATTTTCGATCCCCGGCAGATTGAACCGCATCCTTACCAGAGCAAGCCGGGCTTGCAGTTTATGTTGCAGTCCATTCAAGATCTTCAACAGCAGTTGCAGTCGGCAGGCGGCAAACTGGCGCTTTATCATGCGTTGCCGGAACAGGTCGTAAAGCAGCTGGTCGAACAGCAACAAATACAAGCCGTGTTTATCAATCGCGATTACACGCCTTTCAGCCGGCGGCGTGACGATGAGTTGGCCGCTGTTTGCAAGCAGCTGGGCATTGCCCTGCATACGCTCCCCGATAGCCTGCTTAATGAGCCGGAGCAGGCTGTAAAAGTTGATAAAACGCCCTATAAAGTATTTACGGCGTTTTATAACAATGCCAAACAGTTCCAGGTTGCCTTGCCGGAAGTTTTGGTTAAGTCTAATTTTTTGGCGGCGGCTTCCGAATTGACCATCGACCAGCTCGATTTATCAGTCACGGAACCCGCAATCAAAGGCGGTCGAAATCAGGCGCTGGCGATACTGGACCGGCTTGGCGGCTACGCCGATTATCTAAATACCCGTGACTTTCCGGCGCTGGATGCGACCAGCAAACTTTCCGCACATTTAAAGTTCGGCACTTGTTCGGTTCGGGAAGTGTTTTACGCCATTACCGAACAACTCGGCAGCGAGCATCCGCTGATTCGGCAACTGTATTGGCGCGACTTTTTTACCCATATCGCTTATCACTTCCCGCAGGTTTTCGGGCGGGCTTTTTTGGAAAGGTTTGCCGATCTGCCTTGGGATAATAATCCCGATTATTTTCAAGCCTGGTGCGATGGAAAAACCGGCTTTCCGATAGTGGATGCAGGAATGCGCGAACTCAACGCCACCGGGTATATGCATAACCGGGTGCGGATGATCACCGCCTCATTCCTGGTCAAAGACCTGCATATCGACTGGCGCTGGGGCGAGCGTTATTTTGCCCGGCATCTGGTTGATTACGATCCTTGCGTCAATAACGGCAACTGGCAATGGACCGCATCGACCGGTTGCGATGCGCAACCGTATTTCAGGGTTTTAAACCCCTGGCTACAGCAACTTAAATTCGATCAGGACTGCCGGTACATTTATCGCTGGCTGCCGGAACTGCAAGCTTTTCCGCCCAAAACCATTCATCAATGGGATAAGAAACACAGTGCTTGCAGTTACCCGGCACCGATTATCGATCATGCCCGCGAGAGCCAACTCAGCAAGGCCCGGTTTAAGCAAGCGGCCAGTAGGTAGCGTTAGAGTCCAAAGCTTGTTCAAAGCAGGCATTGCTATTTATGCGATAACGCCTCATGCAACGCCGTGTCAAGGTCGTCATATTGAAACTTGAAACCGTGCGCCAACAGCCGTTCCGGTATCACCCGCTGACTGCCCAACACCAGTTGCGACATTTCGCCGAGCAGTATTTTCAACAACCAGGCCGGAACCGGCAGCAGGGCGGGGCGTTTCAGGCATTGCGCCAATGTCCGGGTAAATTCGGCATTGGTAACAGGGTTCGGCGCGGTCGCGTTATAAGCGCCGTGCATGGTTGAATCGGCAATCATGGTCAGGGCGATATTGATCCAGTCCTGACGATGAATCCATGACATCCATTGCCGCCCGTCGCCCAAGCGCCCGCCCAGGCCCAAACGAAACGGCGGCAGCATCCGTTGCAGAAAACCGCCGCCATTGCCAATAACCAAGCCGGTCCTGATCAGGCAGACCCTGACGCCGAATTGTTCGGCTTGTTTTGCGGCGGCTTCCCAATCGGCGCAAAGCTGCTCCGAGAAATCTTCGTAGGGCGTCGATTGTTCGGTTAACACCGTGTCGCCCTGATTGCCGTAGTAGCCGATAGCGGAACCGCTGATTAACAGCTCGGGTTTAACGCTCATGCGATCGATGCAGGTTATCAAGTGTTCGGTCAGGTCGATACGGCTGGCCCGGATCAGCTGTTTGCGGTCCTCGCTCCAGCGGGCGTCGACAATCGGCGCACCGGCAAGATTGATGATGACCTGGTAGCTGTCTTCCGCTTTGAGTTGCGAGAGGCTGCCCAGCGCATTAACGCCCGAGCCGCATATTTTGGCAACCTTATCGGGACTGCGGCTTAACACCGTAAGCGCATGACCTTGATCGATCAGGTTTTTAGTCAATGCACTGCCAATAAAACCGGTACCTCCGGTAATAAGAATGTTCATAATCGTGTCCTCATAACCATTAAGATTGATTTGGAAAACTTTTATTAATGCCCAAACGGCATTAACCCGATAGTGACAGCAAAACGGGTGATAGACCAATTAAAATTGCGGGGATTTTGAAATTAATGTTTATGGCTAAGTAGTTAATTCACCACGAAGACACGAAGCCCATCAGTCGCGAAGTGAATCCAATGTCATGGAAGGTAACTTGGCGGCTTGTAGGTGTTTGATCGATGCGAAGTGCCAGTAGACAGTTTTATATCCATGTGCTCTGGATTCGCTACGCGCTTTAACGGGTCCGGCAATCACTGCCGGAATGACGCGCTTGAAAATACTCATGTATGACAACGAGCGCGCGGCGCGTGGGAACGAGGTGAATGTAAGAATTGCAATCATTAAGCGTAGGCCGTGACGCTTAACGACCCACCGAAATCAAGAAATCCAGCAATGTATCATTAATGCCCGGCCACTGCGCATGGGGTTTATCGCCTTCGCAATACCAGGTTTTTACACCCTTAGCGCAACCGGAATAAGCCATGCAGCCATTGGCAATCTTTTCAGGTATAGGCTCGCATTGATTGCACGCCGCCCACCAGCCGGAAGACTGCTGACCATACTTCGGGAACAAGCGATCGTTCACGCTGTGCATGACCATCACAGGAATCGGAGCCGGGCATTTATGATCACGCAAATCCTGATAATCGATTCCTGCTGCGCTAGGCGCAATCGCCTTGGGAATATGCTTGGTGCCGGACATAAACGCCAAAGCCATCGCAGCAGTACCGCCGTCAGAATGCCCGGTAAGGAAAATACGTTCTTTATCAACACACCATTGCTTGGCAATCAGGCCGGGAATAGTTCCGAGTTCGATGGTAGAGGTAGGCGATAAATCGGGATGATCGGCATAAGCGACGATAAATCCGGCGGTCGTTGCTTTCAGCGTAAGTGCGGTCGTTTTCTCGGTTTTTGCCCGGTTTGAGCCTGCCGGAGAAAAGACCAGCAGCAACGGATGAGCGATAGTGGCATCATAATTCAATGGCGTGCGTATATTGTATTTAATGCCTTCCAGCGTCGATTCGCCATTGACGATGCCGGATTCTCCGTCGAGCTTACCGGCAACGCATTGCGGATTTGCGTTTTCTCCGGCATAAGACGCGCTGCCTACTTGAGAGTACTCGTCATTATCTTCGCTGAAAAAAACTATCAGCGTTATAACAATAGGTAGCAAGAACAGTAACTTGAAAACGTTGTTCCGCAAAGTCGATTTATCCAGGTAGGCTTTAAGCATCGGATGGCCTCGCTGCATGTTTGCCGGCGGCGCGTTTCATTAAGTAAACAACTCCTGCGATAAGCACCACGACGAATAGAGATTTTATCGGCAAATTGTCTGAAGCTTCTTGCTCAAGACCTATCGAAAGCGGGATATGGCTATCGATGCTTTTGTCTTGATGCACTATCGCGACATGGGCCAGATAATTGCCCGCACCGAATTTACTGAAATCAACCACGCCATTCACCGTGCCCGATTTTATTTTCGTCGGTTCCAGATAGAAAACCCGGATTCCTTCCGGTTCTTTGGTGACTTCAAATTCGACGGTTAAATTACGCAGGCCTTTGCCTTCATAATCGAATACCAGATTAGTGGAGCCCAGATGCGGAATAATCTGGCAATACTCTTTGTCATTGCTCAATGCCGGTGTATAAGCGGTAAAGTGTACCCGCTCATGACCCACCAGGATATTGCAGGCATCGACTTCATTATTCGCCCCGCGATGAGCATAGACGGCCGACGGCAAAGCGACGGCCAATAATCCAAATAAACCTAAAGCACGGCAACTACAGGCTAAGGTGTTGATTAATGGGGGGAACAGAATGTTCTTTTTCATGTTTAAAACCTCTCGCTCGTAAACAGCATCTTATCGGCATTAATGCCTAAAATCACTAAAGCGACTGTATTCAAGATTGTCGCTTTCATAGCTTTCTCATATCGTTTTTATAAGATAAGCGCAATCGTATAGTGAAATACAAAGGTTTGTATAATACTGACTTTCTATGGAACAATAGCTTTTCGCTATATCAGGAGGCTCTCATGGAAATGCAGCAAATCCGCTATTTTTTGGCAGTCTGCGATCAGGGAACAATCACCCACGCCGCGCAACTCACTTACGTCTCGCAACCGTCTTTGACACAGGCGATAAAAAAACTCGAAGAGGAAATGGGCGGGGCATTATTTACGCGCACTCGCTCCGGTTGCCAGTTAACGCCGTTAGGTCGCATGGTTGAAGCCAATCTGCGCAAGATTTACAAAGACCTTCAGGCGACCAAAGCGGAAGCGATTCGTTTTACCCGGTTAAACACCATTCCCTTGCGCATCGGCCTGATGACCACGATAGGCGCGCAACGCCTAAGCCCTTGTCTTGCGTGGTATCAGCAAGAGTATCCGAATATCGAACTGGAATTAATCGTCGATAGCGAAGCGAGTTTATTGAAGCAGCTGGATTCAGGCTCACTGGATCTGGTGATCAGCGCCCCGGCGCAATTACCGGCAGCACCGTATCAATCGACCCTGCTTTACGAAGAACGCTACGTGGTCGCATTCAGCAATACCCATCGTTTTAATCAACTGCAAAAAGTCGATCTGAAAGCGATACAGTCAGAGCCCTATTTAGACCGGTTAAATTGCGAGTTGAGAGAAGATTTGAAATGCATTTGCCAGAGCCAGGAAATCAATCTTTACGCCGCTTACCGCAGTAACAGCGAAGAATGGATTTTGCGCATGGTGCAGGAGGGTATCGGTGTTGCGTTGATGCCTGAATATACCCTGCCCAAACAGGCAACGGACATCAGTTATCGTTATCTATCGGAGCCTGAAATCAGCCGTCAGGTTTATGCGATTCATACCAACCAGACATCAGCAAAGTCGGAATTGCAGGCATTGATCGTTAATTTGAGCAGTACGTAAAATCGACGCTTAAACCGTTGGTCGAAAGCATTAATTCACCACGAAGGCACGAAGGACACGAAGTTTTATGTTTTTCATCGGGTATTACGGAATTAAGGGCATTGAAAAACTCGTCAACAGAAACCCCAGCTTGCTTGAGATCGTCGCTTAAGGGTTTGGTTTAAAATAACTTCCCGAAACCACTATTTTCGATCGTCGAGCCGTTCGTGCTGAGCTTGTCGAAGCATGATCGGCTTGACGCGGTAGCCTGAAATTTTTCCGCTCACCCTTCGACAAGCTCAGGGCGAACGGAAAAATTTCACCCAATCCATATCGGGAAGTTATTACTGACCATATCCTAAAGTACTTCACGATGATTAGGAACAACATAGCTTTGAGAACCTTTTTTAGGGCCTGATCATTTTCCCGCTTCCACAAGCCAATCTATCCAGCCACAGCCAGCCGGTAATAAAGCGCTGCATTTTCAGTCAATTTAGCCACCACTCCCGCATCGAGATGGCCGCTGGCAACGCGCGACTGTAAATCGTCGAGAATATATTCAAGACTCATGGTATGGCGATAAGGCCGTTCTTGCGCTAAGGCCTGGAAAATATCGGCAACGGTAATAATGCGGCATTCAAGGTCCAGTTCTTTGGTGCCGTTTTTAAAAGGATAACCGTCGCCGATCAAAGTCTCATGGTGGAATCCGGCCCATAGCGGAATCTTCGAGTCGTCAAACACCCGTTGCAGGATGCGGAAGGTGTCGTAGCTATGCCGATGCATGGTGGCCCGTTCCTCCGGCGTCAGGCTGCCCGGTTTGTCGATGATGTCTTCCGATACCCGCAATTTGCCGATGTCGTGCAACAGCCCGGCGATTTCAACCTGCTCCAGCTCGTAGCCTTTAATGCCGAAATCCATAGCCAATTGCCGGGCGATATGCGCCACCCGTTGCGAGTGTTCATCGGTGTACGGGGATTTGGCGTCCACTACGCGAGAAAACAGCCGCGCCAGTTCTTTGAGCGCAGGAATATCCAGTAAGGTCGTTGGAATATGGCTACCGATGCTGCGTAAATCTTCATCCAGATATTCGGGTTCCATGGCCAGCCAAAAAGCTTCGACATCGGCGATTTCGGCAAAGGCGTCCACCAGCTCCGGCGCAAACAAGATGCCGGACAGCGTTTTGATTTGCGCGATAATCGCCGGATACTCGGTCAGTATATGGCCGGTGCTCAGGAAAGGCGCTTGCAGCATATCGATGCGATCCGCCAGATACAGCAGATTGGCGCGCAAGCAAAGGCGACGATCGACAGACGAAGCCAGCAGGTCTTCCCAACGGGTGTGATGGTAGCGAATCTCGGCGGACAAATGCGCCAACGGCGGACAGGCCGACAAATAATCGGCGCCGCGGATGCAATGATCTTCTGCACCATCCCATTCCAGCGTTTCCGTGAGTTGGTGGTGCTCATGAACTCTGGAAACCCCGCAATCATGCAGCATACCGGCGTAAAGAATGGACAGGCAGTCAACTTCCGGCCAGTTCAGGTGCCGGGCAATAGCCAGGGCCATGATCGCCACGCGCTTACCGTGCCTGACTTCGTCAACGCCCACTAAATCCAGCGCGCAACTCAATGCGGTAATGGCGTTATGTATATCAACGTGTTGCTGTTTCATGGCAGTTAGGGCTCCGCTGGCGACAAATCGGTTTGATTGAAACGCTCTCGATTTTGACAGGCGAGGCGATAATTGTCTTTAAAAATTTGTGGCGTGGAGGAGGGGGAATGCTGCCGGCTTAGCCGGTGTGCCGCGAGGACTAAGTCAACAGTATTGCGGGCATGGCGGCGCTAAAAATACGGTAGTGCTCCCGTTTGCCGGTAATCAGGAAACACCTATCAGCACCGCAACGTATTTTTCTTTGTCGCTCTCATCGATAGGCTACTTCATCACACCGAATTCCCCGGCTGTAGAGACTGTGAAAGTATTCATTTTTAGATCAAATTAAATGCGTAACCACGAAGGCACGAGGTTTTCAATGAATTGAATTAAATCGATATTTTTCTTCGTGTCCTTCGTGCCTTCGTGGTGAAAAATGCTTTTAGTCTGATTTGGATAATACTTTCACAGTCTCTGGAGCTTGGGAACTAGCGTCCACTAAAATTACTCTCGCTCCAACGCGCTGTGTCACTGCTATTAAGTTAAGGCTTGTAGGAGCGGGTCATGCCCGCGACATTTGGGCAGCGATTGCATAATTGTAGCTGCCTCATCGCGGGCATGACCCGCTCCTGCGACGTCATTGTGCTTAACTTAATGGCAGTGGCGCGCTGTGTGGGAATGAGGAATAGACGGTGTTCCGTAGATACTTGTGCATAACGACGAGAACTGGAGCTTGGGAACCGGAAAACAGGGTTTTCGGTCTTGGGAATTGCGCCCAGCTAACGACCGGGCGCAGAATGCATAGGTCTGAATTAATCTTCGAAATGAGCCATTTTGCTTTGCAATTTCTCTTGTTGCTCCTTGGTTAACAGTTTGAAAATGGCATTGTCCAGTCTGGCTTTCTGTAATGCCGTTTCTTTGTGAATGGCGTCCGCCTTGTTAAGCAGCGCCTGGATTTTGTCATCACTGTAGTCGTTGGAAAAGCTTAGCTGATGAATCTCCTTGCCAATGTTTCTGGCATTTTTCAGCTTGGCATCGAGTTCGGCGCTATGGGCTTTGACCAGCGCTTTGATTTCATTTTGTTGCGTTTCGCCCAGATCGAGTTGATGCAAAAAGCCCGGCAGATGATCTTCGTCATGCCCGGATCTATGATGTTTGGATGGCGGCATGCCTCCGAAAGGCGGTTCGCCGTACATTTGCGGGTCAGCCAGGGCTATCTCCGGTAATAAAGGCGGTTCGCCAGGCATTTGCGGGTTAGCCAAGGCTATCGCCGGTAATAAGGGCAGAATCAACAGCAGTTTGCGCATAAAAAATCTCCGTGTATTTAATAAAAGAGGCGACGGAACAGGGTTGATTCCGTCGTGTTCAGTATCACTTCAATGCAGGTAAAGCGCTGTTATTGAAATGTAAATTCAGGTAAATCCAGTGGGCGGAGTGTGGCGGTTATCACGGTGTGAAGTTATGATGCCGTCAACAAAGTAATTAAGGTGGCGGGCGTGACGAAAATTTTAATCATTGACGATGATGTGGAACTGGCAGGGCTGTTCAAGGATTATCTGGAACAGGATGGCTTCGCGGTCGAAGTGACCCATCAGGGCGAGCCGGGGCGGCGGCTGGCTTTGTCGGGCGACTACCAGCTGGTGATACTCGACATTATGTTGCCGGATATAAAAGGCACCGAAGTCTTAATGCGCATCCGTATGGAAAGCCGTATTCCGGTGCTGATGTTTACCGCCAGAGGCGATGATGTCGACCGGATTATCGGATTGGAATCGGGAGCGGACGATTATGTGCCCAAGCCCTGCACGCCAAGGGAATTGGCGGCGCGTATCCGCGCGATTTTACGTCGAACCCAGCCTGTAAGCGATGCCGTCGGCAACGGGCCGATTGTTGCAGGCCCTTTGAGAATTTGGGGCGAAAAACGCAAGGCGTCATGGTTCGATCAGGATATGGATCTGACCAGTACCGAGTTTAATTTGCTGGAAACGCTGGCGATGAATGTCGGCCGTATCGTCACCAAAAACGAATTGTCGGAAAAAGCGCTCGGACGGCCTTTGGCGCGTTTCGATAGAAGTATCGATGTGCATATGAGCAGCATTCGCCAGAAACTGGGCTGTCAAAGCGACGGGCGCTCTTATATTCAGACGGTGCGCGGTCAGGGTTACCAATTGGTGAAGGAGTAAGGGCATGGGGCGTTTGTTCTGGAAGTTTTTCCTTACCTTCTGGCTGGCTTTGCTGGTGGCCGGTATCGGTGTCGGCACGGCGGTCTGGTTAAGGCATAACGCGTGGCAGGGAACTGAAACGGTCAAGCATACGATTGATGTCAGGCACGCGGCATCGTTTGTCGCTGTTGCGGATAATGCTATCCGGCATGGCGGAGTTGCTGGGTTGCGCAACTTTCTTGAGGCCATGCGTGATGCTCCTTTTCCGCCGGTTTATGCGGTTGACGATCAAGACCGGGAACTTCTACAGCGTAGCGTCGCGCCCGAGGTTTTGCAGCAGGCGCGTACACTATTCTTGCAGGCTGCCTATCCTGAGGCGATTCGTAGGGTGTCGACAGAGGATGGACATCGTTATTTGCTGTTTGTGCCGCTGCCGGAACACGGTTTTGCCGATCGTCCGCCGCGCATGCCGGGTGAAGAAGCGGATGCCGGTTTTGCTCCGCCGCCTCCTGATGGCCATTTTTCGAGTCCTCCCCGGCCGCCGCGTGTGCCGCCATCGCCGCTGTTACCGATTCTGGCCGGTACGTTTGCCAGCCTGATATTCAGTGCGGCGCTGGCCTGGTATTTTGCCAAGCCGATTCGCAGTTTGCGCAACGCTTTTACCGCGCTAGCGCAAGGCGATCTGGATACCCGGGTCGGTTCATCGATGGGAAAACGTCGCGATGAATTATCCGATCTGGGGCAAAATTTCGATCACATGGCCGGACAGATTCATAGTTTGGTGCATGCCCAGCAACGCTTGCTGCACGATGTCTCCCATGAATTGCGTTCGCCGCTGGCGCGGATACAGGCCGCTATCGGTCTGGCCCAGCAACAACCGGAAAAGATTATGGCGATGATGGAACGTATTGAACGGGAATCGCAACGCATCAGCGACCTGGTCGGCGAATTATTGGTGCTGTCCCGTTTGGAAGCCGGTGTTTCCGGCAGCGAAAGCCATGATTTCGACATCGGCGGTTTGCTGGACGATATTGTCGAAAATGCCCGTTTTGAAGCCGAGCAGTATGGGGTTGTTATTCGCTATGACGGCATTGAAGAAACGGTGGTCAAAGGCCGTAGCGAATTGCTGCATCGCGCGATTGAAAACGTATTGCGTAATGCGTTGCAGCATTGCAAAAAAGGCGGTGAGGTGGCGGTTATAGTTCGTTTCGATACCGGTAAACGCCGCTTGCAGGTGGCGGTCTATGATCAGGGGTCGGGCGTTGCCGAGAGCGATTTGGCGGCGATTTTCGAACCGTTTTTCCGTAGCGGCGATCGAGGCAAAGCCGACAGTATAGGTCTGGGATTAGCCATCGCCTATCGTGCGATAGAGGCCCATGCCGGGCGCATACAAGCTAGCAATCGCCCGCAAGGCGGGTTGCGTATTGAAATAAATATTCCTTTTACCGAGTAAATGTTTCAGCGCGACGATGTCGGGCAGAGGGGAGCGATACTTTGTAAGTCACATAAAAACACCACGAAGAGCACGAAGAAAAAAATAAAACTTCGTGCTCTTCGTGTCTTCGTGGTGAAAATTACGTAACGGCAGGGTTTAAATTAAGCGGATGTCGAAAAGCCGCTGCTTTCCGCTGTCTGATCGAAGCCGTAAGATTTCAGTAATTGCACCATCTGTTTCATGAACTGCGCATCGGCGTTTGAGGCAGAAGACGTTGATGACGTATCGGTACTGCTGTCGGTGCCGGACGCGTTTTTCGAATCCTCAAAAGTCCTCGCTTCGCTACCGCTCACCTTGCCGTCGCCGTTAATGTCGGCAGCATCGAAATTGGCGGCTACATCGCTCATTACCTTGGATCTTTCGCTGTCTGTCGAACTCAGGTCTTTTGACATTGAGGTCAGTTGATCTTTGGTAAAGCCTTGACCGCCTTGGCCGCCCTCTTGCGGCGGTGGAGGCGGCATGCCGCCTGCCAACATTTGCATTAACTGCGCATCGGCGCTTGACGTCGATGACGTATCGGACGAGGCTTGCGATGCCGCATAGGCCTGCGCCTCTTTAGCGCTCACCGTGCCGTCCTCGTTGGCATCTGCCGGCTCGATGTCCTGGTTGGAGCTTGAGCTGTCTGTCGAACTTGATTTTTGGGCGCCTTGAGCGCCGCCGGGCGGTGGCGGTGGAGGCATGTCGCCCTGCATGCGCATTCTCGGGGATTGTCCATCCAGTTCCGATGCTATTTTTTGTATAGTCGCCGACATTTCCTCTTTGGTAACTTTGCCGTTGCCATCGCTATCCATTTTGGAGAACATGTCGTCAGCGGAAGTGGAGCTGCTTGAGCTATCCGATTGCGACACTTTGCCAAGCGCGGTTTGCAAATCGCTTTTTTCAATATAGCCTTTCCCCGTGGTATCCAGTTTCGAAAATAAATCTTCGGCCATTTTCGCCGGATCGGGGCGCTTCATTGCGCCAGACATCATTGCCGAACTGCTGCTGTTTATACTGCTAATACTCATGACTTTATCCTCATCTTGGTTATCATTGATGGATGGCCGGTTGGCCGTCCGTATTGCCGTTCTTGTAAGACAGCGTCTAACTGACTTAACGGAACTACATAAGTTCCTGAGCAATATAGCGGCCAGCAAGGGAGTCAGAACAGGCTCGTAAAGGTAAAGTTAAGTTAAAGAATGTTAAGGATTTTCGGCCAATGTTAAATTGATGGCGTGTACCGAGAGAATGGTCTGGAAAAAACCGTGCAGTTTGTTATCAACCGGCAAATGATTGCCGTTGTTGCCGCCGGATGAATGGCTTGTCTAATGCCTTTAAGTTGATTGCCGGAGGTTTGGCGGTTACAGTTAGCCGACTGATTTATAAAACACTTTTAAAAGGGATTGCGCATGAAAGCATTATGTATGCTGATTTTTACCTTATTGACAAGCTGCACCGGCATTCCCGAAGGGGTGACGGCGGTTGACGGTTTTGAGGTTAACCGCTATCTGGGCACCTGGTACGAAATCGCGCGGCTCGATCATCGATTCGAGCGGGGCTTGGAGAATATTTCTGCAACCTATACCTTGCGGGACGATGGCGGCGTTGATGTGCTGAATAAGGGTTGGGATGTGAAGGCCGGGGAATGGCACGAGGCGCAAGGCAAGGCTTATTTTGTCGAACAGCCGGATAAAGGGAGGCTGAAAGTGTCTTTTTTCGGGCCGTTTTATGGCGGCTACAATATTATTGAACTGGATAAAAAAGATTATGCTTATTCGATGATCGCCGGGCCGGATCGCTCTTATTTCTGGATATTATCCCGAACCAAACAACTGCCCGAGGCGACTTTGCAGGCATTGATTGATCGGGCCAAGACGCTGGGTTTTGCTACCGATCAGCTTATTTTTGCCAAGCATGATTAGCGTGTTCGGTCTGCGGATGACGGTCTTTCAAGCTATAATCTTACGACTTCGACCCTTACCGAAACTGGATAATCTGTTTGTATGAATAAACCGGCAGCACCTAGAAAACGGGCCAGTGTCAAACTGGAGACAGCTCCAAAACCTAAGCCTAAACCCCGAACGACACGGAAAACATCAAAAAAAGAGTTGCCCAAACCGCCGGTTGGCAGCTTCAAACACCGGCTGTTGATGATCGGCCTTGAAGTGCTGGGTTTGGCGATAACGGCGGTTTCTGCGGTGATGATTTTGTTGGGTTATTCGGCGGGTTGGTTTTCCGGCACCCGTTTTTTCACCAGTTTATTGCCGTTTGCAATCGGCGTATTGGCATTGATCGTTGCGGCCGCCGTGTTGCTGATAGGCTGGTGGAGACTGCGTAAATGGTTGCAGGACAGGGCGGCGATATTAGCCCCGGTTCTGGCGCTCAGCTTTGCGCTGGTTATCGGCTGGTTTGTGCTGCAAAACCATTTCGCCCAAGCGTTCGGGCATTTTCGGATGCTGGTCGGCGGCAAGCAGGAAGCCAGTCGGGTTACGCTGGCGCATCAGGTCTACGCAGCTTACCGGCGTTATGATACGGCACAATTGCTACAGATGGTTAACCGGGCAGAGACCTATAATCCGGCTATTGTCGAAGCGGCCAAGGTGTTCGATATTGATCCCAATCTTCTGCAAGGCATCGCCGCGACGGAATCCTCCTTTTTGCCCAGAGATAGTCGGGATGGCGGGCATGGGTTGTTTCAAATTACCCAAGTGCCTAAAGCGGTCATGGCGCAGGCCGGTAAACAACTGGAGGTGAGTAAACCTTCATTGCTCGATCCGAGGCACAATGCGTTTATCGCCGCCGCCACATTAAAGTACTATCTGACCGAGATGCACAACGACCTGTTTCTGGGCTTGCTGGCCTATAACATCGGTCCTGCCAATGGCGGCCTTCGCTTTATCATGCAGCAGTATGGCGCGATCGATTTCGTCACCATACAGCCTTATCTGCAACAATTGCCGCGCGATTATCCGATTCGTGTTTTATCGCATGCGCTCGCTTTCCGGCTCTGGAAAATAGAGGGAAAACTGCCGGTTTATGAAGAAGGCGACAATGCTATGCGTATCCAACGTATTGGCATACCTGGTCTGCAAGCGGAGCTTTAGTTAAGGTAACGCGATAGATGGGCAGTTCCAGAGAAGTTCAACGTAACTTGGAGGCTTGTGGCGTGTACGAACCTGATGAGTCGTTCGATCTGGGGCTAGACGTGTCTTTGGAGTCGACAATTTTAGAAAGGAGCTGAAATAAAAAAAGGCAGCTGACTAAAAGTAAGCTGCCTTTTATGTATATGGCGGAGAAGCAGGGATTCGAACCCTGGGAGGGGATCAACCCTCAACGGTTTTCAAGACCGCCGCTTTCGGCCGCTCAGCCACCTCTCCATACCCGGCGTATTATATAGGGTGTTATATTTATTGCAATATTAATTCTTTATTTCAACTGAAAATAATGCAGTTCGAAGTTAGGGCAACGGAATGTATTCTGAACGGTTACAGAATAGGCTTTACCTGTTGCCGTAATTAATATCAACGACGGTGTACCGGGTTTCTTTAAGCTCATTCTTAATGGCGACGTCATCATCAAAGGTTTTTTTTAACAGCGCTCTTGCCAGCGGCGAATCGAGGCTGATGTAGTGTTTTTTAGGATTAAGTTCATCAGCTCCGACAATGCGGTAGGTCACTTCCTCGCCCGTTTCATTCTCCAGGGTCACCCAGGCGCTAAAGAAAATCCTGTCCTGGTCGTCAGGCGGTTGGGATACGATATTAAGGGAAGGCAGGCGTTTTTGCAGATAATGAATGCGTCGGTCTATGCCGCGTAATTCTTTTTTACGGTAGATGTACTCGGCATTTTCCGAGCGATCGCCTTCCGCGGCCGCCGCTGATAGAGCCTGGGTGACCTCTTTGCGTTTGGTCCACAGATCCCTTAATTCAATCTCCAGCGATTGATAGCCTTCCGGCGTGATGTAAGGGGATGACTTTGGCCCCGGCGGTTTCCAGCGCGACATGATTGATTTCCTGTAGATAATTATGATGGATGGAAATAATTTTTCAGACAAAACAGCTGCAACTCTTTATCATAGACGGCTTTTAAATTACGAAAAAGGTTTTATCATGCAAGTAGCTGACAATATGGCTGTCTCAATTCACTATACTTTAACTAATGATGAAGGCGAAGTGCTGGATAGTTCAATAGGTGATGACGCCTTGGTTTATCTGCACGGCACGGGAAACATCATTCCGGGCTTGGAAGATGCTCTACAAGGCAAAGCTGTCGGTGACAAATTTAATGTGCGCATTGCGGCCAAAGATGCTTATGGCGAACAAAATGATGAGATGATTCAGGTAATCCCTCGTGCCATGTTTGAAGGCATTGATGAGATTGAAGTCGGCATGCAATTTCATGCCGACGTCAGTTCAGGTTCCGGCGAAGTCACCATCGTTAAGATCGAAGGCGATGATATTACCATTGACGGCAATCACCCGCTGGCAGGGATGGCCTTAACTTTTGATGTGGAAGTGGTGGACGTTAGACCGGCGACTAAAGAGGAAGCCGAGCATGGACATATCCACGGCGCCGGTTGCCATCATTAAACGTAATTCACGCATTAATTTAAGCAGAAAAATCAGATAGATTCATCACCACGAAGACACGAAGGACACGAAGTTTTTATACTGTGACTGTCTTTTCTTCGTGAACTTCGTGTCTCGGCAACTGCTCCATGCGTTGCTCTACCTCCTGCATCCTTGCAGTCGTTCGTGGTGATATGTTTTTAAGTTGATGTCTATGGTCGTCATTAGGCCATAACCTAGCCTACAAAAGCCTTTAGTAATTCAGCGGTATTCGCCATGCCTTTATGGAGATGCCGCTCAATTTCTTCCATGGTTATTTCTCCTTCCGATTTTCCTGCTGCCCAATTGGCGACGACGCTGATTGCGGCATAATCGATACCGAGTTCTTTGGCCAGTGCCGCTTCCGGCATACCGGTCATGCCGACCAGGTCGCAGCCGTCTCTTTCCATGCGCTGGATTTCCGCAGTGGTTTCCAGGCGCGGGCCTTGGGTGCAGCCGTAGGTGCCTAGTGGGCTGATTTTTATGTTGGCCGTGGCTGCGGCGTTAATTAAGCGCGAGCGCAGTTTTTGATTGTACGGATAGGTAAAGTCGATATGTTGCACTGCTTCGTCTTCAAAAAAAGTATGCAGGCGGCCATAGCTGTAATCGATAATCTGGTCGGGAATGGCAATATGCGCCGGAGCCATTTCACTGGTAATACCGCCCACCGCGGCAACGGCGATAATCTGCTCGACACCGAGCTGTTTAAGTCCCCAGATATTGGCCCGGTAGTTTATTTTGTGGGGCGCGATGGTATGGGGGTTGCCGTGCCGGGCCAGGAATATAATCCGGCTGCCGTTCAGCTCGCCGGTAACAAACTCGGCAGAAGGCGAACCGTAAGGCGTGTCCAGCTGCTCGCGGTTGATGATGGTTAAGTCGCTCAGTTGAGTCAGGCCGGTCCCGCCGATGATGGCAAGTGTAGTCATGATGTTTATTCCTTGCAGGCGAAAATGCCCGGTGCGTTGCGTAAATAGCCTTTGTAGTCCATGCCGTAGCCGAACAAGTAACGGTTTTCCACCTTCAGTCCGATAAAGTCGGCAGTGACTGGCTTTTCATGATCGAGGATTTTATCCACTAACACGGCGCTGTAGACGGCTGTTGCGCCTTGTTCCCGGCAATACTCATAGATAACTTCAAGGGTGATGCCTTCATCGAGAATATCGTCGACGATAAGAACAGTGCGGTCTTTAAGCGGTGTTTCCGGTTTAACCAGCCATTTGATACTGCCGCCTGAAGTCTGATTTTGATAGCGACTGGCATGGATGGAGTCAATGGTTAATGGAATGGTTAATCGAGTCAGTAATTTACCGACAGTGACGATGCCTCCGTTTATAACGCAGAGCAACAGTGGGTTGCGATCGGCCAGCGCGGTGTTGATTTCCTGAGCCATTTTATCGATGGCGGCTTCAACTTCCTGTTCGCTGTGCAGCAAATCGGCCGTCGCCTGGACGTGTTTGATTTCTTCAAGCATGGTTATAGAGTGTGGTTGATGATGAGGGTTGATAATTGCTGCCATTTTTCGGACTGCATGAGTTGCTCGCGGTTCATCTGCGGTTTGCCTTGCATTCTACGCAGTCGGTGTTCTCTGACGGGATCGTGGGTTATCGGCAAGGCATCAAGCACTTGCTCGGCGGCGGTCGGGTTGTTGCAGACCAGGATCATATCGCATCCGGCATGTTGCGCCAGCCGGGCGCGTTCCGGGAAGTCGCCGACCGATGCCGCGCCTTCCATGCTCAAGTCGTCGCTGAATACCGTGCCGTTAAAGTTTAATTCCTTGCGTAAAATCTGTTGTATCCAGAACGGCGAGAAACCGGCCGGATTCGGGTCGATTTTCGGATAGACCACATGCGCAGGCATAATGCCTTCCAGGCCTTCCGCGATCAGTTGTTTAAAGGGTATTAAGTCTTTAGTCCTGATGCTGTTCATGTCCCGTTCGTCTATCGGCAAGGTCAGGTGCGAGTCCAACGCTACTGCGCCGTGTCCGGGAAAATGCTTGCCGGTTGCGGCCATGCCCGCTTCATTCATACCTTTTCTGAATAAGCTTGAAAGGCGGGTTGCAAGCGCCGGATCGGTTGAAAATGAACGGTTGCCGATGATTTCGCTAACGCCGCAATCAATATCCAAAACCGGCGCAAAGCTGAAATCGATACCGACAGCCAGTAATTCGGCAGCCATCAACCAGCCTGCCGGTTCCGCCAATTCAGGGCTTTGTGCATAGCTTGATGCGGGCGGCAAGCGCGTGAAGCCTTGTTGAAAGCGTTGGACTCTGCCGCCCTCCTGATCGACGGCAATCAGTATGTCGCCATTGCGCGCCGCGCGAATAGCATTAATCAGCTCGGTAACTTGTTCGGGATTTTGATAATTGCGCGAAAAAAGGATGACCGCCCCGGTGTTGGGATGGTTTATTTTTTCTTTTTCAGCTTGTGTCAGGGTTAAGCCTGCAACATCCAGCATTATCGGGCCGATCGGGAGAGTGGTTGTCATTGCCTTGTCAGTACTTGGATTCGTTTTAAAATTGATGGGGTTGGCCTTATACTAGACCATTATTTTCCAGTTACACGGAGTCTGTTATGCGTTTATGGGTTGTGGTATTAAGTCTTCTGTTCATGTCTGTTGCGGTTGCGAATGAAGGGGCAAAAGAATCGGAAGCGGAAGCCGGTGTAAAATATGTGGAAATGACTCCCAAGTTTACCGTTAATTTGGCGGAACCAAAAAAGTTTTTGCTGATAAATGTTCAATTATTGGTTGAAGGCGCCGGCACTATTGCTGCGGTAAAAAAGCACATGCCGGCATTAAGACACGAATTAATCATGCTATACAGCGGCAGATCGTCTGAAGCATTGCAAACCATGGAACAGCGCGAAGCATTGCGTCAGGAAACCACAGCGGTTATTCGTAAGACGTTGGAAAAGATGAAGGAAGGTGACAAAGGACATGGCGAGCCCGCTGAAGAAGAACATTCCGAGGAGGAGGGTAAGGCTGGACATGAAGAAGGTTTTAAAGAAGCCTATTTTACTGAATTTTTGGTTGATTAAGATTTTTAAGGCATAAGGCCAAAGGCCTTGTGCCTGTTTTACATTCCCAACTGAGCTTTAATGCGAGTTAAGTTATCCGCAATTTGCCGTTCGGTATAAGGAACGGCGTCAAACTTCCCCCAGACCGGCGCAGGCCATGCTTTATCAACCTGATAGCGGACTATATGGTGGATATGCAATTGAGGAACCATATTGCCTATTGCGGCAATATTCATTTTGTCCGCTTTATAAAGCGCGGCCAGGTTTTCGGCAAGATAGCTGGATTCCTCGGTCAGCAATTCACGCTCAGCTTTGTTCAGCTGATAAATTTCCTGCAGGTCCGCTCGTTCCGGCACCAGTATGAACCAGGGGTACTGGCTGTCATTCATCATTAATAATCGACATAACTCAAAACGGCCAATGGCTATGCAATCCTGTTCCAGGCGCGGGTGTAGCTGAAATGTCATGAGTCTATTTATCCTGAAAAAAACTAAAAGCAATGCTTGAAAATGGTTAAATAATCAGTTTAACTTAATATTTCGACTGAGAATATAACAATAACAGGAGGACAGTTTTATGTCTGCTACAACCATTTCAGATAAGGCCCTTTCAGCTCAAGATGTACCTGATGGCAATCAGTTGTCCGTCTCGTTTCGGTTATTGTTGGGGCTGTACGCAATCATTCCTTTGTGTTTGTTGTTACAGCTGTTTGACGGTTGGTTTTGGCAGGGCTTTTTGCAGCATAATTTACCGAGCAGTCCGAAGCAGTTTTTATTGTTTCAAATTATTTTTGGAACGCCGCATATTGTCGCCAGCTCCATCTTGCTGGTGAGCAATACCGAATACCTGAAATTTTATAAGTTGAAGCTCATTTTGATGACGGTTGCCATTATCACGGCTTTCGGTGTGGGCAGCCTGTTTATTCCCTATAAAGCGCTTTATGTCACAGTGGCTGCCTGGACCGTATACCACGTACTCAAACAGCAATTGGGCGTGGGGCGTGGTTTATATCGTCTGCCCGATTGGGTTTTTTACCTGCTATTGTGGCTGAGCGTGACGGCGGGTCTTTTTGTTTACATCGGTATCTTCCTGAAAAACAGCCTGGATGCGCAACAACTGGAGTTTATCAAGCTTGTTTCGGGCAGTTTATGTGCAGGGTTGGTTTGCAGTGCGCTGTTGTGCGAACGCTATGTGACCACTCAATCGGGCAGGTGTTTTTTGTGGTCCAATGTTTTATTGGTACTAAGCACGTTTTATCTTTTTGTTCAGCAGTATTATTTCCTCGCGATTTTGGTGCCAAGACTGGTGCATGACGCGACGGCCTATATTTTCTATGTGGTGCATGATTACAACAAGCACCACCGGCAACCGCAGAATTTCATGTATCGCTATGCGGCGCGTTGTCATCTGCCCATTGTTATCGTTTTGCCCCTGTGTTCATTTGCACTGGCGTTTGTGTTGCAGTCATACGGGGACAGCGCGGTCAATGCGGTAACCGAATTCTTTTTCGGCATGGAGATTAATAAGGCGATTACCCTGGGCTTACTGGGTTATCTGGCGTTAATGCATTATTACACCGAGGCATTTACCTGGAAGCAGGGCTCGCCTTATCGGCGGTTTATTGCGTTTTCGAAATAGGAAAAAAGACGGAAGATAAAAGGCGAAGGGCAAAGGGCGAAGGGCGAAAAAAGCTTGCATTTGGATTTAAGGAGCGCTGCAATTTTTAGCCTTTAGCCTTTAGCCTTTAGCCTTTAGCCTTTAGCCTTTAGCCTTTAGCCTTTAGCCTTTAGCCTTTAGCCTTTAGCCTTTAGCCTTTAGCCTTTAGCTAACTCCCTAACTGCATCTTCGGTATGGAAAAATGCCTTACCGGGCTTCAGTTGCCTGAGAAAGTCGGTTTTTTCAAGTTTATCGAGTACCGGGCCTTTCGCTTCCGAGATATGCAGGGTCATTTTCGATGCTTGCAAAGTATGGTTCAGGTTCTCCAGCACCTCCAGTGCCGTGGTGTCTATGTCGCTGATTGAGGTGAAAATAAGCACAATATGCTTAAGATTCGGCTGCCGCCTTAACTCGGTGTTGATGAACTCCTCGATATAATTGATATTGGCAAAAGTGATGCTTTCATCGACGCGCAGTAATAGCAGGTGAGGCCAGGTTTCCACGCTATGGCGTTTGATATTGCGGTAATGTTCAGTGCCGGGTATGCGCCCGACCACGGCAATATGCGGCTGGCTGGTTTTACGCAAGTGGCTGATCAGGGTGAGGATAATGCCCAGAGTGATGCCTTCTTCAATCCCGTAGACTAAAACGCCCAATAAAGTAGCGGTTTCGGCGATGCCGTCACCACGATCGTAACGCCAGGTGTGGGCAATGTCGCTCAGTTTCACCAAAGGAATAATGGCGACCAGAATGATCGCAGCCAGCGCCGCTTTGGGAATATTTTCAAACAACGGGCTAAAGAAAATGACCGCCAGCGCAAGAAGTCCGGCGGCGATCAGCATGGCCATTTGAGTGCGCGCACCGGCAGCAAAATTCACCATAGTACGGCTAAATCCCCCAGCTACCGGCATGCCTCCGGAAACGGCGGCAGCCAGATTAGCAACGCCCAGCGCGATCAACTCCTGATTGGGGATGATTTTTTCGTTTCTGAAATTGGCGGTAACCTTGGCAATGGCCACGCTTTCAACATAGGCAATCAAAGCGATAAAGCCGGAGTAGGGCAGTAATGCGTACCATTTTTCAATAGGGGAGAAATCCATGTTTAAAGCCGGGAAACCGGACGGAACCTGGCCGACAACCGCCACATTCTGTTGACCGGTCAGATCGAAGTAACCGACTGCCAGCGTTGCCAGCATGATGGTCAATAATGGCCCGCATTTGCTGATCGCCGTGATTAGATAAGGTTGCATGCCGGTATTTTTAAGGATAAAAACCAGCGGCTTGCCGAAAAACACCAGTAAGCCAACCGCGGCGAGGCCAATCAATAGGGTGACCGGCACGAGGCCTGAAAAATAATGGCTGTAGCAGATGACATCAACGCCGCATGACGGTGTTTTTAAGCCGAGCAACTGCGGTAATTGGCTGCCGATAATCAATAGCGCGGCACCGCTGGTAAAGCCGGTGAGCACCGGGTGGCTGATGAAGTTCACCAGTCCGCCCATGCGCAGCAGCGCCATCAGCAGCATGATGATGCCGCTTTCCGCCGACAGAATCAGTGCGCTTTGAACAGGGTTGCCCAACGCGCTGATTTCCGGGGCCGTCAATGCACTGGCAATCATGATGGCGGCAATCGAAACCGGCCCGACCGACAGCGTGCGACTGGTGCCGAGCAGGGCGTACAGCACCGGCGGCAGGATGCTGGCATAAAGCCCCAATTGCGGCGGCAAACCGGCCAGGATCGCATAGGCAATACCCTGCGGAACCAACAAAATAGCGGTAATGATACCGGCGAACACATCGCTGTTAAATTCCTGGTGGGTGTAGGATTTTAGCCAGCCTGCAATCGGAAATAACTGTGTTAATCGTGCGTTATTGAATTTTGAATGGGGCATAGAAAGATAAAGGGCGAAAGACAAAGGGCAAAGGGCGAAAAGTGTAAAGCGGTTTTTTAGCCTTTCGCCTTGCGCCTTTCGCCTAATAATTTATTCCTCTTTCATAAACTTTTTGGCATAGCATTCCAGATGAGGAATATCGATACGGTAACCTTTGAGCATTAAATGCCAGTACAGCCACGGAAAGCCGGTGGTTTTGCCCCACCACCAGATAGCACGGCTTTTTCTCGGGTCGAGCAGCGGGAAGGAAGGCGTTACCTTGCCGTCATAGGCAAATTCAGCCAGCATCACTTTACTCAGTGAGGTGGTTAATGGACAGGAGCCGTAACCGTCATAGCCGCCTTGGACATCCTTGCTGTTTTTCAGGCTAAGAATATTATCAACCACGACCGGCACCTGCTTGCGCACCGCTGCGGCAGTTTTGGCATTCGGCGTTGAACCCGCGTCGCCCAGGCCGAAAATATTGCTGTATTTAGTATGTTGTAGGGTGTTGGGATTGACATCAACCCAGCCTGCCGCATTGGCAAGAGGGCTTTTTTTAATGAAATCCGGCGCGCTTTGCGGCGGCGTGACATGAATCATGTCGAACGCTTTGGTAATGCGTTGCTTGTTGCCTTCGCTGTCGGTGGTTTCGAAAGTGGCGATTTTGGCCGGACCGTCAATGGCAACCAGATTGTGGTTAAAACTGGTTTTAATACCGTAGTCGGCGACGACTTTACTGAGTGCTTTGGCGAAAAACGGCACGCCGAACAGGGCCGGACCGGCATTTAAAAATTCAATGTTGAATTTGTCCAGCGTGCCTCTTTTGCGGAAGCGATCCGCGGCCAGATACATGATTTTTTGCGGCGCGCCTGCGCATTTGATCGGCATCGGCGGTTGGGTGAACAGCGCTGTGCCTTCTTTAATAGCCTGGATGCATTCCCAGGTGTATTCCACGGTATCGGCGGAATAATTGCTGCACACATTGTTTTTGCCCAGTGTTTCTTTCAAGCCTTCAATCTTGTCCCAATCCAGTTGCAGGCCGGGGCAGACCACCAGATAGTCGTAACTGACCGTATCGCCGGAACGCAAACTGACGCTGTTGTCATCCGGTTGAAAGGTTTCCGCGTAATCCTTGATCCAGGTGACGGTCGGGTGGATCAAATCGACTTCATTGCGCGTAGTTTCTTTTAAGGTATAAGCGCCGCCTCCGATAATGGTGAAGCCCGGCTGGTAATAGTGGACCTCAGACGGTTCAACGATGGCAATATCAATATCGGCGTTTTGACGACGCATGTTGTTGGCAACGGAAACGCCGGCGGCGCCTCCTCCTATGATTAGCAGGGTATGGTGTTGATTTGACATAAATTCCTCTCAAGTCTGTAGTTAGTGGAAGATTTCAATGCACGACAAAAAGTGTAAAACAACATGCATTTTGTCATCCACCTATTTTTTATTATTCTGCCTTTTGGCTTTTTTTCCACGCTTCAAATCCACCGGCCATAGACAGCACATTAGTGTAACCCAATTGCTGCAAGGTCTGCGCCGCCAGTGCCGAGCGATTGCCCAAGCGACAGTAGATGAGCACTGCTTTCGACTTGTCGGCCAGTTCAGGCATGTTGCCGATTTTGAATTCCAGCATCCCGCGCGGCACCAATAGCGCGCCGTCAACATGCCCGGCGGCGTATTCGCTTTCTTCGCGGGTATCGACCAGCACGACATTGCCTTTCGCAAGCAGTTGTTTCGATTTGGCGACATCGATTTCAACGATGTGTTGCTTGGCCTCCGTCACCATGTCTTCGGTTCTTGTCGTGGCGCGGACCGGCAGCGATGCGTCCCTGAGTGCTACGGCATCCTGGCGCTCATTTTCATCTAGGCCGCAATAACGGTTGGCGGGAACTGCTTCGTCAATCAATCGGGGTTTGGGTAAATTCAGGTTGTTCATGATCTCGATAAATTGTTCGCGGGTCTTGCCGGCCAGACGCGGATTGGTGGTGCGTTCCTGCATGATGCTGCTGACCCAGCGCTGTTGGTAATCGTGGCCCGGATAGACCAGCGTTTCATCCGGGAGAGTAAACAAGCGTTGGGTAATGCAGTCATAAAGCGCCCCGGCATCGCCGCCCTGAAAATCGGTGCGTCCGCAACCGCCTATCAATAAAGAGTCGCCGGTAAACAAGCGGTCGCGCCATAAAAAAGAAATACTGCCGCGCGTATGTCCCGGCGTGGCAATCACTTTGATTTGTTCGTCGCCGGCAAATTTGAAAATATCGCCGTCCTGAATCTGAATGTCGGCCGACTCGGCCCCGCACAGTCCGCTCACCGCAGTTTGCGCACCCAGGCGTTGGCGCAGCAGGCCGCTGGCGGTGATATGGTCGGCATGAACATGGGTTTCCAGCGAATATTTCAGTTGCAGGCCGTGCGCTGCCAGCAGCTCAATATATTCATCGATATGGGTGTTGACCGGGTCAATCAGAATGGCGTCCTTACTGATCGGATCGGCAATCAAGTAAGTGTAGGTCCAGGTTTCCTGATCGAATAATTGTTTGAATAGCATGATGTGTCTCCGGTTGGGTATGGGGTATATCTGGTTATAGCAAGGCCTGTGCCAGAAGGTTAAGACGAAGGGCGAAGGGCTAAAGGCAAAGGGCGCATAGTTAAAGTACGGACCTTTAGCCCTTTGCCTTGCGCCTTTCGCCTGTTTCATATATTGTTTCAGTGAAACATCTATTTGATTCAGTGAGACATTCATGAAACAAACGAAACAGCTTTCCGAACCCTTGTCAGGCTGGCTGGCACAGCAGCCATTGCAGCCGTTGTTTTTAAAGCTGCTCGATCTTTGCGATGTTGCAGCTCTCTATATCGTTGACCGGGATCAACAGGTTATTCACTGGAGCCGGGGCGCGGAACAGTTATCGGGATTGAACGCCGAAGATGTCACAGGCAAGCCCTGTTTGCAAGAATACGTGATTACCGAGGGCGGCGACCATCAAAAACAACTCATAAAATTAGTTCAAGCTGATGGACATGAAATTGAGTTGAATAAGATGACTCACGTTTTGCATGACCAAGAGGGCGTTTTTTACGGTGGCTTGGGACTGTTGCTCCCCGCTTCGGAGCAATCGGAAAACATGCCTTTGCCGAAAGACTCAAGTGCAATGCCTGAGTCCGGGAAGCAGGGGTTTCAAGGTCTGTTAAGCCGTTCACCGGCCATGCAGGCGGTGTTCCAGATTATTCAAAATGCCGCAGAAACGGAAGCTACGGTATTGGTAAGAGGAGAGAGCGGTTCCGGTAAGGAACTGGTTGCCAAGGCCATTCACGATCTGAGCGTCCGACGCAACGCGCCTTTTTTGGCGATCAATTGCGCCGCCTTGTCCAGTAGTTTGCTGGACAGTGAGCTATTCGGTCACGTGCGCGGCGCGTTTACCGGTGCGATCAAGGATCATAGCGGCCTGTTCCAGCGCGCACACGGCGGAACCCTGTTTCTGGATGAAGTGGCTGAACTGCCGCTTGAATTGCAGGCCAAGCTGCTTCGGGTCATCCAGGAAAGAAACTATATTCCGGTCGGCGGCGACCGTTCCATTGATGTCGATGTACGCATTGTCGCCGCGACTCATCGTTCATTGCGCGAGGAAGTAAAAAACGGGCGATTCCGTGAAGACCTGATGTACCGGCTCCGGGTCGTGCCCATTTTTATTCCGCCGTTGCGGGAACGCCGGGAAGATATAAGCCTGCTGATCTGGCATTTTATCCAGCAGCATAATGCTGCCAATTTCAGGCAAATCGAAAAAATCGATCCTCAGGCCATGCGGGCTTTGCTGGATTATGCGTGGCCGGGCAATATCCGGGAACTGCATAATGTCGTGGAATACGCTTTTGCGGTAGGCAGGGGGACGACCTTGCGCTGCTCTGAATTGCCGCCCGAGTTTAGGGAGGCGCGTACTGTCGGGTCGCAAACTGTGCAAAATTCGCCGCTGTCGGCGGCAGAGGAATCCGCCGCAATCCGACAGGCGTTGGAGCAAAGCAATGGCAGGGTGACCCAGGCCGCCCGTTCGCTGGGTATGAGCAGGGCAACGTTCTGGCGTAAGCGCAAGAGTTATGGGGTTTAAATAGTCTTCACGCCGCTGTTAAACGCTATGATGTTCTTAATATTTATAAGCTATTTCCTTTTTACGAAGTGATTCATGTCTTCCGTACTTACACCCAGTCATTTTACCGCCGAAGAATATTTAACGCTGGAGCGTAGCGCTTCCTGTAAAAGCGAATTCCGCGACGGTCAAATTTATGCGATGACCGGCGCAAACCGGGAACATAATTTGGTAACCATTAATATTGCAGGAAAATTAAGCATACAACTCAAAAAACGCCCCTGCGAGGCTTATGTCAACGACATGCGCGTCAAGGCCGCCGAAGCGCGCAGCTACCATTATCCGGATATCGTTGTTGCCTGCGGTACGCCGCAATTTGAGGACGCACATGTCGATACCTTGCTCAATCCTACATTGTTGATTGAAGTGCTGTCGCCTTCCACTGAAGCTTATGACCGAGGGGGTAAGTTCGCCCATTATCGTAAAATCCCTACATTGCGCGAATACCTGTTGGTTGCCCAAGACCAACCAAGTATCGAACGCTATCTGCGGCAAGGCGACGTTTGGATATTAACGGAGGCGGTGGGACTTGAGGCCGACGTGCCGCTGGAAAGCATAGACTGCGTTCTTAGCTTGCGCGAGGTTTACGACAAAGTTTTGGATAACTGGGATGTGGAATTGCCGTATTGATGTATTTATCGTAGTTCATGGCGCAGTGCGCCTTGGCTACGCTCTCATGTATTAAGTTAAGCCGTTCGGGATAAGAAAAGAAGCAAGCTTTTTGAGCAGGGCTTTATTGAGATGTAGTGGAACTCAACGACTACACTCAATAAAGGATATGGCTTTTGATGGGCTGCCGGCTCTTAACGTTGGCAAAGTCAATCTATTGCCGCTTCTTTAAATTTGAAGTTAGTCTTTAGCAACCGCCCGGTTTTTATTCCTGATCCATTCGCTCCACGATCCCGCATAAAGCTTGGAACCGGTTAATCCGGCATATTCCATCGCCAGCAAGTTATGGCAGGCGGTTACGCCGGAGCCGCAATAATGAACGACTTGTTCGGGTTCGGCAGAGCCGATAAGCCGTTTAAATTGTTCGCACAATTGTCCCGACGGTAAAAATAAGCCGTTGCTGTCCAGGTTTAATTGAAAGGCGCGGTTTAATGCGTAGGGAATATGGCCTGCAACCGGGTCGATGGGTTCTTGTTCGCCGCGATAACGTTCAGGCGTTCTGGCGTCGATCAGGCAAATGGATTTTTTAGCCGTGCTGTTTTGCACTTGCAAGGCGCTAAGCCATGCAGCCTCGTTCAGGTACGGCCTGAATGTGGCGGGTTTAACTTTGGGTAGGGTTGTGGTGATCGGAAGCCCTTGTTTTTGCCAGTGCTTGATGCCGCCATCCAGTACCGCAACCTTGTCATGGCCCAAGCTGTGCAATAACCACCATAGGCGGCCTGCAAAAGCGCCGCCTGCATCGTCATAAGCCACAACTTGGCTGGTGTTGCTTATGCCCCAGTCGCCCAGTTTTTTTGCCAATAAAGCAAAATTGGGCAAAGGGTGGCGGCCGGTAAAATCGGTAATCGCCGAGGACAGGTCTTTATCCAGATGGGCATAGCGGGCATTGGGGATATGTCCGTGCCGATAGGCTTTGGCACCGGCTTCGGTATCCGCTAATGAAAAGCGGCAGTCAACGATGATCCAGTCGGGATGGTTAAGTTGTTGATGGAGTGTGTCTGAGGAAACGAGTGTCGAGTAAGTCATAGTTTTATACCGTTAAGATGATTTTGCCGATGTGTTGACTGCTTTCCATGAGTTGATGGGCTTTTGCGGCATCGGTGAGTGCAAAAGTTGAATGTATAACCGGTTTGATTTGGCCTGATGCTAATAAAGGCCAGGCCTTTTCAAGCAACTTGTCTGCGATTGCCGCTTTAAAGGCATCGTCCCTGGCCCTTAAGGTGGAGCCGGTAAGGGTGAGCCGTTTGAGCATGACGGGCAATAAGTTTATTTCGGCTTTCGGACCGTTTTGAATGGCAATTTGCACCAGTCGTGCGTCGTCAGCCATGCATTTTAGATTGCGCGGGAAATAGTCGCCGCCGATCATGTCCAGGATAACATCGACGCCTCTGTTGTCGGTAAGGCGCTTGACCTCTTCGACAAAATCCTGTTCCTTGTAGTTGATCGCGGCATCAGCGCCCAGTTGCAGGCAGAACTTGCATTTGGTTTTTGAGCCTGCGGTGACGATAACCTTGGCGTTAAAGGCTTTGGCTAGTTGTATGGCTGTCGTGCCTATGCCGCTGGCCCCGCCATGTGCCAGCAGCGTTTCGCCGGGCTGCAACTGGGCGCGGTCAAAGACGTTGCTCCAGACGGTAAAGAAAGTTTCCGGCAATGCGGCGGCCAGGGTAAAAGACAGGCTTTCCGGTATAGGCAGGCATAACGCCGCCGAGGCGAGGCAATATTCGGCATAACCGCCGCCAGTCACCAGTGCACAGACCCTGTCGCCTTCATGTAAACGGCTGACGTTGCCGCCCAATGCCTGAATGGTTCCGGCAACTTCAAGTCCCGGAATGTCGGAAGCGCCGGGCGGGGGCGGATACAGGCCTTGGCGCTGCATCACATCGGGCCGATTGACACCGGCGGCAGCGACCTTAATTAACACCTGATTAGCTGACGGCGTTGGTACGGCGCGTTGAACCGGTTTTAAAGCACTGTTGTCGATTTCAATGGCAAGCATCTGTTCGGGAAGCGGCATGGTTACAACAACGTCAATAAACTGGGTTGTGGTTATTATATGCTCCAGTTATTGAGATGCTAACTTAAATAATGGAACACGAATGGCACTGATTAGACGGGTTTAAACGGATTTCCCAAAAAACGAAGTCAAATTTGTTATACCGAATATACTAAAAAACAGGGTTATCATTGAGTAGGCATGGATATTGATGTGTCGACAGCCCTAAAACTCTATCGATGCATGCAGTTATTCCAGGTTGTAATCAACGCACTCAGGATTTGGTTAAAAAGAACTTCTCTCAAATAGTGATTTCGGAAAGTCCTTTTTAAAGTCTTGTTTTTCTATTTCAAACAAACGGCATTTTTACCTTTTTGTCAGCCAGTTAATCTTGAATCGGCGTTATTTCAAAACGTCTTACCGTTTTTATTCGATGGAAGCGGTCAATTCCTGTTCCGGTGATAAAATAGCCCATCACTTTCATCGTTAAATCGAAAATATTTATGTCACCTGCACCGCGCTCGCCCCGGAAGATTTTTATCGCTTTGTTTTTGTTCCTGGCCGCATTGGGCTGGAGCTTAATACAAACCAACGAGTATTTTGTCAATGGCAAAGGATTGGATAGCGATTGGTTAAATCCGCAAACCTGGTTGACGCCTCTAAGCAATCATGAGGCTTTGGGGCAGGTTGGGGTTAATGTAGGTGACTTGAATGATGTGACGTTTATTGATTCGGAACACGGCTGGGCTGTGGGCGGTAGCAGCACCATCCTTGCCACCGACAACGGAGGGCGAAGCTGGCGGCAGCAACAAAGCGGCGTGAACACAGAGTTTAACGCGGTACAGTTTACCGATGGGGAACACGGCTGGGCAGTCGGTGAGGGCGGTACTATCTTGTCCACTGCCGATGGAGGCCAAAACTGGCGCCCACAACAGAGCGGCGTGGACACAGCCATTAACGAGGTACTGTTCCTTGATGCGCAACACGGCTGGGTAGTTGGGGATGAGGGTGTCATCTTGTCCACTGACGATGGCGGCCAAAGCTGGCGTCCACAACAGAGTGACATGGATACAGTGTTTGATGCGGTACAGTTTACCGATGGTGAACATGGCTGGGCAGTCGGTGAGGGCGGTACTATCTTGTCCACTGCCGATGGCGGCCAAAGCTGGTATCTACAACAGAGCGGGGTGGACACAGCCCTTAACGGGGTACAGTTCATTGACGCGCAACACGGCTGGGTAATTGGGGATGAGGGTGTCATTTTGTCCACTGCCGATGGCGGTCACAGTTGGCGTACACAACAGAGTGGTGTGGGCATCAGCCTTTACGCGGTACTGTTCACTGATCCTCAACATGGTTGGGTGGTAGGCGGTAGCATTTTGAGTTCTAGCGGCACTATTCTGTTCACTGATGATGGCGGCCAAAGCTGGCGTCCACAACAGAGTGACGTGGATACAGTGTTTGATGCGGTACAGTTTACCGATGGGCAACGCGGCTGGGCAGTTGGTGATGACGGCACTATCTTAGTCACCGACAATGGCGGCCAAAGCTGGCGACGGCAACAAATCAGCGTGGGTACAGGGTTGACTGCGGTTCGGTTTTCGGATGGCCAACATGGATGGGTTGTGGGGAGGGGCGGCGTTATCTTGGCGACCGACAACGGTGGTCAAAGCTGGCGACAACAACAGAGCGGAGTAGACGTAGAGCTTAATGCGGTACAGTTCGTCGATGAGGGACACGGCTGGGCGGTGGGTGAGGGTGGCACTATCCTAGCCACCGACAATGGCGGCCAAAGCTGGCGGCAACAAATCAGCGTGGGCACGGGGTTGACTGCGGTTCGGTTTTCGGGTGGCCAACATGGATGGGTTGTGGGTCGGGGCGGCGTTATCTTGGCGACCGACAACGGTGGTCAAAGCTGGCGACAACAACAGAGCGGAGTAGACGTAGAGCTTAACGCGGTACAGTTCGTCGATGAGGGGCACGGCTGGGCGGTGGGTGAGGGTGGCACTATCCTGGCTACTGAGAACGGCGGTCAAAGCTGGCGGAGGCAAAAGAGCGGAGTGAATATATGGTTGACTGAGGTACGGTTCACTGATATGCAACATGGTTGGGCAGTGGATTTATTTGGGGGCATCCTGTCCACTAACGATGGCGGCCAAAGCTGGCAACGGAAACAAAGCGGATTGGACACATTGTTTAATGCAGTACAGTTTACCGACGCGCAACACGGCTGGGCAGTGAGTCGGGATGGGGGCATCCTATTCACTGACAATGGTGGACAAAGTTGGCAGTCGCAATATAGCGGTGTGAACACAGGGCTTAACGCGGTACAGTTCATCGATGCGCAAAGCGGTTGGGTAGTAGGTGATAACGGCATTATTTTAATGACCGACAACGGTGGTGCAACTTGGCAAAACCGCTCACCCGCTCCCCAAATATTTACCGAAGGCCGTCCTAAACTAGCCGTTTTCCCCTGCCCTTTAGCCCTGCTGCTATTACTGCTCACCGGTTTCTCACTGTTCCTGCACACCTATCGCTACTACGCCGAGCCGCGTAGGCTGCAAGGCGGCATCAGCGACGCGCCCGTCAGCCTAGCCCAAGAAGACTGCTTAGGTCGGCTGGAGCTGGTTAAAACCCTGGCCGATTTAATCCGCAACTGCGACACCGTGCCGCCGCTGGCGATTGCGATTACCGCGCCTTGGGGCAGCGGCAAAAGTTCGGTGCTGGGTTTGTTGCAGCATGAGTTGCAGGGCGAGGTGTTTGCGGTGCAGTTGAATGCTTGGCATTACCGCGATGACGGGCAATTGCTGGCGGCGTTAATGGAGCATGTTCGCGAGCAAGCCTTGCCGCCGATGTTAAGCCTGGACAATCTGCTGTTTCGCAGCCGTTTGCTGTGGTTTCGCTGCTTTGCCGGTTCCGGCTTCCGAGGTTTGGCAGCGGTGCTGGCAGGTCTTACGACAACAGTGTTTTTTGCCAAGCAACAGCAATGGCAAATCCTCGGCGATTGGCTAAGCCGTGAATTACCGGCGTTAATCCCAGCATGGCTGAAAATGTCAGTCGCCGAGCCGTGGTTTAAACTGGTTTTTGCGGTGCTGGCGGCATTGCTGGTTTATCGCTTGCTGAAATCGTGGTTGGCGGTATTTTCCGCGTTTTCCCCGGAATTGGTCGCCGTAGCAAGTCGTTTGGGCAAATCCACACGCGAGGCCATGCAGGTTGCCGACTGGTCGAAAGATGCCGGTTTGCGGTTTCGTTTTGCGCGGGATTTTGAGACGGTGGCGAAGGCTTTGGGCAAAGGCCGCTTGCTGCTGTTAATCGATGACCTGGATCGCTGTGAGCCTAAACAAATCGAGACGGTGATGAGTACGCTGAATTTTTTGTTTTCAACGCCAGCACCCTGTTATGCGGTGCTGGCGATGGATTGGGGTTATGTAACCGATGCCTTGGGTGAGGCATTTAAGGACTTGGCGGTCGCCCGCGCCGATACCGATACCAAAGGCAAAGCCTTTGCTGAACATTATCTGGAAAAAATTATCCAGATCAGCATCGATTTACCGGCGGTGAACGGCAGTCGAGTCGCGCTAATTGACCGTACTCAGCGCAAAGCCGAAGAAGTTGTCGATTGGTGGGGCAAGTTGACGAAGCATTGGCCTCGGCTGGCGTATTTGCCCAACCAGCGCTGGGCTTGTTTGGCATTTGCCATGTTGCAAAGCCCCTTGCGTTTGTTGGTATCGGTTGTCTGGCGTGGACTTGAGTTAGGTTTGTGGATGTGTTGGCAAGCCATTAAGCGCTTTAACCGCAAGATGCTGACACCGGTTTATGACGGCCTGTTTATTTTAGTGTTGGCTTCGGCATTGGCTTTTGCGGGGGTGCATTTGGGTTTAGTCGCGCAAGATTTTGCCAGCCAGCCGTTAGAATCTGTGAACGTAGTGGAAAGTAAACTGCCCGTTGTAGAACTCGCTAAAAATGCCCAACCTGAACCCGAGAAAAAACCGATCGAATCATCAGAGCTTAAGTCGGCAGCCGCGCCTGTGGTTTTTGTTGATGAACAACTCTATCCCACACATTATTGGCTGTGGGATTTTGCAGGAGGCTTAAGCCTGATATTGCTGCTTATGGTTTGGCGTTTAAGTTTGCGAGTTCAAGATACTCAGGTTTTTATCGAGGTCATGAGTCAATGGCAACTTTGGCTTGCCGAGCACCATAAAACGCCGCGCGATTGGAAACGTTTGCTCAACCGTGCGCGGTTGTTTGACATGAGGGTGCGCGTTTATCAGGAAAAACCGTGGTATGCGGCGTTGGATGAAAAATGGCAAGCTTGGCGTTTTCGAAGGCAACCCTTACCCGTTCCGTTTCAACACGATGAATTAAATGAGCGTTTAGCCATGCATTTGTTGATGCTGGACGTTTATACGCAAGGTGAGTTGGCAACAAGCGTGATGCAATTTTTTGCTTATAATAAAAATAGTGATAGTTTCAACAGACTAAATGATGCGCTCATGAAAAGGCCAAATAATTTGCCTGAGCTGAAGACATTAATGAGCGATCTTGACTACCGAAATAATGAAAAAACTGATGAACGATTTGCCGCATTGGAAAAGGCTGAAGGTCAACTGTACTTATGGTTTAGTTTGTATGCGGGCTTGAACACTCTGCACTTGTAATTGCAACAAAGTCAAACAGTTGCCGCTAGCAACGCGGTAAACACTTAATCTCGGTTGTTCGGGGGGGGCAGCCGCAAATTGGAACGTGAAGCGGCCCACGGCCCACAGCGTGGAAGTCATTTGGCTGGTGGACGGTGATACCGGAGCCGCAAAAACGAACGACCTGCTCAACTTTAAAAGACAACTTTCAATTTCAATGGCAAGCATCTGTTCAGAAAGGGCATAACCACAACATCGTCAATAATCCAAGTTGCGGTTATTATATGTCCCTGTTATTTTCATAAACAATGTGTGGGCAGGATAAAACGATGATTCGGGCAGGTATTGTAGGCGGAACCGGGTATACCGGGGTTGAGCTATTGCGGATTTTGGCGTTGCATGCGGAAGTTGAAGTGTCGGTCGTCACTTCACGCGCCGATGCAGGGCTTAGGGTGGATGCGCTTTATCCCAGTTTGCGCGGAGTTATCGATGCGGTATTTAGCTTGCCTGAGCTTGAAACCCTGGCCGAATGCGATGTGGTGTTTTTTGCGACGCCGAACGGCACGGCGATGCTGATGGCGGAGCAACTGCTCGCGCGTGGCGTCAAGGTGATAGACCTATCCGCCGATTTCAGGTTGAAGGATGCCAAGGAGTGGAGCACGTGGTACGGCATGGAACACGCGTGTCCCGATTTAATCGCCGAGGCGGTTTACGGCTTGCCGGAAGTGAATCGCGAGGCGATTAAACAGAGTAATTTAATCGCTTGTCCGGGCTGCTATCCAACCGCTGTGCAGCTGGGATTTTTGCCGTTACTTGAAAACGATCTGATTGATGTTAAACATTTAATCGCCGATGTTAAATCGGGCGTCAGCGGGGCGGGGCGCAAGGCGGAGTTGGCGACGTTAATGAGTGAAACCGGCGAGAGTTTTAAAGCTTATGCGGTTGGCGGCCATCGGCATTTGCCTGAGATTGCTCAAGGGCTTGAGTTGGTGGCTGGAAAATCGGTCGGATTGACCTTTGTGCCGCATTTGACGCCGATGATTCGGGGGATACACGCTACTTTATATGGGCGGGCGCATGGAAACCTGGATGATGTGCAGGCTTTGTACGAAAAAAGATATGCCAATGAAGCGTTTGTTGATGTATTGCCGCAAGGTTCGCATCCTGATACCCGAAATGTACGGGGCAGCAATAACTGCCAGATTTCGATTCACCGGCCGCAGGGTGGTCAAACTATCGTGGTGTTATCGGTGATTGATAACCTGGTTAAGGGCGCAGCGGGGCAGGCGGTGCAAAATATGAATCTGATGTTCGGGCTAAAGGAAGACTCGGGATTAAAGATAATTGCGCTTTATCCGTAGGGGTAAATAATCAGTTGTACACACCTTCATAATTCTTGACTAAAAAGCTGGGTATAGTCATAATTTCTTCCAACTTCATTTTTATAGTGTTACATGTATGTCTAATCCGATAGTTTTTACTGACAGCGCCGCCTCCAAGGTGGGTGAATTAATAGCCGAGGAAGGTAATGATAATCTGAAGCTGAGGGTTTATGTTTCAGGAGGGGGGTGTTCAGGGTTTCAATATGGCTTTACGTTTGATGAAGAAGTCAATGAAGATGATACCTGCGTTGAAAACGGCGGTGTCACGGTATTGATTGACTCGATGAGTATTCAATATTTAACCGGCGCTGAAATCGATTATAAAGAAGATTTGTCAGGTGCTCAGTTCGTTATCCGTAATCCTAACGCGACCACTACCTGCGGTTGCGGGTCTTCTTTTTCCGCGTAGTTATTTTATAGTTTCTCCCCCTCGTTGGGCGACAGGGTGTCGCCCTTTTTGTTTCCCTGATAAATTCCCCCAAGAATGACAGAGTCCATCGCCCCTGTTACTTCTTTAAGATTGCCTGGCAGATTGTTCATGGTTTGTCTGGCCAGCCACGCGAAAGCAACGGCTTCAACATGGTCTGGATGAAGGCCGTACGGCTCTGTTGATTCAACAGGGCATTCAATGTTTTGTTGAATGAGCTCCAGTAAATATTCATTGTGAATGCCGCCGCCGCAAATCAATATGCGCTCAGTAGCCGGTGCGTGCTTTTTGATCGCATCGCAAATCGTTATCGCCGTCAAAAAACACAGACTGGCTTGTATGTCTTCGGCTTTATAACTGAATGCGTCGAAATACTGATAAATCCAGGGAAGTGAAAAATATTCCTTGCCGGTGCTTTTTGGCGGAGCGGCGTTGAAATAAGTGTCTTGTTTTAATAGCGCTACCAAGCCATGATCGATATTGCCGGTTTTGGCCCAAGCGCCGTTTTTATCATACGACTGGTTTTGGTGCAGCTTGATCCACAGATCCATTAAGGTGTTGCCGGGGCCGGTATCAAAGCCGATGACTTCTGCCGACTGCTGTTTAGGCAAGACGGTAATATTGGCTATACCGCCGATATTTACGATGCAGCGATGTTCATTTGGGTGGTGGAAAACGGCTTGATGAAAAGCCGGAACCAGCGGTGCGCCTTGGCCTTTAGCTGCAATATCCCGGCGTCTGAAATCGGCCACGGTGGTAATGCCGGTAAGTTCGGCAATTATATTGGGATCGCCGATTTGCAGGGAAAAAGGAAATCGGATGTCAGGCGCATGGTAAATGGTTTGTCCATGGCTGCCGATGGCATTGATCGATGAGGCGGGAATGTCGGCTTTAGCGAGCAAGGCATTAACGGCCTTTGCGAATAAGTGGCCGAGTCGGGCATCCATTGTGCCGTATTCTTTGAGCGAAATGAGTGTGTCAGGCTTGCTAAGGTGCTGGATTGCATTTCGAATATCGTCGGGAAAGGGCAGGTATTCAAATTCGACAAGACGGGCTTTATGGTTTTTAAAATCCACAAGAGCGGCGTCAATGCCATCCAGGCTGGTTCCGGACATGAGTCCAATATAAAGTTCAGGCATCGGTTTTGGTTAGTCGTAACGAGACGACTGCATAGACGCAGGAGGTAGGGCAATGCCGGGAGCAATTGCCGAAGGGGTTTTTGCAAATAAACTTTTGGCTTTGGCCTGAACAAGTTGAGTAAAGAACGGCTGGGTTTGAGCATTGAAGTCGGCCAGTAATGCGCTGCTTATAGGCATTGAATGCGGTATTTTAACCGTCTCGGGGTCGCGATAAAGCCCGTCCACATGAAACTCATAATGTAGGTGGGGGCCGGTGGCCAGACCGGTTTGGCCCACAAAGCCGATAACATCGCCCTGTTTAACATGATTGCCGACTGCTAAGCCTTTTTTAAAATCGGACATGTGCGCATAAAGTGTTTCGTAGTGGTCATTATGTTGAACAATGACCACTTGTCCATAAGCGCCTTTGTTGCCGCTGAAGGTGACGATTCCATCCCCTGTTGTTTTTACGGGTGTACCGATTCTTGCGGCATAATCAATGCCTTTGTGAGCGCGAATTCTGTTAAGTATGGGGTGCTTACGGTGCATGTCAAAAGGGGAGCTGATCTTTGCAAAGTCAACAGGCGTCGTTAAAAAAGCCCTTTGCATGGACTGTCCGTCGGGGGTGTAATAACTGGCAATGCCGAATTCATTGATGTATCTGACCGCGGTGTGTGCGGATCCTTGGTTAATAAACTCAGCGGCAATGATTTCGTCGCTGTCGGTTTCTTTGCCATCAACTATTTTCTTTCCATAAACAATCGTGAATTGATCGCCAGGACGTAGATTGGTGGCAAAATCGATGTCCCATGCAAAAATATCGGTAAGTTGCAGGATCAGCTCTTTTGATAAGTCGGCTTCGAGTCCATCCAGAAATAAGGAGGTTTCTATAGATACATGAGCCGTGTTGATTTTTGTGATTTGCGGATGCTCTAGTATGGTTCGATGGAGTTGTTTGTCATTATTTGTGTGGATGATTTGATCTGACTCTGCATTATCCAAGTCCGAATTGGCGAGAGTGTGTTTTTGCAGTTTCTTATAGTTGAGAGGTTTGACGGATACAGATTCGATCGACTTGGAAGAAATAACGGTATGTTTTCTGGCGGATGGATCAAGAGAAGCAACGGCGTTAGTTTTGTGGCTCAATTTGGGAGAAGCAATAGATTGTTTGTTGTTTTTTAACTTGGCGGAAACGGTGGGTTGTTTTTTTGTAGTGGATTTAGGCGGTGTAGCAGATTTTTTTTGCGTTGTTGGCTTGGTCGTAGCAATGGTGTCTTTTTTGTTGGCGGACTTTGGTGTAACAGGTGTTTTTTTGGTGCTTGGCTTGGCGTTAAGAGTTGATGCAGAGTTTTTCTTATTATCCGGTTTGGTGTGATTTGAGTGAAGGGGGGCGGCAGAAATGGTTTTGGCTGGTTCGTGCGTGGGTTTTGTTTGTGTGTGGCCGGTTATCGAAAAGGCTACGCTAATTCCAAAGAGCACGGATGTATAGATTTTATTTTTCACTAGGCTATGCTAAGTAATTGAAAATTATATAAATCGGAGGGCGTTTAATGATTTTATGGCTTCATTTTAAGTGGTTTTAAAGGTTTTTGCCAATTAATTAGGTTATATAAAAGTTTTTATTCAGCCGAGCTGATTATTAATTCTATAATGGATTATTTATAGATATTTGGAGAAAGAAATTGCAAGAGGACGTATTGGCACACCTACTTAGAGGGACTGATGAGGTTTTAATCAAGCAAGAGTTAATTAAAAAATTGGAAGAGGGACGGCCTCTTCGAATTAAGGCGGGTTTTGACCCGACTGCCCCTGATTTGCATTTGGGGCATACAGTGTTGATTAACAAATTGAAGCAATTTCAAGAGTTGGGGCACGAGGTCTTGTTTCTGATTGGTGATTTTACCGGGATGATTGGTGATCCAACAGGGAAAAATGTTACGCGTAAGCCGTTGACTCGAGACGAGGTTATTGATAATGCAAGAACCTATGAGGAGCAAATATTTAAAATCCTGGATCCGGCTAAAACGTTGGTGATGTTTAATTCAAGCTGGATGAATGCGATGTCGCCTGCCGATTTGATTCAATTGGCTGCAAAGCATACCGTGGCCAGAATGTTGGAGAGGGATGATTTTAGCAAGCGCTTTAAAGGTGGGCAGCCCATTGCGATTCATGAATTCTTGTACCCTTTAATTCAAGGGTATGATTCAGTGGCGATGAAGGCGGATGTAGAATTGGGCGGTACGGATCAAAAGTTTAACTTGCTGGTTGGGCGGCAGTTGCAAGAGGCTTTTGGACAAAAGCCTCAAGTCGTCATGACGATGCCGATTTTGGAAGGATTGGACGGCGTACAAAAAATGTCCAAGTCGCTGAATAATTATGTGGGCATAGCTGACTCTGCCGATGATATGTTCGGCAAGCTAATGTCTATTTCAGATGAGTTGATGTGGCGTTATTTTGAATTGCTGAGTTTTCGTCCTATGACTGAAATAGGCTTATGGGTGGAGGAGTGTAAGCAAGGCGCAAACCCGAGGAATTATAAAGTAAAGTTGGCTCAGGAAATTATAGAAAGATTTCATGATGCAGCCGCTGCCGTCAAGGCGCTGGAAAACTTTGAAGCCAGATTTCAGCGTGGTGCGATGCCTGATGAAATGGATGAGCTGGAGTTAAAGGTTGAGGGTACAAGTTACGGTATAGCGAATATATTAAAAGATACCGGATTAACGGAGAGCACATCCGAGGCTAATCGTATGATAAAGCAAGGGGCGGTGAAAATTGACGGAGAGAAAGTTTCTGATCAAAAACTGGAAATTTCGGCGGGCACCAATCATGTTTATCAAGTAGGAAAAAGAAAGTTTGCGCGGGTAAAAATAACTTCTTGACGTATTCTGAAAAGGCTGTAGAATGCGCAGTTCTTCCAGGGCAGGCGCCTTGGCAGAGACAGCAACAAGAAATAAAGTTGGCAAGGATGTTGACAAGCGGACTGAGTAGGTTATAATGGTCGGCTTCATCGGGGTT